>Ga0209698_10003118_pt1 | contig 18575 bp, 21 predicted proteins | sample LitLauG_LLR_2012_FD_187203 | JGI IMG/M metagenome (GOLD analysis project Ga0209698, IMG submission 187203) | Freshwater sediment microbial communities from Pennsylvania, USA - Little Laurel Run_MetaG_LLR_2012 (SPAdes) (version 2) | ecosystem: Environmental > Aquatic > Freshwater > Creek >...
CTATTATGTGTTGGCGAAGTTCGTGCTGCCAAAGATCGCCACGGTGTTGCGCCATCGCGCCGTAACGATCTCCGGGGACCTCGATGCTGCGGCGCAAAAGAGCGCCGAGGCGGAGGCCGCCAGAGCCGCGATGGAAAAGTCAGTCGCCAAAGCGCGCGCCGATGCGCGCGCGATGGTGGATGCGGCTCGAGCTGAGACGCAAGCCAAGCTCAGCGGCGAACAGGAAGCGGCGGATGCGCGGCTCAACGCCAAGATCCAGGTTGAAGAAGCTAGAATCGACTCCGCGCGACGCAAGGCTCTGGCCGAAGTGCCGGGCGAGACCGAAAAACTGGCGCGCGATATCGCCGACAAGCTGGCGCCGGTCGGCGTTAGCGCGCGCAGCGCCGTGGGAGTGGCGTGATGGCGTTCCCTCCCATCGAAATCGACGCCACCTTCATCGCGTTCGTGGCGTTTTGTCTGTTTTTCGCGCTGATCGTTTATTTAAAGGCGCCGGCGATGATCATGTCGCGGCTCGACACCCGCTCACAAGCGATCGCCAAGGAATTGCACGACGCCCGCAAATTGCGTGAGGAAGCCGAGAAACTGCTGGCCGACTATATCGCCAAACAGGCGGCGGCCGAGGCCGACGCCAAGGCCATCGTCGATCACGCCAAAGAGCAAGCTGCAGCGGTGGTGGAAGAGACCCGCGCCGCGATGGCCGAAGCTATGAAGCGGCGCGAGCAGCAAGCCGAGGATCGCATCGCCCAAGCTGGCCGAAAGGCGGTCGACGAAGTGCGCCAAGCATCGGTTGATGCAGCAATCGCGGCGGCCGAAAAGCTGATACGCGAGCGGATGAGCGCCGAGGCTCAAAGCGCGCTCGTAGCCGAGGGCGCCGCTGAGATGACCAAGCGCAAATTCGGCTAAACGCCAACGACAAATCCGCCCCTGACGGAGCACGACGACGCGCTGCAGTCGTCCTCCATGCAGCGAGAGCTAAGGCGATCCTTGCCCTGACGTCGTCGGCTATAGCGCGCTGATGGAGCGCGATGAGGCGGGGGCCTACATTCTCAGCCTCGCCTGAGATCGCCGCCTTCATGACCTACGCGCTTGGCCAGCTGGGTTTGAGGGCGCTCACAGAGCATGCGATAAGCTCAACTTATGCGCCCCAAAGAACCCAGCCGCACCGCCCTTGGCGCCGCCGCCCACCGCGCCGCTCACCAACTCGATGGCGGGGCGTTGTTTGCAGATCCGCTGGCTATAAAGATCGTCGGCGAAGCCGAAGCGGAGAAATCGCACGCCGAAGCCGATCCTGGCATGCGTGTTTTCATCGCCGCGCGCTCCCGCTTCGCGGAAGACATGTTGACGCAATCGCTGCAGCGCGGCGTGACCCAGCTGGTAGTGCTCGGCGCCGGGCTCGACACTTACGCCTATCGGGGCGGCGAGCGCGGTAAATTGCAGATCTACGAAGTAGACCATCCAGCAACGCAAACGTGGAAGCGCGAGCGGCTCGCCGAGATCGGCGCTGCATGCGAGGCCAACGTGCACTATGCGCCAGTGGACTTTGAGAGCGAGTCCCTCGCCGATGGCCTGGCCCGCGCCGGCTTCGACGCTGCGCAGCGCACGTTTTTCTTTTGGCTGGGCGTCACGCCTTATCTTACGCGCGCCGCAATCGAGGCGACCTGGGCGCTGATCGCTGGAAACGCGGGCGGCGGTGAAGTGGTGTTCGACTATGCGATCCCCTTGGAAATCGCGCCAGAAGCCCATCGCGCTTCCTATCAAGCGCTGCGGGATCGCGTTGCATCGCTGGGTGAGCCGTTTTTGAGCGCGTTCGACCCTGCGACAATCGTCGCCGATTTGCACGCGGCCGGCTTTGCTGCAGTCAACGACGTCACTCTCGCCGACATCCTCGCCCAGCATTTTTCGAACACGCCGCGTTCGCCCTCGCGTGGCCATATCCTGCACGCGATGACCGCCTGAGCCTAGGTTGCGATCGCCGCCGCTCGCCTGGCGTGGCCCCGATACGTGCTCGAGAGAAGAACCTTAAGCATCCAAAATGTGAGGAACGCAAACGGCGCAAGCGCAAGCGCGTAAAGAATTGGCGTGTGGCGCAGCCACACCGGAAAGACTTGCATCTGCCCCAAGAAGAGCGACCCGCTCGCCACAAACAAGCCAAAGCACATACGCCAGACGTGGCGCGCAATGCGTTGAGCACCCCCAATCGAGCCGCGCAACACAAGATGGAGATCGCCCACCGCGGCGATCGTCGTCACCGTGGCAAATACCCAAAATGCTTGCGGCGGCGAACCATCGAGGGTGTGCTCGTGTGTTTGCGACGCAAGCCAGGCAAGCAGGTAGCTCGTTGCGGCGCCGGTGATGGCAATTCCAAGCCCAAGCTTCTCGAGCACGCTCACAGCGCCCCTTCGCCGCGCCGTCAGCCAGGCAGTGAAGATGAGATAAAAGGTCATGAACCCGGCGAGCGTCGAGACGCGATCATGTAAAAGCGGGGCAATGACCCCGCCAATGCCCGACATCACCAACATGGCGGCGAAGAAAACGTTGCCAGCTTTGCGGTGGAGCGCCCCGCCCTTTCGCGCCAACAGCGCCACCCAGCCGCAAACCAGCCCGATGGCGCCCCCGCCAATGTGGGCATAGAGGATCGCGGCTGCGGCAAGGTTCATCCAAAGAGGCGCCGCAGGAGGCAGACGCAGGTGGTCGGCCTGGGCGGGGGCGGTCATCAGCAGTCCCAGAGCGGCGGCTAAAAACACAATAACAACAAAACGATGAGACACATCACCCTCGGATAAAGGGCAGCGGGCCCTCGACGACTGATATCGAGATACGATAAGACCTGTGTCCCAGGACATGATCCGGCGCGCCAAAAACATGACCTCTGGTGACAGTCATGGCTGAAGCAACGATTGCGGCCGGATATCCGCGCGGGCTGCTCGCCTTTGCCGCGTCACGGGGCGCCCATCCAACGCCTATGCTCGCCGCTGCGGGTCTGAGCGAAGCCGAACTCAATCATCAAGACAACAGAGTGCCGGTGGCGCGTTACGTGGCGCTGATAGAAGCGGCCCAAGAGCTCACTGGCGACCCCGCAATCGCGCTCAAATACGGCCAAGCCGTGCGCATGCAGGACATTTCGATCGTCGGTCTCATCTGCGAAGCCTGCGCCACGACAGCCGAGGTCGGGGCCGCCCTCAATCGATACGCAGCGCTCGTGCTTGACGACGATCGCGCCGAACCGCTCGCGTTGATGCGCGCAGCAGCCTCGCCGGAAGGCGTCTGGATCGAAGCCCCGCCAAGCGCGTTCGCTGACAATTCGCTGATCCTGGAAGCCGAGTTCGCGCGGCTGACCTGGAACGGGCGGGTCATGTTCGCCACATGCGAAGAGTTCAAATCCATCCGTTATCCGGCGGTGATTCATTTCACCCATTCTGACCCGGGCTATGGCGAGGAGTACCGGCGTGTGTTTGACGCGCCAGTCGTATTCAATAGTCATTGGAACGCGATGCTGGTGGATCACGCATTCGTCGCCCTGAAGCAGCCGCCGGTAAACCGCTACGTGTTCGGCATGTTGAGCGAGCGCGCCGATGCGCTCTTGAAGGAGTTGCAAGCCTCGACGTCGACGCGCGGACAGGTGGAGCGACGCCTGGCCGCCACATTGCACAACGGCGGCGCTAACATGGACACAATCGCCGACCAGATGGGCATGAGCCGGCAGACGCTCTACCGCAATTTGAGGGCCGAGGGCGCGACCTTTGAGCAGGTGCTCGACGAGTTGCGTCACAAGCTAGCGCTGAGCTTTTTGGCTGATAAGCAGGTCTCGGTTAACCAGACAGCATATCTGGTCGGCTTCTCAGAACCGGCGGCTTTCTCTCGCGCGTTCAAGCGTTGGACGGGGCAAAGCCCGAGCGCGGTTAGAGGCTAACCCATATCAACCAGCGAAAGCCGCGGCACGATCGTCCCAATATCTAGGGCAGCGCCCGGCGCGATCACCGCGTTGGCGCCGATCCGGACCCGATCGCCAACCATGGCGCCAAACTTGTCGACGCCGGTGTCGATGCGCGCGCCGCAATAGTTGAACTGGATGCGTTTATCGGGGCGCTCATTGCGATAATTGGCGATGACCGCGCCGGCTTCGAGGTTGACCCCCGCACCCAAGATGCTGTCGCCTACGAAATTGAGATGAGCCAGGCTCGATGCTAATAGCATGATCGTGCTCTTGAGTTCTCCGCCCGGCCCAACGCGACAGTCTTCATCCATAAACACCCCGCCGCGGAGATAAGCGGCGCACGCCACAAGGCATTGCGGGCCAATAATCAGCGGCCCTTTGAGCTTGGCGCCTTCTTCAATCGTCGCACTTTGGTGTACCGCCTGCAGGCCCGAGATGCGATACCCAGGGGCCAGGCCGGCGATCGCATCGCCAATGATGGCCTCGAGCTGCGAAGTGACCTCCCAAGGCGCAAAAGTAGCGTACGCCCCAAGCAGGGTCTGGCCCATGCGCCCCGCAAAGTCGGAGATTCTCATAACGCGCACGCCTCACATCTGGCCCCCGCCCCAGGCGCCATGAACTTCCGCGACCTCGCCCGCCTCCGCTCAAGCCCCTCTCTCAGACCCAACGTTAGCTCCTTGACCTGATCTCCCCCGCCAAAGCGACGCTTGAAGCAGGCAATCACTTTCGGATGCGCCAAGGCATGCGAGGCCGCCGGCGCCGGCGCGCGTGCGTTATTCCGCAGCGATCGCAGTTTTGTTGTCGCCCCGTTTCCAGCGCAGTTTGGGCTGGCGGGCCGCGCGCGTCTCGTCGAGACGACGCATCGGGGCCAGCCGCGGCGCAGATTTGAAGTATGCGATCTCGCCGGCGTTCACTCGTTCTGCAAGCGCGATCATCACGTCGACGAAGCGATCGAGCTCGCGCTTCGGCTCGGTTTCGGTCGGCTCGATCAGCATCGCGCCGTGCACGACCAATGGGAAGTAGGTGGTGAAGGGGTGATATCCTTCGTCCAACAGCGCTTTGGCGATATCTATGGTTTCGACGCCCTTGGGCCTGATCGAACTATCGTCGAACAGCACTTCGTGCATGCACGGGCCCTCGCCGAATGGCGCATGATAGTGCTGCCTCAAACGCGACAGCAAATAATTGGCGTTGAGCACTGCGTCTTCAGCAACCTGTCGCAGGCCGTCGCTGCCGTGGCTCATCATGTAGGCGAGTGCGCGCGTGAACATGCCCATCTGGCCGTGGAAGGCGCACATGCGTCCGAAAGCCTGGGTGCCATCGGCGTGCTCGCGCAAATCGTACCCCTTTGCGCGCTTGATGATGTGCGGCGTCGGCGCAAACGGCGCGAGCGCGGCCGATAGCACCGTGGGCCCCGCGCCCGGTCCGCCGCCGCCGTGCGGGGTTGAAAAAGTTTTGTGCAGGTTGATATGCATGGCGTCGACGCCAAGATCGCCGGGGCGCACCCGGGCGACGATGGCGTTGTAATTGGCGCCGTCACAATAGAAATAACCGCCCGCTTCGTGCACGGCGTCGGCGATGTTCTTGATCTCGCGTTCAAACAACCCGCATGTGTTCGGGTTGGTGATCATGATCGCCGCCACGTCGGCGCCGAGCTTGGCCTTGACGTCGTCAATATGCACGCGCCCGTCGTCGCGGCCGGCGATTTCATCGATTGTGAAGCCCGCCGCCGCCGCAGTTGCCGGATTGGTGCCGTGCGCCGAGGACGGCACCAGCACGCGCTTGCGCTTTTCGCCTTCGCCACGCGCCCTCAACGCGGCCTTGATCGCCAGCATGCCGCACATCTCGCCATGCGCGCCGGCCTTCGGCGACAGCGCCACCGCCGGCATGCCGGTCAGCGTGCAAAGCCAATGCGCCAGCTCATCCATTACTTCTATTGCCCCTTGCACCGTAGAGGTCGGCTGCAGCGGGTGCAGATCAGCGAAGCCCTCGAAGCGGGCCACGCGCTCGTTCAAGCGCGGATTGTGCTTCATGGTGCACGAGCCAAGGGGAAAGAGGCCGAGGTCGATGGCGTAATTCTTTTGGCTGAGGCGCACATAGTGGCGCATGGTTTCCGGTTCCGAGAGCCCCGGCAAATCGAGCCCCGCTTTGCGACCCAACCCGCCAAACCTGTCGGCGCCGCCTTTGGGCGTTGCAAGATCAACGCCCGTCCCCGTTGCATGGCCGGTTTCAAAGATGAGCGGCTCGGCTTGCTGGAGACCGTGATTTCCCGAGGTGGTTTCAATTCTCATTGCAGCACCTCATGCAGCGATTTGGCGTAGAGGGCGATGTCGGCATCGGTGTTCATCTCCGTCGCGCAGGCGATAAGCACATTGTCCATGTTGGCGCGCGGGCTTAGACGGCTTACTGCGACGCCGCCGATCACGCCTTTGTTGGCCAGCGCGTCCACGACCTCTTGGGCGCGCCGCGGCAGCTTCACCGCGAGTTCGTTGAAAAAGCGCTTGGTGAGCACTTCAACGCCGGCTACTTGGCTGAGCGCATCCGCCAAGGCGATAGCCTTCTCATGATTGAGCTGCGCGAGCCGGCGCAGGCCGCCTTCGCCCAACAGCGTCATGTGCACGGTCCACGCCAGTTGGCAGAGACCAGAATTGGTGCAGATGTTGGAAGTCGCCTTCTCGCGGCGAATGTGCTGCTCGCGCGTGGATAGCGTCAACACGAAGCCGCGTTTGCCCTCGGCATCAAGCGTTTCGCCGGCCACCCGGCCCGGCATCTGACGGATCAGCTTTTCCTTCACTGCAAACAAGCCGACATAGGGCCCGCCAAAGCCGAGCGCGTTGCCGATCGATTGCCCTTCGCCGCACACGATATCGGCGCCGTAGGAACCTCCGGGCTCGATAGCGCCGAACGCGACAGCTTCCGTGAAGGTCGCCACCATGAGCGCGCCCGCGGTGCGCGCGGCTTCGGCGATTTTACGCAAGTCGGTGATGACCCCAAATACGTTGGGCGATTGCACAATCACGGCCGCGACGTTGGCGTCAAGATGCTTGGCGACAGCGGCTTCGTCATCGATCGCTGCGGGCAAGACCAGGACGTCCAGCCCAAGCGCCTCACACGCTGTGCGCGCGGTTTCAACATAGTGGGGATGCACGCCCCCAGAGAACACAATCTTTTGCCGTTTGGTTGCACGGGCCGCCATCATCGCGGCCTCCGCGCAGGCGGTGGAGCCATCGTACATGGACGCGTTTGCGACCTCCATGTCGAGAAGCATCGCGACCTGAGATTGGAATTCGTAAAGCGCCTGCAGCGTGCCTTGCGCGATTTCCGGCTGGTAGGGCGTATAGGCGGTTAAGAATTCGCTGCGCTGAATGATGTGATCGACAGTGGCCGGCACGTGATGACGATACGCGCCCGCGCCGAGAAAGAAGGCTGTGCGGCCCGCGGGCGTATTCTTTTCGGCAAGCGCTTGCATATGACGATGCACATCGATTTCCCCCTGCAGGGTCGGCAAATCGACCAGATCCTTCAATAGCGCGCTTTCAGGCACGTCGCGATATAGCGCGTCGACCGATTTGACGCCGATGACGGCGAGCATTTCTTTGCGGTCGGCATCGGTAAGCGGGAGATAACGCATCAAAGGCCCTTCACGTAGTCAGCATAAGCGCCAGCATCCATGAGCGCCTCGATTTCGGCTGGGTTCGACGGCTTGATCTTTACAAACCAACCCACGCCTTCAGGCGCTTCGTTCACGAGTTCGGGCTTGTCTGAAAGCGCCGCGTTGGCGGCCGCGATCTGGCCGCTGATCGGGGCGTACACGTCCGAGGCAGCCTTGGCGCTCTCCACCGTCGCCATGGCGGCGTGGGCGGTGAAATCTTTGCCTTCGCCCGGCAGTTCGACGAACACGACGTCGCCTAATTGCTCGACCGCATAGGTGGAAATGCCGATGACGGCGAGATCGCCCTCCATCCGCACCCATTCATGATCTTTGGTGTAACGGGTCATGGCTGGCATCCTCTCAAGCTTTCTTGGCGCGGTAATAACGATGCGGGACAAACGGCATTGGCACGATGGTCGCCGCGCGCGGCACGCCGCGCACCATCAGGTCGACCGTGTGGCCAGGCGTTGCATGGGCGGTTTCGACGTAGCCCATGGAGATCGGTCCGTTGAGGGTGGGCGAAAAGCCTCCGGAGGTCACAACCCCTACGCTCTTGCCGTCCTTCATGATCTCTACGCCCTCGCGTGCGGGGGCGCGGTCATTGGGGCGAATGCCAACCCTTTTGCGCGCGGGGCCTAAGTCCCACTCCCGCAGAATGCGCTTGGCTCCAGGAAAATCGCCGGCTTCGCGGCGACGTTTTTGAATGGTCCAAGCCAGATCGGCCTCGATGGGCGAAGTGGTGGCGTCGAGATCGTGGCCGTAAAGGCAAAGCCCCGCTTCCAGCCGCAGCGAATCCCGCGCTCCAAGACCGATTGGCTTCACCTCCGGATTGCCCAGAAGCGCTTCGGCGAGCGCTGTGGCGTGTTCGGCAAGCACCAGAATTTCATAACCGTCTTCGCCGGTATAGCCCGAGCGGGTAATCGCCAGTTCGCCGTACTGGGGATGGTCGAGACGGCGCAGGTGCATGAAGGCCATCTCGGCCAGACTTGCATCAATGTGCGCGGCTGCAACCTGAGCAGCGCGCGGTCCTTGCAGCGCCAGCAGGCAACGATCGTCAGCGCGCTCGACGAGGGCCTCGCGCCCCATCTTTTCAGCCATCAGCGCCCAATCTGCGATCTTGCAGCCCGCGTTGACCACAACATAGAGACCCCCGCGTGCATCGCCGCCGGGCGCGCGCGCAATCATCAGGTCGTCGAGAATGGCGCCCTCTTCGTTGAGCAGCGTCGTATAGCGCACCTGCCCAGGCTTCAGACCTTGGATGTCGGCGGGCGCCAGCCGTTCAATCAGCGCAGCGAGCTTCTTGTGCGCAGCGTCGCCTTCAAGACCGCGTCCCGCGTCCGCAAGCGCCACGAAGCACGGACCCATATGCGAAACGTCGAACAGGCCGGCGTGCTCACGGGTCCAATTGTGTTCAGCGATCAATCCCTCGAACTGGATCGGCATGTCATAGCCGGCGAAGTCGGCGAACTTCGCGGTGCGTGCGCGCCAAAGCGCGTCAAGCGGCAGTTTTTTGCATTCGGCGTTGGCCATGTTCGTCCCAGGCATGCGCGGCGCATGCGACTTTGCATGCAGCCCCCGCTGTCCTGGCGCCTGAGAGATTTACTCCTTCGGCGGCCGCGACCCCACCGGGCGCAGCGCTTTCCAGCGTGTTCATCCCCCCACGGTCCGGATCCCTGAGAGTTTCCGGGGCGGTTGCTCCTTCGGGGGCGCATCTTTGGCGCTCTCTCCCGTGGGGTTCTCGTGTTTGGCCAGGGCGAGGCGACTCGATTCCGTCGGCCCGCTCCGTTGGCGCGGAAACTGGGGTGGGCGCGGGTGAGAGTCAATTAGCGGAACTGGAGGAGCGCCTCGCCTTGCATAATAGCCTCCGTTTCGGGGGCGAATTTGGCGCCCGAGGCGTCATGGAGGTCGATACCGGCATAAAGTTTCAAGGCCGCGCGGGAGCCTTTGCGGGCGCGAATTATGACCCGCTTGGCTGGTTCGCCAGCGCGTGGTCGCAGCGGAACAATCTCAACGCCGCCAAGGCGGCCTTTGAGCGCCAATAACAGCACCCCCAGCTTTTCGGCGCGATGGATGAGGGTAAGCGCCGCGCCCCCCGTCAGGCGATCGGCGAGCGCGCCAATCCAACGATCAATCGAGGCCTCGGCGATGTGGGCGTAGCGACGCGCTTGAGAAGGCGCGCGGCCTTCGCTTGCGCAATCAAATGGCGGATTGACAAACACGCCGTCAAATACGCCGAAGTCCGCCGATTTTTCGAGCACGTCGCCTGTTACGATCTCCACCCGCTCAGACATCGCGTTCATGGCGACATTTTCGCGCGCGATCGAGGCGATGTTCTGATCGCGTTCGACTCCAACCAGCTTGACGTTCTCGCTGCGTACGGCGACCGCCAAGAGCGCCGCGCCTACCCCGCACCCCGCCTCCAAGAGACGCATGCCGGGTTCCGCTTCTATCGCGGCTGCGAGAAGTACGGTGTCGAGATTTACGCGATAACCGTCAGCGGGCTGACGAATGCGAACACGCCCGCTCAAAATCGCGTCATCGGTCATCGTGACGGCCATATTTCGATGCGACCCTTTCGCCCGTCCTGGCCAACCAAGCTTGACCCGTGCTAGGCGCCTCAGCATCGTTTGTGGAACATCCAGGTCAAGCGGGAGCGACTTTGGGACCGGCGGTTGGACAGATAAAAAAGGCGAGCGTGCCCAACGCGGTGGACCGGCTCGCGGCTGAGTTGCAATCGCTGGTCCATGCGGGCGAAAAACGCGGTGAACCGCGTGCGGCGATCTTCGGCGCGATCTGGCAACGGGTATTCGATGAGCTGCCGGATTTCAACCTGCCGGACCGCTCCACGATTCCGTACCTGACGGAGCCGTGGTTCTGTTGAGCGGAGCCAGGGGAGGAGCAGTTGGCTCTTCTATAAACAAGTCGTCGCCGGTCACGGCGACGTTGGACGAATGCTCAGTATAATCACATGAACCATGCTGGAAGGTGCCATCGACAGCATCACAAAGCTGATCCAGTCGCCACCCGGTCAGATTGCGGCTGGCGGCGTCCTTGCTGGAATAGTCTGGAAGTTCTTCGAGCGGGTTGAAACGGTTCTCACGGACAAGACGAAACTTGAGATTGCGGTTTGGCTGCTGGACATAAAGACAGGACCGAAGGTGGAGCCGTGGCCTGAAACGTTTGCGAAAGTGTTCGATCGGGTTTTCGGGACAGAACATTTGTCGTGGCAGTGCTTGTTACGTTCATTCGTTTTAAGCTGTTTTGCATTTGCCGTGGGACTTGTGTTTACAGAGGCCGGGCGAGGCTCTTCTATTGGACAATACGCCTTCTTTACTGTCAGTTCAGTCCTGCTATTCACCGCTTTGCCGGATTACGTATCGTTGCTCAAAACACGAACGCTGATAGGCAAAATGCGGCGCGGCTGGAAACATACGAGCCTTCTGCTCGTGTTAGACATTGTCGGTGCGGCATGTATTTTCGGCGTCTTTACTTTGCTGTACATCGGCTTGTATTTGTTGATGGCGGAAGCGGAGGCGGCATCACCACTTTTGGGCTACCCGTTACTTCTTGTCGCTGGCAGTAAAGGGGTAGTTTTAATTCCTCCATTGATCGCTACGTCAATTTGGCTGTGGCTCTACGCAGGTTCGGGTTTTCTAATCAAAGTCGCCCGTCGTTTCGACATCGGTTTCGATTGGTTTAACCGGCACGCCGATATCGAGAAGAAGCCGCTCCAGTCCATCGGCTTTGTTGCGGGTGCGCTGGTAGCGCTGGTTTACTGGTCGGCCGTGATTGTGAGCCGGATGGTGAAATGAACCCTCGTGGCTTCTGTCTTGAACAATTGGGAGCGTTCTGCCGTCAGGACGCCGGGAATGGCTCTTCTATAACGAAGTTGGTGAGGCGTTGGCCGTATTGATCTCAACCAGCAGGGCGGAGTGATCCGACGTCCCTTCGATCCGCTCGTCATGCAGGTAGTGGCACTCTCGTATGCGCGAAAGGAGACCCGGCGAGGCGAGGGCATGATCGATGCGGTACGACTTCCCATTCCGCGACCACGTGTGTTCAGTGCGCTGTCCGTGGATGTGCCGCCAAACGTCGGTGAACCCACTGTCCTGAAGTGCTGCGAAGCGGTCCACATCGCCAAAATTAATCATTGGGCCGTCGGCAGGCCCGATGCCGGTGTTGAAATCGCCCGCGAACAGAAACGGTCCGCCAGCATTCCGGGCAGCGACCTGAATGAGTGCGCTGAGGAATGCCTTCATGCGCGTCCGGGAATTAGTCGGCACGTGAACGACACCGAGCCCGAAATTGTGAGCCGGGATCGAGACTTCGAGCCACAGGCCGGAATCATCCAGGATGGGAATCTCCGAGGGACGGGCGGCGGCAATTGGAGTCCTTGAGAAGATGCCGATCGCATAGTCGGAACCCTTTCGTTCGGTGCAGATCCGATGCTCCAGTCCTGATTTCCGGAGTGATTCTACAAATGACCCTGCATTGCCTGGCACAAATTCAACGAGCGCAACAATGTCAGGGGCCTGGCCGTGGATGCAGCGGGCGATCCGCTCCCTGCGCGGCCCACCGCCTTGCCGGATATTCCAGATGAGAGCTTTCACAGTGGCTCAGTCGTAGCGTTCGTAAATCACGTGCCTGCGATCGAAGCCTATCGCCTTCAGCTGCGCGCGCAGATCGTCCACCATCTCACGCATGCCGCAGATGTAGACATCGAGATCCCGGCGCTCTCCGAGCGTTGAGATGACGTGCGGCTGCACGCGGCCTGTGAGGCCAACCCAGTCTTCGGGCGGGCGAGTCAGCGTGGGTTGGTAGAGGAAGTTCGGATGTGCCGCCGCCAGGGCGCAGAATTCCGCATCGTAAAGCAGTCCTTCTTCGTGCCGCGCGCCGAAGATCAAGGTGAAGGCCTTGTCCGGATGCGCGCCGAGTGCCGTCGGCAGCATGGAACGAAAAGGCGCGATGCCGGTGCCGGTGGCGACGAAGATGGAATCCGACGGCGGCCTGCGCAGCGTAAAGGTGCCCCAGGGGCCGGTGAAATCGACGTCGTCGCCGGGCGCGAGGGAGAAGAGGAACGGCGTGAAACGGCCGCCATCCACATAGTTGGCGCAGAGGGCAAAGCGCGGGCCGTCGGGAACCGAGGCGATGGAATAAGCCCGCGTCACTTCATTGCCGTCGATGACCTTTGTCAGCGAGACGAACTGCCCCGGCTCGAACCGCCCCGTCCAATCGTCAGCTTCAAACTCGAAGTGGAAGGTCCGCGGCGCCAGTTCCCGCATGGCAATCAGGCGTGCTTTCAACCCGCAACCTCCCGCGCCCGCTCCGCCAGAATGCGGCTCAGCGTCGGATGCCCGTCGAGCGGCGGCGCCACCCGAATCGTCACCCGGTGCGCCGCCGAAAGCTCCGCCACCAGCTTCGGCAAATCGCGCTGGATGTGAATCCCCAGCGTCAGGAAGTACGGCACTACCAGGATTTCGTCCACACCCTCAGCAGCCAGTTTTGCCACCGCCTGGCCCAGCTGCGGGGGAAAATCGAGAAACGCCGTCTCATGCCGCTCCCACGCCCCCTGGCGCGCCGCATCCGCTGCCACCGCGCGCACGGCATCGTTTGCCGATTCCACGCTCGACCCGTGGCCGAAAACAATGATGCCCCTTCGCATGTTCTTTGGATGCGGAATTCAGCCTAAAGGATGATTCGCGGCGGATCGGACGCAGCCTCTTCGACCGCCGCCTGCTCGTCAGTACGGTAGAAGCCGCGAAGAAAATCCAGAAACGCCCGGCTCTTCTTCCGGCCGTTGTTCTGCGCGTACTCGATCCGCTGCAGAAACACCAGCACGCCGAGCACGGCGCCATCCCGAATACTCGAACTCCCCGTCGCCTCAGCCTCCTTCGCCCGCACGTCGGCGATCTTGTGCTGCACGTAGCCCGCGATCCGGGCCGCAAAGACATTGTCCGGCCGCGATTCGTAATAGATGCCGCTTTCGAGCGAGCGATAGGTCTGCGTCAGCGCCGCAAATGCCTCGCGCACATCCCAGTCGGTCGCGTCGCGCGTCTCCAGCCACGCTTCGAACAGCGACACCGCGGTGAACGCCAGCAGCACTTCGTTCTCCGCCAGAAACTGCTCGGTCACCCGAATATCCGCATTCGGCATGGCGGCCGGATTCGGGTCCTGCGCCTTTTCGAACTTGTGCGCTTCCCGCAGATACTCGCATTCCAGCGGACAGTTCACCGTTTGCTCGCGCTCGGTGCCACAGCAGACGGCGCAGATTTCTTCCCGCACCCCCGGGCAATACCGTCGCGGCTTCCTGGTTTGGCAGAGGGCGCAAGGCACGTCATTAGTATATTGAGGCCCGCGCGGCGGCATAAGCCCTCCACCACATGCGGGGCGCGACTATAGAGGAAACAGCATGCGTACCAATCTGTACCTCAAGGTCATTGTGGAGCACGACGATAAGGAAACCCCCGAACGCCTCGGCGCCGAGCTCTGCCGCCAGCTGGAGCGCAACTTCATGGTGCGTGACGCGGAACTCACCAGCTACGCGCCCGTGGAAGACTGACGGCTCTTACGCGAACAGGCTTTCGTAAAACCGCTGGAAATAGCGGTCCGTCATCCCCGCGATAAAATCGCAAACTGCCCGGTGCAGCGGCACGCCCGCTTCTTCAGCGGAAGCGAAACGCGCTGGATTTTCCAGTAGGAATTCGAAGACCCGGTCCAGCCGCTGCATCGACGTCTGCCGATCCTCCGCCAGCGCCGCCGAAGCATACACCTCGCGATGTAAAAACCGCTTCAGCCCCAGGCTTGTCTCGCGCGCCGCCGCAGTGAATCGCGCCACCCTCGCGGGCGATTGTCTGACATCCTGCACGCTGGCGACACCCAGTTCCGCCGCCGCCTTGACCGTGCCTTCAATCAGTCCGGACACCAGATCGTCGATCAGATGCCGTACCGATTCCTGGAATTGCTCCCGCTCCGTGGCCCCCGGGAACTGCGTTTCGATGGTGTCGAGGATCTCCGCATACTCCGGCACGGCGGCTGCGATCTGCGCCGGCTTCAGCAGCCCGGCTTCATACGCATCGTCCAGGTCGGCTGCGTTGTACGCCGCTTCGTCAGCGAGATCGATGAGTTGCGCTTCCAGCGGCGGCTTCTGCCCGGGCAGGTATTCTTCCAACTGCGGAAATTCGCCCGGCCCGAAATCGCGCGAATGTTTGACGATGCCTTCGCGCACCTCGAAGGTGAGATTCAGCCCGGGAAAGCGCGGATACCGCTGTTCCAGGAATTCCACAATCCGCAGCGCCTGAAGGTTGTGATCGAAACGCGCGCCGAAGCGCTGCATCTGCCGGTCCAGTGCCTCCTCGCCCGCGTGCGCAAACGGCGGATGGCCAATGTCGTGCGCCAGCGCCAGCGCCTCGGTGAGATCTTCGTTGAGCCCCAGCGCCGCGGCCACCGTGCGCGCGATCTGCGTAACCTCCAGCGTGTGGGTAAGGCGGTTGCGGAAGTGATCGGAAAGCTCCGGCGCAAAAACCTGCGTTTTGTTTTCCAGCCGCCGGAACGCGCGGGTGTGGATGACACGGTCGCGGTCACGCTGAAACGCCCCGCGGTAGGCATGCTCCGGCTCCGGAAACCTGCGGCCGCGTGAAGATTCAACGGGAAACCGCAGCTTGGCAAGCATGGATGAGGTGCCGGTCCGGCCCTTTTCGGTAACCGCTATTTGCCGGTAAGTTCGCTAACGGCCTGGCTGGCGATCGGCGCGGCGTCGGATTTCGAATCGACGATCGGCTGCAGCAGCTTGCGCGCCTCGTCCGGCTTGGTCTGCCCGATGGCCCGCGCGTAAGCAATGGTCGCCTGCTCTTTCGAAACGAGATCCGTGGGGTGCGCGATCAGATCCTTAAAGATCGTTTCGGCATCGCTGACTTTGTTCTCGGCTACGTCGATCTGCGCCAGCGCCAGACGGGCCAGCGAAGCCCAACCCGCCGGAGCGTGATCGGAGACATCCTGATAGCGGCGGCGCGCTTCGTCCAGCTTCGCCCCGTCGGCATCCATGGAGGCAAGATAGTACTCCGCCACGTAAGCCTCACTCGAACCGGCGTCCTTGCTCATGATGCCCGTGAACGCCTTCGTCACTGCATCTTTCTTCGCGGCATCGGTGGCGAAGCTGGTAGCGCCCGGGGCTGCCGCGGCTCCAACAGGGGCCGTGGTGAGCTGGATCGCACTGCCCAATTCCAGAGCACGCGCGGTCTTTTGCGAATTGTAGAAATAGAAGCCGCCACCAGCAATAAGGGCGAGCGCGACTACCGCTCCCCCGATCCGGGTCGCCTGTTGGCGGTGCGCTCCTAAGAAATCGACGGAGTGCTCCACCTGGACGGCGAACTGGTCCTGCTTGAGCAACTCCTTGCGAGACAGATTACTTGCCACTAAAACCTCTGATTTGATTGAAACTTCATGTTAACACGTCTCCTCCGGGAGGAACGGCGGGGAGCAAATCCGGCGGCCGGGAATCTGATAAAATTTCGTTGTACTTCCGGAAACACACAGAGGCGACGCGAAATGTTCAAAACAAAAAAGGACCTCCCCGTAGCCCAGGCTGAGCAGGAAGCCTACTCGAGCGGCGAGGTTGCGCGCATCGCCGGCGTCAGCCTTCGCCAGTTGCAGTGGTGGGATGAGCGCAATGTTGTTTCCCCGCGACAGGAGGGCCACAAGCGCGTCTACCTGCCTCAGGAGGTGGTGGAAGTTTCGGTGATCGCCGAACTCCGCCGCAAGGGCTTTTCGCTACAGAAAATCCGCCGCGTGCTGCGCTTCCTGCAAAAGGAAATGGGCAGGCGCCTGAGCGATGCCGTCGCCAACGAGAGCGACGTCCACCTTATCACCGATGGCCGCAACATCTACCTCGAAGATCAGCCCGACCGCATCATCGACGTCCTGAAGAACGCCAAACAGCCCATGTTCCTCGTCTGCGTTACGGACCAGTTGCGCCGCTTTCAGGTTTCCACCGGACGCAAACCCGTGAAGTCGGAAGGCTCGGGCCCGGTGGCACGCACGAAAATCGGCTAGTTGTAGTCAGCTCTTCCGTCCATACCGGTAAACATCCACCCCTAAACACCGCAGCCCGAAGTATCCCAGCGGAGCATTTTCGCCTCCCGGCGCCCGCGTTGTCACTGCGTCTTCCACGTAATCGCAAACTTCAAACTCTTCCGGATTCCCCTTGCTGATCGCCACCGATATCGAATACTTACCAGGCGCGAGCGCGGGATTGATCCAGTGAAAATCCACCGTATCCGTCTCGCCCGCCGTCATCGCCGGCAGCGGATGATTCTCGCGCCCCGTGTTCGTGCCGAACAGGCTTTCGCCTTTTTCATTGCGCACCAGGAAGCCCGCGAGCAAATCCGCCTCGGCATGATTGGCGCGAAAACTGAGGCGCAGCGTCACCGGCTCCAGCGGCTTGAACTCCCGCGTAGGCTTGCCCGCCGCATCCACCAGATCCACCCCGATCACCGTGGCCTCGCCGCCGCCGAATCGGTGATGACCTTCGAAGTTCGTGATCAGTTCCGCGACCGGCGTCACCGCTGGGGGATCAACCTCGCCGCCAGCCAGGAGTGACGCGCCAACAAACGGTGCAGCGGCAGTCGCCGCAGCTTGTCCCCGCAACCGCGCGTTCTCGCGGCGCAGCGTGGATTGTAAATACTGCGCCGTCACCTCGTCGGATTCCCCGATTTGCCGCATCTCGCCCTCGTGCAGCCACATGCACCGTTCGCACAGCGCCTTGACCTCCGAAGCCTCGTGCGACACGAAAAGAATCGTCGCCTTCTGCGCCCGCAGTTCGTGGATACGCCGCATGCACCGCTGCCGGAACGCAATGTCGCCCACCGACAGCGCTTCATCCACGATCAGAATTTCCGGATCCACATGCGCCGCCACTGCGAACGCGAGGCGCAACACCATGCCGGTGGAATACGTTTTGATGGGCTGGTCGATGAAATCGCCAATCCCCGAAAACCGATGTATCGTCTCGAAGCGCGCTTCCGTCTCGTGCCGCGAAAAGCCCAGGATCGAGGCGTTCAGATAAACGTTGTCCCGCCCCGTAAACTCCGGCGAAAAACCCGACCCCAGCTCCAGCAGCGCCGAGAGCCGCCCTCGCACCTCCACCGTGCCCGACGTGGGCCGCAGAATTCCCGCCACAATCTGCAGCAGCGTGCTCTTGCCGGAACCGTTTGCGCCGATGATGCCGAACGCCTCGCCCCGCTCCACCGTGAAGTTGATATCGCGCAGCGCGTGAATTAGATCTCCGGGCCTGGCCGAACTGAGTTTGCGGCCGCTCAGCACCTGCCGGAGACGCGCCGTTTGCGAGGACGCCATCGGGTACGTCTTCGAAAGATGGCGCACTTCAACGGCGTTCACGGCATTTGCTTCCGCGCGTTGAGAATGATTCGCCGGAAAGGATGCCCGCCCGGCCGCACCGCTCCTTCATGCCAGCCAGTCTCTTCCACCTGCACGAAGCCGAGCTTCATGAAGAGTTCGGTCAGGCAGCTTTTGTTTGGCAGCCACCACGAAATGTGGTCTTCATCCGGATCGTCACCGCCCACGTAAACCATGGCCGGTGGCTCCTGCGGGCCTTCCGGCAGAATCTGAGCCAGCACCAGCGAACCCGCGCAGAGCGGCGCCAGCGCTGCCAGCGCCTTCAGCGGATAGAGCGTATGCACCAGCACGTCGCCCACGAAAATCAGGTCGAAATCCGTTTCGCCGAGCTTCTCTGCTGAAAGGTCGTAGATCGTGGAATAGCACCGCTCCACCTTCGACCCGAGCCGCTCTTTGCAGAACTGAAACGGGCCGTCGAGCAGGCATTTGTATAGCTCGCGTTCCTCGTCTCCCCGCCGAAGGCCTTCCAGCTTCAGGCCATCGGGAAATATCATGCGCTCGATCTTGCGCAATGAATTTTCCACGTCCTGCCCGGGAAAGCGGTCCAGATCGCGCAATGACGGCAGTTCGGCCGAAATC
>Ga0209698_10003119_pt1 | contig 18574 bp, 19 predicted proteins | sample LitLauG_LLR_2012_FD_187203 | JGI IMG/M metagenome (GOLD analysis project Ga0209698, IMG submission 187203) | Freshwater sediment microbial communities from Pennsylvania, USA - Little Laurel Run_MetaG_LLR_2012 (SPAdes) (version 2) | ecosystem: Environmental > Aquatic > Freshwater > Creek >...
TCACTGGCCAGCGCGAGCTTGACGTTTGGCAACGTTGCGGCCGGGAGCAGCAAGACTTTGACGGTCCTGGCCACGAATTCCGGACCGGTCTCGGTCACCGTCAGCAGCGCGACGGTTTCAACCAAGTACTTTTCGCTAGCCGGGCCGGTTCTCCCAATCACGATCGCAGCCGGACAGAGCGAGTCGCTCAGTGTGGCATTCAACCCCAACTCTTCGGGAGCGTTCAGCGCCGTCGTCACCATCACCAGTGACGCCTCGGACGCAACTACGAATCTTTCGGTTTCAGGGACAGGAGTCGCGGACGGCCAGCTCGCGCCCAATCCATCGTCGGAAGCCTTCGGCAGCGTGACCGTGGGCAGCCAGCAGACTCTTTCGGCGACGATCACCAATACGGGCGGGACGACGGTAACGATTTCTCAGGCAGGGATCAGCGGTGCGGGACTCAGCTTGAGCGGAATTGCGTCGGGGACAGCTTTAACGGCGGGTCAGAGCGCGACTTTCAGTGTGACGTTTGCGCCGGCCTCGGCGGGAGCGGTGAGCGGCAATATCACGGTTACTTCGAATGCCACGAATCCGACTTTGACGATCCCTGTGTCCGGCACCGGAGTTTCGTCTGGCGCACTCGGATCGAACCCGACCAGTCTGGCGTTTGGGACGGTCGCGGTGGGTGGAACCCAGACCCTGGCAGAGACGGTGACCAATACTGGTGGGACGACGGTAACAATTTCCCAGGCGGGGATCACTGGGACGGGATTCAGCTTGAACGGAATCTCTTCCGGAGTTACGTTGACGGCCGGCCAGAGCCTGGGCTTCAGCGTTTCCTTTGCTCCGCAATCAGCCGGAGCGGTGAACGGCAACGTTACGATTACCTCCAACGCAACGAACCCAACATTGACCGTGGCGGTATCGGGTACCGGTTCGGCCACACCGGGGCAGTTGTCTGTAACCCCGTCAACCCTCGCGACAGGAAGCGTGGTGGTCGGCACCAGCGGGACGGCATCCGGCACACTTACGGCGAGTGGTGCGAATGTAACCGTCGGTGCTGCGAGCGCCAACAACTCCGCATTCAGTGTGGGTGGCCTGCCGTTGCCGGTCACGATTCCGGCGGGACAGAGCACTTCCTTCAGCGTGACCTTCAGCCCGCAGACGACAGGAGCGGCAAGCGCCACCCTGACTTTCACCAGCAACGCGCAGCCTTCGGCTTCGACGGAGACCTTGACCGGGACTGGTACACCGGCGCCCGTGCACTCCGTCAATCTTTCGTGGAACGCCAGCACGTCGTCGAATGTTTCCGGCTACAACGTATATCGCGCAACCTACGTCAATTCGGCGTGCGGATCTTTTGCGAAGATCAACTCCGTCCTGAATACGGGTACGCTCTACACGGACAACGTGGTGGTCGATGGTACTTCGTATTGCTACGAGACGACGGCCGTCGATACCAGCAATCAGGAGAGCGGACCCTCGAACATCGTGTCCAACGTGCAGATCCCGGCGCCCTAGAACGGAATCGCGACGACATCGGGCTGAACTGGTGGCTCCGGTGCGGAGGCCGCCGGACCGCGTCCGGGAGGGATGGACTTCTGGTCGAGCTCCTGAAACTTCAGGGTGGGTATCTCATGGCCAATGTCCGGCAAATGCAACCGCCCGACTGCAAATGGTCCGGACCGGTTTAGCGTTTCGCCTCCGACCGCCCGCTTGCGGATACGCCTTGGCTCCCGCATCAAACCAGTACGTTGCATGCACACAGTTTGGCGGCAGCCTAGTTAGTTAGGAACTGCCGGCGACACGCTAAGCCGCATTGAAAAGGGGGTGGCGGGTGATGATAGTGCTTCTCTCTTAATTTTGGCTCGTGACAGATATCTTCTTGGTTCGTCTAAGTCGATGGATTCAGATTAATGTTGGGGAGCGAATGAATCGTTTTGGAGTAATAACGCCAAGAGTTCTTGTGCTTGGGGCTGTCATTTTGAGTTTACCTTTTTTTTCGTTGCTGTCTGTCGCGAAGAAACAGACAACGACGCTCTCAGGGGCAACAATCCAACAACTGGAAAAGAACATTCCTGAACTAATGAAGAAAGACGGAGTGCCGGGGTTGGCGATCGCTGTAATTCGAGGCGGAAAGACGACATGGGTGCATGGTTTCGGGATAAAGGAGGCACAATCGAACCAGCCGGTGATGGAAGACACAGTTTTTGAAGCGGCTTCGCTGAGTAAGCCGGTGTTTACCTATGGGGTGTTGAAACTAGTGGACCAGGGCAGGCTGGGGTTGGACGTTCCGCTAACAACCTATTTGCCGAAGCCTTTTGTCGCGGGTGACGAGCGCCTTGCAAAAATTACGGCACGGATCGTCTTGAGTCATCGAACAGGATTTCCAAACTGGCCAGCAGATGACGGCTCAGTCTCAATTTATTTCAAGCCGGGAGAGCGGTTTAGCTACTCAGGTGAAGGCTATATCTACCTGCAGCGTGTAGTTGAGCAGATCACAGGCAAAGCGCTCAACGACTATATGACCGAAGCGGTATTCACGCCACTGGGTATGACCAGCAGCAGTTATGTGTGGCGCCAGACTTTGATGCCCTGACAGCCACGGGCCACGACTCAGATGGGAAGGCCGTTGAGTTGGAGAAACCAAAGGAAGCCTTGGCGGCTTCGACGCTGAACACCACAGCCAAGGACTATGGGCGTTTCGTTGAGGCGGTTCTCGGCCGGAAAGGACTCAAGCCAGCGAGTCTGCGCGAGATGGAGACACCCGAGATCGCACTAGATCCGGAGTGCAGGATATGCATCAAGCACGAGCCGAAGCAGCTATCGAAGAATCTGTTCTGGGGACTGGGATGGGGCATTGAGCGCAAAGATGGAACCGATATGCTGTGGCATTGGGGAGACAACGGCTCATTCAAGGCTTTCGTGATGGCGGAACCGAAAACGAAGGCGGGCGTGGTGATGTTCGCAAATAGCGAACATGGATTGGAGATCGCGAAGCCGCTGGTTGACGAGGCGATGGGTACGGAGTCGCTTGCCTTCGAATGGCTCAAGTAGGACAGTTATGGTCCGCTATCGCGTCGCAGAGCCTACAAAATTCGGATGGTTGCGGGGCGCGGAAGGGAGGATGCCTTTTGCTACAGAGCATGCCTTCTGGTACCACAGCGGCCGTGGATTGAGAGGGGGTTTTCAGCAGCCTGCTAGACTAAGACCAGACCTGCTGACGAAGGTTGGGACGCAGGGTGAGCGAGCCGTCATCGTTCAGTTTCTGGTGACAAGCCCACCGCACGGGATAGCGCATTTCCTTAACCTCAATCTCAGCCCTAAGTTTCAATCCTTTCCAATCGGTGACCTGCGGAATCACGAGCTGGGCCTGCCGAATCTTGCCAGGTAACGGGTAACCGGCGTCCAGACAACCGCTTTTAAGCACCTTTCCGTCCTTGCTCTCCACCGTTACCCTCAATACGCCCGGCACACCCGCGATCCCGTCATTTGCGAAGCCGACGATTAGCCCCAGGCAGCCGTCGTCCTGATAGCTCCAGATGAAAGACGGCCTCACCCGGTAGCCTATCCGGCGATTGATTCGGTCGAACGCTGCCGGATATGCCTGGTAGTAGCTCACCAGATTCGTTGCGCTGATCTGATGAAAGTTCCAAAGCCACCAATAATTTGCCCCGATATCAATCACATGATCGATCATGTTCTCCGCTGACGATATCCCTTCATGAGCGAGGCTGGGATCGGGAGGTTTACCGGGAAGCCCCTGCCCGAGCAACGCTGCGATCCAGGGCGGGCGATTGCTGAGTGCTTCAATCTGCTCGTTCTCGATAAAAATGGTATCGCTGCGGATCCAATTGTTGCTGCGGACAGTGCGGTCGACCAGTTCTGAATTACCCACCCGGCTGTAGTCCGGTTGCGTATTGGTCAGCAGAGGAGTCTTCGAAAAATGCTCGAGTTGGACTTCGAGCATATTGGTCCAGGTCCGCTCTGCGGTCTGATAATCAGGGAAAGGGTTGTTGTCAAATGGCCAAGTGTGCCCTTCACTCCAGAAGCCGTACATGAAGGTGTCGATAAATTCGATGAGCGGATTGCCATCGAATTCCGCTGCCAATAGGCCAACCAGCTCTTTGAACGCCTGCTGGAAAAAAGGATCGTCAAAACGGGGCTGATAACGCGAATGCGGGTTCTGTAAGTATCTTTGCCCCGAAGCGGCGCTTTCCTGACCGCCAAGGACCAGATCAACCGTCGGCACTTTGTCGAGCACAAAATCCGGGAGTGCCGCTTCGTGGGTATAGTCGGGGGCGCTCATCTGAATTCGCGGTTCGACCCGCTTGTTGTTCTTCTTCGCCAATTCCAGAACGAGCTTCAGGTAGTCGGGCATCTCCAGGCGCCCAGGCCGCGGCTGCACTTCCCTCCACGTTGGACGGATATAAAGCTGCTGGCCCAAAGGAAATCGAACCAGGTCTTCGATTGCCTGGGGAATATTGTCTGCTTTGATTTCCTCTGTGCCGCTGTCTGCGGTGATATAGGTGACCAGTCCCTTGCCATAGTTCGGGAAGGGACCTTGATTGAGGCGATCGCCCACCTTGGGCCCGGAGCCGAAGTCATGGTTTCCCCAGTTATGGGCGGGAACCTTCGCCTGCGCTTCATCCGTTCCAAGCTCGGCAGCGAGGGCCACAGCGACCGCACTTCTTAGAAAATCTCTACGCTGCATTCGAATTGTCTCCTTGGCGCAGTTTCCGCCGAGTGGGGCGCGCGACGTTTGATTTCAATGAAAGGCCACTTGAATAGTTTTGGGTACTTGCCCTTTGAAGTCAGCGACTGACCAAGAGCATGCAGCCAATAACCAGAGCAAACAATTCAATAAACACTGTTATCGTTTCTAAATCAAACCCGGTCGCGCCTTGAGGCTACTTTCTGGGCGTAGAAAAGCGGTCAAAAGCAGGCGTGAGAGGTCGATGGAAACCCAGCCATGACTCGGCTGCAGGCAAATCCTGCTCAGGTACTTATGAGCGATTACTCGTAGCGCAGCGCCACTATGGGGTCGACCTTAGCGGCGCGGCGGGCCGGGATGTAACAAGCCAGCAATGCGGTGGTCAGCAAAAGCAGTATCACTGCAGCAAAAGTTACCGGATCGGTTGCGGTCACGCCAAAAAGCAGCGACTGCAGAGTGCGTGTGATCGCGAGCGAACCGGCAAATCCGATAGCAATCCCGATGAGGATGGTGCGCAATCCCTGGCCCAGGATCATGGTCAGGACATCACGAGAACGAGCGCCAAGAGCGACGCGCACGCCAATTTCGCGGGTCCGTCGACTGACCGAATAGGCCATCACGCCAAAGACGCCCGTGGTTGCCAGCAGTAGCGCGACCATTCCAAAGAAACCAACCAGAATCAGGTTGAATCGGCGTGAACCTAACGAGGCGGAATAGATTTGGGAGAGCGTACGGAAGGTCGGCGGAATCTGCGGATTGAGATCCTGAAGGATTCCGCGGGCAGCCGCTGTGACCAGCTGCGGGTTGGCGTCGGTCAGCATCGTGACGGTTACGGCCGGGAACGGACGTTGCAAAAGGTTCACGTACACGGTGGGACGGGGCGGCGCATCGAGGCCGTATTCGTGAACGTCACCAACCGTCCCTACAACCGTGAGCAAGCGCACGTCGCCATCCATGTTCCCGAATTCGAGGGTGTGTCCGATGGGGTCCTGACCGGGCCAGCTCTGCCGGGCCAGCGAATCGCTGATCAGGGCAACGTGTGGAGACTCCGGCCCGTCGCGCTCGTCGAAGAGGCGTCCGCGAAGGAGAGGAATTCCGAGAGACTGGAAATATCCCTGCGTGACGACACAGAAATCCGCCTCTCCGCGACCCTGCTTTTGGCGAAACAGGTTGTCGAACAAGTGAGACAGGGCGTCCAGGCTGTCGGGAGTCTTGGGGGCGTCCTCTGGCTTCATAATCAGGAACTCGCCGTTCGGAAGACCGCCATCCAAAGGAAGGCCGCTGGTTGCTCCGACTCTGTGTACACCCGGAATCTGCTGGAGGCGGTCGAGCAAGCTGCTGAAGAAGATTCCCTGGGCTGCTTTTGCTTTAGAGTCTTTCCAGTCGGGCCAAGGCAGGGAGATATCCATGGTGACGACTTTGTCGACTCGAAATCCGGGATCCACTTCAAGCACCTTCATCAGGCTGCGACCCAGCAATCCCGCACCGATGACCAGCACAAGAGTAATTGCGATCTGCGCCGCGACGATGCTGCGCCCAACACGGTGGCTGTGTGAACCCGCCTGCCGGCGGCTGCCTTCCTCGAGTTCGCTGCGCAGGTTGCCAGAGGTTGCTCTGAGGGCGGTAAATGCTCCCAACCCCACAGCAACCGCGGAGGACACCAGAAACGCAAACACAAGCACTGGGACATTGACCGAGACGCCCCCAGATAGCGGAAGATTCTCGGGGGCTAGCGCCAGCAAGGCGGACACGCCCCAGAAAGCTCCCATCACGCCGAGGCTGCCACCCAGGAGAACCAGCAATGACGCCTCCGTAAGAAACTGACGCAGTAGCCGTCCGCGCGCCGCGCCCAAAGCGCTGCGGATTGCGAGCTCATGTTCTCTCACCGAGGCCTGCGCAAGCAGCAGGTTAGCCACGTTGGCGCACGCAACCAGGAGAAGGAATCCGACGGCCCCGAGCAAAACCAGCAATGCCGGGCGAACTTGGCCGGTCATTGAATCCTGCAGCGGGACGACGGTGGCATCTTTGAGGAGAAAATCGTTTTGCTCAGTAGATGCGTCATGAATGCGACGCCCAATCGCACTGATTTCTGCGTTCGCCTGCGCGACCGTGACACCATCGCGCAGACGTCCGACGGCGTCGTAGTTATGCGAGCTCCGACTCGGATTTTCGCCGCCCCTGTCGGCCGCTACCCACAAGTCTGAATCCTGAGGAAATTGAAATCCCTGCGGCAATACGCCGATTACAGAGAAATCTGCATTGTCAATTTTCAAATGTAACTGCGACAGATCCTGGTTCGATCCGAGATATTGCTTCCAGTAGCCGTAACTGATAAGAGCGACTGAAGCGGCACCTTGGCTGGCGTCGGTGGTCGTGAAATCGCGACCGATGATCGGATGAACCCGAAAGATGGTCAAAAAGTCAGGGGAGACGTGGGCAACCATCGAACGGCTCGGCTGCGCAGCGCCCACCACCGGTGCCATGTAAGCGCTGTATTTCGCCACCCTCTGAAAACTACGACTTTGGTCGCGAAAGTCGTCGAAGTTCGGGTCTGCAAGTCGGCTCCGTGTTCCCTTGGTCGTGACCTCGAAGATGGCCATGATCCGATTGGGATCGCTATACGGCAGCGGCCGCAGGAGCACCCCGTAGACAACGCTGAAGATTGCGGTCGTGGCGCCGATGCTGAGGGCCAGCGTAATGATGGCAACCGAGGTGAATCCGGGGTTCTTGCGCAACTGACGCAGCGTGTAGCGAAGATCTTGAACTAGTACTCGCATCTCGAGTTCGTCCTCTCGCTCCTACAGCGCTGCCGCCATGTGCGGGCCGAATCCCAGACGAAACCATCACGGATTGGCCTCTCTCATTGCAAGACTCTTTCCAATCTTGTGCCTAGCGTAAGCCCATGGTGGCAAAGGGAAAGAGAATGCTGCGATCGAACCATCGCGTTTAGAAAGTGTCCGCCGTCGTCCTTGGACTGTCCGGAACCGAACAGGCAACGCTCGTCTCTGGCTTTATAAGACAGGTTCAAGAACTGGTCTCATCAATGAAGGAAGACAGGTCATCTCTTCAGAAATACGAGCTCCGACTCCTCGAATATCGAAAGCTCGCTGCTCCCAGCAAGACTTGGTGGTGTTGCAGAACATGAGCGCCGACCTGCACGCTTGGCTCACTGACCTCAAGGCAAATGCAGCGTCTGCAGCCGATCTGGTCGAGACACTAACCAACTTCTAGCGCCTTCCGACACGTCGATGGCGCCCCGGAAGCAGAAAATCAGCCTGGAAAAAGTGAAGGCGGCCACCAACTGCTTCAGACGTTCATGCTCCTTCCGCAGGGTTTTCACGTCGTCGCTGGTGGCCTCCCGCAGCTCATGGATGGGCTCCCACGCCGGCCGGGACCGTGAGTAGCTTCTTGGCCACGTCGCGTTTCCCCGGCCCAGTGAACAGGATCTTCACGGGAGCATCCAGGTTGTAGTGGTCAGGTCCAAGGATCGTTGCGACCCCAGCCTCGACCCACCCCGGAATGATATCGGAGGTGTAGTCCCAGTTGTCGTTACCCGCCCCGATCTCGGCCTCCACCATGCGGTAGTCAGGACGGTTGACGAACTTAGTCCCGGACATCAATCCGATGCTGATGCTGCCATGCACGTAAGCTGCATCGGGGGCGGGTAAGTCCCCGGATGTGATAGACCATAAGCCCCAGCCGTAGAGATTCGTGTTGATCCACCGTTCGTGGGCGTTCTTGGCGAAGCCGAGCTTGAGCAGGTCTTGAAAGCTGTAGGTACCGAACGGAATCGGCGGCGTACTGTCAAGGAAGCGTTTTACGATCGCAAAATCCTTGGCCGTGATCTGCTTGCCATAGCCGTGAGTCATGACCTGTTGCTGTGGCATTTCGATGACAACGTTGGCGAAATCCGGCACAAAGTCTTCGTCGAACCCAGGGTGCTCGTACGGTGAGCAGGGTTGTCCATACTCGGCAAAGTTGTTCATGGTTTCGCCGTCCAGATCTGTGTAGCTGGAACACTTCCATACTTTTCGCGCTTTGTCCAAGGTCCAAGTCATTTGCATCTCCCCCTGCCAGCGATGCGCCGGCAATTGACGAATTTCTCACACGATTGTTTCCTTGGGGCCCGGTTGAAGGCTGAACGATATACCCGGGATCTCCTTTTTGACCCCGAAAAACGGCCATCATTGTCCCCCCATCTTCTGTCCGTGTCAACGTGAAACATCTTTCGGCTCTGAACGAAAATCTGGATAAATGCGCATATTACGCGGCTTTCTGAAGAACGACGAATTCAGTCTTGGTTGTGGCCAGGCGCTGCGCTTTGAGCCCAGATAATTCATGTCTCGATAGCCGCGGCCGCGTCGGAGCAGAGCTTTGACGTTGCCGTTGACAGCTTCCATCACTCCCATCGGTAGCTTTGTGCGGCAGTAGTTCAAGATGCCCTCCAGATGATCCAGCAGCATGCGGGCTAGGTTTCTCCATCGGTTTCAGTCGCTGCCAGCGCAACTGGTCGATCCTCTGCAAGTAACGCAGCATGGCTCCTTCGTAGGTGTAATTCCACAACTGCGAAAGGCTCTCCTTGAGGAGATAGGCTTTGAGAATGGGCCGGTTCAGAGCAAACAGGGCGTTCAGCTGGCGTCGCTTGCCACGGTCCAGGTTGAGCCAGCTGGTCAAGAGGAGCCAGCGCTTGCCCCGTAACAGATCCCGTGCCGCTCCTCCTTTGCGGAAGAACGGTGAACACCGACGCAAGATGGTCGCCCTTTGCGTCGCTACGTCGAGGTTGGCGAGTGGAGCGGCTTTTCGTTTGAATCCATCACTTTCTCCGGCTGGTGAACCGCTGGGAGTACCACGTCGAAAACTTGTTCGGCATGGCCGCCTGGGGTGCAGGCGAATCTTGCTCAGGTATTCAGGAGGGATTACTCGCAGCGCAGCGCGGCCACAGGGTCGATGCGCATCGCCCGCCGCGCCGGAATGTAGCAAGCCAGCATCGCCACGAATCCGAGCCCCGTCGCCACCGCCACGAACGTCGCGGGATCGGTGGGCCGCACCCCGTACAGCAGTTTCGTCATGAGCCGTGAAAGCAGTAGAGCTCCTGCGAGGCCCGTCACCGCACCGGCCAATGCCAGCCACATGCCCTGCCGCACCACCAGCAACAGAACATCTCCCCGCGTCGCCCCCAGCGACATCCGCACGCCGATCTCATGTGTCCTTCGCGACGCCGAATAGCCGATCACTCCATAGATCCCGACGCCAGCGAGTACCAGGGCGACCGCTGCAAAGATCGTGAGCAACAGCATTTCAAACCGGGGTTGCGCGTTGGCGTCGGCCACAACTCCATCCATGGTTACGACCTGGGAGATCGCCAGATTGCGGTCGAAAGACCATGCGGCCTCCTTCATCGCCGGAGCTACCGCGGCGGGATCGCTCGCGGTGCGCGCTACCAGCGTTATGTAGGAAGTGTGTGAAGCCACCTCCGATCCCGAATCGCCCAGAAAATCGTGATTCTGAAACGCCGCCAGATACACTTCTGGAAATGGAGTAGCCGACCAGTCGTCCTGCTTCGCGTCCTTGGCAATGCCAATGATGGTCAGCCACGTCGGAGGACTTGTCTTGTCGTCATCAAACGAAATTCGTTTCCCGATCGGATCTCCGCCGGGCCAGTATTCCCTGGCCGCGCGCTCACTGATGATTACCACGCCCGGGGCGGTCGCTTTGTCCGTCTCCGAAACATCGCGCCCGCGAATGAGCGGTAACCGCATCGCCTCGAAATATCCGGGGGTCACCATGCGGTAAACTCCGCTGGGCGATTCCCCGGGACGCGGCTTGGGGCGGCCTTCAATGATGAACGGCCAGCCCCACAGGTCTCCGGCGAGCGGCAAGTGATTGATCGCGCCCGCCGCCTGCACTCCGGGCAGCGACCGAACGCGCTCTATCAGTTGGTGGTAAAAGATCGGCCGCCGCGCCGGGTCCGCTTCTCTCGATCCCGCGACCGACACCACCATCGACACCACATTGTGCGGATTGAATCCGGCGTCTACCGCTTGCAGCGCGGCAAACGTGCGAATCATCAGGCCGGCACCGATCAGCAGCATCAGAGCCAGCGCGAACTCCGAAATCACCAGCAAGCTGCGCAACCGGTTCCGACTGATCCCTTCGCTGTTGCCGCGGCTGCCCTCCTTAAGAGTGTCGTTCACGTTGATCGACGAAGCCTGCAGAGCGGGCGCGAGCCCAAAACCGACGCTGGTCAAAATGGTCGCCGAAAACAGGAATAGAGCCGCGCGCAGGTCGATGGTCACCGTTTGCATGCGCGGAATGTTTGTCGGGCTCATCGCGATCAGAACGCGCGTCGCCAACACCGCCAGTGCAAGCCCGGCCGCACCACCCAGACCGCCGAGCAGCAGACTTTCCGTTAGGAACTGGCGAACGATGCGCCCGCGCCGCGCTCCCAACGCCGCCCGCACAGCAACTTCTTTCTGGCGTGCAGCCCCTCGCGCCAGAAGCATGTGCGCCACATTCGCACACGTGATCAGCAGGACAAACGCCACAGCTCCGAGCAGGACCAGCAGTGGGGTCTCGATCTGGCCCACTACTTTTTCCTTCAGCGGCGTTACGACTGCATCCCGGTTCGTGCCGGGATACTGCTGTTCCAGCCGTCCCGTTATCCCCGCTATTTCCACGCGTGCTTGCGTCAGAGAGACGCCGTCTTTCAGCCGTGCAAAAACTCGCAGGCTGTTGCCGCCGCGGTTGTGTACTCTCGCGCCAAACGCGTTCGGCACCCACAGTTCTGAATGTGTCGCCCAGAATGGGGCGAACTGGAACCCCGGTGGCATCACGCCGACAACTATGTATGCGTTTCCATCCAGCACGATCGGCTTTCCGAGCACGTTGGGGTCGCCCGAAAATCTCCGCTGCCACAACCGGTAACTCAGAATGACCTCGCGGTCCGCGCCGTCTTTGTCCTCTCCCTCGACAAACAAGCGTCCAAGCGTCGGCTGGATGCCGAGCATGGGAAAGAGATCTTGCGTCACCTTCAAGCCCGCAACGTGTTCGGGAGAATCGACGCCGGTGAGGTTTGGCGACCAGAAATCCGCAGCGCCCATGGCCGCGAAAGCATGGCTCTGGTCCCGCCAGTCGACGTAGTTCGCGACCGAAACCGGGTTCTCGCCGTCCATCAGGATCGCCACCAGTCGCCCCGAGTCGCGATAAGCCAGCGGCCGCAGCAGCACGGCATCCACTACGCTGAAGATCGCCGTATTCGCGCCGATGCCCAGCGCCAGGACGCCCACCGTGATCACCGTGAACGCGGGCATCCGCAGCAGAGTTCGCACACCGTGACGCACATCCTGAGCCGGCGCTTCGAGAAAACTCACACCGACGGCGTCGCGGCATTCCTCTTTCGTCATTTCCATCCAGCCAAACTCGAGCCGCGCCTGCCGCAGCGCTTCTTGCTGGGGCACGCCGCGGCTCACAAGGTCCGCTGCGCGAGCCTCGATGTGGAAGCGCATCTCCTCGTCCATCTCACGTTCCATGCGGGTGCGCCGCAGCATGGCTGCCGTCCACGACCGAAATCGGGCCCACAAATTCATAGCTCCTCCGGAGTCGCCTGCAGAATTCCGGCAATGACCGCGGTCATCTGGTTCCAGCGTTTGGCTTCAGACAGCAACCGACGTTTCCCGGCGGCTGTGAGTCGGTAGTAGCGCGCGCGCCGCTTGTTTTCCGATTCCCCCCATTCGCTCGAAATCAAGCCGTGATGTTCGAGCCGGTAGAGTGCGGGGTACAAAGACCCCTGCTGGATTTCCAGCCGCTCTTTCGAAATCTGCTGAATCCGCAAGAGAATGCCGTAGCCGTGCAACGGGCTGAGGGAGATCGCTTTCAGAATCAGCATGTCGAGAGTGCCTTGCAGAAGATCGAGTTGTTTATCCATCCGGCCCCTTCCTAGATTATCTAGGAATACGTCTTCCACTCCTAGATTGTCAAGGAGAGGCCAAACGGAACCGCAGTGGGACCATCTCATTATTCCCCGGTTTCGGAGGATGAGCATAATCAGGAGTTTTCGTCAACGGGCGTCGTAACCTGAGCGGCCATGGACGAACTGGACTACAAACCGCGCAACTCGAAGGAGAAGTGGCTGTTGCGAATCGCCTATTGGGGAACCATCGCTCTCGTCGCATTCCTCTGGTGGGAATACGTGAAGGCGAGATGACAATGAGTGCTATCGGGACTTATCGTAAATTGACCGCTCGTTCATGCTAGGGCTCGTTCACCCGTTGGGACTGACGATGTGCTGTCACCAACCAAGTCGCCCAGCCGATACACACAGCAATAACAAGCGCGAGGAGCCCCACAACGCCGGAGAAGAACATCCAACTTATGCAGACTCCAAGGATCTGGTAGGTGAAGAGAATCCACCCCAATGCGCCAATGGCGCGGGGAGTTGTTCGAACCAGAGCTGCCAGATGCCAAGCAAGGTATGCTGCAAACAAAATACACATAGAGCAAAACGCTTGGTAGCCGAGAACGACTTGGGCCTAAGAAAAGTCGGCATGACCTATCGGAAAATGCACAGGCGGCATCGGTGCTGCAATGTACCAGAAGTTCAAGAGCCCATACGTATTTCCAACGGCTGCCACAAAGAGCAAAACACTTGCAATTCTGTAGAGCCTAGTTGCTTTCATCGAAATTTCTCCCGTAGGCGAATGGGCCGAAGTCGTGCTCAACGAATGCATAAAGAAGGTAGCGGGCATAGTGTTCGTCCATTCTGTCATCACGACATGCACCACAGGTTCCGCCAATAGATCGTTGACCGACGTGTCGTCGGACGCCATATTGGACTTTGGGGTTGATTCTGTCAAGGGGCGCAGCTAGCAAGCGAATATCCCCTCCCGGACAACCGCGAACCGGACCTTAATTGCTGTTAACAGGCGATGTCACAACTTTGCGCCCTTTGTTCGGCCGATAGGCGAACGGAAAGCGCATAGCTTGTGCTATGGCTATTTTTCGCCAACTACCATCACACTCTACTGTTTCTGCGCTTTGTTAGCTCAATCACGGCGTGCTGTTAGACTTCTCAATGCCAGAATTTCCACCACGGTTCGAGTGATCGAAGCGGGACCGGCCGCGCTCATAGGTCTCGAGGCCTGTGCCGGAGCACACTTTGTGGGAACCGTGCTCCGTGAACAGGGGCACCAGGTGTGGTTGATCCCGGCCCAGTTCGTCGAACCGTATCGGAAGTCGAACAAGAACGACTTCATCGATGCGGAAGCGATTGCCGAAGCCGTGACCAAGCAAACATGCGCTTTGCCCAGCTCAAGACGCAGGAGCAACTGGACTGGCAAGCGATGCACCGGGTTCGAGATCGACCGGTGGGGCGTCGCACCGCGCTGATCAACGAGATTCGCGGATTCTTGCTGGAACGCGGCATCACTTTCGCGGCCCAGCCCATCCATCTGCGCAAGAACCTACCCACCGTTATTGAAGATGCCGAGCGAACCTGAGCCCGCGCCTGCGCTGGTTGCTGGATCGCATGTGGCAGGAGTGGAAGCAGACAGAGACTGAGATCTAGGCGATCAAGGCCAAGGGGCTCAGAACGCCAGTTGTTACCGCATCTGGATGTGATTGCATTTCACCCCTTCAATGCGAAATCAGGTCAGAAGGGACAGCCGCACCAAGCCGGACGCTCTGCATCTCGCGGTGTTGCAGTGTGACATTCCTGCGATATGGGGTTAGTTCCATACCCTACAAGACCCCCTCGACCTGGCGAAACGGTAAGAATTGTGTTGACAATCCTCAAAGCGGAGATATGCTACGCCGGGCCCAGCTCGGAAAGGCTGGCAAGTAACTGCTCTGACCATTCCCAACTGGTGCCTTCCCATACGGGCCCCGAAGGAAATTCATTTGAGGTTTCTTGCGCGTGAGAGCGCACGACCCAGGCGTATTTGTGCTCGACAAACATTTCACCCTAATAAGGAGCACCTATGTTCAATTCACCGTTCCGCAAGCTGCCCACCATCGTCGTGACCGCGCTCTTTGCTCTATTCTGTGCAGGAGCCATAGCGCAGGAAACGGTCACCATCTCACCGAATTACCAGTTTTCTCGAACAAGCAACTTCCGCCACGCGCTTGGAACTGCCAACCCGCACGCTCGTGAAGGAATGAATAAGATCAATGCTCTTGCAGATGCGGGGGCTGCGGCTGCCGCGCCAGATAGTGGCGGCCCTCGGTATCCCGCGGATCTCGAGTACCTCGGGGGCCCGACCGTGCCGACCGCACAGCATCACGCGATCTTTGTGAATCCGACCAGCAGTTGCGCACCAAACTCCTGCTGGGGCGACCCGATTGGCTTTCTGCACGATCTGAACAGCAGCAACTTTATCCACGTGACAAACCAGTACGTCGGCACGGAGCACGGCCACCGGTATCCGGTGGGGACAAACTACGTGATTTCCTATCCGGTCACTCCTGGAGTACCGCTAACCGACGCAGATATGGAAGTGATAGCGTATGCAGCTGCATCCTCTTCTGGACAGAATGGCTATGGCCACATCTATCACGTCTTCCTGGTGCCTGGACAGGACGAGTGCTTTACCAGCGGCTTTACGGTTTGCTATTCCCCTGACAACCCTGCGACCTTCGCTTACTGCGGGTACCACAGCAGCTTCGACGTCGTGGGCTTCGGGCACGTCCTGTACTCCGTGGAACCGTCTGTGAATGTCAATGGCTGCAATGTGAGGCCCGGAACTCCGAACGGCCAGCTGGCGGACTCAACGAACAACGTATTGTCGCATGAGGTCTTCGAGACGATAACCGATCCGGACGGGAGTGCTTGGCTGAACATCCTCGATAATGGGATTTTTGGCGCGGAGATTGGGGATGAGTGTTCATTCCTGCTCTTCACCCCGAACTTTATCAACCCGACTGCCGCTTATTTCGATCCGAGCAACGTCACCTTGAATGGAAAGAGTTACGCCGTCCAGCCGGAGTACAGCAACGCAGGACATGCCTGCCTGACGCGCATCGGCGATAATTAGTGCAAAGGTTGGGAGGGCACGTGTGCCCTCCCAACGCGCCGTCTCGATTTCGGGAAAAACTGGGACGCATACTGCGAGAAGCTTCGGGTTGAGGACGACCCAGCATTGCTGAGCGTGAGGGCTTTGGCCTGAAAGCCACAAGCCTACCAGAGCGTTCCTTATGTTGAATCGACGATGGTTGCTCTTCCTGTTCGTGGTGACCCTTCAATTGGCTCTTGCGCAGTCTATTCCACCTGTGCCGGACAACACGCCGACAGATTCGAAGCTTCAACTGACCATCAAAACAGAACGCAACGTTGTGCGAGTGTCTGACACACTCGAAATGGAAACCCGTCTGACCAATTGGGGCAACAGGGACCGTTACATCTGGGAAGAGGACATGTGCTGGAACCCAGCACGAGGGCTATCAATGCGTGTCATGATACCTGACGGAAAGGAAGTTCAAAGCCCTATTCTGCTTGATTGTCTACCTCCACCACCACGCCAAGGAGATTCCTACCAGTTCCTGAGGATCGCGCCGCATGCTTTTTATGGACAGGTCTACAGATTCAAGGTTGCGGAATTGGTGAACAAACCCGGTGAGTACACCATCCACGCGACGTTCAGCAGCTTCCTGTCTGCCAGCTTCATCGCGGAGACACTTTCGCACGATCCGACCTCAGCAAACTCTGGACCGTGGACATGCCTACCATCACGTCAAATCACATACAGATAAGCGTGAAGCCGTAGCACGGCGAAGGGTTTTGAGCGTGATGGCGATTTATCGACAGTCGACGACGGCGTTCGTCATCGAACGATAGAATGCTTCTTACCATCTTGCGTCATCGGGCCGCACGACATGGTATGGCTGCTAAAAATCCCGCTTGTGATTTTGGTAGGCGCTTGGGCAATTTGGCTCTACTCCACGCCTCATTCTGAGGTCACGCTAACCATTAAGCGAATTTGGAACAGAATCCGCGGAAACCGAACGCCATAGCCCTAAACCCGGTCAGTGAGTGAAATCGGGATGTTTCAACAATAACCCGAGAATCTGGCTGCTATCGAGGACTGCCGCGCTTCTTGTCGGCGAGGCAGCTTTGCTCTATGTCTCTAGCATTAGGGAGTGTTGGCGCTTCCTCTAGTATTGGGTTTTGGGCCTCCTGCACAATCCTATCGCTAAACTCCTTCTGCGACTTCGAGGATTCGCCCGGAAAGCCTCTCAGAGACTCTCGACGCTGCAATTCCGTCATGTAATCTGCATCTAGCGCAACGTCTGCTGGCATCGGCTCATTCAGCCTAAAATCTTGTGGGCCCAGATAGAGGAAGGCATCGACGAAGGGTTCAATCGGTTTTTGCTGCCCGGGAGGGAAAGAGATTTGCACCTTGCAAGTCTCGCTGTCGACGTCGACGTTGATCGGCGTCGGGAAAATGTCACTCAGCGATAAGGCACCTAGCCATGTACCTTTGGTTAGGGCAAGTGACGGATTAGGCCACAATGCGAAAGGGCTGATCGATCCGACCTGCCGGTTGGTGTCATAGATGCCAAGATCGCTGATGACAAACGTGAGGTGCGGATAATCTTTCTCGTAGGTTGCCACATCACTGTTTCCAGTCTCGTGCATCAGGTGAAATGTGCCGAAGAGCATGAGAGCCTTACGGTGTCTGGATAAGACCTCCTTCTCCATCACGGAAACGATACTAGGTCCGCGATCGCCAAATTTCCTCGCTTCTTCGGAAGTCTTGACCTTTTCCCAGTCAATCGGGGGGTCGCCAGCCAGCACGCGGAGCCGCTTGGTTGTGGGCAGTTTCTGATTTATGGCGCGAACGAGCGGAAAGAACTGCTCAAAGAAGCCGGATTGACCGCACATCGACTGAGTGGTATTTCTCCACACTTTGCGAACTTCGGCGAAGGGCACATCCATTCCAGCGATGTAACGGTCGAGAAGAGACTGATAGAGCGAATTGCCGCATTCAACTTCGATGTCATTTACTTTTCTGGGAAAACTCGGATCGCGGATGAGAGCCAGAATGAAGTCGTCAACATCTTTCATTCCGTGCGCCTCTGGCATTGCCACGACTTCGTATCTGTCGAAGGCGGCAAGAATCGCAGGTATGGCAGGTTCAGGAGTTGGTTCTGAGGCAGTCCGCTTCGTAAGCTGGGTTTGGCTTGCCGCTGGAAGCACGGCCATCGGGAGCAGCAGCATGAACAGGCCGAAACGAACAATCAGAAATTTGCGGAGCCCAGTCGAGCGGAAGATGGACATGAAAAGTTCGTCCCTCGCAGGAAAACTCTACGCACCAAAATGTGCTGAGGTTTCCAGAACTGTTGTTAACAGGCCATAGCACAAGCGTGCGCTTTTACTTCGCCTCTTCTGGGCATTTTGAGTGCTATGGGATATTACGTCAAGTTGCTCGGCCTTCAGCGGCGGTGCACGATGCCGTCGATCACCCGAATACATTCGTCAACCGATTTCAACTCCTCAGGCGTGATTTCCTCGCGAGCAAATGCCCGAACGTTCTGCAATGCCGTCATGAGGTCCGCCACCCAGCCGTCCGTCAAGAGGATTCACCAGCGGATACGGCTGCGAGAAAAACGAAGATATGAAGGCCCGCGGGCTGACTAGCCCGGACTTGGGCGACTGCTTGGCGCTGACGAGGGAGGGGAACCGCGCGCTCCCAAACCCGCTCGATCGCGCAATCCTTCACATCCAGTGCCGATTACGTTTGACGCGCGGGTGAGCGTAATTCCGGTGAGGCCTTCCGAAGCCTTTGACTCGTAGATCGCCCCGCGCGGGACCGGGTTGCTCGAGGTTCCGCCAGGGCGTATCAAAGATCCCAAATGCTGCCGCCGCTCCTTTTGCTGGGAATGATC
>Ga0209698_10003120_pt1 | contig 18574 bp, 15 predicted proteins | sample LitLauG_LLR_2012_FD_187203 | JGI IMG/M metagenome (GOLD analysis project Ga0209698, IMG submission 187203) | Freshwater sediment microbial communities from Pennsylvania, USA - Little Laurel Run_MetaG_LLR_2012 (SPAdes) (version 2) | ecosystem: Environmental > Aquatic > Freshwater > Creek >...
GTTCTGTGACCGCACGGAACTCAAGTTCCATGGCGACGGCATCGCCGCCATCATCGGGCCGAACGGCTGCGGCAAGTCGAATATCTCCGACGCCATCTCGTGGGTGCTCGGCGAGCAGTCGGCCAAGACCCTGCGCGGATCGCGCATGGAAGACGTGATCTTTGCCGGCACCCGCGACCGCAAGCCCACCGGTATGGCCGAGGTCTCGCTCACGCTGATCGATCCTGAGGCCTACAGGGATGCCGACGCCAACGCCGCCACGGAAATCGACATTCAGGACGACATGCCCGAGTCGGCGGAAGCGCACGTGACCGACGGCTGGGACGAAGCCGCAGTCCGCTCCCGCGCCGCAGCCGACACTGCGCAGGCCGTCGAAGACGCGCAGCCCGGCAAGATCGAAGAAGTCGAGATCCCGCGCTCGAAGGTCAATACGATTGCCATCGCCTTCCCCGACGATGAGCCAATCTTCGCGCTGCCGGCGCATAATGTCACCGCGCCTCCGGCGAACGCGCCGATGGGGACTGCAGCTCCGCAGGTGGTCCTGAAGATTCGCCGGCGCAAGTTCAACCAGCAACAATTCCATCGCGGCGAGATCGTGGTCACGCGCCGCCTGTTCCGCTCGGGCGACAGCGAATACCTGCTGAACGGCAAGCTCTGCCGCCTGCGCGACATTCAAGAGCTGTTCATGGGAACCGGGCTGGGACCGGAATCCTACGCCCTGATCGAGCAGGGACGCATTGGGCAGATTCTCAGCAGCCGCCCCACTGATCGCCGCGCCATCCTCGAAGAGGCAGCCGGCATAACCAAGTTCAAGACGAAAAAGCGCCTGGCCGAAGCGCGGCTCGAGGACGCCAAGCTCAACCTGGCCCGCGTGAATGACATCTTCGAAGAAGTAACGCGGCAGATGAATTCCCTGAAGCGTCAGGCTTCCAAAGCTGAGCGTTACGCGCGCCTGCGCGAAGAAATGCGCGCCAAGCTGCGGGTGGTATTAGCCAGCAAATTTGCTGCGCTAGAGCGGGAGAGCGCAGAAATCGATGGGCAACTCAACACGCTAGCCGACGAGATGCGGCATCGCTCTGAGGAAGTGCAGCACCTCGAAGCCGAGCACGCCGAGCGCACCCAGCGCGGATACTCGATCGAAACCGAGCTGCGCGAGAATCGCGACCGCATCAGCCAGATCGCCCTGGAGATCGACCGCGCCCAGGCTCGCCGCCGCCACAATGAAGAACGTTGCGCCGAATTGTTGGTGCGTTCCGCCTCGTCCGAAGCGGAGTTAGCCCAAGCTCGCCACCGGCTGACCTCGTTGGAAGCCGAGCGCGAAGCCAACCGCCAGATTCTTGAATCGGCCGCCGCTGATCTCGCTGCTGCGCAGAGTGACCTCGCGCTTTGCCAGCAGGACGCCGCCGCAGCTGCGGCCAGCCTCGCCGAAATCGAACGCCAGCAGGAGGAAGTGCGCGTCGCCATCTTCGACACGGTTTCGTCAGCATCGCGTTTGCGCAATCAACTCGCGCAGGCCGAGGAGCGCTTGGCCGGAGCCGATCGCGAGGCTCGCAGGCTTGAAGCAGAAATCGCCACGGCCAACACTCAGGTCGAAGCTTTCGGTGGACAGCGCGGCCAGCTCACCCTCGAATTCGAATCGATTACTCAGCGGGCCACGGGGATCAGCGACGAGATCGCGCAACTTCGGCGCCTTGTCGAATCAAAGAAGCTCCAAGAGTCGCAGGCCAAGACGAATCTGGATGCTCTTCGCGCCGAATTTGCGACCGCCCTCGGCAAGAAGGGATCGCTCGAGGCGGTGATCGCCGAGCACGGGTACTCGACCGAATCCGTTCGGCGCCTTTTTCAATCCGGCGTGATGCAGAGCGGTCTGGCACCCGTCGGCGTGCTCGCTGATTTTCTCGAAGTCGAGCCGCGCTATGAACGCGTGGTCGAAGACTTTCTGCGGGACGAACTGAACTACATCGTCGTCAAGTCATGGGACGCCGCCGACGAAGGCCTGCGCATGTTGCGCACCGACGTCGATGGCCGGGCCACCTTCCTCGTGCATCCCGAGGATTCGCAGGCGAAATTCTCGTTTGTGCTCGATGAAGCAGCGCACTCCGCGCCCTTGGCCGCGCAGATCGTTCCCCTCAAACATTCCATTCGCGTGCTCAACGGCTTTGGACGATCTTTGGAAGTGGTCCTCCCTAAGCTTCGCGACGGCTACATCGTTCCCGAATCTGACGCGGCGCGGAACTTGGCATTAGAGAATCCTGACGCGTTTTTCCTCTCGCAATCCGGAGAGTGCTTCCACAATGTCACCGTCACCGGCGGCAAACAACGCGCCGAAGGCCCGCTTTCGATGAAGCGCGAGCTGCGCGATGTCCTTCGCCAGCTTGAGGACCTGGAGCACGCCCTGAGCGAGGAAGAAACCCGAGTTCTAACCCTGGGCCGCGAGATCACTGAGCTCGCTTCCCGGCTCGAGCGTCTTGAAGGCGAGAAGCGCGAAGCCGAGCACCAGGCGATGACGTCGCGGCACATGCTGCAGTCACTCGAGTCGGAGATGACACGCGTCAGCGAACGACTGAATGTGGCGAAACTCGACATGGGCCGCCTGGCTGCCGAACGCGCGGAGCAGGAAGGCATTCTGTGCGCGCGCGAGTCCGAAATTGAAGTACTGGACCTGCGGCGCACGGAACTCGAGCAGCAGCTTGCGGCTGGCCAGGAATCCCTGGCAGCGCTCAGGATCCGCCGCGAGGAATCGGCGCAGACCACATCGCAACACGCAGCCCGCGTCGCGACCTTGGAAGAGCGTCATCGCTCGGCAGCCGCTGTTTTGCAGCGCATTGAGTCGTTGTTTATCGACATGGAGCAGCGCGTTCAAGCCCTAGCCTCGCAGATCGAAGGCGCCGCCGCCGAAAAGGTGCAGCGCGAGGCCGAGAACGAAAAACTGGCGCAGCATGCCATGGATCTCGATGCCGAGCGCAACGCCGCCCAGACTCGCGAAGGACTGCTCCAATTTGAAACCGAACAGCTCCGCGCCCGCCTGGGAGAGATTGACGAACTGCTGCACCACAGCCGCCAGCTCCTCGATCAGGCGCGCGACCGCCGCGGCGAGTTGTCGGCTGCCGCAGCAAAATTGCAGTCCGACGCGCAATACATGTCGGAGACCTGCCTCAACGAACTGGGTATCGAGCGCGCTGCCCTGACGGTCGACAGCACGCTTCCCATCGTCGCGGGCGATGAACTCGCCGACGAAGATCAACTGTACCGCGACATGCGCTCGAAGCTCGAAGCCATGGGCCCGGTCAACATGATGGCGCTCGAGGAATACAAAGAGACGGCCGAACGTCACGGATTCCTTGACACGCAGCGTAAGGACCTGATCGCCTCAATTGAAAACACCATAGCCACGATCAAAGAGATCGATCAAATCTCGCGGCAAAAGTTCGAGGAGGCCTTTACCAAAATCAACGAGAACTTCCAGGCTACCTTCAAGAAACTCTTCGGTGGTGGCCACGCCTTCATGAAGCTCACCGACGAAGAAAACAGCGCTGAGAGCGGCATCGACGTGGTCGCTTCACCTCCCGGCAAGCGCCTGCAGAGCGTGCTCCTGCTCTCTGGCGGAGAGAAAGCGTTGACCGCGCTCGCTTTGCTGGTCGGAATCTTTCAATACGCGCCCAGCCCGTTCTGCATCCTCGACGAAGTCGATGCGCCGCTTGACGAAGCCAATGTCGGACGCTTCACGGAGTTGGTCAAAGAGATGAGCATGCAGACCCAGTTCGTGCTCATCACCCATAGCAAGAAGACGATGAGCATCGCGCCCGTGCTGTACGGGGTGACCATGCAGGAACCAGGCGTCTCGAAGCTGGTGTCGGTACGGTTCGGAGCCCAAGGCTGACCTGATTACATGCGAATGCAGATGCTGTAAGGTGTACACAGAAGGAGTGTCAATGGCGGGTTCTTCTGTGCTCACACTGCGCCTCGATACCAAACTTAAAACAGCAACTTGATCGCTTATCGCGGGCGACCAGCCGTAGCCGCTCGTTTGTCGCCGCTGAAGCCATTCGCGAGTACGTCGAACTAAACAACTGGCAGATAGACGGAGACCAAGAAAGCCCTGGAAGAAGCCGACCGAGGACACTTCCCCTCTGATGCGGAGATGCAGCGCACTATCAAGAAATGGACGCGTCGTGCGCGATAAGTGGCTTCGTATTGCGCGTGCTAATCTAGATGCCGAAGCGGAATACATCTCCAAAGACGATCCCGCAGCCGCTGCACGTGTTGTCACAAAAATTCATCGCGCCGTAGAAAACCTCCGAAACTTCCCTGCCATGGGCCGCCCCGGACGATTGACGGGTACCCGAGAATTCGTTGCCTCCCAGGAACGCCGTACATCGTCCCTTATCGTGTGCGTCAGGATGCCGTAGAAATATTGCGGGTGTTCCACGCAGCTCGGCGGTGGCCAAAACAGCTCTGACCAACGTGAGTGGCCAATACACCCACGTTATCCACTCCCATCCTCAGCTTTTCCACAAGCGATCTCCGCCGAGACTCGCGCCGGACGGGCGTTCTAGCGATCCTCTTTCCTGTCAACGCCTTTCCCGCCAGCGCCCATTGCTACTGCCCTGCCCTGTGTGACGAGAATCGTTGACAATTTTTTCGGACCAGCTAGAATACGCCTCGCCTCTAACCGGTAAACTTTCATCATGAGCCCCGAACTTCTCGATTCCGTTCTAATCCGTACAGATTTTCCCGATCTCAAACTGAAGGCCAGCGGCAAGGTCCGCGACGTTTACGACATAGACGAAACCCAGCTTCTGTTCGTGGCCAGCGACCGCATTTCGGCTTTCGACTATGTTCTAGCCACGGGCATTCCACACAAGGGCCGCGTTTTGAACCAGATTTCGCTGTTTTGGTTCGATTTCCTGGCCGATGTGGTGCCGAATCACCTGATCACTGCCGACGTGGGCAAGTATCCGGCTTCGGTGCGCAAGTATGCCGACCAGCTCCGCGGGCGCTCCATGTTGGTGCGCCGCGCGGAGATCTTTCCGGTAGAGTGCATCGCACGCGGGTACATCTCGGGATCTGGCTGGAAGGAGTACAAGGCTACCGGCAGGGTTTCCGGCATTGCGCTTCCCGCTGGCCTGCGGGAATCCGATGCCCTCCCGGAGCCGATTTTCACGCCCTCGACCAAGGCGACCTCCGGTCACGACGAGAACATTTCTTTCGATCAGATGTGCAACATCGTCGGTGTCGAAACCGCGAGTCACCTGCGCGACTTGACGCTGCGCGTCTATAAGAAGGCCACAGCCTATGCGCGCCAACGCGGCATTATCATCGCCGATACCAAGTTCGAGTTTGGACGCACCGCTCAAGGCATCACACTGGCGGACGAAGTCCTCACTCCCGATTCGTCCCGCTTCTGGCCTGCCGACAAATACGCTCCCGGACGGGCGCAGGATTCGTACGACAAGCAATACGTTCGGGATTACCTTGAGCAAATTCACTGGAACAAGCAGCCGCCGGCTCCCGCTCTTCCCCCGGACGTGGCGCGCCGCACCAGCGAAAAATACCTCGAGGCATATGCGGAGCTTACAGGGCGCAAGCTGGATGTGTGACCGGAAACGGCATTCGGTCGCACCCGAGCACGACTTATGACCTTGGGCGTCATCGACTGGATCATTTGCGCGCTCGTGCTGGTCAGTGTGATCACCGCCGCTATGCAGGGCTTTTTTTCCGAAGCTCTCACTACGGGCGGTCTGATCATCGGTTACATTGTGGCGGCGTGGCAGTACCGTCACCTCGCAGAGTGGATGGAAAGTTTTTTGAAGAACCCGTGGTTGGCTGAGATTCTCGGTTTCCTGATTATTTTCTTTGCCATCGTGCTCCTGTTCGGTTTAGCGGCCAGGGTTGCGCGCTGGATTATGAAAGAGGCCGGGCTCAGCGGTTTTGACCGTTTCCTTGGCGCAGTGTTGGGGCTGGTCAGGGGCGGGCTGATGGTGGCAGTGATCCTGATGGGAATGACGGCGTTTCAGCCGGCTTCAAAGCTGCTGCAGAATTCGCAACTGGCGCCTTATTTTCTGGTCGTGGGGCGTGCAGCGATCTGGCTGGCTCCTTCGGAATTGCGGATGCGTTTCTATCAGGGACTCGGTTTGCTCCATCAAGCGCCTCAGAAGTTGAGTGGCTCGCCTGCTCCTCCGCCGAAATAGGCTGCGGTGCAGTTCAACAAAATTCCTGGATAGAGAGAGACTCATCGTGAAAGATCAACTGGAAGCACTTGTCCTTCAAATGTACCGCAGCAACATTCTCTACGCGGAAGGCGTACGGGAGTTCAAGAAACGCTTTATTCTGACGGTTCTTCAGGAAAACCGGGGGAACCAGTGCCGCGCGGCTCGCGAACTCGGCATGCACCGCAATACCCTGAGCCGCACTATCGCCGAGCTAAAGATCGACGTCCGCCAACTGCGCGATGGCGTAAAGCGTCCGCCACGCAGTGCTCGTCCCGCCTCCATGGAAAAGAAGATCGTTCGTTAGTCCCACCGGGCAAAAATTAAGGCAGCCCAATCGGGCTGCCTTTCGTTATTTGTTTCGCTGGTTCTATTGAGCCGCGGGTTTCCTGTGCACCGGAGCTTTGTGGGTCGGCGTGGCCGGTTTTGCGCGCAGCAGCTGCCCCTTCTCCATAACCATCATGAACGGGTTCGGAGCGTAAGAGGCCGGCTCGCCTTGGAAGTCGAACGGCGCGCCGTCTTTGGGAATCAGCTTCGCCGGAACCTTGTCCTCGAACTTCAGGGTGATGTCGGCCTTCTTCGCGTCGATATCATCCGAGCTGCCGGCGATCATGAACTGATCCGGTTCGGTGCTGATCACGGTGCCGTTCATTTGCACAGCCTTGCCCTTAATAACGTTCCAAACAGCGTCCTGATCTTCCTGGCTGCCATTCGTCAAGACGAACTCCCACTGCGCAAAGTCCATCTTGTCAGCTGGCGTCTTTACCACCATGTCGTGGGCCTGCTCGGCCGGTGTCGGCGCTGGCTTGATCAACGTGGCCAGGTCTGCAGGTGCCGCCGTCCCCGCTTTTGCTCTTGCCAGCACCTCAGACCAGCCATCGTCTCCTCCGTGGAACCTCACATATAAACCGCGCGCATACTTTTCAATCTGAGCTTGCAGTTGTGCAGGGGCGATGGCAGAAGCTCGAGCCGAATACCATATCGCATTCAAAGTACTCTCCGGCGGGGCTGGCTTCTTTGGGTCGGGCCAGTACGCCAACGCGAGAGGATAGACGACGCTGAAATCCGTCGGATTCGCGTCCGCCACTGGCTTCAGTTCCGTAATGCATGCGGGGTAATCTTGTTTCTGACAATCCGCGATCCCGATCGCCGAGTGAAAGATGCTGTCCATCTGAGGCTTCATCTTCGTGATCTCAGCATCGGTTATCTTGGGCCAGCAAGCCGACCCCTGCTCCGCGTATTTCTTCGCGTCGGCCAGAAGTTGCATCGCGTTGGGATCGCCGCCCTGGGCTCGGATGCGGTCAAAGTACGCGAGCAACGCCAAACCGCGCATGTTGCACGGGTCCGCAGCGACCAGCTTGGTCGCGGTATCACTCGTCTTCTGCATGTTGTTGGTTTGCTGGTACGTTCCCATCAGCAGTTCGAGCGCCTGATTCTTCATTACGCTGTTCGGATATTGTGTGAGAAACGCTTCCAGACCGCTGATCTTGGCATTCGGATCCTTCTGCTGTACGGCTGCGACATACGCGTTGTATTCGGCAGGATCTTTAATGACCGGCCCCTGCGCCTGGCCCTGGGCGGCTGCGCCCGATTGTCCCTGAGCTGGCTGCGCAGTATTCTGTGCTACCGCGACCACCGCTACCTCAAGCACAACCGCAAGCAGAATCTTTTTCATCAGTATGGCTCCTTAAACTCTCGGGAAATGGCAATTTTGGGATCTTCTTCTTCTACACTTCAGACTGCATTCCGACTGGACCGCATTGCGTTCGGATCCTGCTTTGGAATGCACGGGCTTCCTGGCAGGCAGCCCCGGGACGGAAGGGGCTGACCCGGTTGGAGCGATGAGGCGGCTGACCCTTTTTCCCGGCTGGCGGGATTATAAGTACCTCTCCTGCCGAAGGCAAGCGCGTTCCCATTCGCCCTCCTCTTTATTGTTAAGATGCGCAGAGCGGAGAGTGCGGACGTTCCCATGGTCCGCGCTCTGCCTCCCGCGAACGTGCCAGGAGGAACTAGTGGTATGGACACCAGACAGCCCCTTGAAGGACAAGTGGCAATTGTAACCGGGGCGGGCCGCGGTATCGGCTCCGCCATCGCTCGCAAACTCGCCGCACTCGGCGCCGCCGCCGTGCTGCTCGGACGCACGAAATCCACTTTGGACGAGACCGCCCGCGCCATCGTCGAGGCCGGTGGCAAGACCGAAGTGATTCCCTGTGATGTAACTGTTCTGCACCAGTTCGAATATGCAGCTGCTCGCGTTGATAGCACATTCGGCCGCCTCGATATACTGGTAAATAATGCAGGGGTCGGCGGATTCAACGATCCACTGCACACCCTGCCCCCCGAAGATTGGGAACGCATCCTCAACACCAATCTGCGCGGCGTTTACTTTGCGATCCGAACTTTTGCTCCTCTCATGATCCGCGCCTACTCCGGACACATCATCAATATTTCTTCGCTGGCGGGAAAAAACGCTCTGCCGAACGGGGCGGCCTATGCCGCATCTAAATGGGCGCTGAACGGGCTGACGTATTCCGTCGCTGAAGAATTGCGGAAACACAATATACGGGTCTCGGTCATCTGTCCCGGCTCGGTCGACACCGAACTCAGTCCGCACGCGGGAAAGGATCCCAACAAGATGCTGCAGCCGGACGATGTTGCGCACACGGTGGCGATGCTGGTAACGCAGGCCCCGCAGTCGTTTATGAGCGAGATTCTGCTGAGGCCGACACAAAAACCGTAAAGCGGACCTCAGGCATCAGACCTCGGACTTCAGCAAATCGGGATGACAAAACAGGTAAGACAGGCGCCTAGGCTGTTCAAGGAGCGAAGCTTCGCAGGTTGTATTGGCTCTCTCGGCTGAGGTCCGACGCCCGAGGTCCGCTCTGTTATTTCTTAAACAGATTCTCGAACGCCGCTCGCGCATCGTTGGGCTTCAGGCTGGCGGGTGTTGACGTTTCCTTTTCCCGCGTCACTCGAATCTCGTACAGCGTGCAGTCATTGCGCGCGTCCTTCTTCGCGATCCGCTCTTTGACTGGTTGCATGCACTCTAACCGGCTGCCGGGATCGAAATACGTGCACTGCTTGCACGAATGCAGTTCGAACCCGCACTTCGGGCATTGGCCTTCCCCCGAGCTTGCCGTACCCTGCAACACGGTTCCGCACTGCGCGCACCGCGACACCGCCCGCGTACCCGGCAGGTTCACCGGCCGCGGTCCCAGCGCGTGGTCCCAACGTGGCGGACCGCTCTTGCGCTCCGGTGGCGCCTTGCGCGTCTCCTGCCGGCGCGGTTCTCGATCACTGTCCTGATATCCTGGCTGCCGATATTTGGCCAACTAAAAACCTCCCCCAAGCACGTGGCCGTATTGTCCACCCGATCCCACCCGCGCGGCAAGTGCTCGTCTCACGGGAGGAGCAGAACACCTCTAGGCACAGAGTAACGCGGATTCTCACAGATCAAATGCAATGCTGTCTGATTTTCTTTGATCCGTGGATATCCACGTGAATCGGTGGCCATCGATTTACTCGCTACAATACTCTTATGATCCACGAGATTCTCCCGGTCGGCCCGCTGCGGTGCAACTGCTCTATCATCGGCGACGAGGCCACGCGCGAAGCGATGGTGATCGATCCGGGCGATGAAATCGAAGAGATTCTTGCGCTTGTGCGCAAGCATAACCTGCAAGTGAAGCAGATCGTCATCACCCACGCGCACATCGACCATGTTGGCGGAGCGATGAGGCTCCGCGCTACGACCGGCGCGCCGATCCTGCTCAACCAGAATGATTATGCTCTCTTGAAGATGCTCGACGTGCAGGCCGCATGGGTCGGCATGCCTGCCCCGGGCAAAATCGCAATCGATCGCAGCGTCAGTACGGGAGAAATCGTCTCCGCTGGATCGCATACTGCCGAGATTCTGCACACACCCGGCCACACCGAAGGCAGCGTCTGCCTTTACTTCGAAGCCGAGAAAAAACTCATTGCGGGAGACACGCTCTTCGCCGGATCGATCGGCCGCACCGACCTCCCCGGCGGCGACACGCAGAAGATCATGCGCTCGCTGCACAACACCGTGCTGGCGCTGCCGGATGAGACGCTCGTGGTCCCGGGCCACGGCGAACTGACAACCATTGGCGAGGAACGCGAGAGCAACCCGTTTCTGATTCGCCGCTGACAACGCACATGTCCTCAGCCTTGTCATCCTGAGCGGCGTTATTTGCCGCGAAGGACCTGTGCAACTAGCCGGGGAGTGCACATATCCTTCGCCGCAAAACCTGTGGCTCAGGATGACAAAGGCAGGCGAATGCGTCTGCAACGTCTTCGCCAGCCCAAAATGGCACTTGCGATCGATATTTTGTGATGGCTGCCACGATCTCCACCGCCCTCATTCTGCTATAGTGAACCCCTGCAGAGGAGCTCCTATATGGCTGGAAAAAGTCTGAACCGAGTTCAACTGATCGGCAATCTGGGCAAGGATCCCGAAATCAAATACACGCCTCAGGGCACGCCCGTAGCGAAGATCACCATCGCCACCAACGAGCGTTTCAAGGACAAGTCGGGCGAATGGCAGGACCGCACGGAGTGGCACAACGTCGTGCTCTGGCAAAGGCTGGCCGAAATCGCCGGAGAGTATCTGAAGAAGGGCGGCAAAGTCTACATCGAGGGGCGCTTGCAAACCCGCTCCTGGGATGACAAACAGACCGGCCAGAAGAAATACATGACGGAAATCGTGGCCAACGACCTGATCCTGCTCGGCGGACGCGGTGAAGGCGGAGGCGGTGGAGACGTCGGTAGCGGTTCGCGTGGAGCGGCAGCGGGCGGCAACAATTTCGACCAGCGCGTCCCCGAACATGAGCCAGCCGCAACCGGCCCCATCACCGACGAAGACATTCCGTTTTAGTGTGTTCCAGCGCCGCCGTCCTCGGCGGTTGTGGCGTGCGCCTCGCCCGCGCCGCCCGAGCGCGTGAGTGCGCACACGGAGAATGCGAGCCTGCGGCTCGCGGACGGCCGGAGGCGACCGTCCCCAAATAATCTCTTAGTCCTCGTATCGCTTAATCCCCGTCGCCCGTGTCGACTGCCACCAACTCCAGGTGCTGCAGCAGCGGACTCGAATCTGCCACAAACTCCACGTGCCCGCACCGCGGGCATGCCAGAATCGCGTGTCCCATGCCCGGAGCCAGGCTCGCGCGCATCAACTGATAGCGATGTAGTTTCTGCTCGCAGCGCAGGCAGCATACGGTTTTATTGTAGGGATCGGTAGAGACACCACCCGGTGTCTCGATGGCTGGTTTCATAGTTCCTCGAATGTGGCGCAGGCCCTGCGGGTGCCCCACGAATAGTGCATCGAGTGTACCACGCAGTGATCGGGCGCCCTTCACCCGATACGCCGAAGTAACCTCTGAAAAAGAGAGCGGCCAGATCTTCGAGGTCTGGCCGCCAAAACACCTGCTGTCTAAGTCCTTGAGCCTAACCCTTGGGCAACGTGAACTTCACCGTAATCCGCGTCTGGCTCTCAATCGCTTCCCCATTCACCGACTCGGGCTGATAACGCCACTCCTTGACGGCGTCGATTGCCGACTGCGTCAGCAATGGATCTCCAGAAACGACTGCGATCTTCCCCACCGCGCCATCGCCCAACACCTGAATATCGAGCACGACAGGACCCTGAATATGGCGAGCCTTCGCTTCCACCGGATACTGGGGCTCCACCCTGTGAATCAGCGAGCGCTCGCGCAGAGTGCTTTCCGCAGGCTGCCCCGAGCCTGACGGAGAACGATAAACCACTTTCCCGTTTTGTGTAACGATGAGGCCGCCGGCCGGAGCCACCACTCTCGCTGTGGTGGTCTTTGCGACGGGGGCGCCACCCGTCCCGGTGGGAGTACTGCTGGAATCTGCAGCGGCTGCATTCTGCGACGTTGCGGGCACCGTCCCAGCGTTCGCGGGAGCGTTGACCGGCGCGCTCGTCTTTACTTGCGCTCCGCCCTTCGTAAGCTCGGCCGCTTTCCGCCATCCGATAACCAGTCCGAGCGCAATTGCCGCGGCAATGACCAGAAGCACGAGAACAGTGCCCCAGACATCGATTCTTTTGCGTGGCTCGGCCTCTCCGGAGAAAGGTTCTTCGGCTTCTTCCGCCTGGATTGGCTCGGTTTTGATCTCCTCTGGTTCCGCGGACATCTCAGAGTTCTCCATGGGCACCGAGACCCCTGCTTCCGCCTCGCGATTACTTTCAGCGATCCTTCCGGCGAGCACCTGCAGGGCGCTGATCTCGCGCTTGCCGAACGCATTGGGCCAGGCCGAGAACACCTGAATGACCCCAATCAGTCTCTGCGCATCGACCAGCGGCGCAATCAGCATCGACCGGACACCCAATCGCCGGCACGCCTCCGCATTGACTCGCGTGTCATTCTCTGTATCCCGGCATTGCTGCATCTCGCCAGTACTCACACAAGCGCCCGCAAGACCCGATGTAGCGTCGACCCGCACACCGAGATCCGGAGCGCTTTCGCCTGCCGTGGCTCGGCAGGTGAGTTCTCCCTCGCGAAAAAGAGCGATCGCAGCTCCCGTGGCCCCGGTCACATTCCGGGCCTGTTGGACCACATCGTTTAGCACGATATCAAGAGCAAGGTCGACCGATAGCATTCCGCCGCCGTGAGCGGCCAACGTTTGCGCGACCTGCGCTAGCTTGGGAGATTCCGCGAAAAGAGCGGTTGCATTGCCGGACAACTCCTGATCCCCCACTTGCATTCCCTCTATCACGTCCGCTCGCACCCTGGGATCCCGAGTCATACCGAGGCTAAACCGTCTTTTACGTACCCTACTTACCGGGCAGGCTTTGGGGGGGTTCCAGAGACACTTGACCAGCCGCCCGCGAAACTATCTGGAGCATGACGCGAATCCCGAAAGATGTCAATGATTATGCGCAAAGACAGCCTAGGATCTGGTAACCAGTAGGACAACAGCGGAATTCCCATTTCCGGCATTCTCCAACAAACTGCGCGACTTTTCGGCTGCGCGAACCGGGGCCGCACCATAGAATTCAGTAGAATCGTTCTGCACCTTGCTCAGGCTCAAGTTCAGGTCGATACCAGGTTCATTTTTCAAGGGATAAATCGATGCGGATTGCGGTAGTGGGTTCAGGATACGTGGGGTTGGTGGCGGGCGCTTGTTTTGCGGACCTCGGTCACGAGGTCGTTCTGGTGGACAACGACCAGCACAAATTGAAGGCGCTGCGTAATGGGCAGGTCCCGATTCATGAGAAATTCCTGCCGGAACTTCTGACCCGCAACCGCGGGAGCCGACTGCAGTTTTCCGACGATCTGAAGGAAGCGGTCCGCCGGAGCGTGGCCATCTTCGTAGTCGTGGGCACGCCACCGACCGACAGCGGCGAGGCCGACCTCTCCTACGTAGAATCGGTGGCGCGCGAAATCTCGGGCGCCATCGAAGACTACAAAATCATCGTCGAGAAGAGCACCGTGCCCGTCTATACCAGCGAATGGATCCGCCGGATCATCCTGCGCAACGGCACCGACCCGGAATTGTTCGACGTTGCCTCGAATCCGGAATTTCTGCGTGAGGGCACCGCAGTCACCGATTTTCTCTTCCCCGATCGTATCGTGATCGGCTGCGACCGCCCGCGGTCCGCCGAAGTGCTGCGCGAAATCTACGCTCCTCTCACCAACGCCAGCTATTACCAGCGCACAGAAGCCATTCCCCAACCCGATCGTGCCTTGATACCGCCTTCTCTGATTGTGACCAGCACTAAGAGCGCGGAATTGATCAAGCACGCCTGCAACGCTTTCCTGGCGATGAAGATCTCTTTCATCAACGCCGTAGCTTCGGTGTGCGAGTCGGTGGGCGCCAATGTGAACCAGGTCGTCCATGGCATCGGCACCGACACCCGCATCGGCCCGCGATTCCTGAGTCCCGGAATCGGCTACGGCGGATCGTGTTTCCCCAAAGACGTGATGGCGTTTCGCGCCGTCGCTCGCGAGCACGGCTACGACTTCCGCCTGCTCGATGAGGTTATGCATATCAATGAAGACCAGCGGAATCGTTTTTTGCGGAAGGTAAACAGCGCGCTGTGGACCCTGCGCGGTAAGCACCTCGGCGTGCTTGGCCTGGCATTCAAGGGCGGTACTGACGACATTCGCGAATCCCCCGCCCTTTCCATCGTGCAATCGCTGCTGCAGCAAGGTAGCAAGGTTACCGCTTACGATCCGGCTGGCATGGAACGCGCTCGCGAGGTACTCGGCGACCAGATCACCTACGCCAAGTCCTCCTACGAAGCGGCCCACAACGCCGACGCGTTGCTGATCCTTACCGAATGGGAAGAGTTCGCGAACCTCGATCTCAGCCGCGTACGCCAGGAACTTAAGTACCCGATCGTGATCGACGGCCGCAACCTGTATGATCCTGAAATCATGGCGGCGCAAGGATTCACCTACTACAGCGTAGGCCGCGCGGCCTCGCATCCCGAGGGAGTGCCGGCCGCCGTCCTGAAGAACGGCAAGAAAGCATGAGTCAAGGTCGCGCTCTCATCACCGGTGGCGCCGGGTTTCTCGGATCTCATCTCGCGGACGCCCTGCTCGCCGACGGCTGGAATGTGGTAGTCGTCGACAACCTGCTCACCGGCCGCCGCGCGAACCTCGCTCACTTGCGCAACGAACCGCGCTTCGAGTTCGTGGAGAAAGATATCTGTCAGCCCTTCGACGTGGGCAAGATCGATTATGTTTTCCACTTCGCCAGCCCGGCCAGCCCAGAGGATTACCACGCGCATGGTATCGAAACGCTGCGGGTCGGTTCGATTGGCACCTTCCACGCTCTGGAAGTCGCACGCAAGTATAGCGCGAAATATCTCGTCTCCTCGACGTCTGAGTGCTATGGAGACCCGCTCGAGCATCCGCAGAAAGAAACGTACTGGGGTCACGTGAATCCCGTCGGCCCGCGGTCGGTCTACGACGAAGCCAAGCGCTTTACCGAAGCGGCCACTGTTGCGTACCGCCGCTACCATAACGTTGACGTCCGCATTGCGCGCATCTTCAACACCTACGGGCCCCGTATGCAGATTCGTGATGGCCGCGTGGTGCCAACCTTTGTGCGCCAGGCCCTCCTCGGCGAGGACCTCACCGTCTTTGGGGACGGCAACCAGACGCGCAGCTTCTGCTATGTGAGCGACGAGATTGACGGCTTCCTGCGGCTGGCGAACTCTGACGAGCACCTCCCCGTCAACATCGGTAACCCCAACGAGTTCACGATTCTGGAGTGTGCGCAGTTGGTGTTGAAGGTTACGGGATCGAGAAGCCGGATTCGTAACGAACCGCTTCCGCAGGATGATCCCAAGCAGCGCCGCCCGGACATCAACAAAGCCCGGCAATTGCTGGGATGGGAACCGAAGATCGATTTAGAAACGGGACTGCGATTATCTCTCGAGTATTTCAAGAAGGCTGTCGCAGAAGATACAGCAGCCGCGCGCTAGTTGTCGCCTGTCTGTGTCGCGGTAACGAAATCCGTGAGCTTCTTTACGTTGGCCTGCTCTTCCTTCGTCTTGAGCTCGAAGGCCACTCCCATACCATAGCCGGGATGCGACGCTTGCACCATTCCACGCAGCCTGAGTTTCAGATCGTAGGTTCGGACCAGGATTTCCACCGACGATCCCGGCGGAAACGGCAACGGGACTTCCAGATAGCATCCGCCGGAACTCAGGTCCGTCAGGCAGCAGTGGTTCGGAACCGACGTTCCTGTGCGATAGACCTCGGCGCCAATACGGCAACTGTAACGAGTCTGCGCCCGCCGGTTGTTGGGATCAGCTGTTGTATTCGCAGCCACTGGTGAAGCTACCTCGGCAACGGCGGCTTCCCGGCCCTGATGCGGAGTCCGCTCTCTCGAGATCACTGAATTTCCCAGCGGCTCTTCCATTTGTACGGTGACGTCGCTAATGTTAAAGAACTCCTGCCGCCCTTCGCCTTTAGGAAGGTGGGCGCTGAGAAATTCGTCGAGGAGCTTGCGAGAGGCTTTGGGAACGTCGACGAACTGCACTCCGCCGCGTCCATTCCAGTCCTGCCAGACCAACTGGCCGGATAGACGTACACTCGAGGTTTGCCCAGGAAATTTGAACTGAAAATACACCTTGCTGGTAGGCGGAAGCTTCTTGCCGAACAGCACTGCCATGCCGTCCTGTGCAAGGTCTACCAATGTCGCTCTTTCCTGCTCGACATTGGCATAGTCGACGGTGGCATGCGTATGCACAGCCGCGCGCGCATTCTTCCGTTTCTCTTTGCGCATGACCGCGCGGGCGGCACGCAGGCTGCTCAACGCCCGGTCATAGGCGACCGGCTTGTAGAGAACAAAGTTTACGCCTAGGGAAAACAGCTCTCGAATACTTTCTTGCGAAGGCACAACCGCCACCGCAAGTGTAGCGTCATTCAGTCGCGACGTGCGGGTCTCCCGCAGCAGAGAGATAACCTCCGCGCCTGACCGGCCGTCGACGATGATTACGTCAAACCGTTCCTGGGCGGCGCGAATCGACGCGCGCGCAAAATCCGGACAGGACTCGACCCGAATGCTGAGTTCTTTCAAGACGCGGCTCAGAACTTCGGCTGCCGCCTTGTCCGTGCAGACTAGTAGGGCAGATAAAGTCATACGTGCCAACCATCGTAGGTGCCGTCAGTTTCGTAAACAAGTTACTGCAGTCACCCGCCGCCGATCTGCCGACGCTTCCCCTATCGTTAACCCGCACCCTTTCAATCAGTGACCCCGGTAACCAGCCCTCATCTCGAAAGGCCAGTGGCAGTCTATTGGCCGCTCGTGCTTTGACGTGCTCGAACCCCCTTCCTAGGATGGTGAGTGACGCGATGAGGAGCGCGCCCCCCTGCTGTTTCTGAGCGGGACGCGATCCGCCCCCATCTTGGCGTTCTTGAACGGGAGAGGGCGTTTCCGGAATTCGGCATCTCCTTCCCGGGAAGACCATATATGACATCGAAGCGACAGCGCGGATTCTCGCTACTTGAAATGATGATCACGGTGGCGATTGGATTGACCCTTGCCGGCATCACCTTCGTTGCCATGATGCCCATGTTCAACCGGAATCACGTCGATCTGGCCTATGACACGACGCTGATGGTCTTGCGCAACACGCGCCACCTGGCGATCACTCAGAGCCACCAGTACTACGTGAACTTCAACCCTGCGGGATTCCCCGCCGGTACGATTCAGGTCAACTATCAACCGCCGGCCGTTGGAGCCGGTGCATTGCCGCCGGTGCAGCAAGTGTCCACCTACACGCTGCCCCCGGATATCAGCTTCAACGTGATGGGAGGCTTTCCCGCCACGGCTCCAGACAGTTTCGGCAGCGGAGTGACCGCGATCGACTTCGGCCAGGGCTTGGGCGGCGGCAGCCTCAACTACGTCACCTTCATGCCGGACGGTTCGTCACAGGACAGCCTGGGAAACTACAACAGCGGTGTCATCTATCTCTCCCGCACGGCTGATCCAAATCCGTACAACTCACGTTCGGTTACCGTCTGGGGAGCCACGGGCCGAATCCGCGGATGGCGTTTGTTTCAGCAGGCCGGCGCCCCCATCTGGGTACAACAATGATGCAGAGAAAAATCCCGAAACGCGATGCTTGCAAGAACGAAGGCGGTTTCACGCTGATCGAAGTCATGATCGCCATCGTGGTGATGGCGGTTGGATTGTTGGCAGTGATCGCTTCGTTTGCTACCGCTATTTCCGCCACCCAGTCCGCAGAAGAGGATCTCATCGCCCGGCAAAAGGTGTTTGAGGCGATGGAGAGCATCTACACCGCGCGCAACTCGCAGCAGATTCCGTTCGCGGCGGTGGCGAACATCTCATCCGGGGGCATCTTTCTCGATGGTCCGCACTCGCTCTTGTGTGCCGGACCTGACGGTTTGGTTGGCACGGCGGACGACGTCGCTTGCACGACCCAGGCGGGAGCCAACTGCCCCGATGGCGGCGCCGAGTGCATGGTGCTTCCCGGCCCGGATGGAATCCTGGGCACTGCCGACGACGTCACCATGAGCCTGGGCAACTTTACCCGCACAATTGCCGTGACTCCGGTGTTGCTCGCGAACGGCAACGTCAACAACAACATGATGGCCATCAGCATCACCGTCAGTTACACCAAAGCCGGTCTTCCCGCCCGCTCTTTCAGCGCGAACGGGCTGATTTCGGCCTATCACTAGACTGCGGACGAGGACTTTGAACTATGCGAACGCTTAAATCACAACGTGGTTTCAGCTTGCTGGAATTGTTGGTGGCCTCGTCCATCGGTCTGACCGTAGTCCTGGTCATGACCAGCCTGTTCAAGACGGGTATGGATGCGACGATGCGCGTGACCCAGCGCGCCGAAA
>Ga0209698_10003121_pt1 | contig 18565 bp, 17 predicted proteins | sample LitLauG_LLR_2012_FD_187203 | JGI IMG/M metagenome (GOLD analysis project Ga0209698, IMG submission 187203) | Freshwater sediment microbial communities from Pennsylvania, USA - Little Laurel Run_MetaG_LLR_2012 (SPAdes) (version 2) | ecosystem: Environmental > Aquatic > Freshwater > Creek >...
CGAGAGGCTGTGTCGCATCCCACGAGGTTTTGTTTTCGAGTGGTTTTCACGGTTGTGTTCTTTCAGTGGTCAGCGACCTATCGTCGGAAATCATGGCGGGAAGCGATTATTTCCAGGGGCGGACGTTGGTGGCCTTGATGTACTGGTTGCCGTAGCTCTCGATTTCGTATTTTCCCTTTTTCTTATCGAAGCGGATCTTGGCGGCAGCCATGATTTGACCGGTGCCCTGGCCATTGGCGTCAAGCTTTACCTGAAGATAACCGAACGGGTAGTCGGTGCTGCGTCCGCTGCGATAGAGCTCAATAAAAGGCATAGTGCGAGCGGTAACGATAGTGATGATGGTGTCGGGACCCTGTTGGCGCTTGCGAGCAACTGCGATCTGATTGCCGGTGGAGCCGACGGCGTTGATGCGGCCTTTATCTTCCTTCTCCAACGCGCTGCGAAGCGCGTCGGTGCCCTTCTCCTTAACGAGTTGAGCGAAATTCTGGAGTTCTTCATCGGTGGTGTACTGCGTAATGCGAAAATCAAACTGGATGGTCTTGCCTCCGACGCTTCCGCCGGTGCCGATGGCCACGCCCGAGTACGCCTCCGAGGCTGCCTTGTCTTGGGCGATCACACCGGCAGCCAGAGCCAGGAACACAACGACGGCGAACAACTTTGTGCTTTTCTTGATCATCTTAGTCCTCCGCGAAAAATCTAACTCGCCGACCGAGCGGCAAGATCAAGGCGAGCAACTCTCGTAACGTGCCATTGCACTGAGGCTGCCCCTAGGACTTGTGCAATCAAGCCGCCACATCCAAGAAGCCCTGGATGTTCTCAAGATACTGATAACGCAACTCGTTGCGGGCGCGTCTCAGATTTTGATAGGCACGAACGTGCCCGAGATTTCGGAGGCACTCCGAAATCTCGGAGAACCCCTGAGGGTTCCTGGTTTTGGACGCGGACAATTTCGACTTATTCCCTTGGCAATAAAAGTCTTAACAATTTCTCCTAAAAATCTGCCCTGGAACACAACCTGCTACATGAAAAGTGAGTGGGAGTAGTATCGATTCAGCCATGACCTGGGTACACGAATACCGGAGGGAGTGGCTGCGAGCCGACGTGGTGGCTGGCCTAACCACGGCAGCCGTGGTTCTCCCCAAAGCAATGGCGTATGCCACGATCGCGGGGCTGCCGGTCGAGGTGGGGCTTTACACCGTGCTTATACCCATGGCGGTTTACGCCATGCTGGGATCGTCGCGGCCACTGAGCGTCAGCACCACGACAACGATTGCAATTTTGACTGCTACAGAATTGACGCAGGCGGTACCTAATGCAAACGGGGCCGGGCTATTGAAGGCAGCGTGCACGCTCGGGCTCCTGGTTGGGGCTTTCCTGGTCGTAGCCTCGATCCTCAAGCTGGGCTTCATCGCCAACTTCATCTCTGATCCGGTGCTGGCTGGCTTCAAGGCTGGCATCGGGCTAGTGGTCATTGCGGATCAGCTTCCCAAGCTACTTGGCATTCATGTAGGCAGGGAACCTCTCCTTCGGAAGCTGCTGTCCATCTTGCAGCACGTTTCGGAGATATCCGTTCCGACGCTGGTGCTCGCGGTAGTCACATTGGCAATCGTGTTTGGCGTGGAAAAGTGGCTGCCACGAGTGCCCGCGGTGCTTCTGGCGGTGGCGATTGCAATAGCTTGTTTCAGTTTGTTGAAGCTCCAGAATCTGGGAGTGGAAGCGATGGGAACCGTCCCGGCTGGGTTTCCACAATTGCTGGCGCCGGACTTATCACTCGTAAGAGTACTGTGGTCGGGAGCGTTGGGTATCGCTCTAATGAGCTTTACCGAAAGTGTAGCTGCGGGGCGTGCATTCGTCGGCCAAGGGGAACCGAGGCCAAACCCGGATCAAGAACTCCGGGCGGTAGGATTAGCCAATCTGGCCGGGGCGCTTTTCCGTGCCATGCCCGCAGGAGGTGGCACCTCGCAGACTGCGGTCAACCGGAAAGCAGGAGCTCGCACGCAGATGTCTGAGTTGGTGACCGCGGCAGCGGCGGCAGCAACACTTCTGTTCCTGGCGCCAGTTATTGGTCTGATGCCCCAAGCGGCTCTTGCTGCGGTTGTCATCGCCACTAATGTAGGTTTGCTGAGTCCCGCAGAGTTTCTCAAAATCAGAGCCATTCGCAAAACCGAATTCCGGTGGGCACTGGTCGCGCTGGCAGGCGTTGTCCTTTTCGGCTCCCTGCAGGGCATTGTCGTAGCCGTGGTTGCGTCGCTCCTGGGCCTCCTTTACGAGACCAATCATCCTAGTGTCTATGTCTTGGGCCGAAAGCCTGGCACCGATGTGTTTCGGCCGCTCTCGTCGGAACACAAATCTGACGAGACTTTTCCGGGAGTGCTGATCCTTCGGACCGAAGGCCGGGTCTATTTCGCAAACGCGCAGCGGATCGGAGACAAAATGTGGCCAATGGTGCACGACGCCAAGCCTCGGGTGGTGCTTTTCGACTGCAGCGCAATTCCCGATATCGAGTACACCGCGCTCAAGATGCTTACGGACGCCGAGGAAAAGTTGCGACAAGAAGGCATCTCCTTGCGGCTCGCGGCTCTGAACCCTGCAGCGCTGCTCATGATTCAAAGGTCATCATTGGGCGAGGTTTTCGGGCGCCTGCGGATGTATTCCAACCTTCAACAGGCTGTGGAGGCGCATCAGACGCAAATCGGCAAGGAAGGCCCGAGTGAAGCGAACAATGGATAGCTGTGGGAACTTGGAGAGATTCTCGCTCCTCGGCGGTCCGCTTTACCGAATTGGGTGCCGCCTGGGCCTGGTCCGCGGCGGCACAAACACCCTTGCGCTCGGGCTGGCGCTCGGAGCGTTTCTGTGGGTCGTCCTGGTGGCGCTGGCGTTCATCGAGAGCGTCAACCAGCAGCTGTTCTCTCTTTCGGTGATCGGGGCACACGTTCGGCTGCTGGTGGTCTTACCGCTTTTCTTCCTCTGCGAATCTTGGCTGGATCCTCGATGGACCGTCTTTGTCAGCATGATCACGCGGTCGGGGGTCGTGCCCGAAAGCGAACAGCCGGCCTTGGAAACTGAAGTCGCAAGCGCCACGAAACTAAAAGACTCCTGGGTGGCGGAAGCGATGTGCCTGTTGGCAGCTGTGCTGCTATCGCTGAGTGCGCGACATCTCCATCTGTTCGGGACCACAGCAGCATTCAATCCGGACCGCGGTACAGCCCGCGTTGCCATAGCCGCCCTGTGGTATTGGATCGTGTGTTTAACTGTTTTTCGCTTCCTGATCTTTCGCTGGATCTGGCGGCTCGGCCTCTGGTCGTACTTTCTCTGGCGCGTGGCAAAGCTGGAGCTCAACTTGATACCAACTCACCCCGATGGTGTTGCCGGGCTGGGATACTTGGAAGTCGTGCACTCCCACTTTACGCCGCTTATTCTGGCCATCTCGGCAATACAAGCTGCGTCGCTGGCAGAGGAGATTTCCGCGGGAATGATTCGCTTCGAGGCAATCTACCAAGCGCTCGCCCTCGTACTCGTTGTCGATGCGGCGCTGTTTCTCGGACCCCTGTTCATCTTCACCTCGAAGCTCTGGGCCTGCCGGGTAAAGGGATTGAGCGACTACATGGTTTTTGCGGAGAGCTACGTTAACGGCTTCGACCAGAAATGGCTGGGTACGAAAAACACCGCACCGGCGGAGCCCCTGTTGGGCACGCCCGATTTGCAATCCCTGGCTGACCTGTCCAACAGCGTCAGCATCGTACGTAATATGCGCATCGCGCCTGCAAGTCTGCGCTTGTTGACTGATATGGCGATTGCAGCTGCACTTCCGGTGTTGCCGTTGCTCTTGTTCAAGTATCCCATAGCAGAGCTGCTAGAGAGATTCTTCACTAGGTTGACCGGCCTATGATCTGCGCGCCCGCTCTCTTAAGGTACAATCAGCATAGCTTCACGAAGAGGGTATTCCGATGCGTATCCATTCCATGAAAACGAGGTGTGCGCTCACGTCGCTCCTCATCCTGCCAGTTCTGGCGTTGTCCCTGGCGGCCCAGCAAAGCACCTCGCTCATCATCGTCGGACAATCGGGCTCCGCCAAGGTCATCCAGGTTGATGGACGCAACTACGTTGAGGTCGAAGGCCTCGCCCGCCTCACCAAAAGCTCGGTCAGCTTCAACAGCGATCAAATTGTCTTGACCTTGCCCGGTTCCGCCGCCGCTGCCACATCGGCCGCCCCCGCTGCGGGCTTCTCCAAGGACTTTGTGACTGCGGGAATAGAAGCGATGGCCCAGATGCGGGAATGGCACGCAGCTTTGAAAAACGCCATCGATCGCAGTTTTCCTATCGCAGAAGACTGGCTCACAGCAAACCGCACTCAAGCACAACAGGCTCTCCGACTCGCTTCGCTCGCCGTGAACACACCTTCGGACAAGAATGTCCTTCCTTTCCTTGCCAAAGAATTCAACAACATGCGCGATTTGAGTGACAAGTATCTTCAGATGACTAAATCCAGGACCTATATCGCACCAGGCTCTCTTGACACCGACCCCCTTGATCAGAAAATCCGTGCTTGTGGGCGTTCACTAGCCACTATGGCTACCGCCAACCAGTTTGTTGACGACGGCTCTTGCCAGTAGCTTCGTTACCACACTCATGCGCCGCTGCCTCTGTAACATCCTCGGCGAGCGCTCGCCAGCTAGTATTTCGTGCACTGTCAGAACTCCGAAATATCGTGGACGCTCCGAAATCTCGGGCAGACAAGGTCCTTGCAGCCACTCTCCTGCGAAGAACAAGCTCGAAATTCAAGGAGAAATAAGCCTTTAAGAACGGGCGCATGGGTACGTCGCGGCGGCATCACCCGTGCAAGTACAAGAGGTGTCCACTGCCCTCTTGCAGAGGGATTCCAGCTTCGGTTGCTAACCCGCCACTCTGGGAGTGCGATCTCACGTGGACAGTTGTCACTTCCTGGCGCTCGGTGGGGTGGCGTGCCTGCGCGCTTTAACGGCCAGTACAAGGACACAGAAGAGAGAGGAGAACAGTGAGCCCATTCATGATAGTCCAATCGAACAAGGCTAATCAGAGGACCATTAAGTTTCCCACGCTGATCTTGATGATTGTGGCAGCAGTAGCATTGGCCTTGGGTGGCCAGGTGTACGCCCAGAAGGTGGTTACTCCCCGTGCGGGGAGTCCCGGGAGTTGGCAGGTGATCGGAACATTGGAAGCCAACTTCACTGCTGACCATGACACGCTCGTTGTGCGGGGCCCCTTTGACGACTTCCGGCGGATTAAGTTCAAGGTGACGAACGCTGGCTTAAACCTGCAACGAATGGTTGTCGTCTACGAGAACGGCGAGCCAGAGAAGATCGACGTCCGCGCGAACATTCCCAAAGGAGGAGAGAGCCGGCAGATCGATCTACGGGGCGCCGGTAAGCGCAGGATCCGGAGGATAGATTTCTGGTATGACACCAAAGGAATCCTGAACGGCAAAGCGCATGTGACCGTCTTCGGAATGAAATGAAACTCCGTTCCTCACCCGTCTGGGCTGAGTGCGGCCAAATCTCGCGTTTACTAGAGACGGAGGGTTAGACCAGCGGTCATGAGAAGCTGCTGTCTCTCAGTCTGTTCTGGCAAGCAGCAAGGTAGGACTTGCCGGACCGCCAACTCGCACTTGGAAAATAGCGAAGACAGTAACCAGCTTAGTGAGAATTCCTGGGAATTCTGTGACTAAAGAAGACACATCGAGTTCGGCGGGGATTCGAGCTAGCGCTCGCGGCATCCTTGCCAGTCTTGCCAGTCGTGGCACTGGAATTTCCGGTGAAGGAGATACTTAAAGCAATTCTAAAGATGCTGGGCTAGCGGGCTAGGACTAGGTCATTTTTTGTTGATGCTTGAAGCGTATTCCCAAAGCGAGTGCGGCTGGGACCTGGGTGACAAGTGCCAGCAACGTCATAATCACCAACACATTTACAACGTTTGATTCACGGAAATTTTCGATGGCAACCAGGAAAGCTAAGGAAAGGCTTCTCTGGGATGTTCCCAGTGCCAAAACTTTTCGAGTATCAGCGTCTGGGCCGCCGAGGGCAAACCCTATGCCGAAGGAGATAAAGAAGAGCACTGTACCGGCAATGACGGCGTTCAGAGCTCCAGCCCTGGCCGCGTTCGAGAAATTGGTGGCCGCAGCCACCACGACAACGACCACGAGGGCCACGTTTGACGCTATGCGGAAAATAGGTTGGAGTCGTTCAGCGAGAACCTTGCTGTAAGCTCGCACACTCAATCCTGCGACGAGTGACGGGAGTACTACTGACAGGAGTGGTCTGGCGATAGACCAAGCATTGACGCGCACCCCCGACAAGAGCATTGGCAAACCAGTGGCATGGTGATGATTGTTCCTGCCATCAGGAGTGCCATTAGTCCGACAGCAAGCGCAAGATTACCCGTAGCAAACTCAACCAGTTTTGGCAACATTGGTGCACCGCTGGCCGTTCCTAATAATAACAATGCAATGGCGAGAGATTGTTCGAGCGGAATCGCCCTCGTGATTAGGTATGCAGATAACGGAACCAGGACAAAATTGGCGGCCAAGGCCGAAATAACCAATCGAGTGGACTTGAAGGGCTCACGGACCTCTTTAATGGATAGCGTCAGCCCCACGCTTAACATACTCAAGACGACGAATGCAAAAGCGGAAATCCGTGTAGCTAGCTCCAGCGAGTTCGACACAGCGATTTCCCTTGCCTTTTCACAGTCAAATTGAATCGCCCAACTCAGTAGACCTTACGGCGCGTGGGTTGATATTACACAACTAACATCAGCTACGGTTTCTTCGTCTGTTCCAGCGCCTTGATGCGCTGCTCGCGCTGATCGGTCAACATCTTGTAAGCAAGGTAGTATTTATAGATGTTTGAAACGTATTGCACGGTCTCGTGACCGATCGCCTCTGCCGCGACGACCTCGACGTTGTTGAACCAAAGGTTGGGGTTCAGCCCGCGCTTGGCCGCGACCTGGCGCAGCCCTCTGATTCTGGCTGGTCCGGCGTTGTACGCGGCAAACGTGAACAGGGCCTTATTCAGAGGGTCCATCGGTTCGTTGGCGAAGTATTGATCCTCCAAAGATCGCATGTACTTCACACCAGCCTGTATGTTTGGTTCGAGTTGGGTAATGTCACCGACGGCCAATTGTTTGCCCGTCGCGGGCATGACCTGCATGACGCCGATCGCCCCGACGGGGCTCTTCACATTGTTGTCGAGCCTTGATTCCTGATATCCCTGCGCCGCCATCAGCATGAAATCGAGATTGTATTGGTCGCCGTATTTTCGGAACAGTGCGACAGTCTGCTGGAATTTCGCGAGCTCCTCCCGTGAGGTAGCGTTTCGTACGTGCTTCAAGCTCTTGAGATACTCCTGCAGCAACACATTGCGCCGCAGCGAACCCTCCGGATATCGAGCGATGAATGCGTTGAGCTCGCTCAAGAGTTGAGGGCTGTTCTTCCGGACAAGCATCCCCGTCTGGAGGTTGCTCCGGACGGCCGCTCCACGATTGAGCACCAGATTCGGGAAGACTTGCTTCCAGAACTCTGCGATATAGTCATCCGCCAATGTCATCGGGACGAGCCCGGCGTTGACCATCTCGAGGATGTCTTCGTCGGCCAGCACTTCCGGCGCGGGTAGAATTTTCACGGGAGGCTTGCCGGCTTTGACCAGCGACGCGTTGAAGGCGTCGACTCCTTGCTTCGAGACATCCGACAGCCGCAGGTAGACCGATCGGCCGGCCAGATCTTGTGGCGTGGCCACCGGCGTCACGCCGCGGGCGGAAACGATAATCGATGAGATATTTTTTCTTGTAGGGTTGGAAAAATCTACTTGCTCTCGCCGCCACTCCGTTAGCAGCGTCCCCGCCGCCACAATATCTCCGCGGCCTTCCAGCAATGCGGGAATCAGATCGTCATGGGCGACAGGCACCATCAAGACCTGCACGCGAAGATGTTTTGTTTTGAGCTTTGCGTTGAGGTCGTCTTCGAACTGGTGAAACGCGTCGTAAATTAAGCCACGCTGCGTGGCCTGGTCGACAAAGTAGTTGACCTTCGAGTACGTCGTCAGCACACGGATGACGCGCCGGTTAATCATCCCGTCGAGATCGCCGGTCCATTTGCTAGTGATGTTACCCGGGCCCCCAGTCACATCCGGCTTGGCTGCTACCGGAGTCTGTCCTTGGGAGGCACTCTGACTCGTGAGCGAAGAAGGTTTCCCTCCACCGGATGCAGCCAGGACGATCAGCCCAATTACCACCACGCAAGAGAGCGCGGCGGCGAGGATGGTTTTTGTCTTCATGGCTGTTATTTTTCTTTGGTTGATTGGTCTGGTCATTTCACGAGCTCGGAGTCGTTGCGTTTCCACGTGCCGCCGAAGGCCGGCGCTTGCGGGCCGTAGATGCGGAAGACGCTCCATCGCCCGTTGCCCGGATGGTTTTGACCCACTGGCCTTGCATGCTGCGAACCGGGCCTAAGCCCCCAAACGGAACATTCTCGGCCTGTTCAATTAAATCCAAACCTTTGGTTTCGACAACGGCAACTGACGCAAACTTGACCGCTGTAGGGCTGGCCCCGACCGCCGCCGTTGGAGTCTAATACCAGAAAACACGGGTTCCTGCGTTGCACTTGAGATGAAAGCAAGGGGACAGCCGAACAGTGAGTGAAGAGCATGCGGAGCTAAAGCTTGTGCAAGCAGCGGCTTGCAGCGTCCGGTGCGATAAGGCGGAGGCCGCGTATTGAGCAACAGTCCGACATTTCGGAGAGGCTCCGAAATGTCGGATATCATTTGTGTCGGAGGGTGCCGAGTTTTTGTATCCGAGAGTCGAGCATGGTCGGCGACCTAGATCGTCGCCAGCAAACTGCTGATGCTTGGTCGGAACCTGCGCGGCAAGCTCAGACCTGATCTCGTCTTCGCCTGTTCTCCCGGTGGAAGATGGAACGCTGTGTGATCGCTAAACGCACATCGCTCATGCAGGTACGTTGGCGGAGGGTTGCAGAGGCTGAAGATGGCGAAGGAGGACAATGCTAGAGATAGAAAAAAGTGAGCCGGCCGTCCAAGAAGAGAACAAAACCAGTTTGCCAGCCCGCCACTGTCGCGAATAGCTGCGACATTTAGGAGCGCGGCTACGAAATATCAGAATATCTGCTTTACAATTAGCTTTCGATCAATGTCCTCGCAACGACTCAGAAAGGATCATTAAATTTTCTGGGCGCACGCGAACCATGCCGCCACGGGGGCTGTCAATGTCCGCGATGAGAAAAAACGATATGGAAACAACAAGCGGTATAACGAAAAACAGGATGCCTCTTGCTCCAGGGCGCCGTGAACCATAACCGATCATCAGGTTGCAGAATGCGGCGATTGCTGCCATCAGGAGCCATGCCTCCCTGGGCATGCGGTATATCCATGCGGCTTGGGTGTATCCTTGCGAGTTCAATACATCGTTCATGCCGGAAACAGCCAGGGCGACGATCGGTGTCGGCTGCGCCGCAGTCGGAGCCTGCACCGCGGCCCACAAATCGGTCTGCAATTGAGCAGTAGTGGCATCGATCTGCTGAAGCTGGCGGTTATCACGAGTGCCGTAAAACATGACGCGCTGATCGAGATAGTTCTTGAGTAGCGCACGGACTCTCGCCGCGTCGGCAGCAGGCAGCAAGTCTGCCCGGACGTACTCCGTACCGATCGCGTTGGCCTCTGCCTCCTCGTAGTTTTTGCGCTGATCGTAGCGGTTGACGGCCATCGAAAAGCTAAATCCGAGGATGAGGGCGAGCAGTGTCAGGATAGCGCCTGAGATGCTGTCGAGATCTTCACGCATCTCTTCTTCCAAGTTCCGTCGACTCTTGCGAATGGAACCTCCTATCCTCGCCGAAAGCCACAGCCCCACGAAAGAAAGCACAAAAACAAGGAGCGGGAAATCCGGTATTCTGTTCATATGCCATAACCTCCTGTCGAACAAGGTCACATGTGCTTTGCCATTCAGAATTACCATGGTGCTATACCAGAAATCGGTCCTGCGGATTCTGCACTTACCAGCACCCTGCAGCTAAAAGGACCAGCCGATTCCCGAACTAATCCCCAGCTCATTACGTCTTGCCGTGGGAGGAGGTTGGCTGTCGAAGTTATCCCAGAACGAAAGATTCACGTGAAAATTGTTTCGTAGTTTGATCGTGAGTGAATCATTCGTTTTCAGGCGTATGCGGCCCGCGTCCGTTAATCCGGGAAATACCTGCACCTGAGAATTGAGCTCACCAATGTTGAAACGAATGAAGTTGTACTGCACTCCCGCCACAGCCTCTATGTTTTGGTTTGATGGCTGACCGGCGGTGGTGCTGAAAGACTCGTTCGCGTATACGACGCCGCCAAACCAGTTAAGACTACTGTTCGTCGTGCGCTTCAAGTAGCGTCCGTAGCCACCGCCAAGCGTCGTCCGCAACTGCAAGTCTTGTTGGCTACTGTGAAGAAAATCGGAGAGGGCCCCAAGATAGGAATTTCTGCTCAGAAACTTATTAAACGATGCTTGCAGGTCTTCACGATTTGTCTTTGCAGCACCGGACTGCCCACTGAACGTAGAATCAAAAGACGTCGAGGCCTCCCATCCCGGGGTCTTGTACGCAGCGCTGGTGTCAATGTTTAATGACGACTGACTATTGCCGCTGGAGAAGCTATAACCAAGGTCGATGGCGCCCTGCAATTGCCGCCAAAACGTCGACTTTTTGGTTTCAAGGTTTACTACGTCCACCGAGGGAACCTTCACTTCCTCGGTCGCTTCGCGGATCAAAAAGTCTTCGGTCCCCGTTTTTTCTCCAGAAGCCTTTTCAATCTTTCCTTCGAGTCTTCGACCGTTGTTCAATACTATTTTGTAAGTCGCAGTACTTTCGACCGACTGCACTTGATTCCAATCCAACGCGACATTGCCGGACACATAGTCGGTCTCTACGTACAACAACCCATTTTCCAGCCGCTTGACCTGCCCGGTGAAATGATCGCCGTTGTTCATAGTGACCACGTCTTTTCGCTTCGACTGGGCGCGAGAACCTGAGCAAGCCAACAGAGGCGCGAGGAGGAAAATGAGCAACGCGCGGGGAAACTGACCAACTCCAATAGCCATTTCTTGACTCCTACGATCAATCGAGATAGCCGTTAATTTGGCCTGCCCAGCCAGGAACAGTCGATCCCAAGCTCAGACGTCAAAAGCTCACGCCTTTATTCTCAAAGACAAGTTCCGGAGTGTCTCCGGACAAATGGTTCACAACACCTCAGAACTTTGCGCGCCAGGTTGAGCGGCCTAGTTTGTTCCTGGTCAATTTGTTTTCACCGCTTGCTTGGCCTGTTCGCGGGTTTTCTGCTGGTCAAGCGTCATTCGGTAAGCAACGTAGTATTTATAAATGTTGCTGACGTATTGAACGGTCTCCTGGCCGATATCTTTTGCCGCGACCAGTTCCACGTTGCCAAACCATTTGTTAGGATCGAGACCATCAGCCTGCGCTTGTTTGCGTAATCGCACGATGCGGTTTTGGCCCGCGTTATATGCGGCAAAGACGAAAAGAGTTTTGTTCATCTGGTCAATCCCGGGATCGTTGAAGTAAGTTTTGCTGATCTGCGCCATCATTTTCGTACCGGCGTAAATATTGTTCTCTGGATCGCGGACATCCGGAATGTTGATGGGGTTGGCGGCGGCGTTTTGTGGTAAAACCTGCATGATCCCGACTGCTCCGCGAGGGCTGACGCGGTCCTGATTGAGCATGGACTCCTGGTAGCCTTGCGCGGCAAGCATAAGGTAATCGAAATTGTATTGAGCCGCGTATTTCTGGAAATATTTCACAAGAGATGTAAATTTCTTCATCTCTGCTTCAGAGGTCGAGTTTTTGACCCACTTGGTATCTTTCAAGTAGCGCTGGACCAATATGTTGCCGAATTCAGTTCCTTGTCCGTGAGTTTTGATGAAGTCGTCCATAACCGCTTTTAATTGGGGGCTTCCTTTGCGCATGGCCCATCCTAATTGTCCATCCTCTCTGAGGACTGCGGGAGTCACGACAAGATCGGAAAAAACCCTGGACCATAGTTCCGCACGAAAGTTGAACGAAACGGTCGCAGGGATGAGTCCGGCATGCACCATTTCGAGCAAGTCCTCATCCGTTAAATTCGGATCCACCGCCTTAATCTGAATCTCCGGCTTACCAGTCTGCTTAAAGCGCTGATTCACCTTTTCAAGTTCGGCTTTTGCCGCGCTGGCGGTAGTGACGTAAATATTCTTGCCACTCAAGTCGTCAATGCCACCAATGGAAGGGCCAGTTCTTGACGTAACGACTACCAGTTTGACGTCCTTCGCTATGGGGACAGTAAAATCAACCAATTTCTCGCGTTCCGGGGTGATGATGATGCCAGTGCATGCAATATCTCCGATTCTATCGTTCAGCGCTGCCAGCAACTGCCCGGGTGGCATGGGAAGATACCCCACTGTGAATTTCTTAGCGCCGGTCTTGAGCTTTTTGTTCGTGACTTTCTGGAATTCCTCCATGACCTCGGCGACGGCGCCACGTGGGTGAGCACCCTTGTCATAGAAAAAGCTCGACTTGTTGCTAACCACCAAAACGCGGAGAGTGCCGCGCTTGACCATTTGATCCCAATCACCAGTAAAGCGCCCAAAGTCCTTAGGCAATGACAGCGCCGTGGTTTGCTTTGCTGTATCGGCGTCGGTGGTTTCAATGTTGGTGGGAGCTGAAGTTGGTGATGTAGATGACTGCTGTGTCGATGAAGAGCCTCCAGATTCTGCAGATTTCGGCGTCGAAGAGCACCCTGTGAGAACAAGCAGGATCATTGCAAATGGGGCGGCGAATTTCCTCTCGACTATGGTTTTCATGCTGCTCCCCTCAGCGCGCAGCTTTGATTTGCCAATTCGTTTGAGTTTCAAGGTCATCTAGTTTCCTAACTTCGGCCTGAGCCGACCCGTCTTTACAATCATTCCGATCGGTGTTCTCGCAACGACTGAGCAAGGATCATTAAATTTTGTGGACGCAGGCGGATGACGCCGCCACGCGGGCTATCAATGTCCGCGATGAGAAAAAACGAGATAGACACAACAATCGGTATGATGAGAAACAGAATGCCTTTCGCTCCAGTGCGGCGTGAACCATAGCCGATCATCAGGTTGCAGAAGATGGCGATTACTGCCATCAAGAGCCATGCTTCCCCCGGGATGCGGTAAATCCAGGCGGCTTGTGTGTATCCCTGCGAATTCAGTACATCGTTCATGCCGGATACTGCCAGGGCAACCACAGGTGTCGGCTGAACCGCAACCGGACCCTGCACGGCGGCCCACAAATCAGTTTGAAGTTGAGCAGTAGTCGCATCGATCTGCTGAAGCTGGCGGCTATCGTTAACGTCATAGAACAAGAGACGCTGATCGAGATAGGTCCTCAGTAGTGCACGCACCCTCGCCGCGTCGGCCGCGGGCAACAAGTCTGCCCGAACGTACTCCGTACCGATTGCGTTGGCCTCCGCTTCCTCATAGTTTTTGCGCTGGTCGTAGCGGCTGACGGCCATCGAAAAGCTGAAGCCGATGATGAGGGCGAGCAGAGTAAGGATGCCGGCCGAGATGCTGTCAAAATCCGCCCGCCCCTCTTCTTCCGCGCCCTGTTGGCGCTTGCGAATGGCCCCCCCGATCCTCGCCGAGAGCCACAACGCCACGAGGGAGAGAGCAAAAACAAGCAGTGGGAAATCCGGTATTCTACTCATACGCTATCCTCCTGCGGCTGTGGGGGCGGCGCTAATTGGGCCTGCCCAGCCAGGAGTACTGCCAAGCCACAGAAACCTGGTGAAAATCGCCCCCAAAGGTGGCATAGGCCCCGTCGCTGTAGCTGAATTTCAGACTCTGATGCTTGCTTATGGGAACTGAGGCTGTCACTCCGATGCGGGAGTTTTCCTGCAGAGTTTGGGGGTTTTCTACGCCATTCAAGCTGGTACGACCCCCGTACCAGAAATTGCTATCGAACGAGATCCAGAGTCTTGGTTTCACATCGTAACTGACGTGCCCTTCGAAGGAGGCGATGGGTGCTTGCGATTGAGAGCGAGTGCCCGGATAGAAGGCGTTGTGCGACCAGTATTCAGAGTTCGTCGTGAAGAACCACATCCCTGCGTAAGCATCGAGCACCCAATGGCCCCAGCGTTGGGATGCGCCAAATTCGGGTTTGAAAGCCCAGCGGTTGGCCCCATTGTTTATCAACTTTGTCGGGTCATACTGACCTGTCGGAGCCACAACCCTGAGACTCGCGCCGAGGATGGTCTTATGCCGCCAGGATTGATACTCCTTTGGGGACATTGCCGGGCCACCCATGAGATTCACGGAGAAACGGAACGAGGAATCCAGGAGGCCGGAACGGTAGAGCTTGGTTTCGTTGTCCATAAACGTCCCTTGGAAGTGACCTACGGCGTAGGGCAATGAGGCCGTGATGTTGGCGGATCGACCGAAAAAGCTGAGAGAGTGGAAATAAGTGATGATCGGTACGTGGATTGTCGCCGTTGCGTCCGGAACCGGCAGCACGCCATTAAAGAGAACAGCACCGTCGGAAAAGGCATAGGTCAAAGTTACCGCATTCCAATGGATGGGAGTGACGACGTAGGCTCTCGGAGCGAGGTCTTGCGCGCGAAGCGTTTGAGACGCAAGAACTCCGATCAGGGCGGCCAACGCAAGTTTGAAGATACTTTGCATTCCGTAATCAATCCGCAGTCCAGTCGTCCAAACAAAACTCCAGCGTGGCTGCAAGGTTCGCTTCCTATGCGCCTATCTCTCTCCGCGATGTCCTCTCCGGAGAGCTTCACTTAGCGGTATTTACTACAACCGCGGATACTGCTCGTTTTGGCAGGAGGGGACCTCCCCATCTCGCTTTAGCACATGGGGAGGCCTCGCTGATTACCGGCCGCGGGAAAAATCCGCAGTCGGGCTGCATAACACGTACTACTAGGACGTACGGAGCCGCAGGGCCTTCAGGCCCAAACCCAGAGCGAGCGAAAATGCCCCAAGCAGGCCTAAGAGTGGGAAATTGCTACCGGTCTTCGGCAGCTTCGTCGGTGCTGGTTCTGCAGCGGCTGTTTCCACCGGAGCCGCTACTGGAACTGCTACGAAGATTAGAATCGGAACATCCGCTTTTGGCGCAGGAGGCGGCGGCGGTGCAATTCCCGTCCTCTTCACTTCCTGGGTAACCACGGTCTCCGGCTGCTCGACCACCTGTTGAGCATCCACTTTCATTCCCTTCTTGAGGCCAAACGCGTCAACTACTTGTCCGTCGATGGTGAATTTCTGGCCGCTGGGGATCTTGAATTGCTGGTTCTTGCCGTTTTCCATCGTCAAGATCACTGTGTTCGGCGGTTGAATGTTCCAAACCGTGCCAGTAACGGTTTTGACGGTGGTGATCATCCTTGGAGTCGTCGTGGTAATGGTCTGTCTTTCGACCTTCATACCCGCCTGTAACTGATGGACGTTGAGCTGCTTTCCGTCCACGGTTACGGTTGTTGTCTCCGGAACATTGTCGAAGTGGCGGAGTGTTCCGTCCTCCATCTTGACGACAACACTGTTGCCAGAGACGTAGACGATTTCGCCGCGTTCGACTTTGACTTGCTTTGTTGCGGCCCCTTGTGGCGTTTTCGTGGTCGAGGTCTGGACTTGCGCCTGTACGGTGAAGGCGATTGCGAGCAAAGCAGCGCCCGCCATCACCAGTTTGTTTATGACTCTTTTCAATTGTTGCTTTCCGATCATTTCTGATTCTCCTTTGTTTGCATCCTGCAACCGCAGATTTGGACTAATTGGGTTCTTGGTGCGACTGGCCTGAACCTGTCATTGAGGCGTGCACGATAAAACGTTGCGGTGCACTCCCCACGTAGTAAAAGGGAAAACACGTAACCAGTGTCAGCGAAGCCCCTCGCGTCGAATTCAGCACAGAAACGTCGTCGGGATTTACAATCTGAATCTTCTCGACCACATAACTGTCTGACTGGCCTGTGCGAATGAGGTCAATCTCATCGCCCGGCGCGAGATCTTTCAGGCCGCGGAAAAAACCATCGCGGTGTCCTGCAATGCCAAGATTGCTTGGCGCTCCCACCTGTGCGGTTCCAAGGATCCGGCCGACTCCGCGATTCAAGGTCAAGTCATCCGTGTCGTTATAGACGGGCACCTCAAGATGGATCTTGGGAATGCGAAGTACTGCCAAGGGACTATCCACCTTGTTGGCCACGCTTTCCTTGTAAGCAACTACACGCTTCGCGGACCACAAACCGAAATCAACCTGGGAACCGGAAACCGGATCTTTCATCATGCTCGGCGCAACTCCTGAGGTCTGGGCTTGATCCGCCTCAAATTTCTTGACGGCAGCGCGGGAGGATGCTGTTCTGTGAATCCAGGCACCGCCCCACACAACCAGAAGCGTCAATCCAATTGCCATCAACACGGCCTCGATTTTGCGAGTTCGCATCAAATCTATCTTCTGGCTCTTCCCATGGTCACCAGGCATCTCTCGCTACTTGTTCCGGACGGTGCGCAAATTACTTCAGCTTGATCGGCTTAAACGGGAACACCGCGGAGATGATCAGGGCATTCCCCTGTGTTGTCGTACGGGCATAAACTTCCCACTCGTAACGGAACGTAAAGAAGCCATAGAGCGTGCTTTTCGTGGCGATCGGAAGCGTCAGCTCCGGTCCTAAGGCCGTGGCGCGGTTCTTGCCTTGGACGAGCAGAGCTGGCAAACCCGTCAGCGTGTCGCTCGTCAGTTTCCATTGGGCGTAGTAGGCGACTCCAGTCTTTACGGCGCCTTTCAAGAAGCTGCGGCGCAAGCCGCCTTCAAGCGTGAGGAGATCTCCGACGTGCTGGCTGGTGTCTCGCTTGTCAGTGTTGAATTCAAAGGAGGCGAGTGCTGAGGCACTCCATAATTTGGCCCCATCTAGATAGACAGTCGTGCCAATCGAGGGTTCGAATCCCCACATGCCGAGCCCAGTATTGTCGTTGTTTGGATTTCCCGCGGCGTAACGGCCTGTTGGAACATAGATGCCAAATCCTGCTGTAACGTCAGCGCGTTTGAAGGTCCAACCGAGGTTGATGGGTTGAATGTAGATGTCACCAAAACCAGCACCTGGGTTCTGACCGAATCGCGGAGCTTCTATGCTGCTGTTCAGGACAGCCGCAGGAATGATGGTGAAGCCGTAGTTCGCCCCCAGAATTTTTTTCTTGGTAACAACGCTGACCAGAGGGAGGCCGGCGAAGAGGTTGAGATTTCCATTAGGATTAACTTGATCTCCGAAACGATTGTTGATTCTGCCGGTGTCATACCAATAAAACACGGTCCCCCAGTATTCGCCAGGAGGCGCTTGCGAACCCGAATCGAGACCCACATCTCCTTTTAGGTGCAGCCCATTCAGCTGGGCGTTGGCGGCACCTGCCGCCGCCAGCATGACGAGCAAAAGTACGAATGAAATCTTGCAAGCTCTCACTTTTCCCTCCGACCTTTCTGCTTGTGCGCTCCAAGGAAATATCGCCTTTGTCCTTGAGCCGCCGTCGCCTCTTAGCGGACCATTCGCCGCTCGTGTCATTCGCAACGCGACGGACATTGAGAATGCAACTCTCACGCCAATGCGGAAGGCCCTTGGAGAACCCCTAAAGCACTCAAAACGCAGCTCTTCGGTCAGGTTGTGCTATGGGTAAAATGGGGAGGTGCCCGACATTTCGGAGTTCCTCCGAAATGTCGTAGCGAGGCGGTTTCTATCAAGCATTCGGGTACAGTGACGAAGCAAGAATCTTATGCGGAGCGCAGTGGACCGGATTCTCGCGCTCTTAAACTTCGGTTTCCGCCACCGCAAGGGCAACCCATCGGCTCACGGCAGCGTGGCCAGGTCCGGTGTTTGCAACGTTAGCGATAGATATAGGCGGCCATCAGTCTGCTAGCCATGATCGCCGCGAGGAGCCACACGGTGACGACTGCAACAAACGCAACCACCGCAGCCGTGGATCTAACTTCGTCTTTTCTCCGCAGTTCAGCGGCCTTGGCTCGCTCGCGACATTCCGCGAGCACGTCCGCAGGAATAATTCTTTGCAGAAGTTTTACCCCAAGAAACAACACCAGGAAGTCGTCCAAGAATCCGATCACCGGAATGAAGCTTGGGATCAGCTGAATGGGACTAAACAGGTAGCCTGCCGTACATATCGCGACCAACTTTGCATACCAATGCACGCGTGGATGTTTGAACGCAAAATAGAAAACCTGCGCCTCCCGATGGACACGCTGCGCCTGGTCTTTCCAAGTCTTCGCAACCGCGACTTCACGTTGGACTACGCCGAGCGTCGGTTCATTCATAGAGAGTCCTACCATGACACGCGAGGCTAAATGACATCCGCCTTGTTGGCTCATGATGACCACCGCACTTTCAACAGATTCTTCGCTTCGTGCATTCCTCAACTCGCTTTGATCGCCCGGACCTCTCTAGCGCGGTCATCGACTGGAATGGTGGGCAATTCACCTTTGGTTTTGACTGGCAGACTGCGAAGGTAATCCATGATCGCCTGCCATTCCTTGATC
>Ga0209698_10003122_pt1 | contig 18555 bp, 21 predicted proteins | sample LitLauG_LLR_2012_FD_187203 | JGI IMG/M metagenome (GOLD analysis project Ga0209698, IMG submission 187203) | Freshwater sediment microbial communities from Pennsylvania, USA - Little Laurel Run_MetaG_LLR_2012 (SPAdes) (version 2) | ecosystem: Environmental > Aquatic > Freshwater > Creek >...
GTCATCGACCATCTCATCCCGCTCGAAATCGGCGGTACGAACGCGATCGCGAACCTCTGGCCGCAGCCACGCGCGGCTGCGCACCGTAAAGATCGCGACGAAGACCGGCTGCACGCCGAAGTTTGCTCTGGCGAGATACCTCTCGCGGCCGCGCGCGCAGAAATACTTCGGCTGTGGGCTCACTAAACTGTTGACATGACAAGCGCTTTCGCCTATACTGTTGACATGACACCGCGCCTGCCGGATACCGCCACCGATGCGATTCACACCGTGCAACGCATGATTGAGCGGAACATCTCGTGGACCGACGTGCTCACCGTGGTCGCGGCTCCGCAGAAAACGGTTCCGGGTCGGCTCGGCCGGGTCAATCACTATGGCGTCGTCAACGGCCGCCGCATCCGCGTTACCATCGACGCGAGCGGTGCCGTGTGGACCGTCGCCGTCGCCGGGAGAACAGTATGATTGTCGAAATTGCGGACCGCGGCTCCGCGTACATCCGCTACCGCGCAAGTGACCAGCCGGTTTCCGAGACGATCGAAGTCGGCGGCGAAGGCTCCGAGGTGATGGCCGACGTCAACGATCGCAACGAAGTGATCGGCATCGAAATCGTCGACGTCCACGTGGCCGAGAGCATCGAGCAAGCCCGCGCTTTCGCGCGCGCTCGGGGCTTGGCGTTTCCACGCGATATCGCGGCGGCCGCGAAGAGCGTGTCGGCGGCATGACGCCCGAACGCCGAGCGCAGCTTACCGAGGCGAAGCGCCGGCAGCGCGAACGCGCTCGCGACGCGGGCCTCTGCATCATCTGCGTGAGAAACAAGCCGCCGAAGCGGCGTGTCACGTGCACGGAGTGCTCGAAGCAGCGGACGGCGGCGCGGCAGCGCGCGCGAGCGTCGGCCGCCTAACGTTGTCCGACTCGACGCGCCGCCGGCGCCCCAAAGGCGAGGGCTCGATCTTCGAGCGCCGGCGAACGATCCCGAACGGCCGCGTCGTCACCGACTGGGTCTGGGTCGTTTCGCTCGGCGTCGACGACCGCGGCCGCCGCGTTCGTCGCTGGTTCACCGGCAAGACCAAGCGCGACGTCCGCGAGAAGGTCGCGCGCGAACTCGCGAAGCACGGCGGCGTCATCAGCCGCTCGACCGGCCTCACCGTCGAGCAATACCTGCGTTCTTGGCTCGCCGATGTCGCGGCAACCCGCTCGCCGCTTACGGCACGCTCCTACCGCAACCGCATCGAGGCCTTCGCCCTGCCGAACATCGGCTGGCGCCGGCTCGACGAGCTCGACGGGCCGATCATCGCCAAGCTCTACCGAGATCTGCGGGAGCGGGGCGTTTCAGCCGACCACGTGCAGAAGCTCCGAAAGGCGCTGCGCCGGGCGTTCAACGTCGCGATCGGCCAGGGGCTCCTCGCGCGCAACCCGATCGCCCACGTCGACGCGCCGCGCCATCGCCCGCAGCGCCGCGCGCACTACGACGCGGCCCAGCTCGCGACGTTCTTCGCAGCCGCCCGCGGCCATCGGCTCGAGGCGCTCTTCCGCCTGGGCGTTATGGCCGCGCTGCGCCCCGGTGAACTCTTTGCACTCGAATGGGCCGACGTCAACCTCGACGGAGGCTACATCGACGTCCGCCACACCCTCGAGGACGACCAAGGCCGCCTCTCGATCGCGCCGGCGAAGGCCGACTCGGCCCGGCGCCTTCCGCTCGAGCCGCAGACCGTGGACCTCCTGCGCGCCCACGCCGCGAGCCTCGAGGGCCAAGCGCCCCGGTCTCCCTACGTGTTCACGAGCGTCCGCGGGAAGTGGCTGCGGTACGGGCCCGTCGATCGCGAGCTCGCGGCGATCGCGGCCGGGGCCGGCCTGCCGAAGATCACCCTCTACGGCCTGCGGCACAGCGGGATCTCGCTGTTCGCCGAGGCCGGGGTGAGCTTGCGGGTCGCAGCCGACGTCGCCGGCCACGCGACGACGCGCATGACCTCCGATGTCTACACGCACGTCACTTCCGAGATGCACCGCAACGCGATTGAGACGATCGCCGAACTCGTCCGCGGCGTCGCCTAGTGGTGGCTCGATTGCGTGCGTATAATCAACCGCGAGATGCTCAGCACCAACAAATTGATCGAGCGCTTTTTCTCTAAGATCGACATACCCGACGACCCGCAAGCGTGCTGGATCTGGACCGGTAAGCGCCACCGTCGCGGCTACGGAATCGGTGGAGGCGACGCTTTCGGTGGGCGCGCGCATCGTTTCTCGTACGCTCTATTCTCCGGGGAAGGGCCCGGCGATCTCTTCGTATGCCATTCGTGCGACAACCCGCCGTGCGTCAACCCGGAACACCTCTTCCTGGGAACCGTTGCCGATAATTCGGCCGATATGGCCCGCAAGGGGCGGGCAGCTTCGAGTGACCGTATCGGCGAACTGAATTGGCAGGCCAAGGTCACCGAAGCGGATGTCGTGGCGATGCGCGCACTCCGTCTTCAGGGCCGCTCGTACCAGGCGATCGCCGATCAATACGGCGTGGCGCTCATGGCCGCGTGGAAGATCGTTACGGGCCAAACCTGGAAGCATGTCCCCGGGGCGGTCCCCCCGGACGCCGTCAATCTTCGCTTCCGGAAAGCGATTCGCGCCTCCTGAAGGCGATGCACCGCGATGGCATCGAACGGGCAGCCGCACTCGTCCAGAAAAGCGCGTAGCCGTGGCTAACCTAATGGTCAACCTATCGCGTCGTATGGGGCGGTCCTAGCGCCCCGAGCGGCATTTTCCTACGAGGAAAATCAGGGATCGCGAGGGCGAAAGCGCGGCTTAGGAGTCCCCCGCTCTATCCAATTGAGCTACGGGCGCGCGGACTGCAAATCGCTTCGAACTCTCGAAAACCGACTCCGCTTCGTCGCGGGAACGCGAGAAGGACCGCGCCGTCGATGTTCGTCCGCACGCTGCTGCTCCTCGTGCTCGCGCTTTCCGCCGCCCTGCCGGCCGAAGCGGAGGGCCCGCCGCCGGGCGCTTTCGACGCGACGGCAACGCCGGCGCAGATTTGCGCGCTCGGTTACGCGCGTAGCCGGCGCAAGGTCCCGTACCGCACGAGGGACCTCGTGTACGATCGCTACGGCCTGCCGCGCGGCACGCGCCGCGGGTACGTTATCGATCACTTCATCCCGCTCGAACTCGGCGGAACGAACGCGGTCGCGAACCTCTGGCCCCAGCCGCGCGCGGCCGCACGGCGTAAGGATCGCGACGAGGGCCGCTTGCACGACGAAGTCTGCGCCGGCGCGATATCACTCGCCGCGGCGCGGGCGGAGATCATCCGCCTATGGGGACGCTGAGCGCAAAGAAATCCCGGAACCGTTGATTTGTGATACTGTCATGGTATATGATACTGTCATGGTGGCGAGAGAGTTGGTCCGGGTGCTCAAATCCGACAGATGGGTTCTCGTGCGCGTCTCCGGCAGCCACCACATTTTCAAGCATCCCACGAAGACCGGTATCTTGTCTGTCCCGATTCACAATTATGGGTGCGGACGTTCCGACCGGGCTGCTCAACAAATTGCTCAAGGAAGCGGGACTAAAGTGAGGGCGTACCACGCGATTTACGAACGGGCGAAGGACGGTAGGATCTGGGCGTACTTCGTCGATATTCCGGGCGTCGCCGGCAGTGGCACCACGATCGAGGAGGCTCGCGCGTCGTTGCTCGAGGGCGTTCGTCTTGCTCGGGAAGAGGGCGCCGAAATTCCCGAGCCCCAGGATATCATAAAATTCGAAGAGGTCGATCCGGCAGCGTGAGCGAGCCGGCCGACTGGAAGCGAGCGCAACGGGAACGCGCGCGCAAAGCAGGGCTCTGCATCGTGTGCTGCGAGCGAAAGGCGCGCGCGAAGCGATCAACGTGCGCCGAATGTTCGGCGGAAGCGTACGAGCGGGTAAAGGCGCGGCGCGCGCGGCTCGCCGCGGCGTCGTGACAGAGCGCCGTCGGCGCCGCAAAAGGCTAAAGCGCGGCTTAGAAGTCCCCCGCTCTATTCAATTGAGCTACGGGCGCACGTCGCGAAGCTTCGCGCCGGAAGGTCGCCCTCCCGCACGCATGAAACGAGACGCGGCGATGAGAGCGCAACGGCGCAACGCGCACCGAGTGCCGCGCGTCGTGGAATTGCGATGAACGTAAAACTCGGGGGCGCATTGGGGGCCTGGCTGTTGAATCTGGCGACGACCGTCGCCGGCCCGGACCCGTCGCATCTCGACCACGAGCTCGAAGGCAAACAAGACGTCTCGAAAGTCGAGCGGATGTTTGGGGCTCAAATATGGTCTCGAATGGCCGGAAAAACCGTCGTCGACTTCGGTGCCGGCTTTGGATTTGAAGCGGTATCGGTTGCACTCCACGGCGCAACAAAAGTCTATGGCCTCGAGATTTTCCCTGAGGCATTAGAAGCTGCCGAAAAACGTGCTACTACTTTAGGCGTTAGTAAGATCTGCGAGTTCATCGATCCATTCTCGCAACCCGAGCGTCTCGAACGGCTTTGGGAGACCGTCGACGCCGTTTACACTCTGGATTCGTTCGAGCACTTTGCCGATCCAAAAGCGATGCTCGGACTGATGTACCGCTTGCTTAAACCGGGCGGAACCTTGTTCGTGTCGTTCGGTCCGCCCTGGAAGCATCCGTTCGGGGCTCACTTGGGACATTTTAATCGGATGCCGTGGATCCACTTCACCTTCCGTGAAAAGACTATTTTCGAAGTACGCTCACGGTACTGCAACGACGGCGCGACGCGATTCGAAGAGGTCGCGCAAGGCCTCAATCGCATGACCGTCGCTCGCTTCTCGGAAATAGTCCGCGATTCGAAGTTCGAGATCGTGTCGCTATATCCGGTAGCGATCAAGAAACTAACGCCGTTTACGAACTTGCCCCTCACGCGGGAATACTTCACAAGCGTTATCCAAGCCGAACTCGTGAAGCCGAGCCAGGACCCGGCTAACGGGCCCCGACGGGTGGGCGTTACTCGGACGAGCGCGTGAATTCGAACGGTGGCGTTTCTGCAGACGTTACCGCTTCGTGGCCGTCCGCATCGGAAATGCGGGCGCCCGGCCCGTACTCAACATCGCCTGCTTAGCCTCCCGCCCGCGCCCTAGCGATTTTCGGGATCCACGCCGCTCTTAAAACCGCGCGCGCCTAGCCTTCTCGCCCCCTCCGGCCGATGACCCTAAGGTGACGGGCAAGACGTTCGCCTCACGGCACGCCGCGGGTATCGCCATGGCCTTCGTTCTGTGCGCGATCGCCGGCTTCGGCGCGGCCCGGCCGGACGTGCGGCCTTCGGATCTCCTGCGCGACTTCAACGCCTTCTATTGCGCGGGGGACGCGATGCTCCATCACGCCGATCCGTATCGTGCCGAACCGCTGGGCGCGTGCGAACGCACGCCCAAGCCGAAGCCGTTCCTGACCGGCCTCCCGGCGCTCGCGATGCCGGCCCCGCTCCCGCCGTACGCGCTGGTCCCGTTCGTGGCGCTGGCGCGGCTGCCGTACGTTTGGGCAGCCGTCGTCTGGACGGGCAGCATCCTCGCCTGCGTGGGGCTCGCCGTCTATGCGATGCGGCGCTTGACGGGAATTGCGCTCGTGCCGCTGGTCGCGGCCTTCGCCTTGACCGACGGCTACGCGTCGATGTGTTTGGGGCAAGTCGCGCCGGTCGCGGTCGCGGCGATCGCCTTCGCGGCGATGCTCCTGCGCGAAGGCCGCGACAAAGCGGCCGCGCTCGCTGCGTCGTTTGCCATGATCGAACCGCACGTCGGCTTGCCGGCGTGTCTGGCGCTCTACGTCTGGCGACGCGAAGCGCGCCTGCCGCTGGTGACGGCGGCGCTCGGCTGCGCGTTCTTGTCGTTCGCGTTAGCGGGCATTCCCACGACGTTCGAGTACGTTCGCGAGGTCATTCCGGCGCACGCGCTCTCGGAAGTCATCAACGAAAAACAATTCAGCTTGACCTACGCGTTGCATCGCCTTCACGTGCCGAGCGCCCTCGCCGTGCGGGCGGGCGAGGCGTGGTATCTCGGCATGCTCGTCGCCGGCATCGCCATCGCGCGCGATGTGGCGCGACGGCTCGGCGACGGCGCGGCGCTCGTGACGATTCCGCCGGCGCTCGCGCTCGTCGGCGGTCCGTTCGTCCACGTCATTCAGATGCCCGCCGCGTTGCCCGCGGCGTTTCTGCTGTACGGCCATTCCGGACCGAAACTGCGCCCGGTGCTCGGCGTGGCGATCGCGGCGCTCGCGATCCCGTGGATTCAATTCGTGAACCTCGGAACGATCTTCGTCGTCCTCGCTTCCTTCGCGGCCGCCGTGCTGATCGCAACGCTGGTCGACGCGCGGCCGCTGCCGGTCGCCGGCGCCGCCATCTGCGCGCTGCTCTTCGTCGAACAACTGACGTACCTCATCAAATCCGGCATCGGCGACGCGTTGCCGGCGTTGCGCGCGCACTACGATCCGGCCGCGCTCGCGGAAGCGAGCTGGACGCTCTACGTCCGGACGATCGGCTCGGCGAACGCGGCGGCGTTCGATCTCGCGAAGGTTCCGACATTACTCGGACTCGGCACGGTCGTCACCGTCGCCGCCGTCCTGGCGTTCCGTCCTACGAAAACTCCGGCGGCCGCGGGCATCCCGAGCGCGGCTTGGCAAGGAGCCGACCCTTCCCGGCGAATCGCGACGCGTTAGCCCGTCCCGCGCCGCGTGGACGAGCGCCGTCGTTCACGAAGGAGCACCACGTTGAGCATCGCGCAGAGCGCGCTTCCGCCAATCAGCACGGCCCCGGACGGATTTTCGATCGAGCGCGATCTGCCCCAAGGATTCGCCGCCTTCTATCGCACGCTGCACGAGCGCTTCACGCCGCGCCAGCAGGAGCTGGCCGCGAAGCGCAAGCAGGTGCTGACCGCGGCGCAACGCGGAACGCTGCCGGCGTTTCTTCCGCCCTCGCCCGCCACGACCGAGCCGTGGACGATCGACTTGCCGGCCTGGGCGCGCGATCAGCGCAATCAGATGACGGGCCCCGCCGACGAAGCCGATCTCTGCGTCAAGATGCTGAACTCGGGCGCGCCGGGCGTCATGCTCGATCTCGAAGACTCGATGGTCAACCAGTGGGACCACCTCATGCTCGGCGTGGCCAACGTCAAGGCCGCGCTGTACGGCACGCTCGCCTACGACGACCGAAAACGCGGGAAAACCGTGGGCATCGTCCCCTCGCAGACGGTCACCTGGACGCGCGTCCGCGGGCTGCATCTCAGTCAAGCGGGCGTCTACGCCGATTCGCTGACGTCGGCTTCGCTCTTCGACTTGGCGCTCTTGGTTTTCGACCTCGACCTCGACCGCCTCAACCATCCGCTCTGCATTTACATTCCGAAATCCGAATCGGCCGAGGAAGCGCTGTGGTGGCGAGATGCGTTCCGCGCGCTCGCGGAATTCAAAGGGAAGCCCGCCGATTACATCAAGTGCATGGCGCTGTGCGAGGCGCACCCGCTGGCCTTCGCGCTCGAGGAGTTCGCCTACAATCTGCGCGACCATCTGCTCGGCATCAACCTCGGCCGCTGGGACTACATGGCCAGCCTCATCCACTTCAACTTGAGCGATCCGGCATGGATTCTGCCCGATCGCAATACGATTCCGCACGACGTCGCGTTCTTCCAGAACCTGCGCACGCTCATTCCCTCCATCTGCCACAAGCACGGCATGCTCGCAATCGGCGGCATGACGGCGCTCTACCCCTCGCGCGAAGACGCGGCGCTCAACGAGCGGGCGCTGGCCGTCCTCGCGCAAGATAAGAAAAACGAAGCGAACTGCCTGATGGACGGCGCGTGGACCGGCCATCCCGATCAAAACGCCATCGCGGTCGCTCAGTTTCCGGAGCCCAATCAGGTGGCGAGCTACCGGCCCGGTTTCGAAGCCCACCCGGACTTGCGGCCCTCCGTGGCGGGCGTCGGCAAGACCACCCTCGACGGCACGCGGGCGGCGGCGCGCACCGTCATCCGCTATCGCAACGGGTACCTCAACGGCAAGGGCGCGAGCCTGCTCGACGGCTACATGGAGGACCTCGCGACCGACCGCATTTACCGGCTCATGATCGCCCAGCGCGTCAAGCACGGCATCCACACGGCGGCCGAAGTCTCCCGGCTCTTCGACGAGGAATTGGAGAAGCTGATCGAATCAGGCAAAGATGCCGGGACCGCCGAGACGCTGCGCGAGGCGCGGTCAATCGGCGAAGAGATGATCGTTCGCGGAGCGTTCGATCCGGTTTAGGCGGCGAGGATCAGCTCAGGTATCCGGCGGCGTTGTTGAGGGAGTTGTTCGCCTTCTTACCCATCACCGTGAGCGCCGCGATCCCAAGGACGGAAACGAGCATGAGCATCATACCGTATTCCACGATGCCCTGCCCGCTCTCGTCTTTTAGAAAGGCCCACATGCTCATAGTATCGGTCTCGCTGTAAGCGCTCCACTACACGAGCGAGGAAATTCCGTCGCGCTTCACACGACCCTGCGTAACGCTCGGTGAGCGAGGGCACACCCGCCGGGCCGAACGGCGCGCGGCGGGTGTGATCGATCTCACGGGCGGGGCGGCGGTCCTAGCTGAGCGATCCCGCCGCGTTGTTGATCGTATTATTTGCTTTATTGCCGAGAAACTGCAGGGCCGTGATCGCGACGATCGATACGAGGGCGACGATCAGCGCGTATTCTACTAGTCCTTGCCCCGCATCGTCCTTGATGAAAGCCGCAAACGTCATGATGATTTCTCTCTTGGAAAAGAAAGTGATTATGACAGGGTTATTCCCGTTTCGTTCGGCCCGGCTCCTATCGTTCTTAGGTGACGATACTCGCACTGCGCGCGCGATGCGCCGCAAGATCGCGTGCGCTCCGTCACGCCGGCGCTACGCCCGGTCCGGGTTCGACGCGCCGACGACCACTTGACGCGGCCCCTCCCCATGGCTATATTATATAGCCATGACGGCTATGAGCATTACCCATCAACCCCCCGCGACGAAGGCGGGCGAAGCTCGGGACGCGAGCGGATTCGACAGGATGCTGCGCCTCGAAGGACTCGCGATTTTCGTCATCGCCCTCGCGGGTTTCGCCGCGGTCGGCGGATCGTGGCGGCTTTTCGCCGCCCTCTTTCTCGTGCCCGATATCGGAATGCTCGCGTACTTTGCCGGTCCGCGAGCGGGAGCGGTCGGCTACAATCTCACGCACAGCGAAATCGGTCCCGCCGCGCTCGGCCTCGTCGCGCTGGCGACCCGGAGCGCGCTGCTCGGCGCCATCGCCCTGATTTGGGCCGCGCACATCGGTTTCGACCGCGCGCTCGGCTACGGCCTGAAGTCGTTCGCCGGCTTCAAGCACACGCATCTGGGCACCGTCGGTCGCCCGGGCCGCTAACGTGCCTGCCGTCGCGAAGACGTCCGACCGCGAGATCGTCGCGGCCGCGAAAAAGTTCGTCGCCCGCCACGGTCACGAAGCGCTCTCGATGCAGGCGGTGGCGGATGCCGTCGAGGTTCGCGCGCCGTCGCTCTACAAACGCTTCGACGGCCGCGACGCCGTGCTGCGCGCGGTGCAACGCGAAGCGTTTCGCGAGTTCGGCGCGGCGCTCGAGCGCGAGCAGGGAACGGGTTCGGCGAGCGAGCGGATCCGGGGCCTCGCGACCGCGTATCGCGCCTTCGCGCGCCGGCACCCGCGGCTGTACGCGGCGATGTTCGCCGAAGTCGAGGCGCTCGACGACGACGACCTCGCCGTTCGCAAAGCCGCAGCGCTGCCGCTCTTACGCGCGCTCGCGCCGCTGGTGCCGGAAACCACGCGCTTGGAAATCGCGCGCGCGCTGACCGCCTTTATCCACGGCTTCGTCTCGATGGAGCTCTCGCGCTCGTTCCGCTTGGGCGGCGAGCCGGAGCCCGCGTTCGAACGCGGGCTCGCGGCGCTGCTGCACGGGCTGCAGACCGGTTAGGGCAGCACCCGATAGCGGGCGACCATACCGCCTTCCATATGTTCGCTGAAGTGGCAATGGAGCAGCCAGGTACCGGGATCGTCCGGGACCATGTCGGCGGTCACCATCGATGCCGGACCGATGTACGCGACGTCGGTCCGCTGACCGCCGACGAGCACCGTATTGCCGTGCCAGTGCGGGGTGTGAATGTTGAGCCCCTCGCCGAGCGAGAGCAAATACCAGCGCACGTGGTCGCCGCGATGCATCGTCATCACGGGTCCGTCGGCGTATTGATACCCGTTGATGGTGAAGCGGAAATTCGCCGGGATGAAGCCCGTCCCAAATACGGCGTCGACGCGGCCGTCGGGATCGAACGGCAACGTTTGAACTTTACTGAGATGCTTACGATCCTTGACGAAACGCCTGACGTTCTGGTCGATAAACCAACTTGAATTTTCGTCGTAGGCCATGAATAGCGCGACGAATTCGTGGTCCACGTCCTTCGGCAGGCCGTCGGGCGTGGCCATGCCGGCCTTGGTCACCACGATGGCACCGATCAGGCCGGCATTGACGTCGCGCCGCTCGTTGACGTGCGAGTGGTAGAGCCACACGATCGAACTCGGGTCGTTCGGGCCCGGCCCCGCCCGCTCTGGAACGGAATACGTGTAGGTGCGCGTCGCGCCGGGCGCCACGCCCACGTTGCCGGCGCCCGCGGATAGCGAACCCTCCGACGCCTTATCGTACTCCACGCCGTGCGCGTGAATGCTGTACGGGTGCGTGCCGTGGTTGTGGAACACGATCCGTAGCGTGTCGCCGACTTCGGCGTGAACGATCGGGCCGACGGTGCCCAAGTAGGCTTGGTCTGTCGGCCGCGGCTTGAGATGAGTAAACGTAGCGTCCGTGTATTCGCGATAAACGGCCTTGTGGTAAACCCGGCCGATGAACTTCGAACCATGCTGCGCGAAGAACTTCGCGTAGCCGTGCGGCGCCATGCCCATCATGTTGTCGCCGCCGCCGGGCATGTAATCCCAGTCAATTTCGTCCGCGGCGATGTAATACGTACGAACGGTCCCGGTCTTCTCTTGCGCTCCGGCCAGCGGGCCGAGCGCGAGCAACGCCAAAATCCCGACGGCTCCAAATAAATACCGCAACGTATCCTCCGGTCCGGCAGCCTTCCCGGTCGGCAGCCGCTGTTAAGAATGAAAACCCTTACTGAGGGCGCCGCGCTGCTTCCTTCGTGCGGCCTCCCGCTACGGGTCGATCGTCATCGACGTCACGGCCGTCTGACTGCCGCCTTTCGGCACGACGACGTCGATGGTGTTGACGATCGTTCCGCCCTTCGGATACGCGTACTCGAGCGCTTCGCCTTGACTCTTGATGTTGAGGATGCCGCTCGCGACGTACAGGTCTTTGCCGTCCGGCGTGAACCAAAGCCCGCCGTTCGGCTGCGGCCCGTCGCTCGGCGGATCCAGCAGCGTCTCTTTGCTCAGCAGTTTCGTCGAATGCGGTGCGAACGTTTCCACGACGCCCGCGTCGGCGATGACGGCGACGTTGCCGCTCGAAGTCACCTGCACGCCGCGACCGTTTTGAATGCCGGGCATCGTACCGAAATCTTCGATCGAGGAGCCGGAACCGCCGCCGACGATTTCGCCGAGGTGCGACGGGCTGCCGCTGCTTCCGATCACGTAGAGGTTGCCGCTCGCGTCGTACGCGCAGAGACCCGGAGCGCCGAAATTCGCCGGCGGCGCGATCGTCTTGAACGGTTTCGTCGCGCCCTTGCGGTAAAACTCGATGCCGACGGGATCGTACTGACCGACCGCGACCTCACCCGCAGCCGAAACCGCGACGCCGTTCGGCCGCGCGCCGCTCGGCTCCACGCCGAGCACGAGCGACGGTTTCTTGGCGCCCCGCGCGTAAACGTCGACGGTCCCCGCGAAGAATTCGGCGACGTAGAGGTTGTGCGCGGTGTCGACGTTCATGTACGCCGCCAGCGGCACGTTCGGAATTTCACCGATCTGTTTTTGATATTTTCCGGCGAGCGGGTACACGCTGACGTTCGAGTCCGTCGTGTCGGCAACGTAAATGAGGCCGCCCGACGACGCCGGAGCGGCGCCGTGGAGCGTCCCGTCTCGCACCGCATCGGGCGCCACGACAGATCCGGCGACGAAGGCCGAATCGGGGTTCGCGGTTCCAGCGCAGCCGGTCGCGAGCAACCCGAGGGCGAGCGCGAACGCGGGTAGACGTAGCGTACGCATGGCGGCGCCTTCGCTGCGAGGCATGGAGCCCCCGTCGGGGATTGAACCCGAGACCTTCACATTACCAATGTGATGCTCTACCGCTGAGCTACAGGGGCGGACCGCGTGCGGTCGCCGGAATCGGCGACGGCGAGAGGGTTTCACGCGGCCGGTTCGATACCTCCGGCCGCGCGTCCCGGTCCGGCTACTTCAACATCTCCATGTCCTTGGGATCGTCCTTCGGATATGCGACGGCGAGCACGCGCAGCGTGGCGCCGGCGGCCACCGAGTGCGGCGTCCCGTGCGGCAGCGTCACGAGATCCCCGGCCTTCACGGTCACCGGAGCCGCGTCGCCGACCGTCACTTTTCCGCTTCCGGAAATCACGTATATCCACTCGTCCGTATGCGCGTGCATATGCTTCGCCACGGGGCCGGTGATGTCTAAGAGCGCGATGTCGCCGCCCGGCGTGCTCGCGATATCTTTGCCGCGCAGGCCCTTCTCGGCCGACGGCGGCGTTACCATCCCGGCGAGATGGAACACCTGTGCAGCGGCGGCCGCGTCGGCCGCAGCGAAGTGCGATCCGGCCGCGCCGAGCACGATGCCGAGTCCGAGCGTGGCCGAGAGCGTGCCGATGGAGAGACGATTCATGTGAGCACCTCCTTCGGCGCTCGTTTCTTGCGCGGCGCCGCCGCTCCCCCGAAGGCCGCGCCCGGCTAGCGGCCCATCGTCATCGTTTTCCGAACGCGGAGTTGCGGCGGCGGCGAGTAGCCCTGCGGCGTGAACGCGTAGAGGTTGCCGTCGTTCGTGCCGGCGTAGAGGATGCCGTCCACGACGACGGGCTCGACGCCGAAACCGAACGTGCTGCCGGTGACGAATTGCCAGCCGCCGTCGTTGGTGCGCAGCAGTTGCAAGCTGCCTTGGAGCGTCGAGCCGAATTCGTCCGTCTCGGCGCCGGCGAGGCCCGCGATCGGCTCGGTGCCGTACGAGCGCGAATAGTACACGGCGCCCTTGGGGCTCGCGTCGTACATTCCCCCGCCCGCCGTTCCGAACGCGGGGCCGCCCTGGGCGTCGAGCGCGAGCGCGTTGACGGCGGTGCCGTCGCCCGCGACGTTCCAACGCGCCGCACCGGTCGCTTCAACGTACGCATGGACGTTGCCGTCGGACGAGGCGACGTAGACCGACCCGTCGGCGGCCAGGACGCCGTTCACGGCGCCGCCCACGGTCGCGCTCCACGCCGGAGCTCCCGTCGCCGAATCGAACGCGGTAACGGTGCCGGCGCTCGTGCCCGCGACGACGAGTTTAGCGTCCGCATCGTAAACCGGTGCGGCCGACACGGGAGCGCCCGCGTTCGCCGACCACCTCGTCGTCCAAGCGGGGTCGGCCAACGCGTACACGGCGCCGCTGCTCGATGCGACGACCACCGTTCCCTGCGCGTACGCCGGCGACCCGAGATTGCCGCCGAGCGCGACCGTCGTCAGGGGCTTGCCGCCGGCGCCGAGCACGTACAGTTTTCCGTCGTTCGCACCGAAGATCACGCGCCCGCCGGGATCGACCGCCGGGGACGAACGGATCGATGCTTTGCTCGGGATCGCGTACGACCACAGCGGCGCCCCCGCGATGCTATCGATCGCATCGAGCACGCCGGCGTCGTTTGCGATATAAGCGATCCCCTTCACCACCGCCGGCGACGTGTTGACGGGCGCACCCGTGCCGTAGATCCAATCGACGTTCAACAGCGAGCCGCCGACGAAGATCGTGTGCGCGATGACGCTGTCGTGCGGCTCTTGCGCCGTGCGCAACGCGTCGTAGCCGAACTGCGTCCATGCGTTCGTGACGACGACGGTCGCGCTCGCCGATTTCTGCGAGAGTTGCCCCGTCAACGTGAGCGACGTCGGCCCGAACGTCGCGCTGCTCGGCACGCCGATCCGCTTCGGCGCCACGCGTCCGTTCTTGTCGGCGGTTTCGACGGCCACCGTCTTCCCGAACAACGTGAAGGTCACTTTTTCGCCGGCTTGAAAGGCCGCACCGCCGGCGGAAAACGTGCTGCCCGGAGGGACGTCGCCCACCGAGGTCTTCACCGTCGGTTCGCTCGTGCTCGGGAGCACGGTGAAGTAGGCGACCGACCCTTTATCGACGAGGTTGGCGGTACTCACGGCGTTCGCGAAGACTTCGTAACTGCCGCCCGAGGCCGCGATGGGGAGCGCGTACGACCACCGCGCGCCGAGCGAGGAATGCACCAGCGTCGCTTCGTTTCGCACCGGCGCCGGGTTCCACGTATCGGTTGCCGCATCGTACCACGGTCCGCTCGAGCCGTTCGCTTGAACGGCGATTTCCACGGCCTTGACGCCGGGCTTGCCCGTCGCGCCGCCGCTGATGACGAGCGACCCGTTCGGGTTGGCGATCTTCGAGCGGTTGGCGGGCGCAACGATCGTTTCGGCCGGCTTCGCGCCGTTGCCGCCGCCCGGCGCGAACGCGTAGAGAAACCCGTCGCTCGAGCTCACGTAGATCGTCCCGCTGTTTTCCGCCGGGGACGCGGTGACGTAGCCCCCCGTTTGGTAGGCGTACAATTGCGAACCGGCGCCGAGCGACAACACGCGAAAGACGCCCGCCAAATCGGCGAAAGCGACGACTTCGGAGCCGGTCTGGCCGACGATTGCCGGCGACGAATCGACGCCGGCGGGCGCGTTCCACACCCAAAACGGCGCGCCGGTCGTCGCGTTCAGCGAGACGACTCCGTTCAAGTACCCGTAGACGAGCCGGTTGCCGTCGAGAGCGGCGCTGGCGATAACGTACCGCTTCTGGTGAAAGTTCGCGGGATAGGTCAGATAGGTCCAGATGGGCGTGCCCTTGGAGAGATCGATCGCCGTCTCGACGCCGTACTCGTTGCTGACGTAGGCCACGCCGTCGGCGAAACCGTTATTGCCCGGCGGCGAAATCGTCGCGGCGTCGCCGATATCCCAGCCTCTTTGTCCGGGCGGCCGGTACGTGCGATACGTCCACGCTACGGTCCCCTTGAGAGCGTCGAGCGCGAACACCGTCGAAGCCGGATCGGCCGTCCCCAGCACCACGAGCGGTCTGCCCGCGCGCGTCAACCCGAAGGCCGGCGTCGTCCACGAACCCGACACGATCTTGGTATCGAACATTGCGGCGCACGACGTCTCGTTGCTGCCGACGACCGGGCCGACCGTGCCGTTATCGACGGAGTCCCAGTACACCGACGTGCCGCCGCCCGGCGGCGCGACGATCATCGGGCTGCCGAAAATCGCGTGATTGTCGGGGCTCTTGAGCGCGCACAGCACGGCGCCCGTCGCGCCGTCGATTTTGTAGAGCGTGGCGTCGAAGGTCGTGCCGATCCACACGCTGCCGTCGGGCGCGACCGCGGGCGAATCGCGCAGCGCGGCCCCGTACCCGACGTTGACGCTCCAAATCACTTGTCCGGTGCCGGCATCGAGCGCGTAGAGGTCGCCGCGCTCGTCGCCGACGTAGACGACTTCTTTCTGAAGAACGCCGTTATAGGCGACCACCGGCGAACCCAGATCCGCGCTGAAGAGATTCGCCATCCACTTCACGCCCAGACGGATCGCGTTGGTCGCGCCGATTGCGGGATCGGCAGCGTACGACGTGTGCGCGGGATTGCCGAGGAATTGCGACCACTGCGTGACCGGCTGCGCCTCCGCGGCCGTGCGGCCCCCAAAAGTACAGGCAAAGCCTGAAATGACAACTGCCAGCGCGACCTGCGAAACGCGGCGCGCGCTCATCCCTGAACGAAGAATCATGGAATAGTCTAATTTTGCGAAGTGCCGCTCGTCAAGCGACTTGCCGAAGTCATGACGGCCAACCGCTTCGGCTAGGAGGCAAGCTCCCGTATGAAGATTAAGCGACCTTAAGTGCCATCGAGCACGCCTTTCTACGTGGAGGCCTTACGATGAAACGGCTTTATTGGGTTTTTGCCGCCGCCGCGCTAGCGCTCGCACCGCTCGCGGCGCACGCTCAGTCCTCTTGGTCCGCGTCGTCCGTCGGCGTCGGTCCGCACGGTTTCGATTGGGAAATCGGCACGTGGTCGTGCACCAACTCCTCGCCTTCGCCGTACGCCGGTCCGTCGACGGCCACGCTTACGGTGACGCGCAGCGGCGGGGTCGGCACCCTCGCCGTGACCGTGGGCAAGAACTTTTCGAGCGCCGGCTACAACCAGTACGTCGCGAAAACGAAGAGTTGGGTGAGCCCGTACGCCGAGACCGACGGCAGCTACGGCGTCGAAACCACCTCGCCGACGGGCGAGAAAATCGTCTGGGCCGGCTCCTTCGTCGACGGCACGACGGGAAAGACGATCCGCAACCGCGATCGGCTCGATTACGCGAGCGCGACCAAATACGTCGACGTCGGCCAGTTCTACGTCGACGGCGCTTGGAAGACGCAGTATACGATTACGTGCACGAAGAACGCGTAACACTGCCCACCGAACGTTAATATGAAGAGCGCCGGGATTCGATCTCGGCGCTCTTCGTGCGCTTCGAGCCCGAACGGAGGGCGTTACGCGACGCCGACCTGAACGCCGAGCATCGAGATCGACCCGCCGTCGAATCCCTCGACCGGGAAGAGGACGTCGTCGCCCTCCCGGCGCGTAGCGATGACGTAGAGCAAAGGAAGATAATGCTCGGGCGTTGGTACGGCGAGCAGCGCGTCGGGGCCCAACGTCTCGTACGCGACGAGCGGCCCGTCGTCGCCCGCGAGCAGCAAGTCGCGCACGCGGCGATCGAAGCTCGCGGCCCACGCGAGCGGCTCGAGCGAATGCCGCCCCCACGCGTAGGCGTGCAGGTTGTGCACGACGTTGCCGCTGCCGACGATGAGAACGCCCTCATCGCGCAGCGGCGCCAGCCGCTTTCCGAGTTCGAAATGGAATTCGGGCGGCTGCGTTTCGTCGATGCTCAGTTGCACGACGGGCACCGTCGCATCGGGAAACACATGGCAGAGCACCGACCACGTGCCGTGATCGAGGCCCCACCGTTCGTCGAAACCGACGGCGACGGGCGCGAGCAGGCCGGCGACGCGCGCGGCGAGCGACGCATCTCCCGGCGCGGGGTACGTCACCTCGTATAACTCGCGCGGAAATCCGCCGAAGTCGTGAATCGTTCGCGGCTGCGCCATCGCCGTTACGGCGGTCCCCTCGACGTACCAATGCGCGGAAACGGCGAGGATCGCTCGAGGACGCGGGAGTCGCCCGCCGAGCGCGGCCCAGGCTTCCGTGTAGCGGTTCCTTTGCAGCGCGTTCATGGGATTGCCATGGCCGAGGAAGAGCGCGGGAAGAGACGCCATGACCGGTTCTACCGGGCCGGGGCGTGCGGGGCATGCCTCCTCTAGCGTTGGGGGCGCGGTTCGGTGAAAGCCGGGACAGCCGCTTGACTTTATGTTTTACTTAAACTAAACTGCGTTTTACTAAAATAACTTAGCCTCTTACCTGGAGGACTGCCATGCCGAAGCCCGCTCTCCCCGCGTCCGCCCTGGTGACCCGGATCGTCGTGCTCGGCTTGGGCCTGGCCTTGTTTTTCGAGCAGGCGGGCGCACTGCGGTTGCTCCACCTCGACGGCTCCGCCGGCGGGAAAATGCTGACGCCGGTCTACTGGGTCAGCCTGCTCGCGCCGGTCTTCTTCCTCGCGGCCCTCTGGGCGGCATCCGACGCCTTCGTCCGGATGCATCGCGGAGACGCCTTCGGCCCGGCGATGGTTCGCGGCCTGAGAGAAATCGGCGGCTGCCTGCTGCTCGGGTCCTTTGCCGCGACCGTGGTGCAGCCCGCGTTGATCTTTCTCATCGGCAACGGGTTCCGCGAGATGCGCGGCGTGAAGTTCGACGTCGACGTCCAGAACCTGACGTTGGCGCTCGTCGGCCTCGTGCTGCTCGCGCTGGCCCGGGAAGGTCAACGGATGCGAAACACGCTGGACCAGATCGTCTGATGCCGGTGCGCGTAACGCTCGACGTGATGCTGGCGCGGCGCAAGCTGCGCGCCCGCGACGTCGCCGAGCAGATCGGCTTGTCGGAAACGCAACTGAGCCTGCTGCGAACGGGCAAAGTCAAAGGGATGCGATTCGAGACGCTTTCGAAGCTCTGCTTCGTGCTCGACTGCGCCCCGGGAGACATCCTCGAGTACGATCGCGCCGAAGCGGATCTGAACGCGAAGGCCGATTGACTCCGGCGGACCGAGCGGGCGGCGAGAATCGAACTCGCGACTTCTGCTTGGAAGGCAGAGGCATTACCACTATGCAACGCCCGCGACGCCTATGGGCAGGGCTGGATTCGAACCAGCGTACCGCGATGCGGAACAGATTTACAGTCTGTCGCCTTTAACCACTCGGCCACCTACCCACCTGGGACCGCCTTGGGTTACCCGGCCGGAGCCGCGAACCCTGTTCGT
>Ga0209698_10003125_pt1 | contig 18547 bp, 17 predicted proteins | sample LitLauG_LLR_2012_FD_187203 | JGI IMG/M metagenome (GOLD analysis project Ga0209698, IMG submission 187203) | Freshwater sediment microbial communities from Pennsylvania, USA - Little Laurel Run_MetaG_LLR_2012 (SPAdes) (version 2) | ecosystem: Environmental > Aquatic > Freshwater > Creek >...
GCGGGGGACCCTTCGGCGCGCCCGCTACCAGCCGGCGCTACAGCCTGACCTTCAGCGTCAATGCGAGGAACGTTCTGAACAAGGTGAATGCGGCGACGCCCGTCGGGACGCTGAGTTCGCCGAATTTCGGACAATCGATTGCTCTGGCGGGCGGGCCGTTCTCAAGCGCAGCGGCCAATCGCAAAATTGAATTGCAGGCGATGTTCAGCTTCTAGCAGTTTGCTGGAAAACTCTGATTCAGGCAGGTTTTGGGAAGGGCACAACTTCCAGTCGTGCCGCTAAAGCGATACCCTGATACGAATCATCGGCGCTTTACTCCATCAGGCGCCAAGCTCCATACGCCCATACCACTGGCACCGCGAACAGCATGGCGTCGATGCGATCAAGCATGCCTCCGTGGCCGGGGAGAATGGCGCCGGAATCTTTCACTCCGGCGCCGCGCTTGATCAGCGACTCGACCAGATCGCCCAACTGCGCCGCGATGTTGACCGCCGCCGATAGCAGGATGATGGGCCAGAGTTGCGGCTGCTCCAGGCCGAACATTCCGTCGCGGCGCTCGATCAATCCCAATCGCAGCAGAGCGGAACTGATTCCGGGCGCGTGCTGCATCCACAGCGTTCCGACGATCACGCTGGCCAGGATCGACGCCGCCGCTCCTTCCCAGGTTTTCTTCGGACTGATCTCCGGCGACATGCGATGCCGCCCCAGCGACTTGCCGACGAAATAGGCGAAGATGTCTCCCGCCCACACGGCCAGCAGCGTGTAGATGGTCCAGATGGCTCCGGCAGGCTGCTGGCGGATTTCGACCAGCAGCGCCATGGGAATCGCAATGTAGGCGAACGCGAACGTCGAAGCCGCGGCCGCCGGATAGCCGTCCTTCAAATCCGTCCGCTGCATCGCCAGAGTCAGAAACACAAACGGTGCCAGCACCGCCGCCAGCGCGATCCCGAAAAGCATCGCGGCCGCTTCCACCAGGGGCGTGCGATTGGCGGAAGCGACGATCACAAATAAAAAGAAGAGCGCGGCGAAGGCATAGGTTGCCGGCGTCAGCGGCTGGACTGCGTAATGCGTCACCAGCTTCAAGAACTCGGCAATCGCCAGCAAGGCCACCGCTCCAGCGACAAGAGCCAGCACATAAAGCGGCGCCTTCAGCACCAGCAGCAGAACCAGGGGGATGAGAACAACGGCGGTCGCGACGCGTTTGATCATGGGGAGGGAGTTCGACTTCGCCTAAGAAATTTGCGGTGAAAAGGTCGAGGAGCGGAACACGAACGGCCCGCTCTATTATCTGTCATCCTGAGCGAAGCGAAGGGCCTCTGCATTCCTGCGCTGCGGTCGAATGCATAGGTCCTTCGCTTCGCTCAGGATGACGGAATTTTTTAGGGAATGACAAGGTCTTCTTCGTGACCGTCACCTTCGTTCCCGTCAACGCTTCGCCCCGGCGTGGGCACGCGGTGAAGCGTGCTGCGGAGCCCGCCCATCCGGCCCCAGCCCGCCATAACGGCGGTCGCGCCTCTGATATTCCTCAATGCCCTCGAGCAATTGCACGCCGCGGAAATCGGGCCACAACGTCGGTGTCACATAAATCTCGGCGTAGGCCAACTGCCAGAGCAGGAAATTACTCAGCCGCATCTCGCCGCTGGTGCGAATTACCAAGTCCGGATCGGGCAGACCCCGTGTGTAAAGATGTTCGCTGATTAACTGCTCATCCACTTCCATGTGATCGAGGCCGCCGTTGCGGGCGGCCGCTTCCGCCAGCGAGCGGAAAGCGTCGACGATCTCGCTGCGCGCACTGTAATTCAGCGCCAGCGTCAGCAGCATCCCGGTATTCTTCGCTGTAGCGCAACTCGCATCTTCCATTTCGCGCTGCACCGACTCGGGTAACTCATGCTGACGCCCGATGTATTGCAACCGAATATTGTTTTCGTTGAGGGTCTTGATTTCCGCCTGGAGATAGCGGCACAAAAGGCGCATCAGGAAATCGACTTCCGTCTTCGGACGCTTCTTCCAGTTTTCTTCGGAGAAGGCGTACAGCGTCAGCGCTGGAATTCCGATGCGCGCCGCGGTCTCGACCGTCGAACGCACGGCGGCGACACCGGCGCGATGTCCGGCCACGCGCGGCATGTGCCGGCGGCGGGCCCAGCGCCCGTTTCCGTCCATGATGATGGCAATATGCTGGGGAAGACGGGCTCGATCGAGCCGCAGGTAAACTTCACTTTCCTTGCGGTCCATTTTCATCCCCGCCGGAACCGTATATCGCAAAAGGGACTCTCCGAATCGAAGCTAACACACGAAATCCAGTGTAGGCAATGCGATAGGAGGGTCCGGGGGCAGTCAGTAGTCTCTAGCGTGCCTCTTCGGGAAAGATCGGCAGAATCAGCCGCTCGGTGTGTCGAACCACCGTCAATTCGCACCGCGCACCTACTTGCACGTCGGCCAGCAGACGGTGCAGGTCGTCCACGCCGGCCACAGGCTTATCATCGAGCGCCACGATCACGTCGCCTTCGCGCAAACCCGCCGTCCGCGCCGGGCTCCGCTCTTCAATGCCCACCACAACCACGCCGGTTTCGCGTGCTAAACCATAGAAGCGCACCACCCGGCGATGAATCGGAACCGTCTGCGCCGACACGCCGATGTAACTGCGCCGGATGCGCCCATCGCGCAGCAGGCGGCTGGCCACGAATTTGGCGGTGTTGATTCCGATGGCGAAACAGATTCCCTGCGCCGGCAGAATCGTGGCCGTGTTGATTCCGATCACCTGCCCTCGCGAATCGACCAGCGGCCCGCCGGAGTTACCAGGATTCAAGGCGGCGTCGGTCTGAATGACATCCTCGATTAGCCGGCCCGAGTATGACCGCAGCGACCGCCCCAGCGCAGAGATCACGCCGGCCGTCACCGTGGACTGAAACCCGTAAGGATTGCCGATCGCAATGGCCATTTGCCCGGGCCGCAGTTGCTGCGAATCTCCCAGGGGAACGGCCTGCAATCCGGAGACATCGATGCGAATGACCGCGAGATCGGTCGCCGGATCGTCGCCGATAGTGTGTGCTGGAGCGCGACGTCCGTCCGCCAGCGTGACCTCGATCCGCGTCGCTTCGTGCACGACGTGGCTATTCGTGAGGATCAATCCATCGGGCGTGAAGACGAAGCCGGAGCCGCCGCCACGGCGCTCACGCGGTTCGCTGGAACGCGTCGGGCCGCTGGACCGGGCCGCCTGATGCACCTCAACATTGACTACTGAAGGACTGACGCGTTCCACGGCGGCGGTCACTGCCCGCGAATAGGAATCGAGCAGAGCGACGTCGCCAGGCTCAGCAGTCAAGCCGCGTCCCGGCTCCTCGATCAAACTTCCTTCCGGCAAATTTGCACCCAGAGGCTGCTGCGAAGAGAGGGGTTCTACGAAAAGACCATCGACATTCATGCTGGATAGATGAGTATCGATGCAAATTGGATTCTGCTCACGCGCGGCTGACCCCATAGGCGTCCAGCACATCCCGCAGCGTGACCACGCCTTCCAGTTTGTGCACGTCCGCGCGGTTCACCACCGGCAGGATTTCAACCTGGTTCGCCCCCATGCGCTCCAGCGCCAAATCAAGCCCCTGATCCGCGTGCACATGGGGAAAAATCAGCGCGTCCACCAGTTCTCCAAGCTTCTTGTCCGCACCTTCCCCCAGTTCCCGCTCCAACCCGGCAAGATTGATCACGCCGACTACACCCCGCCGATCCGTCACCAGCCAACTTCGGACTTCACTGGATCGAACCTGCTCCAGGGCCTCCCGAACCGTGATCTCCGCAGGAAGCAACTGGCTCGCACTTTGCATGACTCTTACCACCTGGCGCTGGCCATGTCGTTTGCGCATTTCCGCCGACGGCAAATGAATCCCATCCTGCACCGCCAGCGCTTCATAGATGGGCTCCCGCTGCAATTGTGAAGCAATAAAAAGGCTCACCAGGTTTGCAATCATCAGCGGGACAATAACGGCATAATCCTGCGTCATCTCGAAGATCATCAGCACCGAGGTCATGGGCGCACGGACAATCCCCGCGAAAACCGCGCCCATCCCCACCAGCGCGTAGGCGCCCGGCGTCGCCGTGTGCGCGGGGAACAAATGATGCGCCACTGTCCCGACCGTGCCTCCCAGCATCGCCCCGATAAATAGGGCGGGCCCGAATATACCGCCCGCGTTCCCCGTCGCATAACTGACGGTAACGGCAAAAAGTTTCAGGACAACCAGCAGCGCCATTAATTGGAATGCCATCCTCCCATTCAGCGCGTCGCCAACATATCCATAACCGACGCCCAGAACCTGAGGCACAAACCAGCCCATCAGCCCGACCAGCAACCCGCCTGCCAGCGGTTGGAACCAGACTGTCTTCTCCGGAAACCGCAGGAACCTGGCTCGCATCCCCAACAGAAGTTTCGTGAAGGCCACCGAAACCACGCCACCCGCCACACCTAGCACCGCATACACACCAAACTCCGACGGATGAACCAGTTGATACTGCGGAACCTTGAAGAGCGGGTTATTGCCCAGAAGAACGCGCAGGACCATCCAGGAAGTTGCCGAGGCCAGCACTACCGCGCCCATCACCGGGGCGTGCAGATCGCCCATGATCTCCTCGAGCGAAAACACAACCGCCGCCAGCGGTGTATTAAACGCAGCCGCGATCGCCGCCGCCGCTCCCACCGGGATCACATTCTTGACTTGCTCAGTGCGCAGTCCGAAAACGCGTCCAAGCACGGAAGCAATGCCTGCGCCCACCTGCACCGAAGGCCCTTCGCGTCCCAGTGGAATTCCGCTGGCGAGCGTTGCCGACGTGCAGAAAAACTTGCCGAGCACCGTGCGCAGTGTGATGCGGCCCTGGCGAGCGAACAAGGCAGCTTTGGTCTGGGGTACTCCGCTGCCCCGGGCATTGGGAAAATAGCGATACAGCAAGTAGCCGATACCGAGCGATCCGGCGACCGGGAACAGCAACCGCCGCCAGGGAGCGCCGCCCACCGGGTAGAGCCGCATTCCTAGTCGCTCAGTCAGCAGGATGAATGCGACGACCGCCAAGCCCGTCAAGGCGCCGATCACCAGCGCCAAAAGCAGAAAGACCTGGTCTTCCCGCTGCCGCAGTTCGGCCACGCGATCTGACAGCCAGGTTCGCCAACCACTCGCGCTGATCGACTGGACGCGTTGATTCATCTTGTCCGGAAGTCTCATTCGAAAGGATATCGCAATGAAACTCGAGGCGGCCCGAAGATGGACCGCCCCTCGCTTTGCGACTGCCTAGCGCTCGAATACGAAGTGGTCAACCCGGTTCTGTTGCCAGCACTGCTCGTTGTCCTGGGTGCAGAACGGCTTCTCTTTTCCGTAGCTCACGGTACGGACTCGAGCGGCGGGAACTCCCTTCTGCACCAGCGCTCGCTTTACCGATTCCGCGCGGCTGGCTCCGAGAGCGATGTTGTACTCCTCCGATCCGCGATCGTCGCAGTGCCCTTCGACAAGCACCCTGATACTCGGATGCTGCGCCAAAAATGCCTCGTCATTTTGGACGGTCGGCGCCTCGCCAGGACGTATCGCGTATTTGTCATAGTCGAAGAACACATCTTTGACATTTCTACCGAACAGTTCCTCGTCGGTTGGTGAAGGCGCCACCGTGGCAATGGGTGCATTTACCGTGATCCCTGCGGAGGCTTCATTGGTTCCTCCCGGGCCCTTCGCAACCAGTGTGTAGGTCGCGGATGCGCTGGGAGTGACAGAGCGGGATCCGGACGGCGGCAGTGTACCGAGTCCGGCAATGCTGATTTCATTCGCGTTGCTGGTTTGCCATGTCAATACGCTTGTCTGTCCCTGCTGAATTACGCTGGGGTTGGCGGCGATTATCGCGGTCGGAGCGGTGGGTGCGGGTGCGGGCGGAGGCGGTGGCGTCACCTTGGCCGCCTTTTTGGCGCATCCTGCCGTTGACAGAACGCCCGCCAGCGCCGTGATTAGAGCAAATATCCTGAGTCGATTCTGCGTCATTTCCAGTCCTCCTCACTCGGGAACAATGTGTGGTTACCGCAGAGCAATGATCGAGAACAATCGCCGCGCGGACGCGTATGAATGCCGGCGCCTGCGACGGAGATCGAAGAATATTAAAGAGTGGGTGTGAGGCGGATCAGCAGCGGAGGACGGCGGCGCACTCTGGCAAGATGCCCAGGTGCAATTCTGCCTGCGCGCGTGACATCCAGGAGAAACCCACCGGCACAATCAGAAGGTAGCCCAGGGATCGAAGCGCGGCCTGAATAATGCCCTTGCGCAAGCGAACCGCTGCCCGTGCTGCCTGAAGCGCGGTAACAGGTCCATTTACGACAGAATACGGGCCCTGCACCGACGGGAAGAGAAAAATTGTCAGCACGCAGAGAACTGCCAGCACAGCCAGTTCGCATCCGATAGGGCCGGAGTTCATGGACGTAAAGCCATTATATAGCGGCAGTCAAAACCTGTGAATCGCCAGTGCGTATTTGTAAAGTACACATTCGATTGCAGTTAATTGGCATAGGGGTGTGGTTAACTCCACCCGACAGTAGTCTTTTCTAGGCCAAGAGCGAGTAATTCCCGCTGGCGTCTTCCGTCTCTACCATCGTCTTAAGTTCAGGATAGTTCTTGACCAGAATCTCCGGCGCCCGCACTTTCTTTCCGTCCAGCAGATATCTTAGCTCGAGCGCATTCACGGCGGCCTTCGCCTGAAAGTGATTGTTCGCGATCACATAGGTTGACTCCGCCCGGTGCGCGATAGTTTGGATTTTCTCTTTCCACTTGTCGAGTTCCGCGGGCTTGTAAAGGTAGTTGTAGCGGTCATCTCGATTGCGATTGCGGTTGTCGCTCTCGAACCCGCTTTCGAACCAATGCTCGTAGTTGCGGCCATGCAGGCGCACATATCCAACGCCCGACGTGACATGTTCGGTCGGCCCCAACGACCGCCCCAGCAGCGGTTGGTCGATGTTGCAGAAGCCGACGTTGTGGCGCATGAACTCGGCCAGCGTTTCCGGATTATTCCAGCTCTCATGCCGCACTTCGACCACCCGCGGATACTCGATGAACTGCCGCAGTAACTGCTCGAGATATTCGCGATTCAGGCTGGTGTTCTTGAAAGAGACGGGAAACTGGATGAGCAGCGCGCCCAGCTTGCCTTCCGCGGCCAGCGAATCCAATCCTTCGCGGGCAAGCCGCTCATCCTGGTCATTGGGGCGGATGCTGGCCGCCGAAGTTGGCTCCATCACCGCCAGTGGAGAATGGGTAAACGAGCGGTGCAGCTTGGCAGTGAAAAGAAAATTGGGATTGGCCGCCGCGGCCTTGCGCGACCACAGGCGGCCCAGTTCAGGCCGTATGTGTCCATAAAACGAAGTATTGATTTCGATGACGTCGAAGAATCGCGCGAGAAACTCAACCGGATGGATCTTCTTGCGCGTGACTTCCGGCGGATAGAGAATTCCGTCCCAGTCTTTGTACGACCAGCCGGCAGTCCCAATGCGGATTGGCGGAGCAGGTTCCATGGGGGCGGGCAGATGCTCGCAGGTTAGCACACAGCGTGTGTAGCAGGCCGTGTGACGCGGGCGCCCCGCCCGCTTGCCGCGAGCGACTCCAATGCTGCGGTAGACTCAGTTAGCTCCGCATCAGATGAATAGAAGGACGGGCAATGCCATGAAAATAGCGATCCCCGGCGGCACCGGCCAGGTTGGGACGCTTCTGGCTCGCGCTTTTCATAAAGATGGTCACGAAGTAATTGTTTTTGGCCGGCAACAGCCGAAGCCCGCACCGTGGCGCGTGGAGCAGTGGGATCCAGCAAATGTTGCCGGCTGGCCCGACAAACTCGAGGGCAGCGACGTCGTAATCAATCTTGCCGGCCGATCCGTTAACTGCCGGTACACGCCGAAGAATCGCAAAGAAATCATTCAGTCCAGAGTTGAGTCCGTTCGTAGTGTAGGGCAGGCAGTCTCAAAACTTAAGCGCCCGCCTCGCGTTTGGCTTCAGGCAAGCACGGCAACAATTTATGCCCATACTTACGGATCGCCGAATGACGAGGCATCGGGTGTGATCAGAGGTAACGAGCCCGATGCCCCCGACACGTGGCGGTTCAGTATCGACGTGGCCACGGCGTGGGAGAAGACCTTCGACGAGACTCCTGCGCGGGGCACCCGGAAAGTGAAGCTTCGCTCGGCCGTAATCATGAGTCCCGATCGCGGCGGAATCTTTGACACGCTGCTGACGCTCGTGCGAAGAGGCCTTGGAGGGACATCTGGTGACGGGCGGCAGTATGTTTCGTGGATTCACGAAGTGGACTTTATCCGTGCGACCTACTTTTTGATCGAGCGCGACAATCTCGATGGCGCGGTTAACCTGGCGTCGCCGAACCCTGTGCCAAACCGCCAGTTCATGGCCGGCCTGCGCCAAGCGTGGGGAGCAAAGATCGGCCTGCCATCTACCCAGTGGATGCTCGAGGTGGGCGCCGTCTTTCTACGAACTGAAACCGAGCTTGTATTAAAGAGTCGCCGCGTCATTCCCGGCCGGCTGCTTCGGGAGGGATTCTCGTTCACCTATCCGGATTGGCCGGAAGCAGCTCGCGAGCTCTGCAGTCGGTGGAAGGAGGAGCATGAGCGAGGACGGCGTTGATCCGCAGTTCAGCTAAGCTCAGTACAGCAGAATCGCGACCCAATAAGTCCCTGCCGGGTACCTTGCGTTGCGGGCGTAGCAGGCGCCTGCGGCAAATTGGTGGACGCCAGGATCCTGAAGCATATTTATCGCGGCTGGCGGCAGGACTTCGGGCCGGCTCTGGGTGTAGGTAATTATCTTGCGATTGTCGTAGGCCGTCGCCAGCAGGTGCGCATTTGGCGGGTTCTCCGCGGCCAGCGCGCACACGGCCTCATCTAGCTTCGGTGGCGTTCTTTGGATGAGTTCGGGAAGACCTGCTTGCTGCCGCATCTGGCTTACCGCCCGGCCAATTAATTTCACACTCTGCTGCGCGGTATAGGAAGGCACCTGGTGTGCGAAGTCCTGGACCACATACAGGCGGCCTTTGCTCCAGATCGCGGCTATGCCCGCGACGTTGAATCCACGGTCGAGCAGGTTTTCACGGTGTGGAGGCGAGCGCATCAGTGCCTCATTCGCTTTCGGACTGCTTTCGGCGTAGGCGACGTTTTCGCCGGCTCGATCGATCTTCAACGGACTGACCTGGGCAATTCTTTCGAGCGGCGACAACTCGCCGGAGAATTGATGCTCCAGTTGATCGCTCGCTACCATCCGCCGGGCATGCGCTCGCGCTGCTTCGCGAAGACTTTCGTCCAAACGCAACGGCGGCACGCCGGCGGCTTCACGGCTCTGGTTCGCCGATTCCAGAAGTTCATTCTCGGCGGCGGAATCCTCGCCAACAGAGGTTCCGGCCGCCGAGTTCGAGTGGAGGGTGGGGTTTTGGTTAACATCGTTGCTGGAGTCGTGATGGACTCCGACTACGGGCGGACCTGTCTGTGCGGCGCCGGGGCCGGGATTTACCGCAAATATCGCGAAGGAAACGATCAAGGCCAGAAGCATAATTGCGAGGTCGGCGTTGCGGCGCGGGGATCGCCGGACGGAGTTCAAACAAAAGTACCGCTTTCCATCTCTCACGCTAGCTTCTAGAATTCAGGTCAGCCACTTACCATGGAGACCATACTGCTGGTTACCGTTCTCGCCGGAACCCTTGTCCTGCTTGGGTTCTCGGCGGCCATGCTACGCCGCATTTCGGCGGCCTCGCAAGTGGATGTAAAAGCGGAAGTTGCAGGTCAGCTCGAAAGGTTCAATACCACCCTTGGCCAGAAGATCAGTAGCAGCACTGCCGACATGGCCAGTAGGCTGGAACAGACTAAAGGGGATCTCCGGCAGCAGGTCACAGACCGCATCCAGCAAGGGTTTTCAGAGATTCGGAGCTCGGTCGAGCAGCAACTCGCCGCCGGAAGAGAAGAACAGAACCGCAGCTTGAGCGATGGCCGTAGCGAGATGACAACATCTCTTCTGCTCACGACGCAGCAACTCAAGAGCGAATTCCAGAGCTTGAATCAGCAGACCGCGCAAAGCCTCGATTCGATTCGCGATCGCGTGGATTCGAAGCTGATGGCCATCACCGAACAGGTCCAGGCGAAGCTCGATCAGAACATCAAGGAAGGATTTGCCCAGTTCGAAAAAGTTCAGCAGCACTTGAAAGCCGCGGAAGAGCAACTTCGCGAAGTCGGAGCGCTTGGCCACTCGATCAACGATCTCAACAACCTGCTCAAGCTTCCGCATCTGCGCGGCCAGTTCGGCGAGGCGAGCCTGGAGCGGCTGCTTGCGGACTTCCTGCCGGCGCATATGTTCGCGCTGCAGTCGTCGCCGGGCGAAGGCGGAGGGCGGGCCGACGCGGTGATTTATTTTCCCGATCGCAAGCTGCCCATTGACGCCAAGTTTCCCCGCGAGCAGGTGATAGCGCTGTTCGAGAGCAACGACAAAGCTGAGATCGAAGCGGCGCGTGTGGCGCTGGTGCGGGTGATGAAAGCGGAGGCCAAACGAATTCAGCAGTACATCCAGCCGGAGAATGGGACGACGGAAATCGCGCTCATGTATCTGCCGAGCGAAACCTTATATATGGAGGTCATCCGCAACCGCGAACTCGGCGACTGGATGAACGAGCAGCACGTCTTTCCCGTTTCGCCCAATACCCTGTTGATGACGCTGCACACGATTGCGCTGGTGCACAAGTGGTACGAAGTTGGCATCCGCTTCGAGAAAAGCCGCGCCGAATTGGCCAAGGCTCAGAAGTCGTTCGATTTCTTCCAGAACCAGTTTGAAAACGTTGGCAAGAACCTGAACAAAGCGCAGGAAGCGTTTGAGACGGCGCAACGGCATCTGAAGAGTTATCGGGGAAAAGTGTCCGCGCTCAGCGGACAGGAACAGTTGGAGTTAGAGACGGCAGCGTCGGCAGCCATCGATAGGCCACTGCCTTTACTCGACGAAACCCAGCTCGACGAACCCGGGATCGAGAAAGCCAGCGCATAATTCAGCATGCGCTCAAATGTCGAGGCTCCCGCTGTGTTTCGGGAGAAGAAATGCAGGGTTGGGTGTGCGTCAGGGGAGATCGAGGGTAATCTTTAGAGCCGCCTCGATGCTCGTCATGACTGCCCTATCAAACTTTCCCCTCTGCTGGCGAAGCCTAGTCTTGCTGATCGCTCTGACTTGTTCACAAACGATAATCGAGTCGAGTGTCAATCCTCCAGTTCCCGCTGAGACTCTCACGTGGCTTGGATAAATCTTCTTCTTGTTGGCTGCTTCGGTAATCGAGCAAACGACTACCACGGGGCTCACGATGTTTAGGGCGTCTCGGCTGACGATGACAACCGGTCTTGTCCCGCCTTGCTCAGACCCCTCATGCGGTTCAAGGTTAGCCATAAACACATCTCCCCGGAGCATTTGCGCCATCCTAAATCGGCCCTCCCTCTAGGTCTTTTTCCTCAAGGCCCAGAGCTTCCCAATCACTGAACTCAAATTCCTCCGCAAGCAGCTTAGCCTCCTTTTGGTAATCCGCATCTTCCGCCATGCCAGCAAATGCGGCATCAATCTGCCGACGCCGGTACATTTTCAGGTATGCCTTGATTGCAGCCACGAAGAAGTCGTTTAGACTGATACGGGGCTGCCCTGCACCTCCAATTCCCCGCTCTTTGTCTACAAAACACTTGGCTTGTTCATAAACAGGAAGGGGGAGTCGGACAGTCGTCGTCCTGGTTTCCGGCTGTGCTAACGCCATTTGTGCCTCCTCCTCACGCGTTGAATACACTCTTGATACACTCTTGAAATCAACAACGTATTCACTCATGTGTAAACCATATAGACGGCACTAAAGATCGCAAAAACAGTATACTAAATGGTATCGGATATTGATACTAAAATATATGGCCAATTTGTAACGTGACATCAAGTGAAATATTGCGACTATTACAGTGTATGTGAATGAAATCTAATACAATTGGGGTTGCCGCTCATCCTTGCGAAATCCCGAGTCTCTCTGTTTCAAGAACCGATGAAACCGAGCACGAACTTGACAAGCGCGAGGTCACGATTGTTCTACGGACCCACCGTATGTGAGCGCGACCCAATGCTGAGCCGTTGCCGATCTGTTCGCAGCTCTCGATTGTTTGCAATTTCTGGGAACTCATTCAGGGTCGCGGCCAAAGGGGCGATTCCCTTATCCACGGCAGTGTTAACCTACGGCGAAGAGTTGATCGACTTCCTGGCGGGCAAGTAATGCGGCCACACGACAGAACATCCCCCCGTATTAGGGAGTTCCCCCGTCCAATGCGCTTGGGCGGGGGAACATGAAAAGAAGCGACGTCGGCGCTATTTCGACGCTATTCGCTTATTCCGAACCGATCCGCATGCCGTAGAACGACCGGTAGACGAAGAAGAAGGAGACGGCGAAGAACGTCAGCGCCAGCACCATCGTTAGCCCGGTGGCATGACCCCCCGGTTTGAGAGTTTCCGCCAGTTCGACCGCCAGCAGTCCGAACAGCGTGGTGAACTTGATGACCGGGTTCATGGCCACCGAAGACGTGTCCTTGAAAGGATCGCCCACCGTATCGCCGATCACCGTGGCGTCGTGCAGGGGCGTGCCCTTCTGCTTGAGCTTAGTTTCGACGATCTTTTTGGCGTTGTCCCAAGCGGCTCCGGCGTTGGCCATGAAGATGGCCTGATAGAGACCGGAGATCGCAATCGAGATCAGGTAGCCGACGAAGAAAAACGGCTCCACGAACGCGAAGGTCAGGGTCCCGAAGAACACGGCGAGAAAGATGTTGAACATGCCTTTCTGCGCGTATTTGGTGCAGATCTCCACCACCTTCTTGCTGTCGGAGACCGATGCCTTGTCCGATCCCTCGAGCTTGATGTTGGCTTTGATGAACTCGACAGCGCGATAAGCGCCGGTGGTCACGGCCTGCGTGGACGCTCCCGTGAACCAGTAGATCATCGCGCCGCCGGTGATCAGCCCCAAAAAGAAAGGAGCGTGCAGCAACGAAAGATTTTCCTTATTTACGGTGAGCCCGTGGGTGAGGGCCATGATGATGGAAAAGATCATCGTGGTCGCTCCCACAACCGCCGTTCCAATCAGCACTGGTTTCGCCGTCGCCTTAAAGGTATTGCCGGCGCCGTCGTTCTCTTCCAGCAGGTCCTTGGAGCGCTCAAAATTAACGTCGATGTTGAAGTCTTTCTTGATTTCCGCCTTGACGTTGGGGATCTGCTCGATCAGCGAAAGTTCATATACGGATTGCGCGTTATCGGTGACCGGGCCGTAGGAATCGACCGCGATGGTGACCGGCCCCATTCCGAGAAAGCCGAAAGCGACCAGGCCGAAAGCGAAGACCGCCGGAGCAAGCATTCCAGCCGCCATCTCCAAGCCCATCGTGCTCATGTAATAAGCGACCGCCATCAGGCCCATCATCGACAGGCCCAGATAGTAGCCGGAGAAGTTGCCGGCGACGAAACCGGAGAGGATGCCGAGCGATGCGCCGCCTTCCTTGGCCGAGGTCACTACTTCGTTCACATGGCGCGAGTTCACCGAGGTAAAAACTTTAACCAGCTCAGGAATCAGCGCTCCCGCCAGCGTTCCGCAGGAGATGATCGAAGCCAGCTTCCACCACTGTGATGTGTCGCCGCCCAGGTTGGGAATGATGAGATACGAAATAAAGTAGGTGGCAATGATCGAAACGATGGAGGTAAGCCACACCAGCGAAGTCAGCGGATGCTCGAAGTCCATTTTATCGGCATTGCCGTACTTCGCTTTCGCGACCGCGCCATTGACGAAATATGCCAAGGCGCTGGAGACGAGCATCATGATGCGCATGACGAAGATCCAGACCAGGAGTTGTACCTGGATGGTCGGACTCTTCACGCCCAGCAAAATGAAGGTAATCAGGGCGACGCCGGTCACTCCGTAGGTTTCGAAGCCATCGGCGGAGGGTCCGACGGAGTCGCCGGCATTGTCGCCAGTGCAGTCGGCGATGACGCCGGGGTTGCGGGCGTCGTCTTCTTTAATCTTGAAAACAATCTTCATCAGGTCGGAACCGATGTCGGCGATCTTGGTGAAGATGCCGCCGGCGATACGCAACGCCGCCGCGCCCAGCGACTCGCCGATCGCGAATCCGATAAAGCACGGACCGGCATAGTCGGCGGGGATGAACAGCAGGATGAAGAGCATGATGAGCAGTTCGACCGAAATCAGCATCATGCCAATGGACATCCCGGCTTCCAGCGGGATCTGGTAAACCGGGTAGGGCTTGCCGGGAAGCGAGGCGAATGCGGTGCGCGAGTTCGCGAACGTATTCACGCGGATTCCAAACCACGCCACGCCATAGCTACCCGCGATTCCCACGATGCTGAAGAGGAGGATGATAGGCAGCGTGAGGGCGACCGATTTTCCGGGAACAGGCTTCAGTAATCCAAAGTACACGCCAATAATGACGGCGATAAACGCCCACAACAGCATCAGGAACTTGCCCTGCGTGATCAGATAGGTCTTGCAGGTTTCGTAAATCAGTTCCGAAATTTCGCGCATTGAGCGGTGCACAGGAAGGTTCTTCAGCCGCATAAAGATGGCCATGCCGAAGCCGAGGCCGAAGACGCAAAACAGCAGCCCGATCATCAGCAGGCGATGGCCGTCCATACCGAGAAAAGAAACCGTAGAAAGGTCGGGCAGTTTCAGGGCCGCCTCGCCACCGCCTTCTTCAGTGGCGGGTTGGGCCAGCGCGTAGCCGGCAGTCAGAAGTAGCAGAGTTGCAAGGGTTGCCGAAATTCTCATGAACCGGCGTCCCACGGACGCAAAATTGGCGTTCCAAGTGCGCATTAAAATCCTCCTAGAATCCCATTCCGGGGTCACGACGCGTGTGCTTGCTCCGGCATGAACTACCCGCCGGAGGATTTCCCATCCGCCGCGGTACGGCGTCGCCGGAGTTTTGCCACACGCTCCGAACACGCTTCCACCGCCAGGCATAATAAATAATGAGGATTGCCGATTTGGCCGCGTCGGAAACCTGCGCCGTCGGCCCGTAGCCCGCGTTCAAGCTACACACCCCGGCACAAAGCACTCGTTTATAGCACCTTGCCGGAAGCTGGGTCAATGACGCGCGTCACAGGGGTACGAGTCGGGCTGCTTCCGTATAATTGAGCATCTGCCATGCCCGCCTCTCTGGACTCGATTGTCGCCGCCACCCGCCAGCGCCTGACGCTGAGCCGGCGAAATTCCGGCCTGCGCGCGCTGGAACGCGCCGCAGCAGACCACATCCCGCGCGGATTTCGGAATCGGCTGCGCCGGGTTGCGTCCGACGGAATCGCCGTCGCCGTGATTGCCGAACTGAAAAAAGCCTCGCCCTCAAAAGGACTGATCCGGGCCGATTTCAGGCCCTCCGAACTCGCGCGGGAACTCGAGCAGGCGGGCGCCGCTGCGCTCTCGGTTCTGACCGATGAACAATTTTTTCAAGGATCGCTGGACTATCTGCGCCAGGCTTCCGCCAGCAGTTCCCTTCCCTGCCTGCGCAAGGATTTCATCGTCGATGAATTCCAGATCATGGAAGCCCGTGCCTATGGCGCCGACGCCATCCTGCTGATTGCCGCCGCCCTCGACCAGAAGGAGCTGGCTTCTTTGGCCGAAGTCGCTCGCTCCCGGGGCCTCGACGTTTTGTGCGAAGCGCATGACGAGGAAGAACTGCAACGCGCGCTCGATGCCGGCTGCGACCTGATCGGCATCAACAGCCGCAATCTGCGCACCTTCGAAGTCAATCTCGAAACCGCATTCCGGCTGGCGGGAAAAATCCCGGCCGAATGCGTCCGCGTGGCGGAAAGCGGCATCCAATCCGGCGCCGACGTAGCGCGTCTGCGGTCCGCGGGATACGAAGCGTTTCTGATCGGCGAATCCTTGATGAAAGCCAAGCGCCCAGGAGAAGCGCTGACGAGGTTAATGGAAGACGCAAGAATAGCCGTCAGTGGTTAGTAGATTTTACTGAGAACTGAGAGCTGACAGCTGCCCTTATGACTTGGATTAAAATCTGCGGAATCACGAACCTGGACGACGCGCTCGCCGCCACCGATGCGGGAGCTGACGCGCTAGGGTTCGTCTTCTGTAAGCAGAGCCCGCGCCACGTCACGCCGGAAACCGCGCACTCCATCGTCGCCAAGCTGCCGCAGCGCCTGGCCAAGGTCGGCGTTTTCGTCAACCATGCCGCGGACCAGGTTCGTGACGCCGTCAAACAAGTTGGTCTCACCGCCGTGCAATTGCACGGCGAAGAGGGACCGGAGTTCAGCCGCGCGCTTTTCCATGAGCTCGCCAACGGAGCCAGCCGGCCCATGATTTTTCGCAGCTATCCGGCGAAGATCTTCGACGCGCCCGCCGAACAAACCGTCGGATGGGATCCGGTCGCGGCCGGGTTGGTCGAGCCTGATGAGGCCTACACCGGCAAACGCGTGCACAAGATCCACGTCGCCAAGAACGGCGACCTCTTCCTCGAGACCCACGGCTTCCGTCCGGGCGTGGTTTCGGGCGTGCTGCTCGATTCCTCAACCGCCGAAAAGCGCGGCGGTACTGGACACGTCTTCGACTGGGAACGGGTGCAGCCGTGGGCCGGAATCATCAACAGCATCAGCAAGCTGATCGTGGCTGGCGGCTTGCGTCCCGGCAATGTGCAGGAGGCGATTCACCTGCTGCATCCGTGGGGCGTGGATGTTTCGACCGGCGTCGAACGCGAGCCCGGCAAGAAGGATCACCGGAAAATCGGCGCGTTTGTGCAGGCCGTACGGGCCATGGAAGAGGCGAGTTAAAGATGGCGACCGCGATGGCAACCAGAATAGACCGCAAGCAGACAGCTGGAAAACGGCCGCCAAACGCCGCTACATCCGGCCGTTTCGGCGTTTACGGCGGACGCTACGTTCCGGAAACGCTGATGGCCGCGCTCGACGAACTGGAGCGCGAATACGAAAAAGCCAAGCGTGACCGCAAATTCCAGCAACGCTTTGACCACTTGCTGAAGACATACGCAGGACGCCCCACGCCCTTGTCCTTCGCGCGCCGCCTGACCTCGAAACTGGGCGGCGCGAAAATTTATCTCAAGCGCGAAGACCTCCTCCACACCGGCGCGCACAAGATCAACAACTGCCTCGGACAGGCCCTGCTCGTAGAACGCATGGGCAAGCACCGCGTCATCGCGGAAACCGGAGCCGGTCAGCACGGCGTAGCCACTGCCACCGTCTGCGCCCTGCTCGGCTTCGAGTGCGTCGTCTATATGGGCACCGAAGACATGCGCCGCCAGGAACTCAACGTCTTCCGCATGAGGCTGCTCGGCGCCGAAGTTCGCGGCGTAGATTCCGGTTCGCGCACCCTCAAAGACGCCATCAACGAGGCCATGCGCGACTGGGTCACCAACGTCCGCACCACGCATTATTTGCTAGGCAGCGTGCTCGGAGCGCATCCCTATCCAACCATGGTCCGCGACTTCCATCGAGTCATAGGACGCGAAGCCCGCGCCCAAATCCTCAAAGCCGAAGGCAAGTTGCCCAAGGCAATCATCGCCTGCGTAGGCGGAGGCTCGAACTCGATAGGAATTTTCTACGACTTTATTAAAGACAAAAAAGTAGAGTTAGTCGGCGTAGAAGCCGGAGGCCGAGCCGAAACGCTAGGCGACCACGCCGCCCGTTTCCGAGGAGGCTCACCCGGCGTCTTACAAGGCACTTACTCCTACGTGTTACAAGACAAGTCAGGCCAGATAGCCTTGACGCATTCAGTCTCGGCGGGACTAGATTATCCATCAATCGGCCCCGAGCACGCCGAGTTACACGACACCGGCCGAGCCGAATACGTTCCCGCCAGCGACGCCGAAGCCCTGGAAGCAACCACGCTGCTAGCCAGAACCGAAGGCATAATCCCCGCCCTGGAATCCGCTCACGCCGTAGCTGAAGTAATCAAGCGCGCCCCAAAGATGAAGAAGTCGGAAGTGGTAATCGTGAACATCTCGGGCCGCGGCGACAAAGATATCGGCATCATGCGGGAGAATTTGAAGCTGGATTAACCAGTGACCCCGAGGTTAGCCACGAAGTCGCCCACGCTTGACCAGGTCGGCTTTGATCTTTTCCAGAGGTATGCCCTTTTCCCTGCGTCGCTTCTCGGAAATGAGGCCATCCCAAAAATCCTGCAGCCTGACTCCGTGCTTTTTCAGGTCAATTAGAACCGCGACCTTGCGGCCCTTGTCATCGGTAACGAACTGGCCTCCAGTCATAAAATTATTCTCCGTCAGGAAGTACGCTCACTGCAAGACGATCCCTATTTCGGCCCGCCTAGGGCCTGTTCCAACGTCAACCGAATGAACCGCTGATAGGGCAGGCCCGCGCGGGCTGCCCGCGCTCGCACCGCGTCGTAAAGTTCCTCGGACAAACGCAGATTGATGGACTTGTCTTTGCGCTTGATCTCGAAGCGAACCAACTGTGCGCCCGATAGATCGTATTGCGAAAGGTCAGCTCGCTCGACGAACGCCTCCGCCGCACGG
>Ga0209698_10003126_pt1 | contig 18542 bp, 18 predicted proteins | sample LitLauG_LLR_2012_FD_187203 | JGI IMG/M metagenome (GOLD analysis project Ga0209698, IMG submission 187203) | Freshwater sediment microbial communities from Pennsylvania, USA - Little Laurel Run_MetaG_LLR_2012 (SPAdes) (version 2) | ecosystem: Environmental > Aquatic > Freshwater > Creek >...
TGCGCACCTTGTTCATGCGCCAGTTCGATGTTGAACGCCGCCTGCATGGCCTCATTGTAGCGCTGTAGCCCGCCGGGATCGACGAAAGCGTTGGCGTCGCCGGCGATCTGGCGCGCCCGCTTGGCGTCAAGGTCGAACATAACGCCGTGGCTGGCCAGGAAGATGTCGGCATTGAAGGCGCCCACCTTCGCGAAGGTCGCGCGATAATTGTCGATCATGTGAGCATAAGATTGGGGCGCGAGCCGCTGGCCCGCGACGGTTTCGCTGCAATCGATGAAAGCGTGATGAGCCGCGCCACCGCCGCCGGCCACCTCAAGGCTCCAGGACGTGCATCCTGGGGTATGGCCCGGGGTCAAATGCGCTTCGAGCGTCACCCCGCCCAAGACGATTTGCGCCCCATCGGTGATCACGCGGTCGACCCGCAGCGGGGGGAAATGCACGTTGGCTGAGGGACCGTAATCGATGCGCCCCGCTTCCAGGAACGGTTTGTCGCCGGCGCTTGCTGCAAAGATCGCGCCGCTATCGCGCTGCAATTGCGCAAGTCCCCCGGCGTGATCGTAATGGGCATGGGTGTTCAAGAGATATTTCACGTCGTGAATTGAAAAGCCGAGCGCGGCGATATGCGCTTCGATGAGCGGCGCGGCTTGCGCGGGGCCCCCGTCAATGAGGATCTCGCCGGCGCCGGTGTGAATAAGAAACGAACTCACCCCTTCAGGGCCCACATAATAGAGCTCGCCCATCACCCGAAACGGGGCGATGTCGGCGAGGTAAGCGCGATCATTGCTTGCCAGGGGGGCGCGCGCGGCGCGTTCGATCTCTTGGTCGCTTGCCAGCCGGGCCGGCTGCATGGCGCGCTCTGCAGCGTTTGGCGCGCCGCAAGCAGCGAGCATGGAGATGGCGAAGACAAGTGCGCGCATGGGCGCCAAGCCTAACCAAACCGCGCCCCGAGCGCGAGTGCGCAAGTGCGCGCTAGAATGTCCCCGACAGCGCAAACAATAAGAGGGGCGCGCCTTCGAAATGACGCTCGCGATGTTCTGAGCGCAGCGGCGCCCCGGCGCGGTCGGGGGTGAAGAACTGGCGGGCGCGCAGAACCGGCGAGCGCAGAATATTCTCGGCGGTGGCTTTGAGCTTGATGCCCGGAATGATCGTGCTTTCCACGAATAAATCGAGATAAGGGCCTTCTTGCTGGGAGTCCGTCTCGTCGTGGCGGAAATATTCGGCAGCCGAAATCTTTTGGTATTCGAGCCCCCACGCGAGTTTCAAATTGTTGAGATCCTGACGGAACTCGCCGCTCATGTTTTCTTCCGGCTGGTTGGAAATCGAGCGCTGGCGTCCGGTGATCGGATCGGTGACGCGGGTGTGCAAGAAGGCGCCGTCGAAGGTGACTTTGGCGCCCGGCAGGATCGGCGAGAACGGCATTGTGAAATGCAAGGTGAGGCTGTCAGCCGAGCCATTGCCGATATTGCCGGGCGCATCGAAGCGGATGGGCGGATCGTGTGGATCTGGCGCCGGCTGAATGATCTCAACCTGGTCGGCGACGTTTTGGATCCAATGGTGGGTGTAGGCAAATGATATCGCAGCGCCTAGCGGCAGCGAGAGATCGCCGCCAAACTCAAGCCGATACTCGGTTTGCGGTTTGAGATTGGGATTGCCCCCCGAGATGAGATTGTCGGCGACCGAGGTGGCGGAAACGAAATCGTCGAAATTGAGCTGCCCGACATCGCGATAGAATCTAAGCCGCAGCTGATCGGCGCCGGCGAAATTGTGCGAAATCTGGATCGAGGGCTTCAAAAATTGCAAATGCACCGACTGATCGGCGTCGCCGGTGAAGGTGAGGGTCGAGCCTTCGCGCGCCAGGCGCGCCTCGACTGCCCAGGCCGCATTCGGCCGCCACGTATAGTCCACAAAGGCCTCATCGCGCTTTTCTTTGACGGCGACATTGGCGTTGGGGATGAACAGATCTTGGGGGCCAGAGCCGGTGTCTTGGGTGATGTCGAGGCGGGCGTCGAGCGTGTTGATGGCGCCTTCGGCGCCAAACTCGAAATGATGGGCGCCGATGTTGCGCGCCAGCGACGCGCGCAAAATAGATTCCCCGGCATTGCGGTGGTCGGCCTGGTGGATGAGGTAGTTGAAATTGCCGAGCCCATCAAGGTCGGTGTCGAACTCCTTATTGTCGAAGAAGCGCCGGTTGAGCAGGCCTACCGCAGCTAACGTCCAGGGTCCAAGCTCGCGATCATAATTGGCGCCGATTTCGGCGCTCCATTGCTGTTCGGTGTAATTGGCGTCCAGGTTCTCCAGCCGAACATTGGCGTTGTCGTAGGTAATGTAACCGTTGTCCTGATTCAGATTGTAGGCGTCGAACTGCTCGGTGGTGCTTAACCGGCCCCCCAGCAACGACCACGCCAAAGCGCCGTTCACCGTCTCTTCGCGATATCTGCGTGGGGAAGGCGTATCGACATAATTGGTCTCGTTTCCGGCCGCATCGTAAAGCCTGCGATAGCCGGGCAAGGCGCGAACCTGTTCGTAATAGGATGCGCCCAGGCTATAATCGATGTCGCCGCTGCGCCCGCTCCACGAAGCGGACGGCTGTGGGGCCAAGTGGTCGAGGGACCATTCTGCGGCAAGTGTGTACACCCCGCTGCCCGCGCTCGCCACTCGCACCACATTGATCAGCACCGACTGACCGGAGGCGTCGCCTGCGACGGCTGCGCCGCGCAGCAATTCGATGCGCACCACTTGTGCGGCGGGGATCTGCTGCAGGATGGTTTGGACGCTCTGGCTTTTCGCCACGGGACGACGTCCGTCGATCAAGAGGTTGCCGACAGCACCCGAAAATCCGCGCCGATTATCGCCGCCATTGAGCGCGAAATTCGGCGTCTGATTGACCATGTCGAGCGCGTTTTGGGGATGGAAGCGCGCATAAAAGGCGGCGTCGTAGCTGGTGCGGTCGGCGGCGTTGGCGTCGGCGCTTGGGGTCGAGGATTGGGGTGTAGCAGCGGCTTCAGCGCCGGGGGCGCTCTGCGCATAAGCGACACCTGTCAGCGCGAACGCTGACGCGACAGACGCCAAAATGCGGCCCAGCATGCCCGTCCCCTCCCGACGCCGTCTCCCGCGGCGCGTGCTGCTTTGCCATTGTTAGAACCACAACAGCGATGCAGCTGAGCTCAACAGCGAAACGGTGCGGGCAATTTCGAGGCAGGGCGTTTGCGTTTGCGACCAACCGCTCGCCGCTTGCGACGGGTCGCGCGGCGGCCAAGAAAAACGCCGCCGGGCCTTAAGCCGCGGCGGCGTTGATGGTGGTTTGCTGACGCGAAGCTTAGCGCTTCTTGCCGGCCGGTTTCTTGGCCTTCGCCTTGCCGGCAGACTTCGCCATCTTCATCGTCTTCTTCTTCGCAGCCATAGTTTCAACCCTCCCAAACAACGGGATGGCAAAGCTTCTGCGTCGATTCGTAGAATTGTAAATGCGCAGCGCGCGCTCACATGCCCCCGACCGTGAGCCCGCTGATGTACAAAGTGGGTTGTCCCACGCCCACCGGCACGCTCTGTCCGGCCTTGCCGCAGGTGCCCACGCCTTCGTCGAGTTTGAGATCGTTGCCGATCATTTTGACGCGCGTGAGCGCGCTCGGCCCGTCGCCGATCAGGGTTGCGCCCTTAATCGGCGCTTGGATCGTTCCGTTCTCGACCAAATAGGCTTCGGTGCATTGGAAGACGAACTTGCCGGAGGTGATGTCGACTTGACCGCCGCCAAAATTGACCGCGTAGACGCCCTTTTTCAGCGACGCCAAAATCTCATCGGGATGTTTGTCGCCCGCGGTCATAAAGGTGTTAGTCATTCTGGGCATGGGCCGGTGCGCATAGCTTTCGCGCCGCCCATTGCCGGTGGGCGCCACCTTGGAGAGGCGCGCGTTCATGCGATCCTGCAGATAGCCTTTGAGAATGCCGTCCTCGATCAGCACGGTTCGCTGGGTCGGGGTGCCTTCATCGTCGATGGTCAGCGAGCCGCGGCGGTTCTCGATGGTCCCGTCGTCGACGACGGTGACGCCGGGAGCAGCGACCCGTTCGCCGACCATGCCGGAGAAGGCGCTTGTGCCTTTGCGGTTAAAATCGCCCTCAAGCCCGTGGCCCACCGCTTCGTGTAACAACACGCCCGGCCAGCCTGGGCCCAGCACCACATCCATTTCACCGGCCGGCGAGGGTTGGGCATCGAGGTTGACGAGCGCGATGCGCAGGGCCTCCTCAGCTAGCGCCTTCCAGCGCTGCGGGGCGATAAAAACCTCATAAGGCTCGCGCCCGCCAGCGCCCGCCGAGCCGCTTTCGCGGCGCCCGTCGCGTTCGACAGTCACCCCAACATTGATCCGCACCAGCGGCCGGTGGTCGCTCAGCATGGCGCCGTCGGGGCGCAGAATAGTGAGCCCGCGCCGGGCCCCCGCCAGCGTTGCCGAAACCTGCACCACGCGAGGATCGCGCGCCCGGCAATAGGCGTCGATCTCGGCCAGCAGGTCGGTTTTGTCGGTAAAAGCCGGCGCTTCAATCGGATCGAAATCGCGGTAGAGCTGGCGATTGACCTTGGCGGGGCTCGCATCGAGCGTGCCGGCATGACCGAGTTTCACCGCAGCGGCCGCTTGCGCTGCCCGCGCCACCGCCTCGGTGTCGAGCACGCTGGCGTGGCCGTAACCGGCGCGCTCGCCGGCCACCACGCGCAGGCCAAAGCCCAAGGTGGCGTCAAAGGAAGCGGATTTGAGCCGCCCGTCGTCCCAATGGAAGCTCTCGGTCTTACTGTCTTCAACGAAGATCTCGCCGTCATCGGCGCCAGCTGCGGCCTCGGCGAGAATGCGCCCGGCCGCCTCCCAGTCCATTTCGGCGGCTTCTTCGGGGACTTGGGGCAGGGTATCGGCCATTGGGGCGGCGGTCCTTTTTTTGTGCAGGCGAGGCAATGATATAGGCGATGAGTCTAGTCCATGCGTCCCCCTTTTGAGAGGGGCCGCGAGCGGCGAGGACTGAGGAAGGTCAGTTGAGCAGGGCCGGTTGCGGGGCCCAGGCCCAGGCTCGCGCGCCCTCAGGGGGTTGGCCTCAAGGCGTGCTGGGTCGATTGAGAACGTCGGCCAAATGTTCCCGCCGTCCCCGCACAAAGCGCGCGACCTCGGCGTTGGCGGGCCCCCAATCGGGCTGAATCTGCAGCGCCGTCGAATAATCGTCGTAGGCGCCTTGCAGATCGCCCAACGCTTCGCGCGCCACGCCGCGGTTGTAATAGGCCTTGTAGGGTTCAGGCACGCCATAGCTCAAAGCGTCGGTGAGTGCGGCGATCGCCTCGCCATAGCGGTTGAGTTGGACAAGGGTCGCACCCCGATTGACCAATGCCTGGGCGTTATGCGCATCGACGGCGATCACCGCCTCGAAGTCGGCAAGCGCGAGGTCGTTTTGGCGCCGGCGCATATAGGTCACCCCACGATCGACCTGCAGTTCGATGCGCCCTTCGCGGCTCAAACGCGGATATTGCAGGGCGCTGGTGCAGGCCTGGACGGTCTTGTCGGAATTATCGCCCCGCATGACGCCGTCGACGCAGTCGCGCGCACGGTGGTCATCGCCGATCACCGAGACCGACCGTGGGTCGGCGCCCGGGTCCTGCGCCCGCGCCGGCAACGCGCAGTAAATCGCGGCGCTGAGCGCCAAGCTTACCACGGGAAAGCGCCTTGGAAGCCAAAGGCGGCTCATGTAAGCAAGCCCCGCAAAAGAAGAGATGACAAAAATTCCAGGCGCGGTCTTCTGCCGCGCCCGGCGAGTATAGGCGGGGCGTGCGGCCCGCGCCATACCGGCGACTGATTCTTACGGAGGCGACAGCGTGAAGCGAGGGGGATTGTTCGCTAGCGTTCTGACTGTGGGGCTTGCGCTCGCCGGTTGGGCGTTCGCGGCGCAGAACGAAACGCTCGGGCAGCCGACGCCGGGGGCGATCGATTTTCAGCCGCCTGCAACCGGCGTGATGGTCGATATCCGTAACTTCCACAATTTCCTGTTGCCGATCATCGTGGGCATCTCGGTGTTCGTGTTGGCGCTGCTCTTATGGGTGATGATCCGCTATAACCGCCACGCCAATCCGGTCCCGCGCAAGTTCACCCACAATATGATGGTGGAGGTGATCTGGACCATTGTGCCGGTGCTGATCTTGGTAGTGATCGCCTGGAAATCCTTCCCGCTCATCTTCAAAGAAGAGCAAATCCCCCCGAACGCCGAACTGACGCTCAAAGTGACGGGCAATTCCTGGTTTTGGAGTTACGAATACCCTGACCTGCACGTGCAGCTCACCTCCAACGTACTCAGCCAAGATGAAGTGAGCCAGTGGAACGCCGCCCACCCCACCGAGCGGGCCAAGATCTACCTATTGGCGACCAATAACGCGCTTTACGTGCCCGAAGACGCCACCGTGCGCGTGCTCGTCACCTCCAACGATGTGATCCACTCGTTTGCGGTGCCGGCGTTCGGCATCAAGGCAGACGCCATCCAAGGCCGGGTGAACGAGACTTGGTTTAGAGTTGACTCCCATCTGGTTGGCCCGGGCGATCACTTGTTCTACGGGGAATGCGACCAGCTTTGCGGCGTAAACCATGGCTTTATGCCGATCGAGGTGCGCGTGGTGCCGCGCGCGGAATTCAATCAATGGGTCGCCGCGCAAGGCGGCGCAATCCCTGGCCAACAACCGGCTGCGCCCGCGGGCGCTGCAGCGCCTGCAGGCGCTGCCCCCGCGGCGACCACGCCGACGCGTTGAGAGGACACCAGACGATGACGTACCATGATGTCGCTGCTGCCGGCCACGATGATCATCGTCCGAGCATCTGGAGCCCGCGCCGCTGGCTGTTTTCGACCAATCATAAGGATATCGGCACGCTCTATCTGGTGTTTGCGATCGCGGCGGGGCTGATCGGGGGGGCGCTCTCGGGTCTGATCCGCTGGGAATTGGCCGAACCGGGCGTGACGGTGCTGCCCAACTTTGTACACGTGCCCGACAATGTCATGGCCCAAGTGCGCGCCGGCGCCATGAACGCGGCCGCGCTGTGGCAGTGGAAAGTCGAAGCCGCAAAGCATTTCTACAATGTTGTGGTGACCTACCACGGGCTGATCATGATCTTCTTCATGGTGATGCCAGCCATGATCGGGGGGTTCGGCAATTGGTTCGTGCCGCTGATGATCGGCGCCCCAGACATGGCGTTCCCGCGCATGAACAACATTTCGTTTTGGCTGCTGGTCGTCTCCTTCACGCTGGCGACGATTTCGTTCCTGGTCCCGGGCAATGGCGAGTATGCCGGTTTCGGAGGGGGCTGGACGCTCTATCCTCCGCTCTCCACTTCGATGACGCACCACAGCGGCCCGGCGATGGATCTGCTGATCTTGTCGCTGCACATGGCCGGCGCGAGCTCGATCCTCGGCGCCATCAACTTCATCACCACCATCTTCAACATGCGCGCCCCGGGCATGACGCTGCACCGCATGCCGCTGTTTGTGTGGTCGGTGCTGGTGACCGCATGGCTGTTGGTGCTGGCGCTGCCGGTGCTGGCCGGCGCGCTCACCATGCTGCTGACCGACCGTAATTTCGGCACCCAATTCTTCGAGCCGGGCGGCGGTGGCGATCCGGTCATGTACCAGCACTTGTTCTGGTTCTTTGGCCACCCGGAAGTGTACATCCTCATTCTGCCGGGCTTCGGCATGATCAGCCAGATTATCTCGACCTTTTCGAAGAAGCCGATCTTCGGCTATCTCGGCATGGCCTACGCTATGGTGGCGATCGGCTTCATCGGCTTTCTGGTGTGGGCCCACCATATGTACGTGGTCGGCATGGGCCTCGATCTGGAAGCCTATTTCATCGCCGCCACCATGGTCATCGCGGTGCCGACCGGCATCAAGATCTTCTCGTGGATCGCCACCATGTGGGGCGGTTCGATCGAGTTCAAAGTGCCGATGATCTGGGCGATTGGCTTCATCTTCCTGTTCACAGTGGGCGGCGTCACTGGCGTGGTGTTGGCGAACGCAGGCATCGATACCTCGCTGCACGACACTTATTACGTGATTGCACACTTCCACTACGTGCTGTCGCTCGGCGCGGTTTTTGCGATCTTTGCGGGCTTCTATTATTGGATCCCGAAGATGAGCGGCTACCGCTACAACGGCTTTCTGGCGGGCTTGCACTTCTGGCTGATGTTTATCGGCGTGAACGTGGTCTTCTTCCCGATGCACTTCCTCGGCCTGCAAGGCATGCCGCGCCGCGTCGTCGATTATCCAGCGCCGTTCGAATACTGGAACCACATCGCCTCGATTGGCTATCTCATCACCATTGCCGGGGTGTTCGTGTTCTTGATTACGCTGGTGGAGATGTTCCTGGTGCGCCGCAAGGCGGGCGCCAATCCATGGGGCGAGGGCGCCACCACGCTTGAGTGGACGCTGTCGTCGCCGCCGCCCTTCCACCAATTCAACGAGCTGCCGGTGATCAAGCCGGAAGCCCATCACTAGCGCGCCCGCCGTGGTCGACGTCAGCGCCTCCCATGATCGGCCTGCAACAGCGAGCGACTATTTCGCGCTGTTGAAGCCGCGGGTGATGTCGCTGGTGGTGTTTACAGCGCTGGCCGGCTACGTGGCCGCGCCGGGCGCCGGCGATTGGGTGTTGGGTTTTGCTGCGATCCTGGCGATTGCGGTCGGCGCCGGCGCGTCAGGCGCGCTCAATATGTGGTTCGACGCCGACATCGACGCGGTGATGACGCGCACGCGCGCGCGCCCGGTGCCCAGCGGACGGGTTGCGCGCGAAGAAGCGCTGATGCTGGGGCTTATCTTGTCGGGCCTCTCGGTGCTGACCATGCAACTCGCAGCAGGCGCGTTCGCAGCTGCGCTGCTTGCGTTCACGATCTTCTTTTACGCCGTCGTCTATACTATGTGGCTGAAGCGTTCGACGCCGCAGAGCATCGTCATTGGCGGGCTCGCCGGGGCGCTGCCGCCAGCCATTGCCTGGGCCGCCAAGACCGGCGCGCTTTCACTTAACCCGATGATCCTTGTGGCGATCATCTTCATGTGGACGCCGCCGCATTTTTGGTCGCTGTCGCTGTTGCAGAAGCGCGATTATGCGGCCGCCAAGGTGCCGATGCTGCCAGTGGCGCGCGGAACCGCTGTGACCCGTGCGCATATCTTTGTCTATTCAGCATTGCTGGCGCCGCTTGGACTTGCGCCACTCATGACCGGGCTTGGTCACGGGCTTTATGGCGCGGTCGCCGCGGTTGGCGGGGCGGCATTCGTCGTGCTCGCCTGGCGCGTGCTTGGCTCTAAAGCCGGCGACGGGGACAAAGACGCCGACAAGCCGGCGCGTAGATTGTTTGGGTTTTCGATCTTTTATCTCTTTGCGCTTTTCGCGGCGCTGATGATTGAGCGCGGGTTCGGCTTATGAGTGGCCCCCAAATCGCTGCGCCCGAAGAATTCGTGGCCCTGACGCCGGCGCAGGCTAAAGCGCGCAAGCGGCGCAACCTCATCATCGCTTGGGCGATCATCGCCTTTGTGGCGCTGGTGTTTGCCATAACCATAGCCCAGATGGCCGCCCACACGGCGCCCCACCCATGAGCGCGCCCGATCGCAAACGCATGGGCGTCACGGTCGCTGTTGTGGTCGCCGCCATTGTGTCGATGACCGCGCTGGCGGCCGCAGCTGCGCCGCTCTATCGCGCCTTCTGCCAGGCCACCGGATATGGCGGCGCCACCCAGCGCGCTCGCCACGCCGCCGAAGACGTGCTTGCCCAACAAGTTACCGTGCGCTTCGACACCAATGTTGCGCCTGACATCCCGCTTGTCTTCACCGCCGAGCGCAGCTCAGAGACGCTGCACATCGGCCAATCTGGCGTCGCTGTTTTCCATGTCCGCAATACCTCTGATCAGCCGGTGGTGGGGCACGCCAATTTCAACGTCACGCCCGACGTGACGGGCAAATATTTTCGCAAGATCCAGTGCTTTTGCTTTCAGGACCGCGTGTTTGCGCCGGGCCAAGAGGCCGATCTGCCGGTGATTTTCTTCGTCGATCCAGAGTTTGCGCGCGACCGAGAAACCAAAGGTTTCGACACGATCACGCTTTCGTACACCTACTTGCGCGCCGCGCCGGGAAATCCGGCGCCGGCGGGCTAACGGGCTAATTGGGGAAGAGGCTGAGATGGCGCACGGCGAGGTCAAACACGACTATCACTTGGTCAATCCAAGCGCATGGCCGCTGATTGGCGCGATCGGGGCGCTATTCCTGACGGTTGGCGCGGTAGTGTTCATGAAGGACAAGGACCACGCTTGGGGTCATCAAGGCGATTTCTTTTTCGGTCCCCACCAGCCCTGGCTGTTTGCGATCGGCGCTTTGATCGTCGTCATCACCTGCATCGGATGGTGGGGCGATGTGATCAGGGAAAGCCGCGGCGGCGATCATACGCCGGTTGTCGATATCGGCCTGCGTTACGGGATGATCCTGTTCATCGCCTCGGAAGTGATGTTCTTCGTGGCCTGGTTCTGGATGTTCTTCGAGCTGGCGATTTATCACTATCATCGCGCCGCTTGGATCGTGCCCACCTGGGACGCAGCAACCACGGCGGCTTGGGCGAACTGGCCGCCCCCGCACGTTGAAACCTTTGATCCGTTCCACCTGCCGCTGATGAACACGCTCATCTTACTGTTGTCGGGCACCACGGTGACGTGGGCCCACCACGCCCTGCAGCAAAACGACCGCCGCGGCGCAAGCATCGGGCTCCTGCTCACCGTGTTGCTGGGGATGACGTTTACTTTCGTCCAGTTCGGGATCGAGTATCCAGAAGCGGGCTTTGCCTTCGGCAATACCGGCGCGACTGACACCGCCAATGTCTATGGCGCCTCATTTTTCATGGCCACCGGCTTTCACGGCGCGCACGTGATCATCGGCACCATCTTTCTGGCCGTGTGCTTGCTGCGATTGCTCGCCGGCCAATTTACCCCGACCAAGCATTTCGGCCTCGAGGCTGCGGCTTGGTATTGGCACTTCGTCGACGTGGTCTGGCTCTTCTTGTTCACTTTCGTCTACGTGACGCCCTACCTCACCATGCAGCAGCACTGAGATGGCCAAGCAGCCCTCGCCTTGGGCTGCGGGCCTGCGGCTGGCCTGCCCACAATGCGGCGAGGGGCCGGTATTTGCCGGCTACCTGAAATTTCGCGACGCCTGCTCTCATTGCGGCGCCAACTTTCGCAGCGCCGACGCCGGCGATGGTCCCGCGGTGTTCATTATCTTGATCGTCGGCGCGCTGGTGACGCCGCTGCTTATTGTGCTGCAATTTGGGCTTCGATTACCCGGCGAGCTGGCGCTTGGGATCACGCTCGTCGCTGCGGTGGCGCTTTGCCTGGCGCTCTTGCCTCCGTTCAAAGCGACGCTATTTGCGTTGCAGTGGAAACATAAAGCCAGTGAAGCGACGCATCGAGACGTCGAGCGATGATCCGCTTTCGCCCCATTCCGCTGATGACGGCGTTCACGCTCGCCGCTTTGGTGGCGCTGGTCATACTGGGGCGTTGGCAGTGGGACAAATACATCCTGAAGAGCCGTGCGGCTCACGAACCGGTCGCCCAGATGACCATCGCCAACTACCAGGCGCTGGGCGAGGGCATCCAGTTCGTCTACGCCGTTCGGCCCGACACCCATGAAGGGGGCTGGCGGGTGTTCGTGCCGGTGCAATATGGCGCAAGCGTCGTGTTCGTAGACGCCGATTTCCTCGCCCAGATCGCGCCGCCCAATCCGGGCGAGGTGCGTCCCCCGGCAGCACTTCGCGAGGCTGCGCCAATCATCGGCGCTTCGATCCGGCCACAGCACCCAGGACCCTTTGCGCACGCGCCGTTGCCGCTGCAGCGGCTCTGGTTTTATGTCGATTTAGCCGCCATGGGCCGCAATGGCGGTCTCAACAATGTGGCGGGCTATTATATCGCTTCAAGCTATGTCGGCGCTGATGGCCGCGCCGTGGCCAATCCGTTCGCACGCGCCAACGGCGCTGATGTGCTGCCGCCGGAGCGGCATTTGGGCTATGCGTTCACCTGGTATGGTTTGGCGCTGGTGCTGCTGGTCATCTATTTCGCCTATCACGTGAATGCCGGCCGCTTGAGTTTCCAGGCCCCGCGCGGCAACCAGGAGTGATGGCGGAAGTCGAACTCGTTCGTTTGCCTAATGGCGTGCGCGTAGCGCTTGATCCTATGTCTGGGATCGGCACGGCGGCCCTTGGGGTTTGGCAACGCGTCGGCGCCCGCTGGGAGACCCCCGCGGAGAACGGCGTCGCCCATCTTTTCGAGCACATGGCGTTCAAAGGCGCAGGCGGGCGTGACGCGCGCCAATTCGCCGAAGCCATCGAAGCGGTCGGCGGCGTCATGAACGCGGCCACCGGTTATGAACGCACCACCTATTATGCGCGCACTCTTGCAGAGCATGCCCCGTTTGCGCTCGAGCTCATCGCCGACATCTTGTTTGCGCCGCACTGGGATGGGGGCGATCTCGAGAAAGAGAAAGGCGTGGTGGCGCAAGAACGCGGCGAAGCCTTCGATGTGCCTGACGACCGGGTTTTTGAACTGCATCAAGCAGCTCTCTATCCCGACCAGCCGCTCGGGCGGCCCATTCTTGGCGACGCCGCCACGCTGCGCGAGGTGAAGGTGGCGACGCTCGAGCGCTTTCGTGACGCGCACCTCTCGCCGGAACGGGTGGTGATCAGCATCGCCGGCGGTTTCGACCGCGCGGCCTTGCTTGCAACCGTTGAAGCCAGGTTTGGAGGTTTGGCGCCAAGGCCAGAGCAAAAATCCGAGCCGGCCCGTCCTTGCGCCGGGCGGAGCGGGGAAATCCGCAAGCTTGAGCAAGCGCACTTGGTGTTGTCGTGGCCGGGGCCCAGCGCCGGCAGCGACGAGCAATACGCCGCGCGATTATTGTCGGAGGTATTTGGGGGCGGGATGTCGTCGCGACTGTTTCAAGAAATCCGCGAGGCTCGGGGCCTGGTTTATGCAATCGATTCGTTCCACGAGGCGCTAGAGGACGATGGCCGGCTTATGGTTTACGCCGGATGCGCTGCGGCTAACGCGGCAACCGTCGCCAAGATTGTGCAGGAGCAATTGGCGCTGTTGGCCGAGCACGGTCCAAGCCCCGCCGAGCTTGACCGCGCCAAGGCCATCTCGCGCGCGCAAATGATGATGGGCGCAGAGGCGCCGGCCGCCCGCGCCGAAGCGCGCGCCAGTCAAATCTTCTTACGCGACAAAGTCGTAGCTTTTGAAAGCCTTCGCGATCGCATCGCTGGGGTCAGCGCCGAGGAGGTGCAGGCGGCCGCGGCAAAGGCTTTGAGCGGCCCGCGCTGCGCGTCGGTGATTGGTCCCAAGCAAGGCCATGGCGCGCTCGGCGCATTTGTTGCAGACTCCTAACCCCATGGCCTTGATGCGCAAAGACGGTGAAGGTCTGCGCCGTGTGGACGGCGAAGGCGTATATCTGCGCCAACCTGAACCGCGCGATTACCAAGAATGGGGCGATCTGCGCGAAGCCAGCCGCGCCTTCCTCACCCCCTGGGAGCCGACTTGGGCCGTCGATGAGACCTCGCGCGGCTCTTATCGTTATAAGCTGCGCCGCTATATCGAAGACGCCCGCGATGATCGCGCCTTTGCGTTGTTTGTTTTCCGAGAATCCGACGACGCGCTGGTGGGCGGCATCACCTTGTCCAACGTCCGTCGCGGCGTCGCCCAAACCGCATCGCTCGGTTATTGGGCGGGAGAGCGCTTCGCTAACCAAGGTTATATTACCGCAGCGGTGCGCACTTGCGTGCGCTACGCTTTCGACGATCTCGACTTGCACCGGGTCGAGGCGGCCTGCCAGCCCGACAACATTGCCTCGCGTCGGGTCTTGGAAAAAGCCGGGTTCACCCAGGAAGGCATGGCCCACGCCTATCTGCGCATCAATGGGGGTTGGCGCGACCACATCCTGTTTGGGATTATCAACCCCCGCGGTTAGAGCGCGTCCAAGCCAATATCCAAGGCTGGCGCTGAGTGCGTTAACGCGCCAACACTGATGACATCGACCCCGGTCTCGGCGATCGCGCGCACGTTTTCGAGGCTGACGCCGCCGGAAGCCTCAAGCGGAATTTTGCCGCCCATGCGCGCCACCGCGGTCCCCATGTCGGCAAGTGAGAAATTATCCAACAGAATTGCCGAAGGCGCGTAGGGGATGGCCTCTTCAAGTTGGGCCAATGTGTCCACTTCAATCTCAATGGCGGTCAAATGACCGGCATAGGCGCGAGCACGCGCGATGGCGCTGCCCACGCCGCCGGCCGCGGCGATATGATTATCCTTGATGAGGATGGCGTCGTTTAAGCCATAGCGATGGGTTCCTCCCCCGCCCAATCGGACCGCCCGCTTTTCCAGAGCGCGCAGGCCAGGCGTGGTCTTGCGCGTGCAAACGATCTTTGTCTTCAAGCCTTTGACGGCGTCGACATGGGCCCGGGTCAAGGTGGCGACGCCGGAGAGCTGGCCAACGAAGTTCAGCATGGTGCGCTCAGCCATCAGCACGCTGCGCACACGTCCCTCGATTTCGGCAATGGTTTGGCCAGCAGCGACGCCTTCGCCGTCTACCTTGTGGATGTTGAGCAGGATGGCGCAATCGACGAGCCGCGCGGCCAGACTTGCTGCGTCCAAGCCCGCCACCACCCCGCTCTGGCGCGCCCGCAACGCCCAACGTCCGCGCGCATTGACATCGATTATCGCCTCGCCGGTGAGATCGCCGGCCGCGCCCAGATCCTCCTGCAGCGCCAGCCGCACGATGGGTTCGATCACCACATCAGCCAGCCCAGTCGATGCCGGCCTGAGTGCGGGTGAGGAAGCTGCGTTGGGGCGCTCGGGCATCGGGGTAGTCGCTCCTGAAATGGGCGCCGCGGCTTTCCTTGCGTGCAAGCGCAGCGATGAGAATGAGACGTGCGGAAATCAGTGCGTTGGTTTGGCCAAATGTCGAAATGAGCCCGTCGACGCCGGCGATGGCGCGGTTTAGGCCCGCCGCATCACGCACCACGCCGGCATGGTCTTGCATCAGCGCGCGCAACTGGGCGCGCGCTGGGCCGGGAAGCGAGGGCGGCGCGGTCACCGAAGCGAGCCGGCTTGGCGTGGTGATCTGCCCATCGCGCAACCGGGTGGCGATCCTTTGGGCGAACACTACCGCTTCCAGCAAGGAATTGGAGGCAAGCCGGTTGGCCCCATGGGCGCCGGTTGAGGCGCATTCACCCACCGCTGAGAGCCCCTCAATGGTGGTTGCGCCCCAGCTATCAACGACGATGCCGCCCATGTGATAATGCGCCGCCGGGGCAATCGGAATGGGCGATATGCGCGGATCAAGCCCAGCGCTCAGGCAAGCGGAAAACACCGTCGGAAACGCCTCTGGAAAGCGCGCGCCGACGGCTTTGCGGGCGTCCAAGAAAGCGCCACGACCAGCGGCGCGCTCCATATGAATGGCCCTTGCCACCACATCGCGCGCCGCCAAGTCGGCCACGAAACTGAGGCCTTGGGCATTGACGATGTGGGCGCCTTCGCCGCGCAAAGCCTCTGTCGCCAAGGGCGCTGGATCGCGCCCCACATCGATGGCGGTAGGGTGAAACTGCACAAACTCGGGATCCCCGATCAGCGCGCCCGCCCGGGCCGCCATGGCGAGCCCCTGACCCAAGGCTTGCGCAGGATTGGTGGTGAGGCTGTAAAGCCCGCCAACCCCGCCGGTCGCCAGCACGACTTCTTCGCCGGCCACCAAATGATCGCCGTCGGCAAACCTGCAGAGCACCGCGCGCGCCGCTCCGTTGGCATCGCAGGCGAGCGCCAGCGCTTGGGCGTTCTCGACAATTTCAATGTGGTCTGCCCCATGGCTTGCAGCGATGAGCGCGTCCATGATCGCTTTGCCGGCCAAATCGCCCGCCACACGCACCACCCGAGGTCGCGAGTGCGCAGCTTCCAAACTTTGCGCGAGCTTGCCATCTTTGGTGCGATCGAACGGCACGCCTAGAGCCACCAAATCCATCACCCGCGCCGGGCCATCGAACGCCAAAAGTCGAGCGATTGCAGGATCAACCAACCCAGCGCCGGCCTCGATTGTGTCCTTTGCGTGCAGTAGGGGATCGTCTTCGCCGCCAAGCGCTACCGCCAACCCGCCTTGGGCCCAGGCGCTCGAGGAGGCTTGGCCCAACGGGGCTTGGCTCAGCAAAGTGACTTTGCGCGGCGCAAGCTTGAGCGCCAGGAACAAGCCTGCAAGCCCTGCGCCGACGATGATGACATTGCCGGGGCGGTTCATGATCCCCGCCAAGGCTGGATTTTTAGCGCACGCGGTTGAAGTTCACGCTCACCCCATCCGACGAGGTCAACGCCCCGCCCAGATGATCGCCATCCACCGCCTGAATGGCGAAGGCGTCGGGTTGATAATTTTCGACCGGCTCTGAAAGCTGGCAATTCACAGTGAGTTGGCCGCTCTGATCCTCTCCGGTGCACTCTTCGCGGGCCACCAAAAGGTGTGATTGACCGTCTTGGCGCTGGCTGATCACTTCCTGCGCCAACAGCTTGATCTTGTACTGGTGGGCCGCCGCGCCCGCGGTGATGACGGCCACGCCGCTCATCAAGGCGCCGTAATTGTCGTTGCCATAATCGTCGCTCTGGAAGCCCCAAGTGCCGATGAAAGGATCCCTCGTTTGCGCATGCGCCGGCGCCGCAGAGACCGCCGCAACCGCTATCGCCATGGCCAAAATCTTGGATCGCATCGCCAACCCCTTCAGCCGCGCGCTTGCGGCTTGCAGCGACTGTGTGCGGGGCGCAGCTGCGCGTCAATGCGGCGAAGGCATCCATCAGGCCGCCGGCGCAGCTTGGTCGCCGCGCCGCCAAATCGCGGGGGTATTCCAATCGGCGGTCAGCAATCCCGTCATGACGGCGTCGCTTCTGAGCTCGAGTTCAAAATCGTCAGGTACGTAGGGGTGATTTGGAATGGTGCGCACGAGTTTGCACCGGATCGAGACGTGGGTGGCGATCTCTTCTGCTTGGCAGGCCTCGACAGCGCGGCCCCCGTCTTGGGGGCCACATTGTTGGTCGGCCACCATGGCTACCTCATAGTGTCGGGCGCCGGCGCTTGGAGTGAGCATCGCCTCGCCAGAAATCGCGCAATCGAGTTCAGCGTTGAACGAGCGAAAATGCCACGCGCCCGCCAATTGCGCGGGCTCTGCCTGTGCGGACGCGCAGAGTAAGGCAAAGCTCAAGAGAGCCCATGGCGTCTTAGACAAGTTCGACATGCGCCAGCTCGCGCCCGGTCTGGAAGGCGCGCGGCTTTTCCTTCGGCAACGCCAGCATACGGTCGATGGCTTGCTTGGCGCGCAGGCGAACCGGTTCTGGAATAACGATCTCGTGTTTCATCTCAACGAGGGCGTCGTAAATGTTTTCCAGCGAAATCCGTTTCATGTGCGGGCAGAGGTTGCAAGGGCGAATGAAGTCGAGATCGGGCGCCGCGGCGGCTACGTTGTCGCTCATCGAACATTCGGTTAGCAGCACCACCTTGGCCGGGCGTTTCTCGACGACATAGTTCTGCAGCGCCGCCGTCGAGCCCGCAAAATCCGCAGCCGACATCACTTCGGGAGGGCATTCTGGGTGAGCGAGCACCACGATGCCCGGATGGGCGGCGCGCAATTCGGCGACGTCTTCGGCGCTAAATCGCTCATGCACTTCACAGCGCCCGTGCCAGGCGATGATCTTGACCCCGGTCTGTGCGGCGACGTTCTTGGCCAAATATTCGTCCGGGAGCAGGATGACGCGTTCGCTGTTCCAGGCGCGCGCGGCCCATTCCACCACCGCTGCGGCGTTTGAAGAGGTGCAGCACACATCGCTTTCAGCCTTCACCTCCGCTGAGGTGTTCACATAGGTGACGACCGGCGCGCCTGGGAATTTTTGCTTGATCAGCCGCACGTCGGCGCCGGTGATCGAGGCCGCAAGCGAGCAGCCAGCGCGGAGATCGGGGAGGAGCACCCGCTTGTCCGGCGCGAGGATCTTTGAAGTCTCGGCCATGAAATGCACGCCGGCCTGCACAATGATCGCTGCGTCGGTCTTGGCCGCTTCGTAAGCCAGCGCCAGTGAATCGCCGCGGAAGTCGCCGACGCACCAGAAGATTTCACTGGTCATGTAATTGTGCGCGAGGATCACCGCGTTCTTGGCGCGCTTGATGTCGTTGATGGCGCCAATGAGCGGCGCATAGGCCGGCCATTCGATCGCAGGCACAACCTGCTTCACCTTTTCGTAAAGCGCGTCGGTCTTTGCCTTGACTTGCGCGCTATAGACAAGCCCGCGCTGGCGCGCCGCGTCCAGGCTGCCCCAGGCCCCGTAAAGCGCGCGGGGGTCGCAGCCGCCTTCGCCAGAGGCAAGTGGAGCGTCGATGATCCGGGCCATCACGGCCTCCCCAAGGACGTCCGCCTGGATAGCGGACTTGTGCTCAGTTGGAGCATATATGGGTCGGAAAAATCCGAGGAAAAGCCCCCGGATGACCCTTATGCTTCAATGGAGCATAAC
>Ga0209698_10003128_pt1 | contig 18535 bp, 8 predicted proteins | sample LitLauG_LLR_2012_FD_187203 | JGI IMG/M metagenome (GOLD analysis project Ga0209698, IMG submission 187203) | Freshwater sediment microbial communities from Pennsylvania, USA - Little Laurel Run_MetaG_LLR_2012 (SPAdes) (version 2) | ecosystem: Environmental > Aquatic > Freshwater > Creek >...
CGATGGTCATGCCCTGCGCGGCGACTTGCGGGGCGATGTCGCGTTGCACGCGCTCGCGCACTTCTTTCACGAAGCCGCCGAGATCGCGCCCGCTCACATTCGCCTGCACGAACGCGCGTTTACGGCCATTCTCGGTGGCGATTTCGTCGGGACCTTCGGTACGCCGGATCTCGGCAAGCTGGCCGAGCGGAACGACTTTGCCCGGCCTGCCATCGGTGCCCGGCGGCGCGGTGACGAGCACATCCCTAAGCCGCGTGAGATCCTCGCGCTCGCTGCGCTGGAGGCGGACCTGCACCGGAAGACGGTTCCGGCCTTCGATCGCCGTCGTGACGTTCCTTCCGCCGATGCCGGCCTCCACGATGTCGAGCACGTCCTGTGCCCTCATGCCGCGGAGCAGCAGTGCATCGCGGTTCACGCGCACCTCGATGTAAGGTTTGCCTTGGATGCGGCTGGCCGTGACGCCGGTTGCGCCGCGAACTTTTTCCACCACTCGCTGCACATCGAAGGCGGCCTTCTGGAGTTTCTCCGGATCTTCTCCAAAAATCTTCACACCGAGCTGCGAACGGATGCCAGTGGAAATCATCAGCACGCGGCCCCCAATGGGCTGGAGGAAACCGGGCACCGATCCGGGCACCAAGCGCAGTGCATCCATCATTTGCATCATCAGCTTTTCTTTCGTCATGCCGGTGCGCCACTCGCTCCCCGGCTTGAGCTGGATCGTGGTTTCAATCATTCCGACCGGGGCAGGATCGGTTGCCGTTTCGGCGCGACCGAGTTTGCCGACCGCGCTGCGCACTTCCGGGAAACTCGCGAGAACTTGATCCTGCCAGGCCATCACGCGCTTCACTTCCGAGAGCGCGGTTGTCGGCACGAGACTGGGCATGAGGAGCAGGCTGCCCTCGTCAAGCGGCGGCATGAATTCCGTCCCAATGCACGGCACGAGCACGAGTGCGCCTCCAAGAATGATCGCAGCGGCGGCGAGAACCGTCCCGCGATGATTCAGTGCAAAATCGAGTGCCGGATCGTAAAGCTTCAGGAGCAAGCGCATCATGACGTTTCGCTCCTCCGGGTGAAACGGTCCGCGCGCCAGCCACGTGCAGAGCACCGGAACAATCGTCATCGCAAGCAGCGTGGATCCAAGCATCGCGAAGGTCTTCGCAAATGCGAGCGGGTGAAACAATTTCCCCTCCTGCCCGCTCAGCGCGAATACCGGCATGAACGCAAGGATGATAATCGCCATCGCGAATACGATGGGGCGACCGACCTGTTTCGAGGCGTCCAGCACCGTGGCGAATCTTTCCGCAGAAGTAAGCGTGGCACTTTTGTGAAGCTCCACCTTCTCGCAGTGGCGGATCACATTTTCAGTGATCACGATCGCCGCATCCACAAGCACGCCAATGGCGATGGCAATGCCGGAGAGGCTCATGATGTTCGACGTGATGCCAAACTCACGCATGAGGATGAACGAAATCAAAATGCTCACCGGTAGCGGCAGTGTAACGATGAGGATGCTTCGGAAATGAAACAGAAAGATGATGTGTGCTAGCGTCACGAGCAGGATTTCCTCGGTGAGAGCGCGCTTCAGCGTGCCGATGATGCGGTCAATGAGTTCACTCCGATCATAGAATACCCTGATCGCCACGCCGGACGGGAGGCTCGAGGCAATCTGCGCGACCTTGTCCTTCACGCGCTCGATGACCTCGCGGGGATTCGCACCGGTCCGCATCACGACGGTACCCCCCACGACTTCGTGCCCGTCCACATCGAGCGCGCCGCGCCGGAAATCGCCGCCGAGTTCGATGCGCGCCACGTCCTTCAGGCGAATGGGCACGCCGTCCTTTGCCATGAGCACGATTTTTTCCAAATCTTCGACGCTCTGAATCAGCCCCACACCACGCACAACGAACTCCATCCCGTTCTCCTCAATCGTCTTGCCGCCGACGTTCAAATTCGATTCGCCCACGGCAGCCATGACCATGTTCAGCGACACTCCGGCGGCGCGCATTTTCATCGAGTCCACTTCGATCTGATACTGCCGCACAAAGCCACCGATGCTCGCGACCTCGGCGACGCCAGGCACAGCATTCAGTTCGCGGCGGATAAAGCTGTCCTGCACGGAACGCAACTCGCCGAGATCGTATCCGCGCCCGTTCGGCGACTTTGCCGAAGCGACATCAAGGTAATACTGATACACCCAGCCAAGGCCGGTCGCATCGGGACCGAGCTTCGGCTGCACACCCACAGGCAACGCGTCGCCGAGCGAGGCGAGGCGTTCGAGGACGCACTGCCTCGCTGCAAAAAGCGTGACGTCGTCCTCAAAAATCACTGTGATGAGCGAGAAGCCAAACATGCTCGTGGCGCGCACGGTCTTCACATCGGCCAGTCCCTTGAGCTTCACCGACAGCGGATGCGTGATCTGATCTTCGACTTCCCGCGGGCCGCGGCCCGTCCAGTCGGCAAACACGATCACTTGTTTTTCACTGAGATCCGGGATCGCATCCACGGGCACGCGCCGCAGCGAATGAATCCCGAACGCGACAAGCAAAAGCGCAGCGCATGCGACGAGGAAGCGGTTCCTCAACGACCACGCGATGAGTGCGCGGATCACAGCCTCGAGTCTGCGGCGGAGTTGCGCATGCTGCTGTCAAGCTGCGCCTGACCGTCAATGAGCATGTTGCCCGACAGCACCACACGTTCGCCTTCCTTGAGTCCACCGAGCACTTCCCAAAGTGCGTCCCCCACGCGACCGAGCCTCACTTCGCGTTGCTGATACAAGACCGGTGTGATTTCAACATACACCCGCGGAATGTTGCCCGCCCACAGTACGGCGCTTCGTGGAACGGCGAGAACTTCAGCCGCATCAAGCTCGATGATTCCCTCGGCAAACGCCTTGTTTTTCAGGCGACGGTCCGGGTTTTCCAACACGACACGCACACGCGCGGACCGTGTGCCTTCGTCGAGATTTGGACTGATAAAACCGACGCGCGCATTGATGCTCTCGCCGGCCAGCGAGGGCACGCTGACCGTCACGATTTGCCGCTCGTGAATGAGTGGAATATCTTGCTCATATACGGTAAATATGCACCACACCCTGGTGAAGTCTGCGACCTCGAAAAGCTTCTCGCCCTGCTTCACATACTGGCCTTCGTTCACATAGCTTTTCACGATGGTGCCGGTTAGCGGCGAGAGCACGCCAAAATAAAAATCGTCCGGCTGCCTTTGCGGGATTTCTCTGATTTGCTCCCACACGAGACCGTATTGCTCCAGCCGCCGCTTAGCCTGATCTAGCTTGGGACCACCTGCATCGAGGGCGAGCTTGTAATCGTTCGCTGCGCTCAAAAGCGTGCGGCTGAAAATGGTTGCAATGGGTTGCCGCCTCGATACCGGCTGGCCCTCGCAGTTCATCGCGAGGCCGTCCATGCGCCCCTCCACCGGCGCGCTGATGACGCCGTGGCGGGACTCGTCTTCGCCGATCATGCCCGCGACACACAGTGTGCGCACAAGCCGCTGCTTTTTCACCTCGGCGATCGGCACGTTGATGACATTGGGACTTCCCGACGGAAGCATCACGATCCTGTCGGTTGCATTGTCGAAATTTTTTCCACCCTCGAAAACAGGCACGAGATCCATGCCGCACACGGTGCATTGGCCGGGCTTGTCGGATTTCACCCACGGGTGCATCGGGCTTTGGTAGAACAAAGCTTTCCGCGAAGCGTCCACCTCCCGTGTGGCCAGGCCGTGCGCCCAGAAACGCGCGGCAAACCAGCCCCCCATTGCGGCAAACGCGATAACGGCGAGGTGGGAGAACTTCATCATTCAAGGATGCCTCGCGATACTCCGGTCAAAGTCAAGAGGATCGGATGGATGAATGCGTCACTTTTTGACCTCGGTGCTAATTCACCGTAAGCACCACCATCGCGTGATTGGTGCCGCCGGAATTGGATGCACTGACGTTGATGTTGTAGGTGCCGGCTGCTGTGGTTGTCGGTATGATTCCGCTGATCAAGCCCGTCTTGGGGTTCACACTCAGGCCGCCGGGCAACCCACTGCCAGGCGCGGTTAGGAGAATCGCGCTGTAACCGGCCGGGTTGTTCGTGGCGGTGATCTGATAACTGAAAGCCGTGCCTCGCGTAGCGTTCGCGGCCGTGCCGCTGGTGATGACGGGCGGCGCCACCACGGATTGGATGACCGCACGATAGAAACCTCTGGACTGCGCGAGGCGAGTGGCATTGGTTTCCGTGTAAGTGGCCGCTGTGCCGTCGCTCGTCGCCTCGCCCACATTCACCCAACTGCCCGTCGTCAAATCCGGCGAGTACTGCACCAGATAGCTCGTGCCGGTCGTGGCGTTGAACTGGAAGCTGACCGTGTTGTTGCTTCCCGTCCGTATGGCAGCTGCAGCGGCAATCGTTTCCGTGGCGGCATCGGTCACGAGGAACTGCCCCATTAGCCCCCCATCCTCGTGATTGAGCATGTGGCAATGGACCATGTAAGGATTGTTCGGACTGGCAAAGTCATTATACTGGGCAATGACCCACACGGTTTCCCCTCTTGGAACATAGACCGTGTCCTTCCAGCCGGATTCATAGTTTGCGCAGGCTTTGCTGCCAATCAGGACGCCCCCATTGTTATTCACCGTGTCAAATATCTGATTGGTATTGCCAGTGATAACACCATTTCCCGCCGCAGTATTGGTGGTGCCGCGAGCGACAATCTTGAACTTGATGTCGTGAATGTGGAGGGAGTGACCAAAGACCTGGCCGCCGTCGATTCTCCATTCCTCGATCGCATTCAGCGGGATGGTATAGTTATTAAACGTCGGACTGTAGGCAATGCCGTCAAAGGTGAAGCCAGGCGTGCCGCCATTGCCATTGGCTATGTTGATCACTCGCGTGTTGGTTTGCTGCCCGTCGGTCCAATAGGTGTTGTTTGCAAGCGTCGCAGGGACTGAATTGACAGCGTTCGCCGTGGGAGCGGCTACGTTGATGTGCAGCACATTGAAGTTTGAATTGCACAGCAGCCCCCCGTTCTCCGGGCCGGAGTTTCCGTTCGGTGCACGCGAGTTCGATTCGCTACCCCCGAACCCGCCAAGCGAGCCGCTGAGTGCGCCTGCCGTGCCGAGGTTGTCGTAGGCCATGAGATCGATCGAACTGCCGATGGCGTCACTGCCGAGGTTGACTAGGATCTCCACGCGCTCGCCGATCATCATGGTCACCTGGCTCACGAGCTGCGGCGCATTTAGCAAGCCCTGATCGTTGCCAATGACAAAGAAGTTCCGGTTGTCGCTGAAGCCAATCCGATAGCCGCGCTGAATGTCTGCGCTCAGGATGTGCAAGCGCACGTATTGCTGCGGGAGGCTCACCTGCGGGTTCATCGTGCCGTTGACCAATACATAGTCTCCGTAGTTGTCCGTGCTCGATGTGCTGCTGTCGCTTTGCACATATTGGTTCGCGCTGAATTCATTGTTGCCCGAGAGCAGACGCCGCGTGGTCACCGCGAGCGGGATGTCGTCCACGCCGTAAGTCCGCGGCAGATTCAGGGCCGCCTCCACCGGATCGCGCACGATGATAAAACCGCCCGCGCCGAGGGTGAGCTGCTCCTGCGTGGCCATGTGCAGATGGGGGTGATACCAATACGTCGCCGCGCTGTTCTTCACCGTGAAAGTCGGCGACCAAGTCGTGCCGGCAGCGATGACCTGGCGCGGGCCGCCGTCCATGATCGCGGGAATGTGGAACCCGTGCCAGTGGACTGTCGTGGTCGTCGAACGCAGCAGCGTGGAGGAAGATTGGTCGAGGTGATTGGCGACATTGAGTTGCACCGTGTCGCCCTGATTCATGATCAGCGTCGGCCCCCACATCAGCGCGCCGTTGTAGCCGAGCGTGGTGGTGCCGGGCGCGGCTCCGAGCGTGGTCGAGGGATTGATGCCGAGGGTCGGGTTTGTGGCCGACCACGTCGGGAACTGCTTGTTGATCTGATACAGGTCCAGATTGAACGTGGTGCCGGTGATCGAGTCGGGAATGATCAGCGGATTGTAGGTCTGCGGTGTGGTCATCGTCACCGTCACCGGTGAAATCAGCGAAGTCGCAAAGGTCGTGGCCTGATTGCCCGCACCATCCGTCGCCGTCGCCGTGATCACATTCGTGCCGAAGCCGAGAGGCACCGTGGCGGACCATGTGGCAAACGTGCTCCCGCTCGTGCTCGTCGCGGCGACATTGTTCACCTTGACGCCGCTGATGCCCGATCGGGTGTCCGACGCTGTGCCGGTGACGGTGATCGTGTTGGTCGCCGTCGAAGTGCCCCGCGTCGGCGAAACGATGGCCACGCTCGGCGCACCGGTGTCCTGCGTGGAGTAAACCGTATTGCTATAGGCCGACGAGCCGATGCTGTTCGTCGCCAGCACGCGGTAATAATAAGTCACGCCGTCCGAGAGATTCATGAATGTCGCGTAGGGAGTCGTAACCGTCTGCGAAGAGAGCAAGTTCGTGGTGAAATTCGCACTCGATGCAATCTGCAGCGTGTAGCTTGTCGCCGTCGCGACCGCGGGCCACAGGATCGTCTTCGACGTGCCCGCGCTGAAAAGCGGCAGCGTCGCGATCACTGGCGCAGCGGGGACGGTCGGCACGCCATTCGTCACCAGCAGGCTCGCCGAGCGCGTCGTGTTGCCGCTTCCGTTCGTGGAGTTCGTGAACGTGATCGTGTCGCTGTAAGTATTCGCCGTGAGGCTATTCGCATTCGTGACGTTGATGGATGCCGTCACTGTCGCGTTCGCACCTGCGGCTAAGGTGCCGCTGGTCGCAGACAAATTCAGCCACGACTGGGTGTTGCCCGCCGTCCAGCTCATCGTGCCAGTTCCACTGTTCGTGAGCGTGTAGGCGAGGCTTGCCGGGGAGAAAATCCCGCTGCCCGCAGCCCCTGCGGAGGAAAGCGCCGTAGCTGGTGTCACCGTGAGAACCGGCGCCGCGGTTTGCACGGTGTAGCTGCCGCTGCCAGCAGCCGTGCCCGCCGAAGAATCCGTCGCGGTGATGGTGTAGCTCACTGTGGCGCCTGCGGCCTGAGCGGGGATGGATGTGCCATACACGCCGTCATTCGCCGCGCCATCGCCGTGCAAGCCGTCGTCATACATCGTGACCGTGACCGGAGCCGCACCGGTGGTAAGCATGACGGTGATGTCGTCAATGTCGCACGTCGGTGCCTGTGCCGGTGCCGTGGCGGTGGCACCGCTCCACTGGAAACGCATCTTCATGTTTGCCGTCATATCTCCGGCAACGAGATTGTAGTGATTCAGCATGAAGCCGTGGTTAACGAGCGACGCGGTGCCCGAGTAGAACGCCGCATTGTTCACGGTGAAGAAGACGTTCGGCGTGATGGCGGAGATCGTCGTGTTCGGGGCGAGGAAGTTTGCGGTGAGAATGAGGCCCGTCTGCTGCGATGTGGGTGTTGCATTCGCGCCCAGGGTGAAACTAGCGCCCGGAGAGATTGAGATGATGCGCGCCACATTCGGAGAAATCCCGGCGTTTGGCGGACCGGTCACAAACATGCCGATTGCGAGGCCACTGGTATTTGTTGTCAGGACGACAGCGGAGTTCGGGTTTGTCGTGCATCCTGCCACCTGCGTCGCCGCGCCCTGGAGTGTCATTCCCACCGCGAGACCGGTCGTGTTGGAGCAGCCGATGGTGGTGCTGCCGCTGGTTTGGTTGTTGCCACTGTTTAGTATGCAGTTCGCAAGTGTGCCGGACGAGTAGCTCTCGCTGAGCCGCGTGTTCCAATTCGTCCCGTCAAAAATTTGGAAAGTCCACCCATTGTTGGAGACGAGGGCAGCGGTGCGCGCGTAGAACTCGACGTAGCCGGAGGTCGCGCCGCTCGCATTGATGGCGCTTGTGGTCGTGGCCATGGTGTCCGTGTAGTTCGCGGTGCCAGTGGACAGTTCAAGTCCGCAACCTGATGCGGTCAGCGTTGTCGGGCAGGTCGTAACCGTGCCGGAGTTGCCAACCGTGACGGTGAACGATGTCACGCTGATCGTCGCGACGATGGGCACCATGTTCGGCGGATTCGTCACCAGCCCCGTGCCGCTAATGCCCATGCCGACGGAAAGTCCGGTCGTGCTCGCGCAGCCGATGGTCGTGCTATTTGTCAGGGAGCAGCCCGTCAATGTGACGCCGGCCGCGGTGATCGAGAGGCCGGCGCCGCTGCCGGTTGCAGCCGCGCTCGTCACAAATGTCGTTGAGTTCGTGATGGAGCTGATTGTCGTGCCCGCGGCGATGTTCGTGCCGCTGATGCTCATGCCCGCGATAAGCCCCGTGGTGCTCGTGCATGTCACCGTAGTGGTCCCGTTTGTCGTGCAGTTCGTGAGCACAATCGGCGCTGTGTGGTTGCCCGTGCCACTGCGCAGTCTTACGTCGGCAGGGGCGCGGTTGGCGGTGGCAGTCCATGCATTCATCGCGCCCGTGATGCCGCTTGCGGTGGAAGCATTCGCAAAAGCTTCCTGAAACGCCGGAGCCGTCACCTGCGCGCCCGTGTTATAGGTGAGCTGCACGCCACCGCTCGGAACCAGAGGGGTCACCGCTGCGGTAACTGTTACGTTGTCCGTGTTCGTCGGCGTCGTTGGACTCGTCGTGATATTGCTAACCGTCGTCACTGCTCCAACCGTGAGCGGGAAAGTGGAGCTCGTCGTGAAGGTGCCGTCGCTCACCGTGAGGGTGATGTTGGTGGTGCCGATCTGCCCCGTGGCAGGTGTGACGGTGACCGTATGGTTGGGCGCCGTGCCTGCGACAACGATATTCGCAGCAGGAACGACGGTGGTGTTGGATGAACTGGTTGTGAGGCCCAGGTTCGTCGCGACTTCCTGGGGATCGCCGATCGTGAATGGGATCGCACTCGTCGCCGTATTCATCGGCGTGCTTTGGTTTGCGATGGTGCTAATGGTCGGTGGCGTATTATAGCTCCCCAATTGGGAGACCAAGTTATTGTACGCAGTTTGCTGGGCCGTCGTCATCGCGCTTACCCCGTTGGACAGAAGGTTGTTGGTTTCGTAGGGGTCGGACACGAGATCGTAGAATTTGTCCGCCGCGAGTCCAAAGTTATACCGGATGACCTTATATTGCGCATCGCGCAGGATTCGGCCACTGCCGGACAGCGTCGGGAAGCCGAGGTCGAAATAATCGTCAAAAGTCTGCGTACGGAAGACGCTTTGCGATGGATTGCTCAGCACTGGAACGAGACTTTGCGAATCGAGAACCGTTGTTGAAGGAACGGTGCCCGCGACATTGATGCCGGCGAGTTCGAGGATGGTGGAATAGAGATCCACGAAATGAGTGAGCACGTCGGTCGTGCGTCCCGGTGAGACAACGTCCGGCCCGCTGATGATCAGCGGTACGCGGATGCCGCCCTCGTAGAGCGTTTGCTTGCCGTGGTTGGTGGGATAGGGAGCCTGAAGCACGGCATTTGGCGTGCCATTGTCGCCGACAAAGATGATATCCGTGGTCGTCAGGTCCACCGACTGTAGCAGGCGACCGATCTCGGTGTCCATCGCTTGGACGAGGGCGAGGTAATACTGGAGCGGGTTGGCGAGGATGTCGGCGGTCGTGCCGCTGAGCGAAGCATAGGCGGGGCAAAGACTCGTCGGAGGCAATTGATAAAAGGGTGAATTGGTTGTCACATGCGGTGCATTGAAGGCGACCCATGCGAAAAACGGTTTTCCATCGCCACCGGTCTTAGGATTATGTGCAGTGATGAATGAGACCGCATCATTGACCTGATCCGTGGTGGCATAGGTCGTGGACGTGGCAGTCGTGGAGGTAGTGGCCGTGGACACGACCTTGGGCCAGCTGTAATAGCTGTCGAGCTGCGCCCCGAGCGTTCCGGAAAATGAAGGCCATCCGCCAATCGTGCATGGGGTGGTATTGGTGCCGCCGAGATGCCACTTTCCTATGTGCATGAGCTGGTAGCCGAATGAACTGTTTGCCGCAAACGCATCTGGCAGCGTGAACTCGAAAGCCTTCAGTGCATTATTAGACGCGGCGCCGCCCACTACGTTTCCCGTGCCGGTGCGGTAGGCATAGCGTCCAGTCAATATCGCCGAGCGGGATGGGGAACAATCACAGTAGGTATAGGCGTGTGTGAAAGCCAAACCATTGGTCGCGAGTGATGCAATGTTCGGGGTCGGCGGCAATGAGACGCCGGAGGCGGTGTTGTAGATCGAGCTGGCATCCAGGCCGTAGTCGTCCGCTATGATGAGCAGGATGTTCGGCGGTTTTACCGTGATGCTGAAGGTCGTGCTGGCCGTGGATGTTCCATCGCTGACGGTGATAGTGATGGTCGCCGTGCCGACCTGCCCAGTGGCAGGCGTCACGGTCACAGTGCGGCTGGCATCGCTGCCGCCGAAGAAAATGTTCGCCAAGGGTGCCAGCGTCGTGTTGCTCGAACTGGCGCTAAGCGTAAGGCTGCCTGCAGGAATCTGCGCGTCACCGACAGTAAATGCGATCGCCGTCGTCGTGTTGTTCTTCATCGTCGAGACATTGGTGATGCTCGTGATAGTCGGTGGCGTGTTGAATGTGATCGTCGTCGTCAGCGTGTTGCTCAGGTTGTTTGTGGTACTGCCGTCATTGGCCTGCACGGAGAGCGTGGCGCTCGCACTGCTGGCGGGAGCAGTGTAGGTCAGCGTTGCCAGTGCGGCGTTTAGCTGACTGACGCCGCCGCTAAGAGTGATGGTGGAACTGCCGTTTGCACCCGCGGAAATGACGGCCCCCGAGGCCAGCCCGCCGATGAGTGTCACGTTCAGCGTGCCGGCGGAAACGGTCAGCGTGACACTCTCCATTGCCGCCGCGTCCACGTCTGAGACCGTGATCAGGCTGCTGCCGGAAAGGCTGAGCGTGCTGCCATTCGCAACCGTCGCAGTGCTTGGGCCGCTGACCACCGGCGCTGTGTTGGTCGCCACGTTGAAGGAAATGGTGACCGTTTCCGTGATGCTTGACACACTGCCCGATCCGTTATTCGTCCCGTAATACTGGCGGTTGACGATATAAGGGAATACGGGCGCCCCTGTGGAGTCGATGGTGACAAAGTAGGCATAGGTGCCATTGGGATAGTCGGGAGTCTTGCAATAGCGGCCGTTGTATTGATCCAAGTCACCGGAACCGGCTACATAGGCATAATCTTCACCATAGCGGCCGAGCGGATAAGCCGTGCTGACAATGGGGCCGGCATAGGAGGCCTGTTCCGCCGTCGTCATTGTATAAAGCGCGGTGGCGGCCGTGCCGGCTGAGTCAAGCTTCGCGGTGTCGAGCACAGCAGACCAGCCGGGGACGGAGATACGGGCGCTCCCAGTCGTCAAGTCGGTCCGCAAGGAATAACTCGACTGCATCCGCCTGACGATGCTGGTGGGATCGGTGGCCGTGGAGTAACTGTAGGGGCCGTAGACGGGATAGCCGTCAAAGCTCCAACCAATAATCGGCGAGTGACGGAAGTTCGCGGTGTGCTCGACATAGGTTCCATCTGCTCCCTGTCCGTGTGTCAGATAGACCGCGGGGTCGTAGGGAAAGTAGTTGGTGGTGCCAACATAATCAATGTTGTCTCCAAGTTGAGCGCGCAGGGCAGTCGGGTTGACGTGATTGTGGTACTGGCCGTTACCGGGCTGATGAGCCAGGGCATGGTCAAAGGTGACCGCTTCGAGGGCTTCGGCAAGGCGGTTCCAAATTCCATCGCCAGGATTCGCGTCAGCGCCGACAGAGTGGCTGTAAGCGAACGCGTCTCCCGCATTGAAGATCGCCACGCCGTTGACGAGCAACCCCACTGGTCCGTTCCCGGCTGTGCCATGGGTTGTGGACGGATAAGTCGAATTGTAGGCAATCCGGAATAGCCCGCTCTGGTTTATCGGGAGGTTGATGAACGGCGCCGTTTTACCGATGTTATTCCACCACGGTCCCATGACATAGCTGGCCAGATCGGGAACGTTCACATAAACGTAGTTGCCGCTCGTCGAATACCGCACTTCCTGAACGTCGCCTAAGACGGCAGACGATTGTGTTTGTGTTCCATTGGTCCAGGTTGCGAGCGGCCCGCTCACGGTGCCTCCGCTGACGCCATTGTAGATCTGCGCATTTTCTCCCTGCCCGGCGAGGAACCACGAATTCAGCAGCGCGGTATCCGGAGCGGCATTCGCGGCGCTGAGACCGGCGAGCAAGGAAAGGAAGGCGATGGGTTTCATGTTGAAAAAATTGGGGGGTTAAGATTTTGTGAGGCAATACTGGCATGGGCACGTAAGGATCGTGTGACTGCCAAAGACGTTTTTTGTAAAGCTAAGGTAAAGCCCCGCTCGGGATCATGATGCCATGTGAGTTCACGCTGCGCAGCCCGCCTCGCATGATACGGTAAAGCCAGGTTTTTTGAAACATTTGGAGCCGCATATCTCATAGAACTGTGCAATTTCATGATGGGAGTCGGGAGTTGGGGCTGAGATCGACTAATCGCACCAAAGCGCTGGCTCCATTTGTTAGCAAAGATGAGTCCGCGTCGGGCGGGAGATTTGTCAGTAAAGAGTAAATCTCCGCGCCTTGCACCCCGCGACGGATTAGAATTCCAATCATACTATCATGGCACCGAACGCTCCATCTTCCGCAGCGAAAGCCCGCGAGGGCTTTCGCGTGCTGGTGATTGATGACGACGAGGATCTTTGCGAACTCACGGCAGATTACCTTGCGCCGCTCGGGTTCCACGTGGAGACGGTGCATACTGGTGAGCACGGTGCTGAGCGCGCAACAAGCGAACCGTGGCATGCGGTTCTCCTCGACGTGATGCTGCCGGACGTGGACGGCTTTGAGGTGCTGCGGCGCATCCGAGCAAAATCGAAGGTGCCCGTGCTCATGCTCACTGGGCGCGGCGAGGAAGTGGATCGCGTCGTCGGTCTCGAACTGGGTGCGGACGACTATTTGCCGAAAACTTTTTCCTCACGCGAACTGCTCGCCCGGCTGCGCGCAGCAATGCGGCGGGCGGGCTGGGTGGAGGAAATCCCCGCACAGTCGCCGTTGCGCGAGGTGATCGCGGGGCCGCTGCGCATCTGCTCCGACACGCACACCGTCACGCTCGAAGACAGGGCGGTCACGCTCACGCGCACGGAGTTTGACCTGCTACTCACGCTGGCGCGGGCGAAAGGGCGCGTGAAGTCGCGCGACCAGCTCTTCGAGGAGCTGCGCGGAGGCGAGTGGGAGGTATTCGACCGCGCGATAGACATGCACATTTCCTCGCTGCGCAAAAAGCTGAGCGACGACCCGAAGGAGCCGCGCTTCATCCGCACCGTGCGGGGCGTGGGCTATATGCTCGCAGTACCGGAGGATTGAGCGATGCGCCTGCGATTCCCGCTCTATGGCAAGGTGCTGTTCTGGTTCTTTGTGAACCTCGCGCTTGTCGCGGTGCTGGCGTACGCATTTGTGCGGACGCAGTTCCGCGTCGGCCTGGAATGGCTGCTCGCGGGCCCGGCGCAGCAGCGGATCGAGGCAATGGCCGAAACGATCACCGCAGACCTGCGCGAGCGCCCCTCGGCGCGCTGGGGCGAAGTGATGGAGCGCAACCGCGCGGCTCATGGCGGTGGCGTGACGTTCGTGCTCTTCCGCAATGACGCGCGCCAGATCGCGGGGCCGGTGATCAATCTTCCAGCGGAACTGGCCGAGAAACTCCGCGACCGCCGCGGGCCACCGAATCCGCGCGGGCCGCTCGCGCGGCCTGAAAGCGCGGGCGGAAAAAAGGGCGACGCTGCCGTGCAGCCCCCGCCGCCCGCGAGGCTCTCGTTTTTCCTGCGGGCAGGCAAACCGGCGAGGTACTATGCAGGCCTCCACATTGGCCTCACGCACGACGATCCGACAGATCCACGCGCCGTCACTTTGCTGCTCGCGGCGGACTCGATCACAGGCGGCGGGCTGTTCTTTGATCCGCTGCCGTGGCTCCTGCTTGTCTTCGCGGCACTCGTCCTTTCCGCGCTCGTGTGGCTGCCCATCGTCGGCGGAATCACGCGCGCCGTGCGCCGCGTGAACAGCGCCGCGCGGAGCATCGCCGAGGGGCGTTTCGACGTGCGCGTGCCCGCGGAGCGACGCGACGAACTCGGCGAACTCGGCGGCTCGGTGAACACGATGGCCGCGCAGCTCGGCGAACTCGTCGAGCACCAGCGCCGCCTCACCGCCGACGTCGCCCACGAACTTTGCTCACCCATCGCGCGGATGCAACGTGCGCTAGGTGTCATCGAACAGCGATCGGTGCCGGAGCAGGCGGGCCATTTGGAAAAGCTGGATCGCGAGTTGCAGCACATGGCGAAGCTCGTTGAGGAGGTGATGTCGTTCACGAAGGTTTCCGCACTTCCCACGCTTGCCGAGCCGGAGGAATTCGCACTCGCCGATCTCGTCGCTGGAATCATCGCGCGGGAAGCCGCCGACGCGCGCGTGGAGGTTCACGTTCGCGCAGACTTTCGCATTTGCACGGTTCGCGAGGCACTGGACCGCGCGCTTTCCAATGTCCTGCGCAATGCCGTCCGCTACGCTGCGCATGCGGGTCCTATCGAAGTGCATGCGGAGGCCGCGCGCGACGCGACCGTGATCACCGTGCGCGATCACGGTCCCGGGGTTCTCGCCGCCGCGCTGGACAAAATCTTCGAGCCGTTCTTTCGCCCGGAAGCCGCGCGCCAGCGCACAACGGGCGGCGCGGGTCTCGGCCTCGCGATAGTGAAGCGTTGCGTCGAGGCGTGCGGTGGGAACGTTGTCGCAATGAACTGTGAAACGGGCGGGCTGCAGGTGAAAATCACTCTGCCGCGCTGGACGTGAGGCAGACGCGGAGATGGGCGGCGCTCCGCTTGCCACACCGCTCGTCATTCGTCATTTTGGCGTGCCCGCCTCATTCTGTCGGTGGCTACAACGGAAAAGCCGACGCAGTTTCCCACGCCGGCTTTTGTGTGATTTGTCGGCTGATGCCTTACTTCAGGACGGCCTGGTGGAATTCAAACCAGTCGTCAATGTTGTTCAGGTCAATCGCGCCAGGGAGCACGCTGCCGTCGTCCGGCAGGCCGCTCGCGCTGAGGATGCCTTTGCGCGTCGCGTCGTCGTGGCAGTAGCCGAGGATGGCGAGGTTGTGGCGTTGGATGTCGGCCTTCGTGAGCTTCTTGCCGTTCTGACGCACCCACGCCTCGAAGGCGGGATACGTGGGCTTGTTGGCTGCGATGAAGCTCTTCACGGCTTCGGGGTCGAGCCCGAGTGCCGCGCAGGTCATTGCATCGTAGCCTGCGCCGAGACCGGGATAGCCGGGGGCGAGTTTGCCCGCCGCTTCGAGGCTGACTTTCAGCCAGAGGCGGGGGAGATGGAGGGCGCCAAGCGGGCCGGCGACTCCGGAACTGATCATGGGAACGTAGCTCATGTGTGTGTTTTGTTGGTTGTTGGTTGTTTGAGGATCCGCCGTGAGGCGAAATTGTGAATGTGAATTGTGAATTGTGAATGGTAGAGAACGGCGACCAGTCACCATTCACCAGTCACTTCTTCTTCTTCGGTACGCGGCCTTTGAACGTCAGCTCGGCGATGCCGCTCTTGTCGAGTGCACCGAGGCCGACTTTCACCATCTTTGAGTATTGTGCGAAGGTGGCAGCTGCGAGGGGAAGATTGAGTTTCTGCTGCTTGCCGAGTGCGAGCGCGATGCCGCTGTCCTTCGCGGCGTGCGCGGCGCTGAAGAAGCACGAGTGGTCGCGATTCATCATGTCCTCGCCGTCGGTCACGAGCACTCGGCTGTTCGCGCCGGTCTGGCTGAAGACTTCGGCGACGACTTTCAGGTCAAGTTTCAGCGCGTCCGCGAGGCCGAGGCCCTCGGCGAGCCCGGCGGTGTTGATGTTCATGACCATGTTCACGAGCGCCTTTACTTGCGCGGCCTGCCCGGCCTTCCCGATGTAGCGCATGAGCTTTCCTTCGTCGGAGAGCTTTGTGAGGATGGGCTTCACTTTTTCAAAGACCGCCTTTTCGCCCGCGCACATGAGGTAAAGCGTGCCGGCGCGCGCCTGATTGATGCTTGATGCCATGCAGCCTTCGAGCGACGCGGCCTTCGCCTTTTTCGCGAGCTTTTCCACCTGCACATGCACGCTCGGCGAAATGGTCGCACAGTTTACAAAGACGCGGCCCTTTGCGCCCATGAGCAGATTGTCCTTCTTGTTCGTGAAAATCGCGAGCTGCGCCTTGTCGTCCGTGACAACGGTAACGACGACGTCGCTCAGTTCGGTCACGCGCGCGAGCTTCGTGCAGGCTTCCGCGCCGAGCTCCACAGCGAGGTCGGCAGCGGCTTGAAAGTTGATATCGTACACGGCGGTGACCTGGTAGCCCACGTCCTTCAAGCGGCGCGCCATGTTTGCGCCCATCCGGCCGACTCCGACGAATCCAATGCGTGCTGACATAATGGAGAGAATGTTTGAGATGAAACTGAGAGTCGCCGTTCTAGCTGCGTCTCACTGCGAGGCAAGCACGGCGTGCGTGAAAATTTGCGGACGTCGCCGGCCCGCTTCAAAATCACCAGACACCCGACTGCATGAGCAGAATGAAGATCGTCGTGTCTGCTACGACATGCGTGAGGAATGGCAGGCCGATTCCTCCGGTCACCACACGGAGCCAGCCGATGGCGATGCCAAAAACTCCCGCGAGCACCGCACCAAGCGGCCCCGGTGGATACCCCTGCATGTGCCCGTAACCGAAGAACACCGCGCTTACGATGACGGTGACGGCGGATCCCCACTGCGATGCAATCGAGTCGAAAAGCATGCCTCGAAAAACGATTTCTTCGAGTGCGGCGTTGAGCAGTGGGAAAAGGATTGCGGTTCCGACGATGCCGCCGAACCATTGCACCGGAAGCAAGGTGCGGTAGCCACTGACATCCGGGTGGACTGTGCGATGAAAGATCACAAGCGTAGCGATCGTGATCAGCCCGATGATGACAGCCGAGCTCGCGGTGAAAGGTGTGATTCGTCCGAACCTCCAGCGGAAAAATGAAGCTCGAAGCGGCGGTATCGTCGCGACCATCACGAGATACGCCGAAAGGGGAACCACCCAAAGCAACGGCCAGATTCGGAATTGCGGCACCTGCATCGTCAGCGAGAGCAACGCGACGAAAAGAATTCCGTGCAGCGGTCGCCAATCCGCGCTCGAAGATCGGGTGGTCACAGTGCGCGGAGAATTTCGCCGATGAGCGCGGGGCCGCTGTAGATGTAGCCTGTGTAGAGCTGGATGAGCGCAGCTCCGGCGTCGAATTTCTCCTTCGCATCATCCGCACTGAAGATGCCGCCGACTCCGATGACGGGCACTTTTGTCTGCGAGGTGATGTGGCGGATCATCTGGGTCGAACGTGCGCGGACTGGCGCGCCGCTGAGGCCGCCGGTCTGGCGTCGGTGTTCGGGTACGGCGCTGTGATCAACGGTCGTGTTCGTCGCGATGATGCCTGCGAGGCGGTGCGATTCGACGAGCAGGAGCACGTCGTCAATCGCCTCCCACGTGAGATCGGGTGCGATTTTCACGAGCATCGGTTTGTGCGAAGTGTTCGCGGCCTGCACTGCGGCAAAAAGCTGATCAAGCGCCGGACGATCCTGCAGGCTGCGGAGGCCGGGCGTGTTGGGCGACGAGACGTTCAACACGAAGTAGTCGCCGAGATTGCGCAGGCACGAAAACGAGCGGAGGTAGTCAGCGGCGGCTTCCTCGATCGGCGTAATTTTGGACTTGCCGAGATTGATACCAACTGGAAATCGCGGCCAGCGGGGCGTCGCCTTCAGCCGTACGAGCCGCGCGGCAACGGCATCCGCGCCGTCATTGTTGAAGCCCATGCGGTTGATCACACCGGAGATTTCCGGAACGCGGAAAAGGCGCGGCTTCGGATTTCCCGGCTGCACCTTCGCGGTGATGGTGCCGATTTCTGCGAAGCCAAAGCCGAGACCCTCCCACGCAGGGAGCACGAGCGCATTTTTGTCGAAGCCCGCCGCGAGACCGACGGGATTCGGGAATTTCAGGCCGAATACTCGGCGTTCCAATTTTGCAGCCGACGACGGGACGAGGCGGGTATTTCTTTCCCGCGCCCATGTTTGCATGATCGGCCCAAGCCCGCGGAGGATCGCCATGGCGAAATGATGCACCCGCTCGGCATCAAATCGGAAAAGAATCGGCCGGAGCAAACGCCGGTAAAGCACATCGAGCACCTGTGCAGCCAAGACGATTTGGGACGCATGTGCAATCGCGAGGCCACTTGTGCCGCCGGGAATGCGCTGCTAAAGCGTACGGATGCGAAGAGTCGGAGAATTGCCCAGCGAATCGGAAGCGCAGACATTTCACGATGCGCTGCTGTCACGTGGAATCGAGAACACCGTCGAGGCCGAAGACGGCGGCAGTGTTTCGATCTGGGTGCATGACGACGATCAGATCACCGAGGCAGCGCGACTGTTCGGGCTCTTCCGCACATCGCCGAATGCGCCGGAATTTCGCGAGGCCACCACGAAGGCTGCGGTGATCCGCACGCAGTTGGTCAAGTCCGAGCGCCACCGCCGCTCGAC
>Ga0209698_10003129_pt1 | contig 18534 bp, 18 predicted proteins | sample LitLauG_LLR_2012_FD_187203 | JGI IMG/M metagenome (GOLD analysis project Ga0209698, IMG submission 187203) | Freshwater sediment microbial communities from Pennsylvania, USA - Little Laurel Run_MetaG_LLR_2012 (SPAdes) (version 2) | ecosystem: Environmental > Aquatic > Freshwater > Creek >...
GGCCATGAGCCCGCCTGAGGCACCCGGCCGCTGGCCTCAGCGCCCCGCCGCCAGGGCCGCCGAAGCGGGCGACGAGCCGCGGCCCGCGGGTGAGCCCGCGCGCAGGCCCTCATATGGACGCTACGTCGGGATGCTCGGCGTCCTGATCCTGATCCTGATCACGATCAACACGATCGTCACCAAGCCGAACGGCGCGACGGGCATCGCGCCGGGACAGCCGATGGCCCCGTTCGCGGTCCCGCTTGCGCTGGGCACGCTCGCGGGCGACGCGAACGTCGCGACCACCGCCGGGCAGGGTGCCGCGGGGAACGTCCCGGCATGCAGCGTGCGAGGCCCGCGGATCCTGAACATCTGCGAGGAATATGAGCGCGGGCCGGTCGTGCTCGCGCTGTTCGTGGCCGGCGGCTCGTGCCCGGCGGTGCTCTCTGAGATGCAGAGCCTCGTGCCCGTTTTCCCGGGCGTGCGCTTCGCGGCGGTCTCGATCCGCGGCGAACGCCCCGCGGTCCGCCGGCTGATCCACGCAAGGGCTCTGACATACCCGGTCGGCTTCGACGCGGACGGCGCGCTCGCCGCCCTCTACAGGCTCGCGACGTGCCCGCAGGTGACCTTCGCCTACCCCGGCGGCACCGTGCAGAGCAGGGCGCTGCTGAACACCCCGACGGCCGCGCAGCTGCGCTCGAGGGTCTCCGAGCTGCTCGCCGCATCGCGGGCCCGCGGCTGGAGGGAACCCGCGGGATGAGCGCGCCCGAGCGGGATCCCGCCGGCCCGAACGAGGGCTGGATCGCACCCGAGGTCGCACAGGAGCTGCCCTCGCTGCGGCTGCTGTGGACCGAGCTTCAGGTGGGGCGCACGACACCGCTCACGGGCGACTCGCCGGCCGACATCCAGGCGCGCATGCGCGCCCTGTCCAGCCGCGTGAGGGGAGCACGGGCAGTCGCGATAAGGCGCGAGCCGATACCCGCCGCCTACCGTGTCTTCTACCGGCAGATCGGCCTTGACCCGGACGTCGATCGGACGCCGATCGAGCAGGCGATCCTTGAGCGGATGCTGCACGGCGGCTTCCTCAGCGGCGGGCTGCTCGCCGACGTGCTGCTGATCTCGATGATCGACACCGGCGTGCCGGTGTGGGCGCTCGACGCAGCCGCCGCGCTGGGGCCGCTAGGGATCCGCGCCAGCGGCGAGGGGGAGCCGCTCGGGCGAGCGGCCGGCGCCGCGGCGCTGCCCGCCGGGCAGCTGGTGATCGCCGACTCAGAGCGCGCGCTGGCGGTGCTCTTCCAGCCGGTCCCGGACGGGCCCGCGCCGGGCCCCCGCACGAGCAGCGTGACCCTCTACGCGGCGCAGGTCGCCGGTGTCCCGTCACTGTATGTCGAGGAGGCGCTGTGGGCGTGCAGGGCAGCTCTGCAGGCCGGCTGACGGCGCCCCGAATGGTCGGCGCTGCGCGCCCGGGGCGCTGGTAGAATCGCGTCTCGTTCCGCGTCAGGAGAGAGTGTGGCTCAGCACGATCAGCAGCTGCTCGACCGTCGCACCGGGGGCTCATGCCCCGGCGAGCGCACGCGGCCTGCGGAGATCGGCCACACCGCGCCCACACCCGCCGCGGAGCTGGCGGCGCGGCGCTCCCTCAAGGCGCAGATCGCGCGCCTTGAGCGTGAGCTGTCGGAGATCGTGGCCGCGCGCTTCCCCTTCATACCGGCGCCGGCGCCGGTGCTCGCGCCGGGCTCGGGCCCTCGCCTGCTGGACCTGGGCGGCCTCGAGCAGGCACGCGACCGCCTCGCCGGCCAGGTCCATGAGCTGCGCGGCCTCGCCGCCGAGCGCGCCGAGCACGAGCGGCGCGCCCGCGAGCAGCTCGAGCGCGTCAAGCTCGAACCCGGCCGCTACCGGTTCTTCCGCCTGCCCGTGAGCGATCTCGGGCAGGGCGGCTGCGGTGTATGGGAGGTCCGTCCCCGGCTCGGCATCATCGGCATGCTCGCCGGCTGGTGGCAGCTCAAGCTCTCGTCAGGCTGTCCGTTACCCAGGGGGCCGCGCTCCAGGCGCGGCCCGGCTCGGCGGCGCCGAGCATCTCCGACAGGGTCCGCCGCTGACGGTCGGTCATCGAGCCGATCGTCTTCTTCTCGGACATCGGGATCTGCGAGAGAAATTTGCGGCAGCGCGTCTGGCCCCACCTGCGCTGGCTCATCAGCAGGTCGGCGATGGCCATGCTCTCGGCCTCCCACGGGCACTGGCTGATCACCTCGGCGACCGTGATCTCACCGGCGGCGACGCGCCGCTTGAGGTCGGCCCGGGCGAGGCGAACCTCGTTCGCGCGCTGAAGCGCGCGCATGTGCTGTGGACCGGCAGGGGCTATCGTCGCTGTCGCGTTCACGGGGCGTTCTCCCTTTCTGCTTGCGCGGGGCTCGCACAATCAGAGTGCTTTGATCGAATTTTGGACTGGGGCGTCCGCAGTGACCGGATGCCACCGGCCCACGACCCGATCGAGGGCTTGCCGGCACATCACATCCTGAGGGAACTGCTTTCCGGGGCTGACCCCCGGTCGGTCATGCAGAGCGCATCGGGGAAGCTACGACAGGAGCGCCTCCGCGGTCAACACCGAAGCGGGTCGTTCCTTCGCTAGAAGCGACCTTTTTCTTCGACGCGGCGACTTGTGAACATTTGGACAAGCGAGAGCGCCCGCCCACGCCGTACCGTCACAGCGCTCTCAGTGCTCGCCGGGGCCCGGCAGCGGCCCATGCTCGGCCTCGAAGGACGCCTTGACGGCCGTGAAGATGTCCAGCGCGCGGTCGATCGTCGCCTCGTCGTGGGTGGCCATCACGCTCGTGCGCAGCAGCGCGCCGCCCGGCGGCACGGCCGGGTGCAGCGCCGTGTTGACGAACACGCCGGCGTCGTAGAGGGCGCGCCACAGGAGCGCCGCCTTCCAGTCGTCGCCGACCAGGATCGGCACGATCGGGGTGACGATCGTCAGCGCGCCGGACTCCTCCCGGACGACGCCCGGAGCGTGCTCCTGAAGACCCGGGGTGGCGGGCAGCCGCTGCGGCTCGACGACGGCGAAGCCACGCTCGTGCAGGCCGTCGCGGAGCCTGCGGGCGTTGCCGAGCACCGCCCGCAGCAGCGCGGGGCCCTCATCGGAGCGCAGCACCCGCAGCGCGGCGAGCGCCGCGCCGACGGCGGCGGGGACCGCCGATGCGGTGAACAGGAACGCCCTGGAGGAGATCCGCAGGTAGTCGATCACCTCGGCGGGCCCGGCGACGAAACCTCCGCAGGAGGCCATCGACTTGGAGAAGGTGCCGATCCGCAGGTCCGCGGCGTCGCCGACGCCGAGCAGTTCCGCGGTGCCCGCGCCGGCCTGCCCGAGGACGCCCGCACCGTGGGCCTCGTCGACCAGCAGGCGCGCGCCGTAGCGCCTGCAGAGCGCCGTGATCTCTCCGAGCGGGGCGATGTCCCCCTCCATCGAGAAGACGCCGTCAACGGCCACCAGCACGCCGCCTCCGTCCTGCTGTGAGCGCTCGAGCATCTTCTCGAGCTTCTCCAGACGGTTGTGGCGGAACGGGCGCATCTTGGCGCGTGAGAGCAGGCAGCCGTCGAGGATCGAGGCGTGGTCGCCGGAGTCGACGATGACGGTGTCCGAGGGGCCGAGCAGCGTCCCGAGCACGCCCAGGTTCGCCTGGTGGCCGGTCGTGAACACGAGCGCGTCCTCGGTGCCCATCCAGTCGGCGATCTCGGCCTCGAGTTCCAGGTGCAGCGGGATCGTGCCGTTCAGCAGGCGCGAGCCCGTCAGGCCCGTGCCGTAGCGGTGCAGCGCGCTCTCGGCGCCCTGCATCACCCGCTCGTCGCCGGTCAGGCCGAGGTAGTTGTTGGACCCGAGCATGATCCGCTGCGCGCCCTCCATCTCCACGACCGGCATCGCCGGCGAATCAAGAACATGGAAGTAGGGCAGGACGTCGGCCTCGCGGGCGGCGCTGAGCACCGCTTCGCGCTCGTGGCCCCTGACCTTTGCGAAGACGTCGATCGAGGTGTGCATGTAGTGTGCCCCCGCGGTGGCGGTCGAAATCAAGACGGTGTCCGGCATGGGGGATCTGCGGCGCTTCGTCGATCTCCCATATCGCCTGCATGCTAACCATCCGATGTGGGTGCCCCCGCTGAAGGTCGAGCGGTACCTGTTTCTGACCCGCAAAATGAACGCCTTCTTCACCCACGGAGAGGCCGAGTACTTCCTCGCGCTAAAGGACGGCCGCGTCGTCGGCCGCGTAACGGCCCAGATCAACAGCGCGTTCAACGAGCAGCAGCAGAAGAACTGGGGCTGGTTCGGCTTCGTGGAGTTCGAGGAGGACCCCGAGGTGCTCGCGGCGCTGCTCGACGCCGCCGCCGCCTGGCTGCGCGCCCGCAGCTGCGAGGCGATGGTCGGCCCGGCGGACTTCGCGATGAACAACGAGAGCGGCATCCTGATCGAGGGCTTCGAGCTGAAACCGATGATCGTCCAGCCGTGGCACCCGCCCTACTACCAGCGCCTCATCGAGGAGGCCGGCATGAGCAAGGCGATGGACCTGCTGATGTGGAACCTCGAGGTCTCCGACCGCGAGAAGGTGCTGCCGGTCATCTTCGAGCTGGCCGAGAAGGTCCAGAGCGAGCACGGGATCACGGTCCGCCACATGCGCCGCTCGAAGCTCCGCAAGGAACTCGACTCGTTCGCCGAGGTCTACAACTCGGCGTGGGCGAACAACTGGGACTTCGTGCCGTACTCCAAGAAGGACCTCGACGCGCTGGCGCAGGAGATGCACCTGGTCTTCGACAAGCACTGGGCGTACATCGCCGAGAAAAACGACACAGGCGAGGTCGTCGGCATGGCGATGACGTTCCCCGACATCAACCAGGTGCTCGCGAAGATGAACGGGCGCCTGCTTCCGTTCGGCTGGTGGCACTTCGCCAACAAGAGCCGGATCATGGACCGTGTCCGCGTCGGCTTCCTCGGCGTCAAGCCCGAGTATCAGCACACCGGCGTCGCCGCCAAGCTGTATGTCGAACACTTCGAAGCGGCCGCCGTGAGGCCCCAGAAGGGCGGCGAGATGGGCTGGATCCTCGAGACGAACACCGCGATGAACCGCGGCATGGAAGCGATGGGCGGCAGGGTCGTCAAGCGCTACCGCGTCTACGAGCGCGCGCTGTAGAAGCGATCTGACCCGCTCTCTACACTTCCTGTGGTGAGTGACTCCCTTCACGCCGCGCCCGTCGCCGGCGAGTCAGAGGAGGGCGCCGCGTGGGGCCAGGAGGTCGACGCGACGCCGGTGCTCGACGCTGAGGTTGGGCCGGCCGCTCCCGGGGCCTCCTCGCCTGCCCGCCGCTCCGCCGGTTCGGTGCTGCCGGCGGCGGCGACAGCCGCGGCGGTCGCGGGCGGGTTCGTGGCCGGCGCCGCCGTGTTCGGTCTCGTCGCCCGCCGCCACTCGCGATCTCCGGCGCTGACCCAGGGCCGCGCCGCGGGGCGCCGGCTCGGCAGGCGCGGCCGCGCGGCTCCCGCTCCGCAGATGCTGCAGGTCGTCAGCACCCGCTCGCTGCTCGTCGACGTTCACGTGCTCGGCCCCGCCGGGCCCGCAAGCTGAGCGCCCCCGCCGCCGAGACTGTCGAGCTGCGTGCGCAGCTCACGCCCGCCGGGCCGTTCCGGATGCCCGGCCGCGTCGGCAAGGACGGCCTGATGCGCCGCCGCGGAGCGATCCTTGAACGCCTCATTCACCACGGCTCGGAGCCCGTCCTGCTGAGGGCTGCGCAGCAGGCCTGCGGGCAGGTGATGATCGGCGCTCGCGCGGCGAGCACCGCCGCCGCCGAATACGGGCTCGAGCGGATGCGCTTCGTGCTCGGCGTCGATCAGGACCTGCGCCCGTTCCTGCGCGAGTTCGCGGGCGATCAGCTGATCGGCCGCTCGCTGCGCCGGCGGCCGTGGCTGCGGCCGGGGCGGCGCCCGGATCCCTTCGAGGCGCTCGCGCTGGCGATCTGCCAGCAGCTGATCGAGTACGACCGCGCCGCGGCGATCGAGCGCCGCATCATCGCCGCGCTCGGACGCCGCTGGCCTGTGGCCCCGGCGCTGCGGGACTTCCCGGACGCGGCGGCGCTCGCGGCGAGCACACCCGCCCGGCTGCGCTCGCTGGACCTCGCGGAGACGAGGGCCCTGACGCTGCTGCGCGCGGCGCGCGAGGTCGCGGCCGGCCGCATCGACCTCCGCGAGCACGAGGAGAGCTGGAGGCGCCTGCGCAGGATCCCCGGCGTCGGCTCCTGGACCGTGGAGATGCTCGCGCTGACCGGCCAGGGCAGATACGACCAGGTACCCGCCGGCGACCTCGGCCTGATCAAGCTCGTCGGGCGCGAGCTGTCCGGCGGCGACCCGGCGGCCCGTGCCGCCGAGGAGCAGGTGCGAGAGTTCTTCGCCCCCTACGGCCCGTGGGCGGCGCTGGCGGCCGAGCACATGCTCGCGCCGTGAGCGCGGCGCTCAGTCGCGTTCGTTGTTGACCAGCAGCGCGAACGTCGGGCACGCTCGCGCGGCCCGCACGGCGTGGTCGACCTGAGAGCCGGTCAGCGGCGCGCCGTCGACGATCGGGTAGCCCCACTCGTCGAGCGTGATCCGCTCGGGCAGCAGCTCGGCGCACATGCCGTGCGCCTCGCAGGTGATCGGGTTGACCCGCACGCGCCGGCTCATCGTCGGGCCCCTTTTCCGCGCGGGGCGGGCATTGTCAGCGGCCTGTCGGGGAGCGGGAGCTCCGGGGTCCTCGAGCACTGCTCGCAGTGGCCGTGGCGGGCGTGGTCGGCGAACTCCGTGTCGAACGCCTCGACGCCGCTGAGGATCATCCTGACGGTGCCGTCCGGGTGCCCGCACGCGCCGCGGCGGGCGGTCAGCGACGCGAGCCGGCTGATCCGCTGCCCCGCCTTCGCGGGCGCGCCGCCGGCGGCGATCTGCTCGAGCGTCTCCGCGAGCGCCTCGAGGCCGTGGATGCAGGGGCCGCACTGGCGTGCGCTCTGCCCGTGCATCCAGCGCGCGACACGGGCTGTTTCCGCGACGGGGCACGCCTCCTCGGAGAGCAGGTGCACGACCCCCGCGCCGAGGCTCGCGCCGTGCGGGGCGAGATGTTCGTTGGAGAGCGCGATGCCGCGCAGATACTCGCCCGCGACCCAAGAGCCGCCGTAGCCGCCGAGCAGCGCGCCGCGCATGCGGGCCGTGGGGCCGCCGCCGGCTTCGATCAGCGAGGTCAGCGAGGCGCCCGTCTCGATCTCATAGACGCCTGGGTGGGCGACGGCGCCCGACAGCGTCACGAGCGTGGAACCGGGCTGGGAGGGGGTGCCGAGCTGGCGGAACCAGCGGGCGCCGTGGCGCGAGATCAGCGCGATGTGGGCGAGCGTCTCGACGTTGTTGACGAGCGTCGGGCGCTTGCCGATGCCCTGTTCGTAGACGCGCGGCGGCGTGAACGTGGGCAGCGAGGGCCCGCCGCTGAGGAAGTTCACGAGCGCCGTCTCCTGGCCCGCGGAGTAGTGGGCGGGGATCCGTGCGAGCTGGACCTTGGGCGAGTGCTGGGCATCCTCGCCGCGTTCCTCGATCGCCGCCGCGACGGCGTCGACGCACTCCTGCGAGGACTCGCAGACGGCGATGATCAGCTGGTCGGCGCCGACCGCTTCCGCGGCGATCACGCCGCCGTCGATGATCAGCTGCGGCAGCGTCTGCAGCAGCGTGCGGTCCTTCAGGCTCGCGGGCTCGCCCTCGGTGCCGTTCGCGACGACGATCGCGCGGCCCCTCGCGGCGGCGACGGCGCGCATCTTGGTCGCCGCCGGGAACGCCGCGCCGCCGCGCCCGACCAGCCCCGACAGCTCGAGCTCTTCGACGAACGCGCCGGCCTGCTCGCGCCCGCGCCTGCGCCCGCCGGGCCGCACCCGCGGCAGCGGGCCGTGCAGCGCGAGGTGCTCGCGCAGCGTCAGCGGGCCGCCGTCGGGGCGGATACCCGCGAGCAGCCTCGGCAGCGTGGGAGTGTCCTGCGGGGCGGTCACGGGTGGGTCCAGCGTAATCGTGGGCTGCGAGATAGCCATCAGTGGCTCCCTGTCGAGGTCGAGGTGGCCTGAGAGTGGTGGGGCAGGAGGTTCGCCGGCGTGCCCGCGCGCCGTGGCCATTCAGAGCCCAGCGGGCCGCCGGGGAGCCACAGCAGCAGGAACAGCGAGAAGATCCCCGCTCCGCCCAGGGCGGCGCCGCGGATCGCCCGCTCGTGGGGCCAGCCGTCGAGCACCCGCGAGAGGATCGCGAGCAGGACCGCGACAAGGCAGATCACGCTGAGGATCATCAGCCACGCGCTTTTCACGTCGCTGCCGGTCCCGAAGCCGTGCAGCAGCGCGATCGGCCAGCTGGCGTAGGTCAGCCAGTGGACGGCCCGCCACGTGTTGTAGCCCATCCGCGCCCTCAGCAGGCTGGTGATGATCACGGCGAGGATCAGGTCGAAGGAGACCGCGCCGAGGCCCAGCCAGAACGGCCTGTAGCTCCCCACGAACGGGATGAACGCGTCGGTGAGCGAGATCGGCGCGAAACTGTCGAGCACGGAGGTGAGGATGTGGATCACGAGGAACGCGAGCGCCAGCAGCGATGAGGTGCGGTGCAGCGAGTCCGTCAGGAATCGCGGCCAGTTCGGGGTGCTGAATCGCCGCACGTCGAGCACGCCGAGCACCAGCGCGAGCGTCAGCAGCACGAGCGCGACCGCCCCGGTCGAGCGCGTCAGATACCAGTAGAGGCTGCCGCCGGCGGCGCCGAGGGGGGTGATCATGCCGCCGAAGCCGTCCGGATCTGGTTCACCGGCTCGGGCCAGCCGGCGACGCGCTGGACGTCCCCGTCCGCGTCGACCAGGCGCGCGGGCAACCCGAGCGACTCGAGCCACTCTGGCGCCGCGCCCGCGCGGATGATCGCCGCGGTGGAGGCGATGTTGGCGTCCGTGCAGCTGCCCGCCGCGACGCTGACGGTGCGCCAGGTGTCGAGGACCGGCGCGCCGGTGTCGGGGTCGATGATGTGGTGCATCGTGCGGCCCGCGTGGCTCCAGCGGCGCACCGCGGTGCTGGACGTCGCGAGCCCTCCGGAGAGGATCGTGATGGTCTGCCCGGGTGCGGAGCTGTCGCTGCGGTGGTCGTCGGTGACGCGCACCTGCCAGCCGCCCTCCGGGGCGCCGCCGCTCGTGGCGATGTCTCCGCCGACGCTGACCAGGATCGGGCTGCCGGCAGCCTGCGCCGCGGCCTGCGCGGCCCGGTCGGCGGCCCAGGCTTTGGCGGTCGCGCCGAGGTCCAGCGTCACGCCGGCGGGCATGCGCACCGAGGATCGCTCGCGGTCCAGCGCGACCTCGCGCCAGCCCTCGCGGACGCGTGCGCTGACGGCGACCTCGAGCTGTGCGTCGGAGTGGTCTCCGGGCGCGCGCAGCAGTTTGAAGTCGCGGTCATAGCCCGCGATCTCCAGCGCCCTGCCGATCGTGGGGTCAACGTCGCCGCCCGTCAGCTCGGCGGCGCGAAGGGCCTGCGCGAGAGCGTCCATCAGGACCGGGCCGACGGCCGTCGAGCGCCCGGAGGCGGCGTTCAGCGCGGAGAGCTCGGAGTCCGCCCGGAAGCGGCTGCACGCGAGATCGACGCTCTCGAGCTCACGTTCGGCGGCCGCGCGCGCCGGCTTCAGCGCCGAGCGCTCGCACGCCTGCAGCACGATGTTCGTTCCGAGTGCCTTCCAGCGAACCGTCGGGAGGGCGGCGCCGGCGTCCTGGGAGCCCACTCAGGAGCCTCCGGAGACGACCGGGCCTGAGCTTTCCTGTTCGGGAGCGGGCTGGGGGGTCGGTTCCGGCGCGGCCTGCTGGGTGTGTTCCGGAGCGGCCTGCTGGGTCTGTTCGGGAGCGGCCTGCTGGGTCTGTTCCGGCGCAGCCTGCTGGCTGGATTCCGGGGTGGAGGCATGCTGGCCGGATTCGGGGGTCTGTGAGGATTCCGCCGACGCGCTCGGCGTCTGCGACGGCGCGGCCAGCGGCGCCGATGCTTCCGTGGCGGCGCTCGGCGTCGCGGCCGTCGTCTTCGCTGCGCTTTTCGCGGCCGGGGTGTGCTTGGTGCTCTTCCCCGGGAAGGCGTTGGCGGCGACGTCCGTGAGGACACCGGCAAGCACGACGCTGCCTGCGATCAGGGCGCGGTTGAAGTTGCCGAGCTGCCTGAGCGCGGCGTCGCGGGAGTGCGTGGTGTTGATCGGGTTGACTGGCATTCGTGTCCCTGGGCTAGTGGTCGGAGAACAGCGAGACTGCGTTGAGCCAGCCGCTGTACTGGGGGATCAGGACGATCGCGAGCACCACGCCGAGCGTGAGGGCCCCGGCGAGCGAGATGGCGCGGCCCGCGCGGCCGTTGACGTCCCGGCCGGTTGCCGGGCGCTTGTAGTCGGCGCGGAGCAGCCTGGGCATCTCGGGCAGGTGCGCGAGCACGTGCAGGCCGGTGACAGCGATCCAGATGATGAAGGCGGCCTTGTGCGGAGTCAGCCACGTGCTGCGCGAGGAGGGACCCTCCAGGAGCAGCACGACGCCGGTCGCGAAGACCGCCACGGTCGAGGCGATCACGACCGGCGCGAGCAGCCTCAGCGCCGTCATCGGCGGGCCCTTGCGGCGGTAGGACGGGTTGCCGGCGTAGTAGCGCGCGAAGCGGTAGCCGGTCGTGGCCATCTTCAGCATCACCGGCGGGATCAGCAGCAGCCCGATGAACATGTGCTCGGAGAGCAGCGGGCGAACGCGAAGGATCGTCACGCCGAGCGCGGCCAGGAGCACGAGCAGCATCGCGCCGCTCGCGGCCGTCAGGATCTCGTTTCCGGTCGTCCCGCCGCCCGTCAGCCGGCCCAGGCGCGACTCCGATGATCGGGCCGACGCGGACGCGTCGGCGCTGTGAAGCTTCACCGCCATTGCAATCAGTGTGCTCACTTTCGCTAAGAATCCGGTATGCGCAGCATGAGAAAGCTCATGTGAACCGTTTGCAGGGGAAAGGGGCCGCAGCGCGAGGCCTATGCTTAGCGACATGGCCGACGCGAGCGATTCAGCGACATCGGCGCCCGGCGAGGCCGCGGGCGCGGACGAACTGTCCGCGCGGCCAAGCGTCCTGATCGTAGAGGACGAGCCCGGCATCGTCGACTTCGTGACGCGCGGCCTGGAGGCCGAGGGCTTTCAGGTGCAGTCCGCGCTGGACGGGATCGCGGGAGAGCGCCTCGCGCTGAAAGGGGGCTATGACGCGATCGTGCTGGACCTGATGCTCCCCGGCCGCGGCGGCCTGGAGGTCCTGGAGTCCGTGCGACGCGCGACCCCGAACGTGCCGGTGATCGTGCTCACCGCCCGCGGCGAGGTCGAGGACCGTGTGCTCGGCCTGGAGTCCGGCGCCGTCGACTATCTCGTGAAGCCGTTCTCGGTCGCGGAGCTCGCGGCGCGCCTGCGCGCCCAGCTGCGCGTCGTCGCGGAGGCCTCGGCGAGCACGCTGCGGGCCGAGGACATCGAGGTCGACCTGCTCTCCCGCAGGGTGCGCCGCGAGGGCGAAACGATCGCGCTCTCCACCACCGAGTTCGAGCTGCTCGTGTTCCTGATGCGCCACCACGGGCAGGTCGTGTCCCGCGAGCAGATCCTCACGTCGGTGTGGGGCTACGAACACGATCCCGCCACCAACGTCGTCGACGTCTACGTCGGATACCTGCGGCGCAAGCTCGCACGGACCGGCACCCCCGCCCCGATCGCCACGGTGCGGGCCGTCGGCTACCGGCTCGGCGGCTCCGCCTGAGTGCGATGAGGGCCAGGCTGCGGGCGCTGCGTGCCCCGAGTCTGCGAGTTCAGCTCGCGGGCGCCCTCACCGTCGTAACGCTGCTCTCGACGGCGATCATCTTCGTGGTTGTCTATCGCGGCACCGGCGACCGCCTGCGCAGCGAGATCGACCAGGAGGTCTCGGCCGACGCCCGCGAACTCGCGCGGCACCTGACCTACTCGGGCGCGAGGACACCGAAGGGCCTGCTAGCCGTCGGCAACCGATACGTCAACACGAGGCCGTTCAAGGCCGGCTCGACGCTGCTGCTGGTGCTCGTGCCGGGCGCTGGCACAGCCACCAACCAGCCGGAGGTGTTCGCGCGCCGGCCGCCCGATGAAGGCGAGAGCGCGGCCGAACAGACCGAGGAGGACAAGCTCTCCGGGAACCTGATCCGGGCGCCGATCGGGTACTCGACGGTGCCGCTGCAGGACGCGGGGGAACTGCGCGTCGCCAAGGTGCCGGTCCACACGCCGCACGGGCTCACCGCGACGGTCGGGGCGGGGGAGCCGCTCTCGTCGGTCGAGCACGCCCAGCGCGGGGTCTCACGCGCGTTCATCCTCGCCGCGCTGCTGGGCCTCGGCGGCGCGCTGATCGCCTCCGTCCTGATCGCCTCGCGGATCTCGCGGCCGCTGCGCAGGATGGCCGAGGTCGCAACGCGCGTGGACGGCGGCGACCTCGACCCGCGCATGCAGCACGACGGAAGCGAGGGCCACGAGGTCAGCGTGCTCACCGACTCCTTCAACCACATGCTCGACCGCCTGTCCGAGGCCTTCGAGGGCCAGCGTGCATTCGTGGCGGATGCCTCGCACGAGCTTCGCACGCCGCTGACCGTGATCCGCGGGCAGATGGAGGTGCTCGCGTCCCAGCGCAACCCGAGCCAGGAGGAGGTGCGCCGCGTCTCCCGCGTCGTGCACGCCGAGATCGCGAGGGTCACGCGGCTCGTCGAGGACCTGCTGCTGCTCGCCAAGAGCGAGCAGGGCGAGTTCCTGCGAACCGAGCCCGTCGACCTGCCGTCGTTCGTCAACGAGCTGTGGGACGGGATGAGCCTGATCGCCGACCGTCGCTTCGAGCTCGGCTCGGTGCCGGTGGGTGTCCTAGACGCCGACCCGGACCGCCTCGCGCAGGCGCTGCGCAACCTGCTCGCGAACGCGATCGCGCACACCGATGAGGAGACGGGCATCGTGCGGCTGACGATCGAGCCCGCGCCGGGCCAGCGCGTGCGCTTCGTCGTCCAGGACGACGGCCCCGGCATCCCGGTCGATCAGCGCGAGCGCGTGTTCCGGCGCTTCCACCGCACCGACTCTGCGCGCGACCGCGCCTCCGGCGGCACCGGGCTCGGGCTCGCGATCGTGCGTGCGATCGCCGACGCGCACGGCGGCGTCGTGTCGGCGGGCGCCTCACCGGAGGGCGGGGCGAGCATCGTGCTCGAACTTCCGGGCTTCACCGCGGCGCGGGCGCCGGCGCCGCCGGTCGGCGTCAGGGGATGAGCACCGCGGAGCCGCTGAAGCGGCCCTCGCGCAGATCCTGAAGCGCCTGTGCGGCGCTCGCCAGGGGGTAGGTGCTGACCCGCGTCCTGACGGGCACGCCGGGCGCGAGCTCGAGCATCTCGCGTGCGTCCTGGCGGGTGAGGTTCGCGACCGAGCGGATCGAGCGCTCCTCCCACAGGTCGGCGTAGGGGAACGCCGGGATGTCGCTCATGTGGATGCCGCCGCAGACGACGGTGCCGCCGGGGGCGAGGGCGCGGAGCGCCAGCGGCACGAGCTGGCCCGCCGGGGCGAAGATGATCGCGGCGTGCAGCGGCTCCGGCGGCGGGCCCTCCGAGTCCCCGGCCCACTGCGCCCCGAGTTCCAGCGCGAAGGACTGGGCGGCCTCGTCGCCGCCGCGGGTGAAGGCGAAGACCCTCATCCCGCGGGCGATCGCGACCTGCGTGATGATGTGCGCGGCGGCCCCGAAGCCGTAGATGCCCAGGTTGCGCGGCTGCCCGCACATGCGAAGCGCCCGGTAGCCGATCAGTCCCGCGCACAGCAGCGGAGCCGCCTGCTCGCTCGCGTAGCCCTCGGGTATCGCGAAGCAGTAGCGGGCGTCGGCGACGGCGTACTCGGCCATGCCGCCGTCGATGTCGCGGCCGGTGAACAGCGCCCGCGTGCAGAGGTTCTCGCGGCCGCTGGTGCAGTACTCGCACTCGCCGCAGGTCCAGCCGAGCCAGGGCACCCCGACGCGGCTTCCGGGCGCGGGGCCGCCGGGCGCCCCGCTCGCGATGACCCTGCCGACGATCTGATGGCCGAGGATCCGGGGCGGGGACGGCACGTCCACCTCGCCGTCGAGCAGATGCAGGTCGGTGCGGCAGACGGCGCAGGCCTGCACGCGCAGCAGCAGCTGGCCGGCCGCCGGCTTGGGCACGGCGACCATCGCCTCGCGCAGGGGCAGCCCGACGCCGTCGAACAGGATCGCGCGCATGCTCGCCGGTGGCCGCTCAGGGGTGCTGGCCATATGCTGCGCAGTGAAGCACGACTGCGCGGATCTCACATGGAGCCCGGCCTCTACTACAGCCACCCCGTCTGCCTGGAGCACGATCCCCGCGCGCTCTCGCCGGGGCACCCGGACACCCCTGAGCGCCTGATCGAACTCGAACGGGTGCTGGGCGAGCGCGACTGGCTCGGCTGGGAGCGCCGGCCTGCCCCGCAGGCCTTCATCGAGCAGCTCGAGCTCGCGCACACCCCGCATCACGTGCGGCGCATACGCGAGCTGTGCGAGGGTGGCGGCGGCGCGATCGACGCGGACACCTACGTGGGCCAGGCATCCTTTGACGCCGCGCTGCACGCGGCCGGCGGCGCATGCGCGATGGCCGCCGACCTGCTCGCGGGGCAGGCACAGACCGGTTTCTGCGCGGTCCGCCCGTCCGGGCACCACGCCGAGTCGGACGCCGCGATGGGGTTCTGCCTGTTCAACAACGTCGCGATCGCGGCGGCCGTGGCGATCGCCCAGCTCGGCATCGACCGCGTGTTCATCCTCGACTGGGACGTCCACCACGGCAACGGCACGCAGGAGATCTTCTACGAGCGCTCCGATGTGCTGTTCGCGAGCCTGCATCAGGCCGGCCTCTACCCGGGGACGGGGACGCTCGGCGAATGGGGCTACGGGGACGGCGAGGGGCACACGATCAACATGCCGGTGCCCGCCGGCTCGCAGGAGCGGCTGTGGCTGTCGCTGCTCGACCGCGTCGTGCTGCCGGCCGCGGTCGCGTTCAAACCGCAGCTGGTGCTGGTGTCCGCCGGCTACGACGCGCACGTCGAGGACCCGCTGGCGGACTGCAGCCTGCGCACCGAGTCCTTCGCCCAGATGGCGCTGCGGGTCCGCCAGCTCGGCCATGCCGTCGGCGCGCCGGTCGGTGTCGTGATGGAGGGCGGCTACAACCGCCGGGTGCTCGCCGAGGCGGTCGGCGCGACGCTCCCTGCTCTCGCCGGTGACGGGATCATGCTCGCCGAGGGCGAGGGCTCGTCCGACGGCGTCAGCGAGATCACCGAGCGGGCGATCTCGCATCTCTCGGCCCACTGGCCGCTGTAGGGCGCCTCAGCCGAAGAACAGCTCGGCGGTCTCATAGAGCGCCGGGTCAAGCAGCTTGGGTTCGCGCAGCGCCTCCTCGAGGGGCACCTCGATGATGTCCGTGCTGCGCAGCGCGACCATCATCCCGAAGTGCCCGGCCGCGACCGCGTCCATCGCCGCGACGCCGAAGCGCGTCGCGAGCACGCGGTCGAAGGCGACGGGCGTGCCGCCGCGCTGGATGTGCCCGAGCACCGTCGCGCGGCTCTCATAGCCGGTCAGCCGCTCGATCTCGACCTCGAGCGCCGCGCCGATGCCGCCGAGGCGCTCGTGCCCGAACGCGTCGGTTGTGGCGGCGCGCGTCTGCAGCGCTCCGCCGATCGGCGTAGCGCCCTCGGAGGCGACGAGGATCGAGAAGCTGCGCCCGCGCGCATGGCGGCGCTGCAGCTGGGCCACGAGCGCGTCGACGTCGAAGGGGCGCTCGGGCACGAGGATCGCGTCGGCGCCGCCGGACATGCCGGCGTGGGTCGCGATCCAGCCGGCGCCGCGGCCCATCACCTCGACGATCATCACGCGGTTGTGCGATTCCGCCGTGGTGTGCAGGCGGTCGATCGCGTCGCTGACGATCTGCACGGCGGTCTGGAAGCCGAACGTCATGTCCGTGCCGCCGAGGTCGTTGTCGATCGTCTTCGGGACCCCGACGACGGGCACGCCGGCCCTGTGCAGCTGCTCAGCCACGCCGAGCGTGTCGTCACCGCCGATCGGGATCAGCGCGTCCACGCCGACGTCCGCGAGCGCCCGCGTGACCAGCGCCGAGCCGTCCGCGCCGTCCGCGTAGGGGTTCGTGCGCGAGGAGCCGAGGATCGTGCCGCCGCGGGGAAGGATCCCGGAGGTGGCGCGGCGGTCGAGCTCGATGTAGTCGCCCTCGAGCACGCCCGCCCAGCCGCGGCGGAACCCGACGAAGCTGTTGCCCTCTTCGAGCAGGCCCCGCCTCACCACGCCGCGGATCACCCCGTTCAGTCCCGGGCAGTCGCCGCCGCCGGTGAGCAGCCCGATCCGCGCCATCAGATGCCCTGCCCGGGCAGGAACTCGTTGGTGAACGGGGGCAGCCCGGCGTCCGCCGGGTTGTGCGTCAGCTGGCCCTGCGTGAACATCCAGGTCGCGAACGCCGCCCATTCCTTCGGGCTCTGCCAGCCGAACGGCTTGCCGGCTTCGGCGGGCACCGCGGCCGGCAGCGTGGCCTTGATCGATTCCAGCTGGAGCTTCTGCGGAAGCGTCGGGTTGGCCGCGAGAACGTCGGCCGCGGCCTGCGCCGGCTGCGCGCGGACCTCGCGCTCGCCGCGCGTGAGCGCCTGCAGGAACGCGCGCAGGTCCTGGCCACGGCTGCGCGCGTCAGCTTCGCGCACGACGAGGTTCAGCTCCTGGTTGTTGGGGACGCCGGCCTGGTCGACCGGGATCACCGTCGGCTGGCGGTGCATGAGCCGCAGCTCGATGGCCTCGTAGTTCCAGAAGCCTCCGATCGTCGCGTCCACATGGCCCGAGAGCATCGCCGGCACGAGCCCAAAGCCTACATCGGAGACCTTGACCGACGGGATGCTGACGCCGGCGTGCGCGAGGGCGGCGTCGAGCTCGGCCGCCTGGTAGGGGATCCCGGCCGTGCCGACGCGCTTGCCGGAGAGGTCGGCGACGCTGTGCACGGAGCGGCTGAGCGAGATGATCGACGTCAGCGGCCGCTGCACGAGCGCGCCGATCGAGACGAGTTTCAGGCCCCGGTCGCGGGCGAGCAGCAGCTCGGGCTCGTAGGAGATCGCCATGTCCGCGCGGCCGGCGGCGAGGTCGCTGAGCGGCTGTGCGGGCGTCGCCGGCGTGAGGACCTTCACGTCCAGGCCGACTGCGCGGAAGTCGCCGTGCGCGATCGCCGAGTAGAGCGCGGCGTGGTCGGCGTTCGGGAAGAAGTCGAGGATCACCGTGAAGGGCTTGGTCGACGGCGCGGCGAGCACGTCCTGCTTGGCGCCGCACGCGCTTAGCAGGGCCGCGCACGCCAGGCACGCGGCGATCAGCAGCGCGCGGGGCGGCGTGATCTTCTTCGGGGTCGTCAAGGCAGGGCCCAAGCGGCGCGGATGCTAGCTGCCGGCGGCGATGACCGGGCGTGTCAGCGCCCTGACGAAATCCTCGAGCTGCGAGGTCGTCCAGCACTCGAACGCGGTGCAGTGCTCCTCGTAGGCGGCGATCACGGAGTCGCCGTAGTTCCAGTACAAGCGCGGCTCCGGGTTCAGCCAGAACGTGCGCCCGGCGCGGGCTGCGATCTGCGCGAAGTAGTCCGCGCGCGGGTCGCGGCCGTTGGTGCGGGCGTCGCCGAGCACGATCACGGTCGCCCGTGGGTGCAGGTCGTCCTCGACCTGGGTCAGGAACTCCGACCAGACGCGCCCGTAGTCGGTGTAGCCGGAGATGTCGGCGACGCCGGCGTCGTTGGAGATCCGTTCGCTGACGGTCTTGAAGTTGCGCTCGTGTTCGAAGATGTCGGTCACCTCGGAGATGCGCTCGATGAACACGAACGAGCGCATCTTGCGGAACGTGTCGTGCAGCGCGTGCAGCACCGACAGGAAGAACACGGACGCCGACGTGACGCTCGTGGAGACGTCGCACAGCACGTAGATCTCGGGTCGTTTCGGGCGCCGCGGCCTGAACTTCAGCTCGACCGGGACGCCCCCGGTCTGCAGCGACGCGCGCATCGTGCGCCTGACGTCGACGTGCGCGTGGCGGCGGTGGCCCCGTTGCTGCATCCCCTGGGTCGCGAGCCGGCGGCGGAGCTGGGCGACCACGCGGTGCACCGCGGCGAGGTCGGCGAGCGGCCCCGACGGGAGCGCCCTGTCGAGTTCGCCGAGCGGCCTGGCCGCGGGAAGGCTGCCGGTGCGCTCGATCTGGCCGCGTTCGAGCTCGCGGCGGAGCAGCGCCTCGAAGCGGCGCAGCGCCTCGCGCGGGAGCCCGTCGCGACGGGCGTCATCCTCGGGGAGGTCCGGCTGGGGCTCGGCGCGCAGGCCGAGCGCGCGCCGGATTCGCTGCACGTCCACGCCGATCACGCCCGAGCCCTCCTGGCGGCGCGCGAACGCAGCGATCGCCATCCTCGCGAGGTCGCGCATCGCGCCCTCGGAGCCGTCACGCAGCGCGGCGGCGATCTGGGCGCGCAGCGCCTCGAGCTCGGAGTCGCTG
>Ga0209698_10003130_pt1 | contig 18531 bp, 16 predicted proteins | sample LitLauG_LLR_2012_FD_187203 | JGI IMG/M metagenome (GOLD analysis project Ga0209698, IMG submission 187203) | Freshwater sediment microbial communities from Pennsylvania, USA - Little Laurel Run_MetaG_LLR_2012 (SPAdes) (version 2) | ecosystem: Environmental > Aquatic > Freshwater > Creek >...
CACGGTCAAAGCGGTGATCAACGAGGGGCGCGGCGAGGACTTCCCGGCCGCGTTCGGCGCGGTGCTGGACTTCGTGCGCGAGCACGGCGAGGAGCTCGCGGACGACGCGCTCGACGCCTCCCAGGTGATCCTGCCGCCCGCCGACGCGACCTACGACGAGGCTCGCCACGAGTTCACGGGCGAGGGCCTGATCCCGGACTAGGAGCCCGGGGACCCGATCAGATCGGGATCCCCCACAGCGGGAACCACCGGTCGATCTCGGGCTCGATCGGCATCTCACCGGACATCTGCGCCTTGATCTGCAGCTCGCGCTCTCTGACGTGCTGCTGCGGCTGTGACGGGTCCGGCACGAACGGGTACCAGCTGCCGCGCTTGTAGTTGTAGATGAAGTAGATGCGCCGGCCCTTCGCGTCCGTGAACGCGAACACGGCGCACAGCAGACGCTCGCCGTGGCCCGCCGTCTCGATCGAAGATGACACCGCGTTGATCCCGACCGCGAGGTCTTCCACGCTGGGGGCGCCCTCAGCGTTGCGCAGCACCATCCAGCGGTAGCCGTAGCTGTCGTCCTGGGTGCTGACCGTCGTCGCGCTCTCCCCGCCGGTGGCTGTGACGACTTCTTCCATCTCCTTCAGCGTGGCTTCGAACTCGCTGGTCGCGAGCGCCTGGAAGACGATCGCGGCGACCCCGTCCGGTTCGATCTGATGCTCGGAGGAGAGCGTTATGTACGCGGTGGTGATCGCGAACAGGTGGTCGGGCGCCGGGCCCTTGACCTCGTGGCGGCCGGTGAGGATGTCGCGCAGGCCCACGTCAGACTGCGCTCTGGAGCTGAGTCTCGAGGCGCTCCAGTGCGGCCAGCCGCTGCTCGAGCGGCGGGTGGTCGGAGAAGATGTTCATCAGGGACTTCTTCGCGCGGGCGGGGATGATGAAGAACGCGCTCATGCCTTCCGCGGCGCGCAGGTCCTGCGAGGGGACGCTGTCCATCGTGCCGCTGATCTTCAGCAGCGCCGAGGCGAGAGCGCTCGGGCGGCCAGTCAGCACCGCTGAGCCGCGGTCGGCGGCGAACTCGCGGTAGCGCGAGAGCGCGCGCAGGAGCAGGAAGGAGAGCGCGTAGACCGCTACGGAGACGAGGATCACGATCATCACGTCCTCCTCTTCTTCGTTGTTGCCGTAGCCACCGCCGAAGAAGAAGGCGAACTGCATGATCAGCGACGCCAGCGCGGCGAAGAAGCTCGCGAGCGTCATCACCATCACGTCACGGTTGACGACGTGGGTGATCTCGTGCGCCATCACCCCTTCGAGCTCGGCGGGCGAGAGCATGTCGAGGATGCCGCGGGTCGCGCAGACGGTCGTGGACTTGCGCGAGCGGCCCATCGCGAAAGCGTTGGGCATCGAGGTCTGCATGATGCACACCCTCGGCTTGGGGATATCGGCCTGCACGCAGAGCCGCTCGATGATGCCGTGCAGCTCGGGCTCCTCGGCAGGGGTCACCTCTTTGACGCCCATGCTCGCCATCGCGATCTTGTCCGACGCGAACAGCTGCACCAGCAGCAGCACGACGGCGATCACGACGATCACGCCGGCGCGGGCTCCGGCCGCGAACAGGACCCCCACGAACACGACGTACACCAGTCCCAGCAGGAACATCGTGAAGATCATCCGGGCCTGGAGGCCGGTGTCTTTGCCAAAGCTCGTCTTGCGCTTCGCCATCGCGGATGATTGTGGCAGAACCACATAGGAGTGCCCTAAAGTTGCCGGCGGATACAGATGCCGGCCGCCGACACTCCATGAAGCCCGAAATACATGTCCTCGGGATCTCGATCAAGACATTCGGGGTGTGCTTCGCGCTCGGCTTCCTCGCATGCGGAGCGGTCGTCCACCGGCGCCTGCGAGAGCTCGGGCGCTCACCGGACTGGGCGTATGAGATCGTCGGCGCCGCGCTGATCGGAGGTGTCGTCGGCGCCCGCGTCTACTACCTCATCGAGAACTACTCCCAGGTGAAGAACGACCTGCTCGGCAGCGTGTTCTCCGGCTCCGGGCTCGTCTGGTACGGCGGGGCGATCGGCGGAGCGATAGCCGTGGTCGGATGGATGAAGTGGCGCGGGGTGCTGGAACTGAAGATCCTCGACATGAGCGCCACCGCGCTGGCGCTCGGCTACGCGATCGGCCGGATCGGATGCCAGGTCTCCGGCGACGGGGATTACGGGATCCCGTCGAGCCTGCCGTGGGCGATGGGCTACCCTCACGGCACCGTCCCCACGCCGCCGGGTGTGACGGTGCACCCGACACCGATCTACGAGACGGTGACGATGTGCCTGCTCGCCTACTTCCTGTGGCATCTGCGGGACAGGGTCAGGCCGGGTGTGATCTTCGCGCTGTACCTCCTCGGCAGCGGGCTCGAGCGCTTCCTGGTCGAGTTCATCCGCCGCAACAGCGAAGTCGTCGCGGGCCTCACGGCGCCCCAGCTCGAGAGCCTCGCCGCGATGGCCGCGGGGCTGATCTGGCTCGGCGTGATCCTCAGCCGCGGCGGCACCGCGGCGCTCCGGCCGACCCCGGCCTGAGCCTGCGGCGATAATCACACTCGATGGCCACCCTCACGACCCTCAGCAGCGTGTACCCCGTCGGCAGCCGCCTGAACGAGCACGGCCGGCTCGAGGTCGGCGGATGCGACACGATCGAGCTCGCCCGCGCGTTCGGCACCCCGGCCTACGTGGTGTCCTCGGAGGACCTGCGCTCCCGCGCGCGCGCTTTCCTCGCGGCGGCCCGCGACAGCGGGCACGGCGACCTGCAGGTCGTGTTCGCATCCAAGGCGTTCCCGTGCACGGCGGTGCTCGAGCTGTTCGCGTCGGAGGGGCTGTGGTGCGACGTTGCCTCCGGCGGAGAGCTGCACCTCGCGCTCGCCGCGGGATTTGACCCGGAGCGGATCGTGATGCACGGCAACGCGAAGTCGCTCGTGGAGCTGCGGATGGCGGTCGACGCCCGCGTGGGAACGGTCGTGCTCGACAACTTCGACGAGATCGCAAGGCTCGCCGCGATCGCGGCCGAGCAGGGGGTTGAGCAGCCCGTGATGGTGCGCGTCACCCCCGACGTGCGGGGCCGCACGCACGAGAAGATCTCAACCGGGCAGGCGGACTCCAAGTTCGGATTCTCGATGGCCGACGCGCCAGCCGCGATCGAGCGGGCGAGCGCCGCCGCCGGCCTGCGGCTGCTCGGGCTGCACGCGCACATAGGCTCTCAGCTGCTCGAGCTCGAGCCCTTCCAGCGCGAGGTGAGCGAGATGGCGGCGCTCGGGAGCTTCCCGGCGTGGGACCTCGGAGGCGGGCTCGGAGTCCGCTACACCTCCGAGCAGCCCGAGCCGCCGGCGATAGAGGACTACGTCGCCACGCTGGTCGGCGCCGCCCGTGAGGCGGGCATCGGCCCCGAGGCGCGCCTGCTGATCGAGCCGGGCCGGGCACTGACCGCGAACGCGTGCGTGACGCTCTACACGGTGGAGAGCGTCAAGCAGAACGTCTCGCGCTGGGTCGCCGTGGACGGCGGCATGTCCGACAACCTTCGCCCGATGCTCTACGGCGCCGTCTATGAGGCGCACGTCGCCGACCGCTTCGGCGGCAGGACCGAGTGCGTTCTTGCGGGCAAGCACTGCGAGTCGGGCGACGTCGTTATCCGCTCGGCGATGCTCGATGACCCGCGCCCCGGGGACGTGATCGTGACGCCCGCCACCGGCGCGTACGGCCACTCGATGGCCAGCAACTACAACGGGGTGCCAAGGCCGCCGGTGATCTTCTGCGCCGACGGTGACGCGCGCGTGGTGGTACGACGCGAGAGCTTCGAGGATCTGACCGCGCGCGATGTCCGCTGAACGCGCACGCGACGGGGCGGCGTTCAACGTCGGGCTGCTCGGCCACGGCACGGTCGGCGCGGCGTTCGCCGAGCTGCTCGAGCAGCGCGCCGGCGAGATAGCGGGCCTGACCGGCCGCGAACCGCGCCTGACCGGAACGCTCACCCGCAGCTCCGGCAGCTTCGAGGAGATCCTCGCCGGGGCCGACCTGATCGTCGAGCTGATGGGCGGCGTGGACCCGGCGCGCGAATACGCGCTCGCCGCGCTGCGCTCCGGCCGCCACGTCGTCACCGCCAACAAGCTGCTGCTCTCACAGCACGGCGAGGAGCTCTACGCGGCGGCCGAGGAGGGTGGCGCCCAGCTCCTGTTCGAGGCCGCTGTCGCCGGCGTCGTGCCCGTCGTGCGCGTGCTCGAACAGTCGCTCGCCGGCTCGCACATCGAGCGCGTGCACGGGATCGTCAACGGCACCACCAACTTCATCCTGAGCGAAATGGCGCGTGGGCTCAGCTACGCGGAAGCGCTCGCGGAGGCGCAGAGCAAGGGCTTCGCGGAGGCCGACCCCAGCGACGATGTCAGCGGCAGGGACGCGGCCGCGAAGATGGCGATCCTCGCGCGACTCGCGTTCGGCGCCCCCGTGCACCTCGACGAGGTGCCCTTCGAGGGGATCGAGCATCTGCAGGGCGACGACCTCGCCTACGCGCGCGAGCTCGGCCTCGGCCTGAAGCTGATCGGCACGGCCGAGCGCCGCGACGGCGGGCTCTCAGTCCGCGTGCACCCCGCGTTCCTCTACAGCGGCCATCCGCTCGCCTCGGTCGCGGGCCCGTTCAACGCCGTCACGGTGGAGTCCGAGGCGATCACCGAGATCACGATGTCGGGCCCCGGCGCCGGCGGCCCGCAGACCGCCAGCGCGGTGCTCGGCGACCTCGTCAGCGCGATGCTGCCACCCTCGGGCCGCCGCGCCCCCGTCCGGCGACTGCCGCTGCTAGTCGACATCGAGAGCGCGTTCTACCTGCACATGGACGTCGCAGACCGCCCCGGCGTGCTGGCCGCGGTCACGCAGGCTCTCGGCGAGCACGGCGTCTCGATCAAGTCGGTGGTGCAGCGGGGGATGGGCGAGCGCGCCCGCCTGGTGATGGTCACCCACCCCGTGCTCGAGTCGAGCATGCGCGCCGCGGTCGCCCAGGTCGCAGAGTTCAAGGACGTCCGCTCCGTGCCGCGCACCATCCGTGTGATCGAAGAGGAGTTCGTATGAGCCAAGGAGAGATGATCGACACCCACGTGCCGCTGATCGAGCGCTACCGGGAGCGGCTGCCGTTCGCCGACGGCGACCCGGTCGTGACGCTGCTGGAGGGCTCGACGCCGCTCCTGTATGCGCCCGTCCTGTCGGAGATGGTCGGCGCGAGCGTCCGGCTGAAGCTCGAGGGCGCCAACCCGACGGGATCCTTCAAGGATCGCGGCATGACGTGCGCGGTGTCCGCCGCAGTCCGCGAAGGCGCGAAGGCCGTGATCTGCGCATCGACCGGGAACACGGCGGCCAGCGCGGCCGCCTACGCTGCGCGCGCCGGCATCACCTGCGCGGTGATCGTCCCCGAGGGCAAGATCGCGCAGGGCAAGATGGCCCAGACGCTGATCCACGGTGCCCGCGTGATCTCACTCGCCGGGAACTTCGACCAGGCGCTCGAACTCGTGCGCGAGCTCACCGAGACCCACAAGATCGTGCTCGTCAACTCGGTCAACGAGTTCCGCATCGAAGGCCAGAAGACCGCTGCGTTCGAGATCCACGAGGCGCTCGCCGGCGAGCTCGAAGTGCTCTGCATCCCGGTCGGCAACGCCGGCAACATCACCTCCTACTGGAGGGGCTTCCGTGAGGTCGGCGCCGCCCCCAGGATGCTCGGGTTCCAGGCCGAGGGCGCTTCGCCGCTCGTGCTCGGCCACCCCGTCGAGCATCCGGAAACGGTCGCCAGCGCGATCCGCATCGGCAAGCCGGTCAGGTGGGAGGACGCGATGGCGGCTGCCACCGACTCGCGCGGCGCGATCCGCTCGGTGAGCGACAAGGAGATCCTGTCCGCCTACCGGCTGCTCGCCTCCCGCGAAGGGATCTTCTGCGAGCCCGCATCGGCAAGTTCCGTCGCCGGGCTGCTCAAGTACGGCGCGGACGGGGCGCACGAGGTTGCGTGCGTGCTCACCGGCCGGGGCCTGAAGGACCCCGAGACCGCGATCGCCAACAACGACGGGCACATCATCCAGTGCGCCGCCGAGCGCGCGGCGTTCGAGGAAGCGGTGCTTGGTGATCCGTAGGCGCCTGGTCCGGGTGCCTGCTTCCTCGGCGAACCTCGGGCCCGGCTTTGACTGCATGGCGGCGGCGCTCGCGCCGGCCCTCGAGCTCGAGGTGCTCGAGAGCGCCAGCTTCGGCGTGGAGAGCGATCTCGCGGTGCCCCTCGGCCGGGAGAACCTGTGCGTGGAGGCGTTCGAGCGCCTGCACAGCGCCGAGGGCTTCACGTTCAGGATCAGCTCGGAGATCCCGCTGACGGGCGGCCTGGGGTCGAGCGCCGCCGCGATCGTCGCGGGCATGATGGCCGCCGACCACCTGTTCGAGCTCGACGCCGACATCCAGTCGCTCGCGAGCGAGATGGAGGGCCATCCCGACAACGTCGCCGCCGCGCTGCAGGGCGGCTTCGTCCTGTGCGCGGACGGCATGGTCACGCGGATCGACCCGCCGACCGGCCTGGAAGCACTCGCGGTGATCCCGCTGCAGGGCGTGCAGACCCACCGCGCCCGCGCCGCGCTGCCCGAGAGCGTGCCGCTGCAGGACGCCGTATTCAACGTCGCGCACGCGTCCCTGCTCACGCTCGGGCTCGCCCGCGGGGACTGGGACCTGCTCTCCCGCGGCCTGCATGACCGCCTGCACGAGGACTGCCGGGCGCACCTGTTCCCGCGTTCGGCGGAGCTCGCGCGCAGAGCCAGGGAGCTCGGCGCGCTCGGCGCCACGATCTCCGGTGCCGGGCCCGCCGTCCTGTTCTGGTGCTTCTACGAGCAGACTGGAGCGGTCGCTGAGGTGCTCGCCGAAGAGGTTCAGGGCTGGGCCACGCTGCTGCGCGCGTCCTTCGAGCCTCAGGGCGCCTACGTCAAGGAGCTCTGAGCCATCCCGGCCAGGCGCGAGCGCGCGTCCTGCAGATCCGGCAGGCGCCCGAGCAGCTCATCGGCGAGCGCCACATAGTCCGCTCCGAGGTCGGGGCGGTGGTCGAGGATGGAGCGTGCCCGCTCGGCTGACTCGGCGTAGGCGATCGAGGCCCTGATCACCGACTGCAGCACCTGCTCGCCGAAGCGCTCCTGCAGAGAGGTGAGCGCCTCCCGGGAGTGCACGGTGCGCATGTCGGCGAGGTTCAGGAGCACGCCCAGCACCGTCAGGCGCGGGTTCAGGCTGTCACGCGCGAGGCCGACGACCTCCATCGCCTGCTCGACGCCCTGCAGCGCGAAGTACTGGGCCTCCGCGGTGATCAGCGCGTAGTCGGCCGCGACGAGCCCGTTGATCGTCAGCAGGCCCAGCGACGGCGGGCAGTCGATCAGGATCACGTCGTAGTCGTCTGCGACCGAGGCGAGCGCGCGCCTGAGGGTCAGCTCGCGGCCCATCTTCCCGCCGAGCATCAGCTCCGCCTCGGCGAGCGTGAGGTTCGCCGGGACGATGTCCTCGTGCACCGCCTCGGAGGTGCCGGCGCGCCCAGACAGCACGTCCGCGATCGTCGGCTCGACGTCCGCGGGGAGGTCGAAGTAGTCCGAGAGGTTGCCCTGGGGGTCCAGGTCGACCGCCAGCACACGCAGATCGCAGCGGCGCAGGACGTCGGTGAGGGTGCGGACGGCCGTTGTCTTGCCGGTCCCACCCTTCTGCGAGAGCACCGCGATCGTGTGGGTCATGGCGCGATACTACGCGCCTTGCGCGGTCGGGGTCACCGCGACCGGAGCGAGCGCCCGGGGAGGCTCAGCCGTGGCTCTGCGCGGAGCCCGGCCCGGCGCTCTGCTCGCGCTCGGAGCCGGCGTCGCGGGTCACCGCGATGAACGAGAGCCTGTAGCGCCCGACGATGATCTCGTCGCCGTCCTTGAGCGTCCGGCCGTCGACCCTGGCGCCGTTCACGAAGACGCCGTTCAGGCTCCTGTCGTCGAGCAGGCGGACCCCGTCCGGGTGCCTGACGATCAGGGCGTGGCGCCTTGACACCGTCGGGTCGTCGAAGCGCACGTCGGCGGCCAGGCTGCGGCCGATGCGTGTCCATTCGCGTGTCAGCGCGACGGTCCGCAGCTCGCCAGACTCCTCGTAGCAGAGGTACTCGCCCGGCGCATCGAGCTGCTCACGCGCCTGCGCGACCTTGTCGCTGTGACCGGGTGTGGGCGACTCGACCAGCGCTGCCCGGCGCGTGTCCGCCGTGAAGGACCCGGTGTCCGCGGAGCCGGCCGCCGTGCTCTGCCCGCTGAAGAGGGAGGCCCGTGCGAAACGCTCGGAGCCGCAGGCCGGGCACGCCGTCAGGGCCTGCGAGGACTCGAGCGTGAGCATGTATCCGCAGTTCTCACAGCGGAAGGATCCGGCGCCGACGAAGGTTCCTGTCGTTACAGAGTCCATGGTGTGCTCCTCCCTTTCTTCTAGCAGCTACGAAGGGGGGCTCCCTCGCCGGGGGAACTCGTGGCGATCATAACAAAGGCCCAGCTGCCGCGTGACGCCGCACAGGCGTCCGCGGCGGGGCAGGAGCGCGGCTCCGCGCGGCGAAATCAACCCGAGATGAGACCGGCAGACCACCAGCCAGACCAGCTTGAGATGCACCTGCTGCGCCGCGGGCTCGGCGCCCTCGAGGCCGACCGCAGCCGCTGCGCGGACTGCGGCCGCACCCCGCTGACGGGCGAGCTCGTGCACGCCTACGCCGGGCGCAGGCCCGTCATCGTCTGCGAGCTGTGCAGGCCCCGCCGCCGCGAGACGCCGAGCGCCAGCGAGGTCGTCCGGCACTGCGAGCACGGCCACGCCGTGCGCCTGACGGCCCGCGCCGCCTGACCCGCGCCGGACGCGGGCCTCCCGCGACGCGGGCTAATAGACTGGGCGCGCGTGCATCCCCTGACCGTCTCCATCGTCGTTTCGGCGCCCCGCGAGCAGGTCTTCGAGTACCTGCAGGACATCGCCAACCATCCCGAGTTCACCGACCACTACCTGGTCGACTGGCACCTCACCCGGATCGACTCCGTCGGAGAGGGCGCGGGGGCGCGCTTTCGCGTGAAGGCGCCGTTCAACCGTTTCAGCTGGGCCGACGTCACCTTCTCGGAGGTCGAGCCCTCGCACAGGCTCGTAGAGGTCGGCAGGACCGGGAAGGACAACCGCATCCGCACGCTCGGCGTCTACGAGCTGGCCCCGGCCGCCGCCGGCGGGACCCGAGTCAGGTTCACGCTGCAGACCGTGCCCGCGACGATGTCCGACAAGATCCTCGAGGGCCTCGGCGGGCGGGCGTGGATGCGCCGCAAGAACCACAAGGCGATGAAGCGACTGCGCTCGATCATGGAGCGCGGCGAGGACCGCGGGCAGCGCGTCACGGTCGCGGCCGGATAGACTGCCGCGTCGCAATGTCAAGCCGCCTGCGCAAGCTCATCCCCGTCGCGCTCTCGGTGCTCGCCGTGCTCCTGCTCGGAGCCTGCGGCGAATCGCACACGAAGGTCACGACGGGCACCTACGCCGGCGAATCCGGGCAGAACGCGCCCTACCTCGACGTCGGCCCGCTCGTCTACCAGGTGCAGCTCTCCCGGCAGCTGAACCCCGCGAACTCCGAGGACGCCGGGTATCTGCAGGGCCTGACGCCCGCCGAGCAGCAGCTGAAAACAGGCGAAGAGTGGTTCGGGGTCTTCATGCAGGTCTACAACAGGCATGAATCGCTGAGCTTCCCCTCGACGGAAAACATCACGATCAGCGACACCCAGGGCAACGTCTACTCGCCGCTGCCCCCGCCGCTCGGCAACCCGTACGCCTACCGCGCGGGCCCGGTCGGACCGAGCAGCGTGGTGCCGCCGGCCGACACGACCGCGCAGTTCGGTCCCACGCAGGGAGCGCTGCTGCTCTTCAAGATCAAAGTCGTCTCGCTCGACAACCGCCCGCTGAAGGTCAAAATCGTCGACCCGAACGACCCGACGCAGACCGCGTCGGCAGTCCTCGACGTCTAGAGCTAGAGCCCGGCCTGAAGGCCGGCTTCGAGAACCTGCCTGGCGATCGGCGCCGCGGTCGCGCCGCCGGCGCCGTCTTTCACGAGCATGACGCAGACCGCCAGCCGCGGCTTGTAGGCGGGCGCGAACGCCGCGAACCACGCGTCGGTGTTGCTCGATTCGCTTTCGCCCGAAGCGCACGATTCCTTGTTCGATTCACCTTCACCGGCGGGGCTTTCGGTCGGCGCGGTGCTCTTGCAGGCGCTCTTCAGTTCCGCGGTGCCGGTCTTCCCGGCGACGATCACCCCCGGGATCGCGGCGGCGGTGCCGGTGCCTTCACGCACGACGGCGACCATCAGGTGGCGCTCGGTGCGCGCCAGGTCCGTTTCAAGGACCCGCACGGCGGGGGCGTGGTGCGCCGACAGGAACGTCGCCGTCGGGCGCCGGCCCTCGTTCGCGACGGTCGCTGCGACGGTCGCCATCTGAAGCGGGGTAGCGAGCACCTGGCCCTGGCCGATCGCCGTGGAGCCGGTGTCCAGTTCGCCCTGTATCTGCGCGGCCGCCGGCAGCGTGCTCTGCGGCGCCCCCGCGATGCCGGTGTCGTGGTTGAAGCCGAAGGATTCCGCGGCGCCGACGAGCTTCGCCGAGCCGAGCTTCGCGCCGAGCGGAGCGAACACCGAGTTGCATGACACCGCGAAGGCCAGTTCCAGCGTGCCGCCGCAGCTCTCGCCGTTGGCGTTGCTCAGCTTGACGCCGTCGAGCGTCGCGTAGGTCGCGTACGGGAAGACGGTGCGCGGGTTCGCGAGCTTTGCCTTCAGCACGGCCGCGAGCGTGATCATCTTGAAGGTCGAGCCCGGCGGCTGCAGACCGTCGAGGCCGATGCCCGCGACCGCGAGGATCTCGCCGGTCGACGGCTTCATCACGACGATCCCGCCGTAGAGCCCGCCCAGCGCCGCGACTGCTGCACGCTGCAGGGACGGTGAGATCGACGTGCGGATGCTCGCCGCCGGTCGCGCAGCGGCGTAGGCGAGCACGCGGGTCCCGGCGAGCAGCTCCCCGCCCGGCGTGCCGCGCAGCTGATCGTCGAGCGCGCGCTCTGCGCCGCTGAGCCCGACGAGCGCCTGCGGCGGGACCCCCTTCGCTTCGAGTTCGGCGGTCCGCGAAGACGGCACCGGCCCGACCTCGCCGATCGCCGCGGCGCCGGCTTCCCCGAGCGGCGAGCTGCGCGTGGCTTCCGTCGGCGTCGACGGCGTGACCGTGCTCTGGGCGCCTTCCGCGAGAACCGAGCCGTCGCGCGCGAGCAGGCTCGCACGGGCGGGCATAGTGGTGCGCCGGCTCAGCCGCTCGCCGGCATTCAGGCCCGGGAACGCCGCGGACTGCGACCACGCGATCTGCGGGCCCGACGATTCACCGGTGGTCTTCAGCGTGTAGGTCAGCGGGAGCGTCCCGAACAGGCGCGTCTGCACCTGCACCGGGATCGACACGCCGCCGCTCGCTTCGCTCGCCTTGCCCCTCACGCTCAGGCGCGTCGCGGTGGCGATCCGCTGGGCGGCTTCGTAGGCCGCCGCGAAGCGGGTCGCAGTGATCGCCCGTTTTGAGGCTGCGTCGAGGTCGGCGTACATGCTCGCGTAGTCGCTTCGCGCCCACGCTTCGGCGTACCGGTTGCCGAGCGACTGCGTCGCGGAGGCGCCGGATTGCGCGCCGACGATCGCGCCCGCGGCGAACGCCACGGCGGCGAGCGCGAGCATCGGGCGGGCCCGGCGAAGTCGAAGGTGGCTGTTCTCAGTCACTGAGCTTGTAGAACATGGCAGGTGACACAGCTGGACTGGATCATCGTCGCGTTCGCGCTTCTGCTGGCCCTGATGGGTTACCGGCAGGGGTTCATCGTAGGCGTGCTCTCATTCGCGGGCTTCGCATTGGGAGCTTTCCTCGGCACCCGGCTGGGTCCTCTAGTGCTGCCGAAAGGTTCGGCTTCTCCGTATGCACCCGCATTCGGCCTGGTCGGCGCGATCCTCGCCGGCGCGATCCTCGCGAGCGGCGCCGAGGGCGTCGGGTTCAGGCTCCGCAGGGTCCTCGTCGTCCCGGGCATGGGGATGCTCGACGGGATGCTCGGCGCGCTCCTCGGCCTCGCGCTCGGGCTGGGGATCGTGTGGATCGTCGGAGCGGTCGCCGCGCAGACCCCGGGCCAGGACGCGCTCAGGGCCGACGTCCAGCACTCGGCGATCCTCCGCGAGCTGGACGAAGTGCTGCCGCCGTCCGGTGGCGTGCTGAACGCGCTCGCACGGCTCGACCCGATCCCGAGCATCACGGGCCCTGCGCCGGACGTCGCCTCGCCGACACCGCAGATCGCGCGTGCACCGGCCGTCGGGCGAGCCTCGCGCAGCGTGGTGCGCGTGCTCGGCACCGCCTGCGGCCTGGCGATCGAGGGATCGGGCTGGGTGGCGGAGCCGGGCATCATCGTCACCAACGCCCACGTCGTCGCGGGCGAGGAAGACACGACGGTCGAGGTCGGCGGGAACGGCCCGGGCCTGCCCGCAGAGCCGATCGCCTACGACCCCAACGCGGACCTCGCGGTGCTCCGCGTCCCGGAACTCGGCCTCCCGCCGCTGACCCTCGCGCAGGAACCCGAATCCGGCACCGGCGGGGCGATCCTCGGATATCCCGAGAACGGCCCGTTCGAGGCGGCCGCCGCGAGGATCGGCCACACGCAGAGCGTCCTCACCCAGAACGCATACGGCCAGGGGCCGATCTCGCGCCAGCTGACCCCGCTGCGCGGCCTGGTGCGCCCCGGCAATTCGGGCGGGCCGGTCGTCGACGCCCAGGGACGGGTGCTGACGACGGTCTTCGCCTCCACCGTCGGCTCCCAGACGCGGGGTGGCTACGGCGTCGCCAACGAAACGGTCGCCGGCCTGCTCGCCACGACTTCGCGCACCGGCGCGACGGTCTCCACGGGGGCGTGCGCGCCGGGTTAGCGGGGTGACCCCGGGCATCACGTCGCGGGGCACCCGCTACGCTGACCGCCATGTCCAAGACCCTCCTCGTCGCCGAGAAGCCTTCAGTCGGGCAGGACCTCGCACGGGTTCTCAAGGGCCCGTTCAAGAAGGAGGAAGGGTCACTCGAGGGCCCCGAGCACGTCATCACATGGGCCGTCGGCCACCTCGTCCAGCTCGCCGAGCCCGAAGCGTACGACGCCAAATACAAGAGCTGGCGGATGGCGGACCTGCCGATCGTGCCGGACCGCTTCAAGCTGATCGTGCGCGACGAGCGCTCCCGCAAGCAGATGTCGGTAGTCACCAAGCAGCTCCGCCGGGAGGACATCGACGAGGTCGTGAACGCCTGCGACGCCGGCCGCGAGGGTGAGCTGATCTTCGCGTACCTGTATGAGAAGGCGAAGGCCGACAAGCCGGTCAAGCGGCTGTGGCTGAACTCGATGACGACGGCGGCGATGAAGGACGCGCTCGCATCGCTGCGGCCCGGGGAGGAGTTCGGCAAGCTCGAGGAGGCCGCGCGGTCGCGCTCGGAGGCCGACTGGATCGTCGGCATGAACGCCACGCGCGCCGCCACGATCCGTCTGCGCAGCTCCTTCGACGGCGCGGTCTCGCTCGGGCGGGTGCAGACGCCCACGCTCGCGATCGTCGCCCGGCGCGAGGAGGAGATCAGGGCATTCAAGCCTGAGCCGTACTGGCTCGTGGACGCCACTTTCGCGGCACCGGCGCTGCAGGGTGAGGGAGGCGAGCGGACCTACCTCGGGCACTTCCACACCCCCGCCGGCGGAGGCGGACGCTCGAAAGGCCCGCGCATCGCGACCGAGGAGGAGGCGCTGGCGATCGTCGCAGCGTGCGAGGGGCGTCCCGGCACGATCACCAAGCTCGAGAAGAAGGAGCAGCGCGAGAAAGCGCCGATGCTCTACGACCTCACGACCCTGCAGCGGGAGGCGAACAACCGCTACGGGTTCTCCGCCAAGCGCACGCTCGGCGCCGCACAGCGCCTGTATGAGGAGCACAAGGCGCTCACCTACCCGCGCACCAACTCCCGCTACCTGCCCACCGACATGATCGACGAGATCAAGCCGATCGCCGAGCTCGTCGGCGCGCGTCCGGAATACCGCGCCGGAGCCGAGTACGTCACGAGCCTCGACGTGCTCCCCCTCGGCCGCGTCGTCAACGACGAGAAGGTCACCGACCACCACGCGATCATCCCGACGCGCTCCGAGCACAACCTCGAGAAAATGAGCTCGGACGACCGTCGCATCTACGACATGGCGACGCGCCGCTTCCTCGCCGTCTTCCACCCTGAGGCGGTGTTCGAGAACACCCGCATCGAGACCACCGTCGAGGGCGCCGAGGAGGGCGGTGCGCATGTGTTCCGGACGAGCGGCAAGCTGCTGCTCGTGCCCGGCTGGCGCGGCGTCTACGACGAGGTCGCCGCCGACGGGAAAGCCGAGCCCGACTCGGCCGCGGATGAGGACGAGGCCGAGCAGCAGCAGCTGCCGCGCCTGTTCGAGGACGAGTCCGTCCAGACGCGCAAGGTCCAGAGCCTCCGCAAGGAAACGAAACCGCCCCGCCGCTACAGCGACGCGTCGCTGCTGGGCGCGATGGAGACGGCGGGCAAGCTGGTCGACGACGACGAGCTGCGAGAGGCCATGAAGGACTCCGGGATCGGCACCCCCGCCACGCGGGCCGCGATCATCGAGCGGCTGATCACCGTCGGCTACCTCGAGCGCGACGGGCGTGCCCTCGTCGCGACCGAGAAGGGGCGGAACGTGATCCGGCTCCTGAACGACCACGCGCTCACCTCACCGGGCCTGACCGGCAGCTGGGAGCAGCGGCTCGGCGAGATCGAGCGCGGAGAGGAGTCCCGCGAGCACTTCATGGGAGATATCGCGGACTTCGCGCGCGAGACCGTCAAGGAGCTCGATGAGACGCTCAAGGACGTCCGCATCCCGAGGGCGCGTCTCGGCCCGTGCCCGGTCTGCGGGCACGAGATCGTCGAGAACCGCAAGGGCTACTCGTGCTGGGCGCGCGAGGACCCCGGCTGCGGGTTCGTGATCTGGAAGGCCAAAGCCGGCAAGCAGCTACCCGTCGCGGTCGCCAAGGAGCTGATCAAGACGGGATACACAGCCCAGGCCATCACCGGCTTCCGCGGCCGCAGCGGCCGCAGCTTCCGCGCGCATCTGGCCCTCAGCCAGACCGATGAGGGCAAATGGCGCGTCGAGTTCGACGAGCTGTGGGCGAAGGAGGGCGCGAAGCCTCCCGAGGCGGACGCCGATGCCGAGGGTGCCGCGGCGAGCACGGATGCCGTGGGGGCCCGCAGCGCCGCGTAGCGGAGGGCCGCGTTCCGCCGTCGGGTGCGTGCGCCACGATGGGCGGCCATGCCGATAACGCTCGTGACCGGGCCCGCGAACGCGGGCAAGGCCCAGGTCGTGCTCGATGCGCTTCGCGCCGATCTGGCACGCGGGCATGACCCGCTCCTGATCGTCCCCACCCGCGCCGACGCGGAGCACTACCTGCGGGAGCTCGCGGGCGCGGGCGCCGCCCTCGGCGCGCGGGTCGAGCGCTTCGACGGGCTGATCGACGAGGTGGTGCGCCGTGCCGGCGGGAGCGGCAGGGCGATCGGCCCGCTCTCACGGGACCGCGTGATCGCACGGGCCGCGCAAGGCGCCGGCCTCGGTGACCCCGGCCGCGGGCTGCTGCGCGCGACGGGTTCGCTGATCGCGGACCTGCGGGTGAGGCGGATCACACCCGGGCGGCTGCACCAGGCGCTCACGCAGGCGGCTGCCCCGGGCCAGGACCCGCCCGCGGGTGCGCTCGCCGCGACCTATGGGGCCTACGCGCGCGAGCTCGAGCGGATGGGCCTGACGGACCCCGAGCAGCGAGCCGTCGACGCGCTCGACGAGCTGCGGCGCACGCCGTCGCGGTGGGGCGGCACGCCGGTGCTGTTCTACGGCTTCGACGACCTCACGCGCCTGCAGCTCGACGCGATAGAGACACTCGGGCGCGTCGTCGACGCGGCGGTGATGGTCTCGCTCGCCTTCGAGCGGGGACGCGTCGCGTTCGCGGGCCGCGCCGGCACGTTCCAGGAGCTCGAGCCGCTCAGCTCTGAGCACCGCGAGCTGCCGGCACGGGTCGACCACTACTCGCCCGGCGCCCGCGGCCCGCTCGGCCACCTCGAGCGCTCGCTGCTGGAGAGCGGCGCTGCCCGCGTCGAGGCGGGCTCGGCGGTGCGCCTGCTGCAGGGCGGCGGTGAGCGCGCGGAGCTGGAGCTCGTCGCCGCCGAGATCGCCTCGCTCCTGCGCGAGGGCGTCCCGCCCGAGGAGATCGCGATCGTCGCGCGATCCCCGGCCTCGATCGCCGAGCTGCTCGCGGAGGTCCTCTCGGCCGCGGGTATCCCGTTCGCCCTTGCCCAGCGCCACCCGCTCTCGAGCTCGGCGATCGGCCGCGCCCTGCTGGGTGTGCTGCGCTGCGCCGGCGGCTCCGGCGAGGCCTCGGACCTGCTGGCCTGGCTTCGCGCACCCGGTGTCCTTGAGCAGCCGCAGCTCGCGGATGCGCTTGAGATCAGGCTGCGCCGAAACGGCACCGAGGACGCCGCGGGAGCCCGTGCCCTGTGGGAGGAGCGCAACTGGCCGCTGCGGGGCATCGACGAGCTGCGCGAGAGCGCCTCGCGCGGGCCGCTCTCGCTGCTCGAGCGGACGGGTGCCGAGATCGACAGGCTGTTCCTGGCGCCGCGCCGCGGCACGGGGTCGCTGCTGGGGCCGGCGCAGGCACGCGAGGCGAGGGCGCTCGCCGCGGTCAGGGGCGCGCTCGCGGAGCTGCGTGAGCTCGCTCGAAGCTCACCGGACCTCGCTCCCTCGACGCCCCGCGAGCTGGCGTCCGAGCTCGAGCGAGTCGAGGTGCTCAGCGGCGATCGCCCCGGACCGGGCCTGGTGTCGGTGCTCGACCCGTTGCAGCTGCGCGCAAGACGGGTCAGGGCCCTGTTCCTCGTCGGCCTGTGCGAGGGGATCTTCCCTGCCCCGGCAAGGCCGCAGGCGCTCATCTCCGACGAGGAGCGTCTGCGAGTCGCCCAGGCGTCGGGCCTGCTGCTCGGCGAGAGCCGCGACCAGCTCGCGGCCGAGCGGTACCTGCTCTACGCGGCGCTCTCACGGCCCGAGGAACTGCTCGTGCTGAGCTGGCACGACGCGGACGACGACGGCGAGCCGGTCAGCAGGTCGCTGTTCGTGGATGACATCCTCGACCTGTTCGACGCGGGCCTCGCCGAGACGGCGATTAGGCGGGCGCTCGGGACCGCCGACGGTGAGCCGGGGGGCGCGCTTGCGGCGCATTCGCTCGGGCCGCTCAGCGAGGAGGTCCTGCTGGCCGAGCTGCGTGAGCACGTGTGGTCGGCGTCCTCGCTTCAGGCGTGGGCGGAGTGCCCGGTCCGCTGGTTCATCGAGCGCATGCTCCGCCCGGGACCGATCGACCCCGAGGCCGAGCCGCTCGCCCGCGGAGCCCTCGCGCACGCTGCCCTGAGGGACACGCTCGCCGGCCTGCGCAGCGAGAGCGGTTCCGCGCGCCTGACGCCGCGCAGCCTGCCGCGGGCACGCGAGTTGCTCGGGCAGGCGCTCGCCGAGAATGAGGAGCGCCATCCGCTCTCGGTCGCGCCCGAGCGCCGTCCCGGCTTCCGCCGCCGCCTCAGGGCCGATCTCGAGCGCTACCTGGAGCACGCGGCGGGCCTGGAGAGCCCGCTCGAGCCGACGCGGCTGGAGCTCGGTTTCGGGTCGGCGCCGGGCGGCGAGCCCGGCGAGGAGGGCGAGGGCGAGCTCCCCGCGGTCGACCTCGGCGCAGGCGTGCTGATGCGAGGGCGGATCGACCGCGTCGACGAGGACGGAGCCGGCAGGGCAGTCGTCTACGACTACAAGGCATCCAGCGCCCCGCCGGTGGCGCGGTGGATCCCGGAGGGCAGCCTGCAGGTCGCTCTCTACATGCACGCCGTCGAAGGGCTGCTCGGTCTCCAGGTCGCCGGCGGCTTCTACCAGCCGCTCTCGGGACCAGATCTGCGCGCGCGCGGGGTGCTCGACTCCGGCAGCGGCATTGAGATCGGCGCGATGCGGACCGACATGCGCGAGGGCGAGGAGATGCGCGAGGTGATCGAGCAGGCGCTCGCCGAGGCGCGCCGCGCCGCCGGCGAGGCGGGGGCGGGCGAGCTCGAGCCGCGGCCCGCGACCTGCGGCTACCGCGGCTCGGGTTGCATGTATCCCACGATCTGCCGGTGCGAGACGTGAGCCGGCCCGGCCAGCAGCAGCTCCCCGGGATGGGCGCCGAGCCCACCGGCGAGCTCACCGTCGAGCAGGAGCAGGCGGCCGAGCGTCGCGCCGAGCCGCTGCTGCTGTCGGCCGCAGCCGGCAGCGGCAAGACGACGGTGCTCGTCGAGCGCTTCGTGCGGGCGGTGCGCGTCGACGGCCTGCCGCCGTCGAGGATCCTCGCGATCACGTTCACCGAGCGCGCCGCGGGCGAGCTGCGCGAGCGCGTACGTGCGCGCCTGCTCGAGCTCGGCGAGCG
>Ga0209698_10003131_pt1 | contig 18529 bp, 14 predicted proteins | sample LitLauG_LLR_2012_FD_187203 | JGI IMG/M metagenome (GOLD analysis project Ga0209698, IMG submission 187203) | Freshwater sediment microbial communities from Pennsylvania, USA - Little Laurel Run_MetaG_LLR_2012 (SPAdes) (version 2) | ecosystem: Environmental > Aquatic > Freshwater > Creek >...
CAGCACTATGCGGGGGAGCGCTCCGGAAGGGAGCTGCGGTCAGGGCGTCCCACGAGTTAACCGGACAGTGCAAACCCGGGTCGTGCTTGACGCGATAGTTTCCACTAAAACATTCTGGAATGCAACCTTCGCGCCAATTTATATTCAAATTTCTTGTGGCAATTTCCTTTCCATACCTTTCGAAACTTTTAGAACCTTCAAACCGCTTCCGCATTTACGTGTGCACTTCGGAAAACTGACCCAGGCACACCCAAATCAATCGCTATCCACCTGCATTTGCCCGGAATCTTCACCCTGCCACGATCACCGGATGTGATGCTGGCCACAAAAGATGAGGTTCAACTTTTTTCCACTACTTTTTGACGGGGGGAGCGGCTTTGGGCAGGGTCGTGGTATCTTAGATGGACCCTTCGCCACTCCTATTGTGGCGGAGCCTTCCCATAATGGAATGGGGAACTGTATTTCGCCCGGGCAAAGGGGGCGAAGAACGCCCGCTGGGGCGTGGTCCAACTGGTAGGACACCTCACTGTTAATGAGGACGGTGAAGGTTCGAATCCTTCCGCCCCAGCCAGATTTTCCCTTTAGAATCGCTGCGAAATTGGTGTCGGCCCGATTTAATACCGATTCTAATACCGATTCCAATTTCAAAGCCTCGATGTTTCCAAACGACGGGGTATCAGTTCGAAGGGAGACATTTCATGGGTCGCAAATCCGGCACAGGCGCTCTCGACAAAATTCTCGCCACCCGCGGCGTGGGGCACGAATTGCACATCTACCCCGGCCGGCACGACTGGCAATATTTCGCCGAACACATTCCGGCGTCACTGCAATTCCACTCTCGGCCTTTTCATCCATGAATCAAGAGGCGTTCAATTTTCACTTTCGTTGACCGTGCGCGAATTAAAAACTAAGATATGCTGCAAGCAGGTGCAGATTTGCCAGCCGAATCCATCTCTCACTACAAGATTCTGCGCAAAATCGGCGCGGGCGGAATGGGCGAAGTCTTTGCAGCCGAAGACTTGCAGCTCGGCCGCCACGTCGCGCTGAAGTTTCTTCCCGAAAGCCTGGCCAACGATCCGTTAGCGCTGGAGCGATTCAAGCGCGAAGCGCGCGCCGCATCTTCACTGGATCATCCGAACATCTGCACCATATTCGAAATCGGCGAACACGAGGGGCGCACCTTTATCGCCATGCAATTGTTGGAGGGCCAGACGCTACGCGAGCGCATTGCGGGCTCGGCGCGCGAACTGGATTTCGTGCTGGACATCGGCATTCAAGTGGCCGACGCGCTGGATGCCGCGCACAGCAAAGGCATTGTGCATCGCGACATCAAGCCCGCGAACATTTTCATCACCAGCCGGGGACAGGCCAAGCTGCTGGATTTTGGTCTAGCCAAAATCGGCGAATCCACGCATGGAAGCGGCAAGCAATCGGGTTCGGAGCTGACCATCACTCAGGATTTGGTTACCAGTCCCGGCTCCACGCTGGGCACGGTGGCTTACATGTCGCCGGAGCAGGCGCTGGGAAGAACACTCGACCATCGCACCGATCTGTTTTCCTTTGGAACGGTTTTGTATGAAATGTCTACGGGAATGCTGCCATTTTCCGGGCGAACTTCTGCCGCCACTTTCGACGCCATTCTGAACAAGCCGCCAGCTCCTCCATCAAGCATAAATGCAGGAGTTCCAGCGGAGCTCGAGCATTCCATTCTGAAAGCTCTGGAAAAAGACCTTGATGTGCGCTACCAGAGCGCAGCCGATTTGTGCGCGGACTTGAAACGGTTGAAGCGCGAGACCGACTCCAACCGGGTCAGCACGCACCGCACGGCTGCTTCCGCTGCCACCGCAACTCCGGAAGCGAAGCCATCTCGCCGATGGGTCTGGATTGCCGGCGCTTGCGCACTGTTGATTAGCGTGATTGTGGCTGTAAAACTTTTCTTGCCGGAGCCCGCGCCGCGAATCCTGGGCTCCAAACAATTGACCAACGACGGCCTGCAGAAATCCAATCTGGTAACCGACGGCAACCGTATATTCTTCAACGAAAACAATGGCGCCGGAGGGTTCGCAATCGCCGAGGTGTCGGTGGCGGGCGGAGAAGTTCGAACTCTTCAGGCGGGTGCGGATGTTCCGGGAATATCGGATATCTCTGCGGACGGTTCGGAGCTTCTAGTTGCGAGCGGCGCTCCAGGGAATCAACCAATCGCTACTCTTCCATTACCCGCCGGAGCGGCTCGTCCAATCGGTGAGTTGGTGGGGCGCAATCCTGCCTGGTGTCCCGACGGAAGACTCATTTATTCCGCGGGAGGCGATATTTTTACGGCCGACCGCGACGGCACGAACCCACGAAAACTCACCACCACCCACGGCAGTCCGGGCGGGTTCCGATACTCTCCGGACGGCAGCAAATTCCGTTTCACCTTAATTGATTTTGTCAATCTGACCTCTTCGCTTTGGGAAGCCCGCGCCGACGGTTCGGAACTTTACCCGCTCCTGCCGGGTTGGAACAAACCTCCCGGCGAAAACCATGGAAGATGGACCGCGGACGGAAAGTATTATGTGTTCAACAGTAACCGTATCTTGGCAAGGGACGTGTGGGTACTCCGGGAGCCTTCTTTCTGGCATCGAGGTTCCCGCGAGCCGATGCAACTGACGGCCGGACCGCTGCGCTACATCAGCGTGGTTCCCAGCAAGGATGGCAAAAAGCTTTTCGTCATCGGGGTTCAGCCGCGCGCGGAATTGGTGCGATATGACACCAAGTCCGGCCAACTGGTTTCCTTTCTAGGCGGAATTTCCGGCGGCGACGTTGATTTTTCGCGCGATGGCCAGTGGGCGGCGTATGTTTCCTATCCCGACGGAGCACTCTGGCGCAGCAAGCTCGACGGCAGCGAGCGTTTGCAGCTCACTTTTCCTCCGATGCAAGCCTCCCTGGCACACTGGTCGCCGGACGGAAAGCAGATCGCTTTTTCAGGGACGTTGCCAGGCAAGCCGTGGACGGTCTATGTGATTTCCAGCAACGGCGGCAGCCCTCAGCCTTATTCAGACCTTCCCTGGGCCACGGACGCGGCCTGGTCTGCCGACGGCAAGACTCTGGCGTATGGCGTGAATTCCGCGGCTGGCAAAAGCTCCATCCAACTGGTGGATGTCGCCACTCGCAAGAATTCGCAACTTGCAGGGTCGGATGGAATTTTTGCGCCACGCTGGTCACCGAACGGACGATACATCGTCGGCATTTCCAGTGACAACGCAAAGCTATTGCTTTACGACACGAAATCCCAGCAATGGCGGCAAATCGCGAAAGAGGTTGATAGTTTTGGATACCTGGCGTGGTCCGCGGATAGCGCTTCTCTTTATTTCGATACTGCCCTCGGCAAAAATTCGGCCTACGTTCGACTCGGCATCAACGACGGCAAAGTGGAGCAACTTGTGGACTTGAAGAATATGCGGACATTCGTCGGTCAATTTGGCCCTTCATCGTGGACCGGACTGGCGCCAGGGAATCAGCCGCTGTTTGTGCGCGACATCAGCTCGCAAGAGATCTACGCGCTGGACGTGGACCTGCCGTAAAGCACGCTCACTGGCTCTGTTGAATCCCTTTGAAACGGCTCGTGGGTAGTGCTGGCAGAGCGGGCGGGGCGAGCCCCGCCCCTACGATTTTTGCGCTTCTGATTTTCTTCTTGGTCTTCACATAAAAAGTAAACAACCCTGAAGTGCTATTTTTGTAGGCACTTCAGTTTTTTATGAGCTGTAATACCTTTTCAATCGGTATTAGGGGCATAATACGGCTTAAGACGGCTTAAAGGCGCATAGCGCCTAAGTCGTCTACGGCGTTGGAAACATTGGCGAATGGCTGTTTTAGAGGGTTTTTGGTTGGCCCCGGTTAGCTTTCGAATCCTTCCGCCCCAGCCAATTTTTCCAGCAAGAACCGGAGTCGAGTCTAACCCTTGGCTATTGGCAGGCCCGCCTGCAGCCAGCCTTTCCAGCCGCCGTCCATTGATTCCACATTGTTGTAGCCCATTTTCTGGAGGTTCTCGGCTACGAGCGCGGAGCGGAATCCGCCGCCGCAATACAAAATGAGCTTTGCATTGGTGTCGGGAACTTGCGTCTCAATATCGCGCTCAATGATTCCCCGACTCATGTGCACGGCGCCGGGAAGATGGCCGTTCGCCCATTCGTTGTCCTCGCGGGTGTCGACCAGCAAAAATTTCTCGCCCGCGTCGATGCGGCGCTTCACGTCGGCAACGTTGGTTTCTTTTATCTTCTTTTTCGCTTCGTTGACAAGCTTTAGAAATTGCGGTGCGTGGGACATGGAAAAACTCCTTTAAGAAATAATTCGAGGCGAGCATAGCACATGGAGGTTGGGGACTCATCGCACCCGAGGCCAGTTTGGCCTTAAAGCACAGAAAACAAAGAGATTCTGGCAGATTTGTGGAGCGCCTAACTGGACGGAGTCGCGGCCTTTGTTTTATCCGCAGCGCCCTTTTTGCCGAACGCGCGAACCAGGTTCACCAAGTTCCAGCGTATCTTTTCCGGCGTGCGATCGCCCTCGCCACCCAGCATTTTTCCCTTGCCGTTGCTGATGATGAAGAAAAGTTCGCCGTCGGTCATCTTCTCCAGAGTAGAACCATCTCTCCAGTCGTGAAGTTCCAGCTTCATCTCCGTGGCAAGTTCGCCCTTGCCGTCGCCGTCTTTGTTGTGACACATGGCGCAATGATACCCGAACAGCTTGCGAGCTTCCGCCAGGCCTTCCGGCGTGGCGGCGACGGGGTTTTTCTTGGCGACGTCTTCCGGCGTCATCGTGGGTTCGGTGGAACTCGGTTTTTCCTGAGTGGCGGCCTGCTTCGCGGACAATATCCCAAAACTCGCGAGCAGAATCGTACTCAGGGCGAGAACTGTTCTGCGCATATTTTCCTCCTGAAAGGATGGACCGGCCGAGTGAGCGAGTTCGGCTTGATTTTGAGCGGATTCTACGCCCTGGAACTGCGGATGGAAAGGATAAAAAATGAATGATGTTGGTGGGGGCTAGAAAGGCGGCCTATTCCAGGTCGCGCCAGTTCGGCCCGGTGCCGATTTCCACGACGATAGGTACTGCCAGCTTGTGCACGCCTTCCATCTCTTCCTTAACTAGCTTTTCCAGCTTGGCGCGTTCCTTTGCCGGAGCCTCGAAAAGCAATTCGTCGTGCACCTGCAGGATCATTTTGGCTTCGAACTTTTCTTCCACGAGGCGCCGGTCGATGTTGATCATTGCCAGCTTGATCAGATCGGCGGCCGTGCCCTGCAACGGCGAATTGAGCGCGGTGCGCTCCGCAAAATTGCGCAACTGCATTTGCGGCGAATTGATTTCCGGAATCGGGCGGATTCTTCCGAATAAGGTTTTTGCCACGCCGGACTTGCGCGTCTCGGCAATGACATTGTCAAGGTAATCCTTCACGCCGCGATAGCGAGTGAAATAGGCGTTGATGAATTTCGCGGCTTCTTTCTGTTCGATGCCCAATTGTTGCGCCAGCCCGAATGGAGAAAGACCATAAATGATGCCGAAGTTGATGGCTTTGGCGGCGCGGCGGTGCTCCGCGTTTTGCGCCATCGGCCCAACTCCGAAAACTTCCTGCGCCGTGCGCGCGTGGATGTCTTCTCCATTGCGGAACGCTTCTACCAGCACGGGGTCCTTCGAAAAATGCGCCATGATGCGCAGCTCGATCTGCGAGTAGTCCGCGGACAGCAATACTTTTCCCTTTTCGGCGAAAAATGCAGCGCGAATCTCACGTCCCAGTTCTGTGCGAATGGGGATGTTCTGCAAGTTCGGATCGCTCGAACTCAGTCGGCCCGTGGCCGTGCCGGTTTGCGAAAAACTGGTGTGCAATCGCCCGGTTTCGGGATGGATCAATTTTGGCAGCGCATCCACATACGTCGACTTGAGCTTGGCGATTTCGCGGTACTCGATGATCTTGGCGGGCAGCGGATGCTGCGCAGACAATTCCTCCAGAATGTCCGCGGCGGTCGACCGCGCCTTGGCTTTTCCGCGCCGCGTATTCGGCTGCAAATTCAGCTTGTCAAAAAGGATTTCTGCGAGCTGCGTCGGCGAGTTGACGTTGAATTCCGAACCCGCCATCCTCCAAATCTCTTTTTCCAGGCGGCGGATTTCCTTTTCCATCGTCAGCGACATCTTGCTCAGCTCTTTGGGATCGACGCGGATGCCCGTCCGCTCGATGTCCGCAATCACCGCCGCAAGCGGCAGGTCCATCTTTTCGTAAATGTCTTCGAGTTTTTGCTCCTGCACTTGCGTGTGAAGTGCCGGCGCTAGCCGTTGCAGAAAATCGGCGCGCTCTCCCGGCCCTCCGCCCAACATCGCGTTGAACTGGCGCATCACCACGTCAGTGAAATTGTGGTTCGCCGTCGTAGGCCGCAGTAGGTAGGAATAAATTTGCGTGGCGTGGCGGATATTCGCGGCTCGCCCCGTCAACAATTGAAGAAGCTTTGGGTCGTGTACGATTTTGGGCCGCTTTGCATCGGCAAGCAGCGGCGCGAGGGCTTTCAACGCCTCGCCTTTTTCGTCGAACCAGACCGCGCGCCCTTCCCCGGTCTTTGCCGAAACCTCAATCGAAGCAATGCGTGTCCCAAAACCTTCCGCTTCGCGTTCCCCAACCTCCAGATTTAACCAGACAGCCAGCGGCTGTTTCGCAGGGAGTTTTGCCAGATACTCTCGAAACTCCTCGACATTGGCGAACTGCGCGTAATCCCCCCTCACCGCCGTTTCGGAATCCGCCGGCACTGACGGCGCCACTGCTTCCGCCCCGAGGTCTTTCAACAGCGAGCTGAATCCCAGTTCACGATAGAGTTCCGCGAGCGCAACTCCATTCGGCGGACGCAATTCCAATTCCGCCAGTTGGAGTTCAATCGGCGCGTCCTTGGCAATCTCCGCCAGCTGTTTGGACATCAGCACCTGTTCGCGCTGCTGCTGCAAGGCTTCCCGGTATCGTTTGTTGGAAACTTCATCTGCATGATCGAGCGCGTTCTCAACGCTCCCGTACTTCTTGATCAATTCGGCTGCGCCTTTTTCACCGATTCCTTTTGCGCCGGGAATGTTGTCAATCGTGTCGCCGAGCAGCGCCATATAGTCCACGACTCTCCCCGGCGGCACACCCAGAATCTCTTCTACCTTCTGCTCATCCACGATGACGTCGCCTTTGGCCCCGCCGGATCCGGTGCGCAGCGTTCGCACACTTTTGCCGACCAGCTGCATCATGTCTTTGTCGTTGGAAACGATCAGCACTTCCAGATCGTGCTTTCCTGCCTTGACCGCCATTGTTCCGATCACATCGTCCGCTTCGTAGCCCTTGACTTCGAGAATGGGTAGACGCATCGCTTCGCACAGCCGGCGGACGAAGGGCAGTTGCACGCGCATTTCGTCCGGCATGGGCTGTCGCTGCGCTTTGTATTTTTCGAAGAGCTTGTCGCGAAAAGTTGCTCCGGGCGGATCAAACACAATTCCGATGTAGTCCGGCTGATAGTCCTTGATCAAACGCCGCAGGATGTTTCCGAAGAGAAAAGGAACATTTGTGGGCACGCCGCCGGGGCCGGTGAGACGCTGAGGCATGGGCGCAAAGAACGCGCGGTAAACATGCGCCATCGCATCCACTAGAAATAGTTTTTTAGGACCAGAAGGCATGCGGGCGAGTATAGCAAAGGGCAGGCGCGACCCGCGGACGGGCAACTAGTTCTTTTCGAACCCCGGATTATTTGCTTGGCGTTGCAGCAGTATCAGCCAGAACCACCAAAAGCAGTCTTGTCCCGCTTTCGAGATGCAGAGTTTTTCCCGAACTTGTGATGAGCGATCCCTTCGCAGCGTTCGAACCGTCGGTCGCCAACTGCACGCCATCCAATCCAAATACGCCACGACTGTTCGATGCCAGTTGGCCCGAGGCGTTCAAACCTCCTCCCAAGCCAACCGTTTTGTCTCCGTCATTCGCAGACCCTCCGCCTCCACCCGTTGCAGCAACGGGAGGTGCGGTCGCCGCGGGAGGACCACCCATGCTGCGGCCCGAGCCCATTGGCGATTGACCTGCTCCAGGCGTTCCCGCCATCGTGTTCTGCTCCGGGCCAGGCTGGTATAGGCTTCTTGGTTCAGCGGCGATCGCTCTGATCCACACGTTGACCGGTATCTCCTGTCCGTTCCTCAACACCGCCTTCTCGAATTGAATCGCCAGCGCGGATTCTGCATCGCCTTTGGCTCGCGCAGACGCTTGAGTCACGTGTCCCACCAGCTTCGCGCCCTTCGGGAGCACGGTCTTGCCATCTTCTTTAACAGCCTCCGTGATATGCGCGGTCACTGCGTCACCGGTCTTTGTTTTCTTGGAATCGAGGGTCACGCTTAGTTCTGCATTCAACGTCGTGCCGCTGGCCAACGAGACGTTGCTTCCGTCCGTCTGCGCCACAGATTGCGCTTGAGAGACGCTACCTGTTCCTAGCATCGCAACGATGAGAATTGCCAAACCGGTGTGCGCTTTCATTGCGTCTCTCCACTACAAGAAGTTGTTTGCCGCGAGTGTTCGCACCAAACAAAGAGATGTCAAGGACGCGTCGATAGTTGTATGGCTGTGCAATCGCGAAACGACTTCGCACGAGGTGAATTACGTAAGGGCGGAAAGGCTTGGCGTACGCCGCGCTGTCAAGCGCTTAGATAATTCCGAGCGGCTTCGCCACTTCCGCCAGAATATCCGCCGCGCGCATGAGTTGTTCCCTCTTATGCGCCGCGCTGACAATCGCGCGAAGGCGCGCCTTGCCTTCCGCCACCGTCGGGTAACCAACAGCAGGCGCAAACACGCCGGCTTCAAAGAGTTTCTTCGAGAATTCGAATGCTTTCGCCGCGTCACCAACGTGGATGGGAATAATCGGCGTCTCGCTCACCTTGAATTGAAAACCACGCTTCTTCAATTCGCGTTTGAACATTTTCGTGTTGGCCCAGAGTTTCTTCACCAGCTTCTCGCCTTCCGGTGAGTTCAACAGCGTGAAAGCCGCCTGGCAAGCCGCCGCCGTAGCCGGAGGATGCGAAGTCGAAAAAAGAAAAGGCCGCGCCCGCAAATAAAGAAAATCAATCAGATCGCGCGAGCCGCAGACGTATCCGCCCATCGCCCCGATCGCTTTGCTTAGCGTCCCCACCTGGATATGCACGCGCCCGTGGCACTGGTGATGGTCCACCGTCCCGCGACCGCCGCGGCCCAGCACGCCCGAAGCGTGCGCGTCGTCCACCATCATGATGCAGTTGTATTTCTCCGCCAGACTGCAAAGCTCCGGGAGCGGCGCAATATCGCCGTCCATCGAGAAAACGCCATCCGTAATGATCAGCTTCTTCCCTGGAAAACTAGCATGCTCCTGCAGAATGCGTTCGCAGTCCTTTACATCCTTATGCTTGAAAACTTTGATGGTCGCCCGGGAGAGCCGCGCTCCGTCAATAATCGACGCGTGATTTAGCTCATCCGAAACAATCAAGTCCTCCTTACCCAGCACCGCCGACACCGTCCCAGCGTTGGCCGTAAATCCCGACTGAAACACCACGCAAGCTTCCACGTTCTTGAACGCCGCGATCTGTTCCTCCAGCTCCATGTGCAGTTTCATCGTGCCGGCAATCGTGCGAACCGCTCCCGCGCCGGCACCATATCGTTTCACCGCATCCAGCGCGGCTTTCCGCAGCGCCTTGTGCGTCGTCAATCCCAAATAGTTATTCGAAGCGAGATTGATCACTTCCCGCCCGTCGAAAATGCAGACCGGCTTCTGCTCGCCTTCCAGCACGCGCAGCTTCGGCGCTACGCCTTTCGCGCGCAATTCATTCAACTGGTCTGTGATGTACTGCAAAGGATTCTGCTTCGTTGCGATTGTTGCGGTATCGGACATGGTGGCACTCCTGACTTGGACTCGCTGGGGGAACAACTATTCTGCTTCAGCTGGCGGCTTCACGCAAACAACTCGAACGCGCGGCAAGAAATACAATTCGTTCAGTGCGGCATTCCATTCGGATACAACAAGACCTTTCCCGCCAGCCCGCCTTGCAACAACGTAAACGCATTTTCAAACTTGTCCAGCGACGTCCGCTCCCCGAAAAGCGGCTCCAGATTCAGCCGCCCGGCCTTCAGCAGTGCCGTCATTTGAACCCACGTCTCATACATCCGACGCCCGTAAATCCCCTGCACAGTGGCGCCCTTGAAAATCACGTCGTTCACCAAATCCAGAGGCACTGTTTCCGTCGGAATCCCCAGCAGCGATGCGCGCCCACCCGCTCGCAACGCCTTAAATCCCTGCTGAATCGCCGTGGGATTGCCAGACATTTCCAGCAGCGCATCGACTCCCGTGCCATTCGTTTCCGCGAGAATTTTCGCTACGGCATCTTCCGCCGCGGGATTCAGCACCACGTCCGCGCCCATCTTTTTCGCCATCGCGCGCCGCTTTTCGTTCGTCTCCGTCGCAAAGACGGTCGAGCTCCCGCAAGCCTTGGCCACCGCGATGGACATCAACCCGATCGGCCCGCAGCCCGTCACCAAAACCGTCTGCCCCGCAATCGGCCCGGCCAGCACGGTATGCACCGCATTTCCCAGCGGATCGAGAATCGCCCCGTAGTGCTCCGGAATCGCGGCATCCAGCTTCCAGATATTCGACGCCGGAATCTTCACGAATTCCGCAAACGCCCCATCCTGATCGATCCCGATAATCCGCAGGTTTTGGCAAATGTGCGACTGCCCCAGGCGGCACTGGCGGCAATGCCCGCAATTAAGGTGCATCTCGGCGCTGACAAAATCCCCCGGCTTCACCTCACGCACCTCGTCGCCAACGCGCTCGACCGTGCCGCAAAATTCATGCCCCAGCGTCAACGGCGGCTTGATGCGCCCCTGCGACCAGCGGTCCCATCCATAAATGTGCAAATCCGTCCCGCAAATCGAAGCCGTCTTCACGCGCACCAGCACGTCCGCCGGCCCAATGGACGGTACCACCACCGTATCCATCTGCAGGCCCTTCGCTGCCTGCATTTTCCGCAACGCCTTCATTGTCGTCGCCATTCTGTCCGCTTCAGAAGCGTCGTGCTATCCACACGCCGCAGTTCGATGCTAGCACACGGTGCCATAGACCTGCCTCAGGCAGACTTCAGTTTACGGTGCGATTCGAAGCGTCTGCGTCCCTCCCCGCCTCCCGAGCCCGGGTGCCTGTTCATTTCTTTCCTTCATTCTTCCGCCTCTTGTCCATCCCTACCATCTTCCCTGACGGCGGATCTTTCTTGTTCAACTTCGACGCTTCTGCAATCAACCTCTTCACTCCCGGCCGCTTCACATCGGCAAGACTCCGCAGCTTTACGTTTCGCACGCCTTTCCCCTTGCCCTCCAGCAGTTTCTCCGGATCGGGAAGCCTCGCTCCTCGCAAAAATGCCAGCGTTACATGCTCTTTCCCCAGCACAAAGACGCAGAGCGGGCCGTTCGAATCAAACGCGGGAGTCTTCCACGGACTTACGTATTCTTCGCAGTCTGCCGCCGTTTTCTTCACCAGCTTCCGCACCGCCTTCATTACTCCAGAAAATTTGCCCGCCTTCTTCACGTACGCGTCAATCCACAACCGCCCCTCTTTTCCTTCAATGGTTGGCATCTGGCCCTCCTCAAGTTCACCGCCACTGCAGCCGCCTATTTTATTGCTCGTTCAATCTTCTCGCTCTGTTCTCCCCTTACTTCACCGCTTCCACAATCCCAATCTTCTCCAGCGCCTTCAAGTATTCCACCACCACCTCCAACGGCACCGGTCCATACTCCGCCGACACCGCATCGCGAATTTCCTGCGCATTTCGCTTCCCATCCGCAAAATTCAACACCTCATACGCATACTCTTCTCCGCCGCCCCACAATCCCTCATAACTCAACAGCTTCGGCGTCGCCACTCCAGCCGCCTTCGCGTGATCCGCAAAATAGTCATAACCAAACACCGCCAGCGGCCCCCGGGGTGTCTCGTGCCGTTGGTATTGCAACCAACCATCGCCTCTTGCTGGAGTCGTGGGCGTCAAAAGCCTAGCTTGAATCCTTAGAAACTCATCTTTCTTGGATGCTCCCACAAAATCCTTTGCTGAGAGATCCCTCAGTCCCGCTTGAAAAATCATCCTCGTGATAAGGCTTTGCCCTTCTCTTTCGGACAATTTGGCCTCACGTGCTTCATATTCGGACACCAGCCGAGTGCTGCCGGCGTGGGTTTCCTTTGAGAGCTCGACAAGACCAGCGTTCGTAAGCTCCGCCAAAAAATATCCGCTCGCCGCTCCAACGAAAGCCGCCCTCTTCAATTTGGTCGAATCGATATTCGCCGCCATATCGAAATTGGTGTGAATGTACCGGTCCGGCCAGTCATTCAAATAAATCGCCGGTATCCCGAACGACGAATCCTGATAAACATCGTGGTCGCTTCCCATGGTGTTCGCCGAATACTCCGCGCGCAGCGGCTCCTTCCCGCCCTCCGGCGCAACCAACGGGTACTTCGCCTCGCCCGTCGCCGCAAATTTGTACGACTCCTCATTCACAAACTCCGCGAACACCCACGCCACATCATGCACAAAGCTCGGCAAACTCATCGGCCCGCGTGTCACGTGGAACACCGCCTTCGTCTCCGGCCCCCCGCCCACCATGTCCATGTGAATGACGGCTTTTATCCGCTTCGCGAGCTCTGGACCCGAGTAGCCGCCCAAGGGACCACCAGATGGATATCGCGGCACTTCGACTGGTTTCGGTCGCTCCATGGGCCCGCTAAAATCGTGGATACCCCATGTCTCAAAACTTCCCCGCGGTCCATTCAGCAGCGCCATCGAGCCCTCAATCTCCGGAGGAAAAATAAACCGAATCGTCCGCGCCGGCCGTGCCAGCTCTCCCTCGCTGATCAATTTCTGCAGCGTCCGCGCCACCTCCAGAATCGTCACGCACCCGCTCGCATTGTCATTCGCCCCCGGCCGCTGATGATCCAAATGGCACGAAAACGCAATCTCTTCCTCTTTCAATTTCGCATCCGCACCCGGAATCGTCGCCGTCACTACCTCATAATTCCCCGGATGCTGCCCCGCCTCCACATGAGCGCGCAAAATGATGCGCTCGCCATCGTCCAACCGCTTCTGCATGGCGCGTGCTGTCTTGAGCGACACCATGAACGCAAACGTCTTGTTCGGCGAAAACGTCTCCAGATGCCCCCACCGAATCAGATTCTCATCCTCGCCCCACCAAGCCGTCTTCTGGTTCTGCGCAAAACTCACAATTCCGACTGCCCCAAATTTCCCCACTGCCAAATCCTGCACGGCTCCTGGTTGAGCACTCACCAACACAATCTTTCCTTTCACGTTTTCGTTGGTATAGTCGTTCTCCTTCGTTCCTTCGCCAACATCTATTAGCTCCGCTTCCACGTCAGCGCTTTCGCTATCCTCGGCCAGAGCTACCGGCTCAGCTTCATAGCTTGCGATTCGTTTCAAGAGTTTGTCTGAGCATTCATGTATCTCGACCCCCGTAACTTTGCCGGTGGACGGATTCTTGATCACCTTGGTCCCGCCGTTGCAATCCTGCATCGGGTCCCACTGAACCTCGTCCAGCGTCCCACTTTCCGCATCCCAAGCCGGCCGTGACCTCTGCGTTCCATAGAAGATCTTTCCATCCGCCGGAAATTGCAGTATCGCCACATCACTCAGCCCATACGCCCTCAAACGCTCAGCCACCAACTCCGCCGCTTCATGAAATCCGCGCGACCCGCGCTGCCGGTGAAATCGCGCAATCCCTTCCAAATTCCTCTTTGCTGTCTCCCCGCTCAACTCATTCGCCAGCGCCGCCACATCCTTCTCTGGCAGCAGCGGCGGCTTCTGCGCTCTCGCGGCGAATCCGCTTCCCAGTAACATGGCCACAACCAGCAGACGTTTCACATGCCCCTCCTCACGCCCTTGGCTTCCCCGGCGCATTCTACCTTTCTTTCCTTCGGCGAAATCAACCCGCTCAACTCTCATCCGTTGTCGCGCGTTCCTCGTACTAACTCAAGGGGATTCACCGAATCTGCACCGCCGCTCGGGGCCTTTTCGGCTCGGTGAATTTCTACGCCCAGATCACGGAGAGACAAAATGAGCAAGACACCAGACCAAAACGCTTCCAACTCATCCTTGCAAGATTCACGACACCCAGACAGACGTTCGTTCCTGAAGAAAGCTTCCCTTGCGGGAGCCACCGGCGCCTTCGCTTTCGCCGGCCTCCTCGACATCGCCTCGGGCGCGCCAGCCAGCGCCAAAGCGCACGACCATGATGATGACTCCGACGATCTACGCCATGAGGACCGCGAAATCCTCATCGCCGCGGAAATCGCCGAAGCTCTCGCCGTCACCACCTACTCCAACATCATCGAAACCGCGCCTTTCTTCGGCCGCCTAGCCAGCGATGATCAAGGCTACCTGCGCGCTGCCCTTCAGGAAGAAATGTCCCACTACGCGCTTGAACAATCCGTGACCGCTTCTCCCTCCCCGTTCACTTCCTTTTTCTACCCTAAAGACATGTTTGCCGACGCGCAGACAACCTTGAATGTTCTCGTCACCCTGGAAGACGCGTTCATTGCCGCTTACCTCGTCGGCGTGCGCAATTTCAGCAATTCCAACCTGCGCGTCACCGCCGCACGCATCATGGGAATTGAAAGCGATCACCGCACCCTCGCGCGCGTCGTGGCGCCCGGTGTCGCCGCACAAGATGGCGGCCCCATTGAAACGGTCACCGGCATCCAAGGCGTCGCCGAAAGCGTCGATCCGCCGAACAACAATGGCTACGAGCGCACGCTCTGCTGGCACAAGATCGAACAAGCGGTCGCGGCCCTTACGCCGTTCGTGGACATCAACGCCGCCAAAGCCGCTGGCTTCGACGTCTCGAAGTCTTTCGCGTTCAGCCCCTTCACCCCGAAACTCCCGTTCCATCTTGGAGAGTTCAGTTCCTTCGAGGGTTGCTGACGGCGGACCGCCATTCACCTAGCTTGGCCGCTTTCTCCGAGGGGCGTGTTTGCCTGCAGCGCGCCCCGGTCTCCTCTCTTCATTTCTGCGGTTGCCCTCTCTTCCTTTTGATGATATTTCTCGCCCTACATGAAGCGCCCAGTCTGGCTCTACCTCATCCTCGCCTACGCCATTACCTGGCTGATCTGGATCACCGCTGGATACTTCGGTGTCGGCCCCGATCACGCAGAATACATCGCTGGCTTCGGTGTAGCAGGCCCGGCACTTGCTGCTGTTTTTCTTTCGCGCCGTGGACAGGACTCCGCCGGCGAACGCCTTCCCGCGCGTCTTCTTTCTTTCGCCGTGCTCTGGCTCTTCGCTTGGGTTATCTACATCGCCAACGACAAACTGCGCGGCATCCGCGCTCCGACCTCATTGTTCTGCTACGCGACCGTCGGTCTGCTGGCCATGATTCCGGCGTGGATTCTTTCCGGCGCCTTCACGCGCGATTCCGGCGTCCGCGAACTCCTCCACGCGCTCGTTCATCCTGGCCAGTGGCGCTGGCAAGCTGTCTCGTTTTTTTTCTGGCCCCTCATGCTGCTCATTCCCGCTGCCATCGCGCATCTTTTCCATCGGCCACTGAATTGGCCGGAACATCGCGACACCGTCTGGCTTTCCGCCGCTTTCGGAGGCATCTCTTTCCTGAACAATTTCCTTTTCACCGCCGCACTCGAAGAGCCCGGCTGGCGCGGATTCCTTCTACCTCGCCTGCAGCAGCGTTTTTCCCCGCTCCTGGCCAGCCTCCTCGTGTGGTTTCCCTGGGCGCTCTGGCATGCCCCGCTCGATTTCCACCGCCCCTTTCGTTTTACTTTGGTGAACTACTTGCTGATCCGCGTCGTGTTCCTAATTCCTATCAGCATCATCCTCACCTGGTTCTACAACCGTTCTGGCGCCAACCTGCTCACCGTAGTCATCTTCCACGCCGCCATGAACACCTATCCTTCCGTGCTTCCGTACTATCCGCCGGCATACGCTCTCGTCATCCTCTTCGCCGTCATCGTCGTCTTCACCGGCCGCATGTGGCGGAGCCCCTCCAATTCGTCCACGGCGACGCTCAATGCAGCCGAGCCTGCAATGCCCGAGCGGTGATACACTGCGCGTATGGCTACCAAAAAGAAAATCAAGAAGAAGCAGACGAGTTCACGGAAAGTTGCGAGCAAAAAGGTAAAGCAGATCAAGAAGTCCGTTAAGGCCAAGCTGACGAAGAAGGCAGCTCCAAAGAAAAAAGCTGGAAAACCCGCGCGCACGAAGAAGAAACCTGTTCGCGGAAAAAGCCAAACTGTGGATACCGTGAGATATGCACCGGAGGGTCTATCTTCACGGTCGGGCGGGCAATCCGGAGACTTGCAAGGATTGTCCAACCTCGCAGGTGCGAATTCGGAAAGTGTGGACGAGTTGCTCGAGGAAGGAAACGCATTCGAGGCCGAAGTCGTGAAAGGCGTGCAAGACGCCGGTGATGCGGACGAGGGCGAGGTTCACACTCACGAAGTGCCGGAGGATGACGTTCCCGGCGAGTATCGCGACAAGGACGAGTAACTCGGGCCGCGCCGCAGACCGGCATTGCACCTCAAAAAGTCGCACGTTTGCGTAGCTTCGTCATCGCCGATCAAATAACCAAATCTCGTCTTGAGTAAGGACGAAGGATCTCCCCTTTACACTCTTGCTTCCTTGCCTGCCTCCAGTACAATCGCTGCGCTTGCGTTCGGGGGAGAAATGAGGTTTGGCCAGCGATTCGAGGAGATACGAACGGGGTTCGAGCGGCCGTTCTGGGTCGCCAACATCAGTGAGATCTTCGAACGGCTCTCCTATTACGGCGCCTTCTCTTCCTTAGCCGTATATCTGCAAGAGAAACTGAGTTTCTCCACGGAGCAGACCGGGACGCTGACCGGGATCTTCGGAGGCATGGTCTGGTTTTTAGCGATCTTTGGTGGCGCCGTTGCCGACAAGCTCGGTTTTCGCAGGGCACTCTCGCTGGCGTACCTGATTCTCGCGGCCGCTTATTTTCTGATCGGCTCTATTGGCGCGCCGTGGCTCGCTCCGGTGCGCAACACGGTTCCCCTGGGCCTCTTTGTCGGCTTCATCTTGATGCTCCCTGCTCTGGGAGTATCGCTTGTAAAACCGTGTGTGGTGGGAACCACGGCGCGCGCTTCCAAGGAAAATGTCCGCTCCATCGGCTACTCCATTTACTACACCATGGTGAACATCGGCGGCGCCGCCGGCCCTTACCTTGCAGGTTGGGCGCACGAACGTTTTGGCGTGGAGAGAGTTTTTCGACTATCCGCGTTCAGCGTGTTCGCGATGTTCTTCGCGGTGTTGCTGTTTTTTCGCGAACCGAAAAAAGCGGGCGACGCTCCTCCGCCAAGCATTATCCAGACGCTGCGAAATTTTTTTGTCGTTCTTGGCAATCCGAAGTTCATGCTGTTCCTGTTGATTTTCACCGGGTATTGGATTGTCTTCTGGCAGCAATACATCATCTTGCCCGGCTATATTCACCGCTATATCAACGTGGACGCCCCGGTCGAGAAAATTCTGTTCACCGACGGTGCGGCGGTCGTCTGTTTAACATTGCTCATCAACTATCTGATACGCAAAATACCTCCCTTCCAGTGCGTCATTCTCGGCACGCTGATCTCTTCTCTGTCCTGGCTGGTCGTTGCCTTTCAGCCTACCGTTGCCGGCGCGGTGCTTTCCATTTTTGTTCTGGCGCTCGGAGAAATGATTCAGGCGCCGCGCTACTACGACTACATTTCACGGCTGGCGCCTCCCGGGCAGCAGGGGACGTACATGGGGTTCGCGTTTTTGCCTATCGGGATTGGGTCGTTGATCGGCGGATGGTTTGGCGGGCGCGTGATGCACCAGTTTGGCGAAGTGGCGCACCAGCCGCAGAGGGTCTGGTGGGTGATTTCGGGCGTGGGGATTCTGACGGCGTTGCTACTGTGGATTTACGATCGCGTGGTCAAGCCGTCGGAGCAAGAAGCTGCAACGTAAAGAGAAGAGATCCGGGAGAACCTTTTGCTTGGCTGCAAATTGAAAATGGAATGCGTTTTAGTTGACCATTCGCCGGAGCGAAGCGAGGGCTTGGCGGGCCAGCGAATAGCGCGGCTCGATTTCCAGGGCTTCCTGGAAGCAGCGCATGGCGTGGCTGTACATTTCCTTGCCGAGATAGGCGCGGCCCAAGTTGTAATGCGGGAAGTGACGCGGCTCATAGCGGCGCGCTTCGGTGGCGCGCTCGAGCCAGGGAATGGCTTCCTCAAAGCGGCCGAGCTCAATCAGGTAGGCGCCGATGTCGTTGTAAGGATTGCCGAATTCGGGGTCTAGCTCGATGGCGCGCTTGCACTCGGCAATGGCTTCTTCGACGCGCCCCTGGAAATGGTAGGTCCAGCCCAAAAAAGTGTGGGCTTCGGCGGTGGGGTGAAGATCGAGCGAAGATTGATAGAGCTCGACGGCGCGATCGTAGTCGCCTTCCATCTGCGCCTGATAAGCGTCCTGTAGGACTTCCCACGCCCGCGTGAGGGTCTCCATGCTC
>Ga0209698_10003133_pt1 | contig 18529 bp, 6 predicted proteins | sample LitLauG_LLR_2012_FD_187203 | JGI IMG/M metagenome (GOLD analysis project Ga0209698, IMG submission 187203) | Freshwater sediment microbial communities from Pennsylvania, USA - Little Laurel Run_MetaG_LLR_2012 (SPAdes) (version 2) | ecosystem: Environmental > Aquatic > Freshwater > Creek >...
GTACTACGGTGAGGATCGATCGTCACTGGAAATGGACGCGGAGGCCGTTTATCGGATCGACGTCGACGGCAGCGTCCACCGCGTGATCTCGCAGCCGCAAATCGAGCGTCCCAACGGTCTGGCGGTCACTCCCGACGCGAAAACTCTTTACCTGGTTGACTCGCATCCCCGCCCCGGTGGAAATCGCAAGATCTGGGCGTTTACTCTCGGGGAGGACGGAACGGTAGTCGCGGGGAGTCAACGCCTTGTCTTCGATTTCGGCAAGGGTCGGGGCGCCGATGGTCTTCGCCTGGACGTTCAGGGAAACCTCTGGATCGCCGCGGGTATCTCAATTCCGAGGAATGCGGGAGAAACCGCGGACGTTCCGCCGGGAGTGTACGTGGTTTCGCCCGAAGGCAAGCTCCTCGGTCGGATTGCGATCCCCGAGGATGTGATCACGAACCTCGCGTTCGGGGGCTCTGATAAGAAACTTCTCCATGTCGTCTCGGGCAAGTCGGTCTTCCGGATTCCGGTCGCGATCGCGGGATATTCGCTCTATCCCTGAGCCACGCGCCTGACTCACTGAGCGCCAGATTCCTCCCTTCCCCATAAACCGGGTTTCCGACGTTTCGAAACGCGAAATCGCGACAGCGAACGCGCGGGAATTCCGCGCCCTAAGCTAAAGGATATAGGGACCGTTACGAAAACTGGGCAGGATGCGTGGAATCACCGTGCCCCAGGATTGCCTCTCGAATGACGCAACGTTTTGATTTCGAGCAATTTGGTGCCGGTAAGGTCTTGAAGGACTCTAGAGCGATTATCGCTTGGGTTGCACATGAGCGCGGACTCGGCCAACGCTAACCCGAAGCGCAAGCGAGGGATTTCCCGCTCATTTTTCCCTCGCTTGCGCTTGGGGTTAGTCTCTCGCTTGCGCCATCCATCCGTTAGCCGCTCTAAAACCGAGGCTGGTGGGCTCAGGGCTCTTCTGTACCGATCCCGACCTCCAGGTCCATCACAAAGTCCCTGCTGAACTGCCTGGAACAGCCCCAGAACTTCTTCCGCGGGACTCGCGATGTCAGCGTTCTCCATCGATCTCAGCAGTTGGGGTCGGTCAGCCGAAGTTCGCAAGAAATCGTCTCGGCGACGGCGGCCGAGTCTTTTCGGCGGCGACAGGGCACTTCGCGACATACGACTCGCCGCGATCGTCGATTGGCTGGAACAGCGCGAGCTTCTGACCGCGGTCGTGACGACCATGGGCAGTACGACCCAGGCCGGTGGGAATACGAACAGTCTCACGCTCTCGCTGGCTTCGGCAGGCGCCGGGGTCGGCGATCTTGTTGTCGTGAGCCTTCAGGTGGAAACGGCCTCGAAAGAGACGAATATCGCGATCACGGATTCAGGCGGAAACACCTGGAACCTCCAAACCAACGCCTATCAGACTGCCACTCCCAATGGTACGCAGGACCTCATTTTCTGGTCGGTTTTGACGAACGCGCTTACGAAGAACTCGTCCACCATCCAGTTCTCGTATCCCAGCGGTGCCGTCTCGGAAGAGGCGGCGGCCTACGACGTCACGGGCCTTGGCCATGCCTCGGTCGACACATCCGCCACGGCATCGGGAACGGCGGCGTCCGGAGCCGCGAGCACCACTGTCACCGCGGGCGAATTCGCCTTCGAATCCTTCGGCATGCGGAACAATAATTCCAACATCGGGGTGGCGACGGGTTTCACCGCGGGGCTCAAGTCTTCGGTGGGTGCGACCAGCCTTGCCGATGAATACAATACCGCCACGAGTGGCGGGACGCTCACTCCCACCGCGACGTTCTCCGCGAGTTCCGCATTCGCCACCGGTCTGGTCGTCTTCAAGAGTTCGATCACCGAGTTTCCGATCACCACGGCCAACAGTGGCTCGGAAAGTATCGTCACCGGACCGGACGGCAATCTCTGGTTCACCGAGGGTACCGCCAACAAGATCGGCAAGATGACCACGGCGGGCGTCGTCACGGAATACACCCTTGCGAGCGCCACGTCTAGACCTCAGTTCATCAACACCGGACCCGACGGCGCGCTGTGGTTTACCGAGATCAACGGCAACAAGATCGGGCGGATCACCACGGCGGGCGTGATCACGGAATTCACCGTTCCCACGACGGGCTCGGGGCCGAATGTGATCACGACAGGACCGGACGGGGCACTCTGGTTCACCGAGTTCAACACGGGAAAGATCGGCAGGATCACCACCGCGGGAGTGTTCAGCGAGTACCCGACCTCCGCGAGCAACACCCAGCCCACCGACATCATTGTCGGACCCGATGGAGCGTTGTGGTTCGCAAATTACAACACGGGGACGATCGGGCGGATCACCACGGCGGGCGTTGAGACGGAATTCCCGACCACCGCGACCGACTCCAAACCGACCACACTCGCGCTCGGAAGCGACGGCGCGTTCTGGATTGCCGAAAGCAATAAAGGCATCATCGCCCGGATGACCACCGCGGGGGCCATCACCACGTTCACACCCACGCTGCCCGGTGGTTCCACCCTCTACGACATCGTGCCGGGACCCGACGGCAACCTCTGGTTCACCGTGTATGGTGGTGGAGCGCCGAATAACCTCATAGGCCAGATCACAACTGCCGGCGTGGTCACCTATTTCACGATTCCGACAATCCAGAGCACGCCTCAGGTAATCACCACCGGACCTGATAACGCGATGTGGTTCGTCGAACAAGCGTCGAACAACATCGGCCGGTTGGCGCTTTCACCAAGAGTTCTGACCGTCGACACGGCAAGTGATGTTTCCGACGGAACAACCACGTCGATCACCGCGCTCTTGGCGAACAAGGGTTCCGACGGGCGGATCTCACTTCGTGAAGCCATTCAGGCGATCGACAACACTCCCAACTCGGGAACACCCTATCAGATCATCTTCAACATTCCCGGCTCGGGTGTTCAGACCATCAATGTTACTTCCCCGCTTCCTCAGATCACCCAGCCGGTTATCATCGACGCCACCACCCAGCCCGGTTATGCCGGCACACCGCTCATACAGCTCAACGGAGCCGGCAACGTTCAGGGAACCAACGGACTGGAGATCAACGCGGCGTCGACGACCGTGAAAGGGTTTTCGATCTACGGCTTCTCGGGCAACGCCATCCAGGTTGACGCCGTCGCGTCGTCGGTGATTCAGTCCAATTATCTGGGACTCTATGCCGGCGGAGGCGTGGCTCCCTCGAACGGCACGGGTGTGGTTCTTGCCGGAGCCACAGGCGCATTAGTCGGCGGCCTTGTGGCCGGCGACGGGAACGTGATTTCCGGGAATTATTCAGGTGGGGTGCAAATCGAAGCGGGAGCTTCAGGAAACACCATTGAAGGCAACTTCATCGGAACCAATGTTACCGGCACCGCGGCAATCGCCAATTCGGGATATGGCATTGAAATCACCGCGTCGACCTCAAACACGATCGGTGGCACCGTCGCGGGGGCGGCGAATCTGATTTCCGGAAACACCGGCGTCGGCATCTGGGTGCAGGGTTCGACCTCCAAGACCAATTCGATCATCGGGAACAAGATCGGCACCACGCTCGACGGAACCACCGCGCTGGGGAATGGCGGCAATGGCATCAGTATTGACGCCGCCTCCGGAACCATGATCAACGGTGTGAATGTGGTCTCGGCGAACGGCGGCGCGGGAATCTCGCTCATCAACGGCGCAACTGGTACGGCAATCGAGAACAATTTGATCGGCACCGCGATCGATGCCACCTCGGCTCTCGGTAATGGTGGCGACGGCATCGTGTTCGATACCAATGCCACCAGCAACACCGTGGGAGGAACCACGGCCGGACAGGGAGACACCATCGCCTTCAACGGCGGCGCGGGGATCGACGTCAAGAGCGGCGGTAAGGATGCGTTCGAAGGTAACTCCATCTTCAGCAACGTGGGACTCGGCATCGACCTGAATAACGATGGAGTTTCACCCAACAGCGGCACGTTAAGTTCGAACGCTCCGAACGGGCTGATGAATTATCCCGTCTTCACGAAGGTTTACCTCGTGGGGAATACACTCTCCGTAACAGGATATATCGGCACTTCCGGAAGCCAGTTGGTGTTTTCGTTCAATCGGGTGGAAATCTTCATCCCCGATAACGACCCGAGCGGTCACGGCGAAGGCAAAGTGTATCTCGGCCACGTCAGCACGGGTTTGGGCAGCAGCTTCAGCGGCTCGTTCACCGTGAGCGGACTTGCCGTCGGCGACTTGATCACCGGCACCGCGACGGACGTTGTTAATGACACGTCCGAGTTCGCCGCGAACGCGGCCATCACCCTTGCTCCCACCACCACTGTCGTTACCTCAGGCACCAATCCTTCGGTATACGGTCAGTCGGTGACATTCACGGCCACGACCACCGGAACGGGGGGAACGCCGACCGGTACCGAAACTTTCCTCGACGGAACAACGGTCCTTGGAACCGCCACGTTGAGCGGCGGCACAGCCACTTTCACCACCACGTCGCTCGGAGCCGGATCGCATTCCATCACCGTTCAGTACGGCGGCGACGTATCATATGCAACGAGCACCTCCGCCGCGATCACACAAACGGTGACCCCCGCGCCCCTCACGGTCTCCGTCACGAATCTGAGCGAGATTTACGGCAGTGCGCCTCCATGGTCGGTCAACCTGGTCGTCTCCGGTCTTGTCAATGGTGATACGTATTCGATATTCAGCGGAAGCCCGAACCTCGCGGCTGGGCCGACTTCGAATGTGGGGTCGTATCCGGTCACGCAAGGAACATTCACGGCCGGTGCCAATTACTCACTCACGTTCAATCCCGGCACCTTGACGATCACCCCCGCGCCTCTTGTGGTGACGGCCAATCCGCAAACGAAGTTGTACGGTGCCGCGGATCCCGCATTGACGTTCGCGGCAACAGGGCTTGTCAATGGAGACACCACGGCCATCTTCACGGGCGGTTTGACGACAACCGCCACCGCCGCTTCAAACGTCGGCCTTTACGGCATCACTCAAGGGACGCTCTCCGCCGGTTCCAATTACACGGTCACCTATCATGCCGCGAATTTGACGGTCACACCGGCGGTGCTGAACGTTTCGGCGTTCAGCCAGAGCAAGGTTTACGGCGCGGCGCTTCCGGCGTTGCTCTACTCGTATGCCGGTCTGGTCAACGGTGACACACCATCTGTGTTTTCGGGAAGTCTCACAACCACGGCCACCGCAAGCTCGATCGTGGGTGCTTATCCGATCAGCCAGGGAACATTCTCGGCGGGCACCAACTACTCGATCGCCTTCACGACCGGCACGATCACCATCACGACGGCAACGCTGACCGTCACCGCCACGAATAAGAGCAAATTCTACGGGGCGGCGCTTCCCGCGTTGACATACACTGTCGCGGGTCTGGTCAACGGAGACACCTCCGCGGTGCTCTCGGGAGCCTTGACCACGATCGCCTCCGCAAGCTCGGGTGTCGGCTCCTATGCGATCACCCGCGGCACGCTCGTGGTCGTCTCGAACTACACCATCGCGTTTAACCCCGGCACACTGTCCGTCACGCCGGTCGCACTCACCGTCACGGCCACGAATACGAGCAAGCTCTACGGCGCGGCGTTACCCTCGTTGACTTTCACCGCGACGGGGCTTGTCAACGGTGATACGAATGCGGCTCTGACCGGTGCCCTCGCCACCACGGCCACGGCAAGTTCCGTTGTGGGCACCTATCCGATCACTCAAGGGACACTCGCCGACCCGAACTACACCATCACCTTCACCGCCGGCGTGCTTACTGTCACTCCCGCGGCGCTTCTCGTCGCGGGAGTCAATGTCGGCAAGATCTACGGCGCGGCGCTTCCTGCGCTCACTTATACCTATTCGGGTCTTGTCAACGGAGACACGTCCTCCGTGTTCTCCGGCTCGTTGACAACAACGGCCACGGCCTCGTCGAGTGTCGGCGCATATCCGATCAACAAGGGAACGCTCGCGGCCGGATCAAACTACACAATTTCGTACACCGTCGCGACACTCAATGTCACCGCGGCGACACTCACCGTCACCGCCGCGAACAAGAGCAAACTCTACGGCGCGGCGGTTCCCGCACTGACATACACGCTTGCGGGGCTGGTGAACGGAGACACGTCTTCCGTCGTTTCAGGAGCTTTGACCACAACCGCCAACGCAAGCGCGGCGGTGGGCTCTTACGCGATCGCGCGCGGAACCCTGGTGGTCGTCTCGAACTACACGATCTCCTTCAAGCCCGGCACGCTGACCGTCACTCCGGTCGCACTCGCCGTCACCGCCACGACGACGAGCAAGATCTACGGCGCGGCGATACCATCGTTGACTGTCACCGCGACGGGATTCGTCAACGGCGACACAACAGCCGCTCTGACTGGTGCCCTCACGACGACAGCAACCACTAGCTCCGTAGTGGGTGCCTACCCGATCACTCAAGGAACGCTCGCGGACCCGAACTACACGATCACCTTCACCGCCGGTGTGCTCAATGTCACTCGGGCATCGCTTCTGGTCGCGGGTGTCAATGCCGGTAAAATCTACGGTGCGGCGCTCCCGGCGTTGACTTTTACCGATTCGGGGCTCGTCAACGGAGACACCTCGTCCGTGTTCTCCGGCTCGTTGACCACGACCGGGACCGCCGCTTCGAACGTCGGCGCGTATCCGATCAACCAGGGAACACTCTCGGCCGGATCGAACTACACGATTACCTACACGGCAGCGACTCTCAACGTCACCGCCGCGACTCTCAACGTCACTGCCGGTAATCTGAGCAAAGCTTACGGCTCCGCGATGCCGACATTGACGTTCACGACGTCCGGACTCGTCAATGGTGATACCACCACGATCTTCACGGGAAGTTTGACGACCACCGCCACGGCCGCGTCGAGCGCCGGCACATACCCCATCACGCAGGGGACGCTCAACGCCGGACCCAACTACAACGTCGCGTTCAACCCGGGAACGTTCACCGTCACGCAGGCGGTCCTTACCATCACGGCGCAGAACCTGGGCAAGGTTTATGGAGCGGGTTTGCCCGCCTTGACATACTCCTACGCGGGACTCGTCAACGGAGACACGTCGTCGGTCATCTCGGGAGCCTTGACGACCGTCGCCACGGCCAGCTCGATTGTGGGCGGCTACGCGATCACTCAAGGAACGATCGCCGCCGCGAATTACACGGTGGCGTTCACACCCGGCGTGCTCAATGTCACTCCGGCAACGTTGACCGTCTCGGGTGTCAATACCTCGAAAATCTATGGCGCCGCGGTTCCGGGACTCGCTTATACCTACGCGGGGCTCGTCAACGGCGACACCTCGTCGGTGATCGCGGGTTCCCCAACGACAATCGCCACCGCAAGCTCCGGCGTGGGTGCCTACCCGATCACTCAAGGGAACCTTTCGGCCGGATCGAACTACGCGATTTCCTACACGGCCGCGACTCTCAACGTCACCCCGGCGGCACTCACCGTTACGGGAATCAACGCCGACAAGATCTACGGCGATGCGCTTCCGGCGTTCACTTACACCTATTCGGGGCTCGTCAACGGCGACACGTCATCCGTGTTCTCCGGCTCGTTGAACAGCACCGCCTCGGCTTCCTCGAATATCGGCGCGTATCCGATCACCCAGGGGACGCTCTCGGCCGCGAACTACGCGATTTCCTACACGGCCGCGACTCTGAACATCACCCCCGCGGCGCTCACCGTTACCGCGGACAGCCTGAGCAAACTGTACGGCGTGGCCGTGCCCACGTTGACCTACACATACACAGGGCTCGTCAACCGAGACACGTCCGCCATATTCACCGGTGCCTTGGCGACGACCGCGATCGCCTCATCCGGTTTGGGCGTCTACCCGGTCACGCAAGGGACGCTCTCCGCCGGTTCAAACTACGCGCTCACGTTCAATCCGGGAACGCTCACCGTCACAAAGGCCGTTCTGACCGTCACGGCTCAAAACCAGAGCATGGTCTACGGTTCCGCATTTCCCGCATTCACTTACACTTATACAGGGCTGATCGGAGGAGATACCGCGGCGGTGATCTCGGGAGCGCTGACGACCCTCGCCAACGCGCGCTCGGGCGTGGGTGCCTACGCAATCACGCAGGGGACGCTCACCGCGACGAATTACACAGTGGCATTCACGCCAGGCGTGCTCAGCGTCACTCCGGCACCGTTGACAGTCTCTGCCGTGAACACCAGTAAGACCTACGGTGCAACACTTTCAACGTTGCCTTATACCTATGCGGGACTCGTCAACGGTGACACCTCGTCGGTGTTCTCCGGCTCGTTGACGACCACGGCCTCGGCTTCTTCGAATGTCGGTGCGTATCCCATCAACGAGGGAACGCTCTCAGCCGCGAACTACACGATTTCGTACACGGGAGGGACTCTTAACGTCACCCCCGCGGCGCTGAGCGTCACTGCCGATAATCTGAGCAAAGAATACGGCGCGGCGGTCCCCTCGCTGACGTTCACGACATCCGGGCTCGCTAACGGTGACACAACTTCCATCGTCAACGGAGCCTTGACGACCACCGCCAACGCCCTCTCAAATCTTGGCCTCTACCCGATCACGCAAGGGACGCTTTCCGCCGGTGCGAACTACACCATCGCGTTCAACCCGGGAACGCTCACCGTCACCCAGGCCATTCTCACGATCACGGCTCAGAACGTGAGCATGGTCTACGGTTCCGCATTTCCATCATTGACCTACACCTACGCGGGCTTGATCGGTGGAGATACCGCGTCAGTCATCACCGGAGCCTTGACGACCGTCGCCAACGCAAGCTCGGGCGTCGGCGGTTACGCGATCACGCAAGGGACGCTCACCGCCGCGAACTACATCGTGGCGTTCAACCCCGGCGTGATTAACGTCACGCCTGCTCCACTGACCGTCTCCGGCGTGAACGCAAGCAAGATCTATGGTGATCCTGTTCCCTCATTGACTTATACCTATTCGGGACTCGTCAACGGCGACACCTCGTCGGTGTTTTCCGGAACGTTAACCACCACCGCGAGCGCATCCTCAAATGTCGGCGGCTATCCGATCAGCCAAGAGAACCTCTCCGCGGGCTCGAATTACGCGATCTCGTACAATCCCGCGACGCTGAGCATCACGCCCGCGGCGCTCAACGTCACTGCCGATCGCTTGACCAAAACTTACGGCGCGACGGTTCCCTCGTTGACTTATACGTATGCGGGACTTGTCAATGGCGACACGTCCTCCGTATTTTCGGGTTCGCTAGCGACCGCCGCAACGGCCGCGACGGGTGTCGGCGTTTATTCGATCACGCAAGGGACACTCACCGCGGGACCCGATTATTTCATCGGGTTCAACGCGGGAACGCTGACCGTCGGCAAGGCGATCTTGAATATCAGCGCGCATAACCTGAATAAAGTCTATGGCGCGGGATTACCGATTCTCTCTTATAACTATGCGGGACTCGTCAACGGCGACACGGCAACGGTTCTCTCCGGATCGTTAACGACCACCGCCTCGATAAGTTCGGGCGTCGGCGTCTATCCGATCAATCAAGGAACGCTCTCGGCCGCGAACTATGTGTTGGCGTTTACGCCCGGCATTCTCAACGTCACGCCGGCGGCGCTGATCGTCTCGGCCGATGCCGAGAGCAAGATCTATGGCGCTCCCGTTCCGACGTTCAATTATTCGTTTGCGGGACTGGTTAACGGAGACACACCGTCGATTTTCCAAGGTGCGTTGTCGACGACCGCCACAGCGAATTCACCCGTCGGCAACTATGGAATCGGACAGGGTACGCTCACCGTCGATTCCAACTATCTCATAACGTTTATTCCTGGAACACTCAACGTCACGCCGGCACCACTGACCGTCTCGGCCGATGCCGAGAGCAAGATCTATGGCGCGGCAAACCCACCACTGACAATCAGTTACGCCGGGCTGGTCAGCGGAGACACCTCCGCAGTCTTCACGGGAAGTTTGTCGACGACGGCCACGTCGAACTCCGGAGTGGGACATTACGCGATCGCACGGGGGACACTCTCCGCGGGTTCGAATTATCTGATCCACTTTAACGCCGGGACACTCTCCGTCACACCGGCGTCGCTGATTGTGACGGCCGTCGCCGCGTCTCGCAATTTCGCCGCGCCCGACCCCGTGTTTTCCGTGCAATACTCCGGATTCGTGAACAGTGACGGGCCAGGTTCACTTGCCGGCACGCTTCATTTTACAACCACGGACACCACGGCAAGCCCGGTCGGCTCATACCCGATCACTCCCGGCGGCTTAATTTCGTCCAACTACGTCATCACGTTTGTCGACGGTGCCCTCACCGTGAATCCCGCGTCGGTTTCGGCTCAAGGCAAGCCGGTTTCCGCGAGGGAGGGGGTCGAGTTTGCCGGTGAGGTCGCATTTTTCTCGGTGTCGGGCTCGTCACCCCATCCCGAGCTTTTCTCCGCCACGATTCAATGGGGAGACGGGCAAGTCTCCGCCGGAATTGTCACCTTCGACGGGTCGCGAGGCGTCTATGCTATCAACGGAATCAATACGTATCAATTACAAGGAGTTTACGCGATTCAGGTCGCCATCCAGGCCGGAGGGGTGGACGCGGCGAAGGTTAACGGGATCAGCGTCGTCAACGATGTTCCTTTGACCGTGAGCGGAACCGATATCAAGTCCACGATGGACGAGCCTTACGTTGGTACTCTCGCAAAAATCGTCGACGCGAACCCGTTCAGCAAACCTTCCGACTATACCGTCACCATTGATTGGGGCGACGGCGAAATCACGCTCGGAACCGTCGGCGCGAGCACCGGCGACGGTTTCCCGACCTTGGGCGTCCACACGTTTAACACGGTCGGAACGTTCCATGTCTTGATCACGATCACGGAACTTCATGGAAGTGAGACGAGCACGGGGATTCATGCGCTGGTCGTCTCGCCGTTGACGACGACATCTCCATCGACGTCATCATCGACACCGGGAGGGACGACCAGCGGACAAGCGCTCAATCTCGCGGGAGGAGCACTGACGACCCCCGACGGCGTGAGTCGGATCGTCCTCACCAACGTTCCGGCGGTCTTGCCGCCGTCAAACAGCTCGACCACAGGTGTCAACATCGGCGGAGCCGGGCCGAAGGTTCAGGCCACGAACCGAGCACCCGCGACTCCTCCAGGGTTCTTCGGGCCTCTGGTCGTGGCACCCGCGCCGATCGGATTCGGATCGGGCGGAACTCCCGGTCCGGGTCCCGCGCCGTCGGCGAGCACGGGGGGGAGCACCGGAGCGTCGTCGAATGCGGCGGCCGCCGTGGGCGGAGTGAGCGCCGCGGGCGGAGGCGGTCCGCAAGCGATTCAGGCAGCGCTCCAGGCGGCGATTGAATCCGTCTCGCAACAACTCAGTGCCCTCGCGAGGGCAGGCGCGTCGACGACCGTACGCACGGCGATGGAGTTCAAGCAGGGAACCGAGATTCGCAACATCGCGGCCAAGCTTGCCCCGTTCTCGAATTTCCTGTGGGGACAGCTCGACGACCTGGATAAGAAGTCCTCGACGGAAATGTCGGAAAAGCAGGTGGTGGGCGTCGTCGGCACGGGGCTCGTCGCGTATGCCGGATATGTGCTACTGAACAGCAGGGTCGGTTATCTCGTGCTCAGCCTGCTGACCGCGAGGCCGCTCTGGGGCCAGGTTGACCCGTTGGCCGTGTTGATGGATTGGGAGCAGGAAGCGAAACGAAACGGCAAGTCTTCCGATGACGAGGAAGAAGAAAGCTTGCAATCCTTGATTCAAGAGAATCAGGAACGAGAAAGAGACGAGGAAGGCAACGCCCATGATGCGCCTCAGCCTGGGGCTCACGAGTCTGATGGTCAGCCTGCTGTTCGCCGCCAACGCGGTCGGGCTCTTTCCCGATCGCGAAGCCGCCGAACTCAAGGGACGCAAGGCGCTCTCTGAGAGCCTGGCGGTCGCCTGCTCGCTGGCCTCGGAACGCGATGACGTCCCGATGATGCGGAATGTGATCCAGTCGGCCGTGGACCGCAACCCGGAGATTCTCTCCGCCGCGCTCCGACGCGCCGACGGAACGTTCCTCGCCGCCGCGGTCCAGCGCGAGAATGGAACATTCGTCGCCGACGAAGCAGAGCACCAGCTTCGTTGGACCGAAGCCGTGGGCATCGACGCCACATCCACTCACATGCAAGTCCCCATTGCGCAAGGAGAGAAACCCTGGGGCGCGATCGAGATCCGGTTCCGTCCTCTTTACTCCTACAAGGCGCAAGGCCTTCTGGGGGGATCGCTGGCAAGGCTGCTGATCTTCATCGGGTCGGCGGGAACCGTGACGTTCTTCTTCTACCTGCGATCAATGCTTCGATCGACCGGCCGGCAAAACGCCGGGGTCGTTCCCGAGCGCGTGCGAGACACGCTGAACACGGTCATGGAAGGGGTCCTGCTCCTCGATAAGGAAGAACGGATCGCGCTTGCGAATGATGCCTTCGCGAAAACCGTCGGCCTTCCCGCCGAGGCGTTGCGAGGGCGCAAGGCGTCGGATCTGTGTTATCTGAAGTCGGATTCTCAGTCGCGGCCCGATGCCCTCCCCTGGGCGAGAGCGATCGTCGAGGGAGTTCCGCAGCGCGGTTCGCTGTTGCGACTACGATCGGGTCGCGAGGCCGCTCGCAATGTCTCGGTCAACTCGACGTCGATCCTTGGAGACGACGGCGTTTGCCGAGGTGCCCTGGCCACGTTCGACGACCTGACCCCCGTCGAGGACCGCAACGCGAGGCTTCGCAGACTCCTCAAGCAACTGAAGCGGGCCCAGGCCCGCACCCGCCGCCAGAAGATTCAGCTTCGCAAGGCCAAGGACGATGCCGAAGCCGCCAACCGCGCGAAGTCGGAGTTCCTCGCGAACGTCAGCCACGAGATCCGCACGCCGATGAACGCGATCCTGGGCATGACCGAGGCCACGCTCGACATGAGCCCGAACCTCGAACAGCGCGAGTGTCTCGACATCGTCAAGACGTCGGCCGATTCGCTGCTTTCGGTGATCAACGACATTCTCGATCTCGGCAAAATTGAAGCCGGGAAGTTCGAGCTCGATCCCGCTCCGTTCGCGGTCGCCGAGGTCGTCGATTCGGCGCTGAAGACCCTCTCGTTTCGCGCCGGTCAGAAGGGGCTCGAACTCCTCCTTGACCTTGATCCTTCGGTTCCGCTCTGGGTCACCGGCGACGACACGCGGCTTCGACAGATTTTGATCAACCTTGCGGGCAACGCGATCAAGTTTACCGAGCGCGGCGAGATCGTGGTCGGAGTTCAACCCGAGAATCACGATGGTCCGGACCCCCTGCTCCACTTTACCGTCTCCGATACTGGCATCGGCATCTCTCCCGAGAAGCTTCGCGCGATCTTCGACCCATTCACCCAGGCTGATAACTCAATCACAAGAAAATACGGCGGCACCGGGCTGGGGCTGACCATCTGCCGAAGGCTCGTGGAAATGATGGGTGGGCAAATCTGGGTCGAAAGCGAGATCGGGCGGGGAAGCGTCTTCCACTTCACGGCAAGGTTCGAGAAGGCGGACAGCCGGAGCCTCATGTCGCATCACCTCGAAGGGAACGAAGCCGAGGGTTCCCGCCACGGCACGCCCGCGGCAAAACGATTGCGGCTTCGAATGTTGCTGGTCGACGACAACCTTTTCAATCAGAAGGTCGGGCTTCAGAAGCTCAAGAAGATGGGGCACGAAGTGACCGTGGCTTCCGGAGGAAACGAGGCGCTCGCCGCGATGGCCGCCGTCCATTACGACATCGTCTTCATGGATCTTCACATGCGAGACATGGACGGACTTGAAGCCACCGCGAAGATCCGCGAGCGCGAGGCCGGTACGGGCAGGCACACACCGATCATCGCCATGACCGCCCGCGCGATGAAAGAAGACCGCGACCTCTGTTTGGCCTCTGGAATGGACGGCTTCGTCAGCAAGCCGATTCGCGACGCCGACCTCTTGCGAGCGATCCTGGCGGTCGCCCCCGCGCATTCGGAGGACCTCACCCTGGAACTCTCCGACGACGACGGCGCGCATCATCCGGACGCCACCCGCTGGCTCGAACGAGTCGGCGGGAACGCGAAACTTCTCGGCGAGTTGCTCACGGCATTCCGAGCCGATTGTCCCTTGCTTTTGGCCGAGATCGACAGCTCGATTCGCGACCGGAAGCCGGCGGAGCTTTGCCGGGCGGCTCACACGCTCAAGAGTATGCTACTCTTCTTTGAGGCGACGGCTGCCTCGGAGGCCGCCTTCAGGCTTGAGACCTTAGGCAAAAACGCGGATTTCACTGGCGCGCCAGAGATCTCGGCGCTTCTCTCCGAGGAAGTCGAACGGCTCCTCCGCGAGTTCGCGGTCCTGCCCGGATCCGACACACCATGAAAATATTGGTCGCCGAAGATAATGCGTTTTACCGACATATGCTCGTCAGCACCCTCAACGAATGGGGTTATGAAACCGTCGCCACCGTCGACGGCGAAGAGGCCTGGGAGAAACTCCGGGGAGGAAACGCGCCCCATGTGGCGATTCTTGACTGGATGATGCCCAAGATGGACGGCCTGGAGGTCTGCAGGAAGGTCCGCGCGCTCCATAATCCTGAGCCTACTTATGTTATTATTCTTACGTCAAAAGAAGGTAAGGAAAATATCGTCACCGCGCTGGAAAGCGGAGCGGACGACTATCTGACCAAGCCGTTCGATCGCGGAGAATTACGCGCGCGACTTCAAGTCGGCTTGCGAATCGTCGGTTTACAAACGAGCCTCGCGGTCGTGTTCGCCTTCGCCCGCGCTGTTGAAGCCAAGAGCCCATATACGCAGGGCCACGCCGAACGTGTCACCGCTTACGCGCTGGAAATGGCCGAGCGGGTCGGCTTTGACGCAAGAGAGAAGGAGACGCTCCGGCAAGGGGGCCTGCTCCACGACGTCGGCAAAATCTGCGTTCCCGACGCGATCCTCGACAAACCGGGCAAACTGACACCCGAGGAGGTCGCGATCATTCAGCGCCACCCCGCGCAAGGCGTCAGCATCGTCGAGCCGTTGCACTCGATGACGGGGGTCATTCCGCTGATCCGCTGGCACCATGAACGGATCGACGGCAAAGGCTATCCCGATGGCCTGAAAGGCGTGGAGATTCCTCCGCTCGTGCGAATGCTCTCGGTTTCCGACGTGTACGACGCACTCTCAAGCAAGCGTCCGTACCGTGACGCGATTCCGCACCTCGACTGTCTTCAACTCCTTCGCGAAGACGCCGAAAAAGGGGGACTCGACCCGGACCTGGTGAAGCTCTTCTGCGAGACCCACCCGATTCCCCGCTCCGAGCACGAACTGCGAGCGATCTTGCCCAGGACGGATGCGCCGGAACTCGAACTGGAGTTCGAGAAATCCAGGCTGAGCTGAAACGAGTTGGAAGGCGCGATTCAGACTATTTTTCCGCAGACGTAGGGTGTGTCGAGTCTTCGAGACCCACCACGAGGCACACCCTTGGTGCGTCTCGAAGACTCGACACACCCTACTGAGACGAGTTGGAAGGCGCGATTCAGGCGGATTTCCCGTAAGCAGGCTGAAGCCTGCCCTACAAGGCCGGAACGCGGGCTGGACCCATCGCGACTTGACGTCGCTCAACTCTTCCCGACGGGAGCATACGGGTCGTTCAAAATCGTCTTGAGGTATTGCCCGTAGTCGTTGGGGAACTGAGCGGCGAGCTTTTCGAGTTGGACTGCGTCGATGAATCCCATCCGGTACGCGACTTCCTCGATACAGGCGATCTTGAGACCTTGCCTTTGCTCGATCGTCTCGACGAAGTTGCCGGCTTGAAGCAGCGACTCGGTGGTTCCCGTGTCGAGCCAGGCGAAGCCTCGGCTGAAGCATTCGACGCGGAGCGCGCCTTTTCGAAGGTACTCGCGGTTCACGTCGGTAATTTCGAGTTCGCCGCGAGGCGAAGGCTTGAGATTCGCCGCGATGTCAACGACCTGGGTGTCGTAAAAATAGAGCCCCGTGACCGCGAAGTTCGATCGTGGTTTCGCCGGCTTCTCCTCGATCGAGACGGCCTTCGAATGCGTATCGAACTCAACGACGCCGTAGCGCTCGGGATCTTTCACGGGGTAGGCGAAAACCGTCGCGCCGGTTTCCTGGGCGCGCGCGCGGCCGAGCATGCTCTGAAACCCCTGGCCGTAAAAGATGTTATCGCCAAGAATCAGCGCCGAGTGGGATGACCCGACGAACTCTTTCCCGATGATGAACGCCTGGGCGAGCCCTCCGGGGTTGGGCTGAATGGCGTATTTGATCGAGATGCCGATCTGGCTGCCGTCGCCGAGGACCCGCTCAAAGCCGCCGATGTCGGTGGGGGTTGAGATCAGGAGGATGTCCCGAATCCCCGCGAGCATCAGCGCGGAGAGGGGGTAATAGATCATCGGCTTATCGTAGATCGGCAAGAGCTGCTTGCTGATGGCCTTGGTGATCGGATAGAGGCGCGAGCCCGCGCCGCCGGCGAGGATGATCCCTTTGGTCTGCACGTTCCCGGTGGACATATCGTAAGGTTTCGCTGGTAATCAAGATCGGCCGTTTTCAACGCGCCGGGGCGTATCCCCACGCGTGCGCGCGGGACGACAGTATGCTAGCTCACGAAGGGGGTAGGCTCAAGGCAAAGTGGGTAAGGTTCGTTGCAAACGTGAGGGGTTTGGGATTCGGAGTCGGGTCCGATGAGCGAAATGAAGCTGGGGCGGAATCGAGCCGACAGACCCTATTAGGCTCACATGGCCTCATTGACAACTATCGTACCTGGTCGCATAGTATTAAGATCCTCTGGGATAGAATTTCCGCGGTGAGGAGCTGGATGGTGGCCAAGTTAAAACCCAATCCCTCCGAGACTAGCTCGCAACCTGGAAATCATCACCGCCTGCTGAGTTTCGTTTACCTCGGCTCGTTTCTGGATGACTGGGAAAAACTTGGGCTGGGCGAGTCCGACCTAGAAACTCTTGAAACTTTGATCATTAACAGGCCCGAGGTCGGAGCCGTCATGCCTGGAACTGGCGGGTTGCGAAAAGTGAGGTTTGCGTCGACCGCAGGAAACAAGGGTAAGAGTGGCTCGGAGCGGGTCTGCTACGCACTTTTTCCAAGGCCGGGTCTTATCCTGTTTGTCACTGTTTTCGGTAAAGGTGAGAAGGATAATTTGTCTGCCGCCGAACGGAATGCGGTCAAGTCGTTACTCGCCAGGTATGAGGCTCGACTCAACTAATCAAAGGGAAAAACAAATGAGCAAGGCCGGCCAAAAAATTCTCAACGCCTTACAGGAATTCAGCGCGGTTCTTGAATCCGGCGAACCGCTAGAGAATCACTTTACGGTTCGAACGTATGCCATGCCCGTCGAGCCGGCCGAGTACGACGGTCCGGCGGTCCGGGCCGTCCGTGAGCGATACTCCATGAGCCAAGGAGTTTTCGCGAGGTTTCTCTGCGTTTCGTCCGCAACGATCCAGTCCTGGGAGCAAGGTCGCCGAGTGCCCTCCCCCATCGCCCGACGACTCCTCGACGAGATGGCCGCCAGCCCCGAACACTTCCGCGCGCGGTTCGCCCAACTGACGGCTCCAAGGGAAACTCAGGCCCTTCTCTCCTCAACTTCGGAACGCAACAAAAAGCCAGGTCGTAGTGCCAAGAAGGCTCGCGTCAGGGTAAACTGAACACGCGGAAATCTGACGAGTCGATACTCGAGTTTCCATGAAGGGATGGCGATGCCGCAAACTCTTCAACCCGGCGTAACATTCGCGGTCGACGAAGTCACACCGGCAACGAAACCGCTCCAGTCGAGCGTTTCAAGCGGCATGACTCGACATCTTGTCGAGAATTTCGGCGAGCGTCTCTCTCGTGAGCGGCTTTCCGTCGGCGTCGCGAAGGGTTGCAGCAGTCTCGTCATTCGGCATGCGGTAATGAACGTTCCATCGTCTGTCGTGATAATAGATGCTAGCGATATCATCAAACGCGGGCATGATGTAAAGGTCAACTAATCCTTCAGATCCCGGCGTCGTTCGGCTGATCGGATCGAGAAGGATCCTGGTAAACTCTTTTTGCAAGAGCAGCCCGGGGGCTCGATACGAGCCGATCTCCGAATCTTTCATGGATTTGTCGACGCGACGAACCGTCCAATCGAAAGACTTGGCCCAGGTCTCGATGTCGTTCACAAGAAGACTCAATCGGCCGATCCATTCTTTACGAAGCACATCGGCGGCCGTTTCCGTCTGTGGCGTGATTGACATTCGCTTGCTCCCGTAAGCCGATTCCGCGACTTTCGTATTCTATTCCACCCCGAGAATCTCGACAACTTTGTACTCTGCGCGGTTTAAGGTCAATACCGTTCAATGAGTAGTAAGTCGTTGACATGCAAGGCTTTTTCAGCCCCGGAGGGGCGACCGATCATAGCCCAGGGCTTCAGCCCTCGTTGTACCCCACAAGTCACTTGGTCCCGATTTTTGCTTCAGGTCCGAAGGTATCCCATGCCCAGGCCAGGTCATGCATCCTTTGGATCCCGAT
>Ga0209698_10003135_pt1 | contig 18527 bp, 19 predicted proteins | sample LitLauG_LLR_2012_FD_187203 | JGI IMG/M metagenome (GOLD analysis project Ga0209698, IMG submission 187203) | Freshwater sediment microbial communities from Pennsylvania, USA - Little Laurel Run_MetaG_LLR_2012 (SPAdes) (version 2) | ecosystem: Environmental > Aquatic > Freshwater > Creek >...
ATTCTGGAGCCGACCAGAACAATTTCAGCCGACGCGGCTACCGAGAATTGCGCGCGTTGCGGCATTCTTCCGCGGTGTAGCGACGTACGATCTGATCGAGTCCGTCGACTGCGGTTACTTCGCCCCCCTGCGCAGCCTTCTCCAACGCTACCGAGGCCTCCGCGAGGGTAGGATAGCTGACGCCATCGACCGGGGCGCCATTCTTGTGAATTTGAAAGCACATCTGATTTTGCAGTTTATTCTGTTTTCGAAGCATATCTCCTACTTGGGCGGAACAGCGCCCGGAAGTCACTCACTGCAAGTGCCCGCAAGGGAACGGAGCGCTGCTTGGCCAGAGCTCTCGGGGCGGGCAGCCTTCGCGGCCACCACTGCGCCTTTGGCGTGCGTCTTGATCGATGGGTGGCCAAAGTGATGGGTGGCCAAAGTAGTAAGGGCGCACTGCTCCTTCGGTTTAGCCATACACACAGGGCACGGCACCGACAAAATCCGCTTCAACCTGAGTTGACCGGTTCTTACTCCTACAGTATTCAACATCGCCGCCTTGGGAGATGGTCAATTCTGCTCTCTAATTCGAGCCATGCCTCAGCTAGTTGTTGCAAAATCCTGATAAAGCTCTAAACCGCTCCATGAGCACTGAGGCGTGTTTTCAGCAGTTGTGCGTGTTTGTGGGGAACTCCGTCAAAATTGGCGGTGTCGAAATCTTTGGATTAGATACCCGATGCGATTGGGCGACAGAGCCATCCCAAATTCGGTTGTTGTACTGGCCGCTGGTATTGCTCTATTCGCAGTGGGCCTTACCGTCCTTCACCTAAATCCTTACTGGCGCCTCGAACCTCATTCCACAGGCGCGATCGACCACCGCGCATTTCTTTGCAGTGGCATTGGGCATCTGATTGCGGGGATTGGTCTGCTGATTGGTACTGGAGGAGCAACCGTTGCGATAGTGCTACTCCTAGGTCGCCTTCTTAAGCCGAAGAGGCTCTACTGGAGCATCGTAATATTGGCGGCGTGCCTAGCGCTGGCATGGCTAGGAGCGAGCGGTTTATCTTCGTACTACCGGGCATCGTTCCATTGGGGGTCTACTGCCGGTGCAACCGTGCTCAAAATCAGCACTTCCGACCGCGATTTTTCCAATCCGATTTGGCAGAGAATCGTAGCTTGGCAGATTGAACCTGACTTGAACGGATATTGCAGCCTAGGCGGTACGCTGGATAGTACCGATGGGGATGTGACCATCACCGTCGTCAGAATTGTTCCTATGGTGACGACAGTTGACCTTGGAGCCGATGGCGAATCGTTGAGCAACATAAAGCGGAAGCACCCCAAACCCGCTGCTGGCAAACCGCAGAATTCCAACTAGTGCAAAATCTCGGTTACGCTCATCTACCCCGAAACCACAACGAGCTGGTCCCACGTGTCTTTATACTAAGAAACAGTGAGAACCAAGCCTCGTTCGATGGCGCTGGAACAGGACATCCTGAAACGCGCTGCTCCGAAACGCCCGCCACGCCTGACCTCGCGCCGCATTGGCATTCATACCTCGTCGGCCGGAGGTCCGCATAATGCCGCCGAGCGCGCCTACCGACTGGGCTGCAATACCTTTCAGATGTTTTCCTCCAGCCCGCGGCAGTGGGCTGCTTACGAGTTAAGCGAACCCCACTGCGCCGAGATGAGCCGCCTGCGAGCAAGCTGCGATCTGAAACCTTTGGTCATTCACACGAACTACCTTGTGAATCTTGCCAATTCGAACGAACTCTTCTTGCATAAATCGATGCAGGCGTTCCGCGGCGAGGTGGAGCGCGCCCTCGCGCTCTGCGCGGATTATCTGGTGCTGCATCCTGGTTCGTTTCGCGGAGCGGATCGGGAGCAGGGGTTGCGGCGCACAGCCGCGGCCATCGCGGCCTCGACCAAGGGCCTCGACCTGGCCAAAGGCGGACTCGCGATCCTGATCGAGAACACTGCTGGCGCGGAGTTCTCGCTTGGCGGCAGCTTCGAACAGGTTGCCGAAGTGCTCGAACGGCTGGACGGGATCGTCCCCGCGGGCGCGTGTATCGATACTTGCCACACGCACGTGGCTGGCTACGACATTGTCAGTCCAGAAGGTCTGCAGTGCACGCTCAAGCAACTCGATGCAACGATCGGCCTGCAGCGGGTGAAGGTCTGGCATTGCAATGATGCCAAAATGCCGCGGGGATCGAAGCTGGATCGTCATCAGCACATCGGCAAGGGCATGATCGGCAAGGAGACGTTCCGCATGCTGCTCAACGACCCGCGGCTGGCCCATGCCGCCTTCATCGCCGAAACCCCAATCGATCAGCCCGGCGACGACCGCAGGAACGTGGAGGCATTAAAGAAGCTGGTCAGGGGATCAGGGACCGGCGGCTAGGGCCTGTTATTCACTTTCCTGCGTGCTGCAGTTCGGGCCCTTGGGACAACTTTCTACCGCAGGACAGCGAACTTAAGCCAGCCCTCCCAGATGTCGGTCCAGGCATGGGAAACGATGTTGACGCGGAGATTTCCACGCCACGCCGCCAGAGCACCATAGAGGATGCCTAGAACTGAGATCACCACAACGTTCCTCCAGCCCTGGTAGGCGTGAAAAAATCCGAAGACCACGCCTTGCGCCATCACGGCCGCGACGATGTTGCCGGTGAGGGCATGAAACTCCTTCTGCAGGAATCCGCGAAACGCGATCTCCTCGCAGATTCCGGCAGTCAGCGAAATCGCAATCCAGACCACAAACTCCATCAGGCTGTGGGGCAGGAGGCTGTCCACGGTTTTCGCAGCGCCTGAGCCGGCCGCTCCCAGTTGCAGCAGCCAGTGGACGCCATAAGCCGCACCCTCCCACAACACCCAGAATGGCAATGCGATCGCCAGATCCACAGCCACGCTCTTCCATGACTTCCATCGCCCGCCCGACAGCGTCGCCAGGCCGCCGCCAAAGCGATGGACACCCGCCCAACAGTAGTAAAGAAGAGCCCAGTCCATCGCGATCAGGGTGAGGTAGATGCGAAGTGCCTGGCGATGGCTCGCCAGTTGGCCGGACGCCGCTGCGGAACCGCCCTCCGTGGGCGCGCTCTGTGCCAGATAGCCCATCCCTGCCACTCCAGCCCCGATCAGGAGAAATCCCACAAGCCAGCCCCACGACGCAACCTTCGCCGGTGCAGGGCTCCTGCTCAAAGTTCCGTTCGCGATACTCTCACTTGCTTCCATGACGTTGTGCCTTTCCGGTTGCCGACGGGGCCCGTTGTTTCCTGCTCAGCCGGCGCAATTCAGCCAGAGTCTCTTTGGCCCAGCGCTGATGGGCCGCCAACTCGATCTGCCCAAATCGCAACGCCATTCGCCAGTAAGGGGCGTTGGGATACCTCTCAAGCCGGGCAATCTCCTCTTCAATGTCGTCGAATCGCTTGAGAATGGTTCGCTCTGTCTCCGCCATCCGCTCCACAAAGCCAATCACAGCCTGCGGCGTTGCCTGTACGCCGAAAAAAAGCTTGAGCAGCAGCTCGTTGCGCGGAACTTCGGGTTGAGGCTCGACCGCCAGCCACGCCGCCAGCCGCTCGCGCCCTTTCTTTGTGATGGAGTAGACCTGGCGGCCCGGCCTGCCCTCCTGCCGTTCCGCCTTGCCCGTGATGAAGCCCGCGGCCGCCAGTCGCTTCAGATTGGGATAGATCTGGCCGTAGCTTTCGTTCCAGAAATGACCGATCGAGGCGCGCACGGCCTGCCCCAGGTCGTAACCCGACATAGGCTCGACCGCCAGAAGGCCCAGAAGCACCTCCATGCTCGAGCTGAAACGGCGCGGCATATCTCTAGTAGATATATCTCTATTAGACTGCTCCGTCAATAACAATCTTTCCTGGGCGGCGATTGACGTTCTGTTTCCTGTCCCCGGCCGAGCCTAGCGGCTCATTTGCCATGTACCGTCCATTCAACAGATACTCTCGGCCATGAAACTTTACCGTTTGCGTGGCGGCATCGTCGCCGAGGACTCGGAGGCGTTCTACACGATTCCTGCGTCATCGTGGGACGAGTTGATTGCCCGCGAAGGTCTCGCTGCCCATCTGCGACAGCTCATTAAAAACGCAAGTCGGCTGGATGGATCTGGACTCAAAGATGTGGTCGCTCCCATCGGCAGCCAGGAGGTCTGGGCCGCCGGAGTCACCTACTACCGCAGTCGTAACGCGCGGATGGAAGAGTCGAAAAGTGCGGGCGGCGGAGACTTTTACGATCGCGTCTATCACGCCGCGCGCCCGGAACTTTTCTTCAAGGCGACGGCTCATCAAGTTGTGGGGCCTGGCGCGAAGGTCGCGATCCGCGCGGATGCCCGCTGGTCGGTCCCGGAGCCGGAGTTGGTTTTGTTCATTAGCCCGGGAGGCAAGATCGTCGGCTACACCATCGGCAATGACATGAGTTCGCGCGACATCGAGGGCGAGAACCCGCTCTACCTGCCGCAGGCGAAAGTGTACGACCGTAGTTGCGCCCTTGGTCCGTGCTTGCTGATTCCTGATCAGCCTTTGCCACAAACTACGGAGATCAAAATTGAAATTCAACGCGGGGACAAGAATGCCTTCTCAGGCGCCACCAGCTTGAAGGAAATGAAGAGGACTCCGGAGGAATTGGTGCAATATCTGTATCGCGCCAGCAGCTTTCCGCAGGGCGCGTTTTTGCTGACCGGCACTGGAATCGTGCCTCCCGATTCGTTCACGTTGCAGATGGGAGACGAGATTCGAATTACGATTCCGGTGATTGGAACTCTTATCAATGCGGTCGGCTAAAAGCGTGAACCACGAAGGACACGAAGTTTCACGAAGGTCTTTCGGATTTTTTCTTCGTGCTCCTTCGTGCCCTTTGTGGTTCGAGCTTTCATTGCAGGCGTAACCGCAGCATCCCGTTCGACCGCTATCCACGTGTAAAATAGAGGATCATTCTTTGGCGTTGCTCCCTCTATGGCGATCGAAGAAAAATCGGCCAACACCGTGACGAATTCAGATGCGCCTCGTCCCAATGACGAGCGCTACGACGCGCAGCGCGTCGAGACCAAGTGGTTCGAGCGCTGGCAGCAGGACCCCGCGCTTTACGCCGCCGAGCCTCACTCGGCCAAGAAAAAATACTACGTGCTCGAGATGCTGCCTTATCCCTCCGGCGCTCTTCACATGGGGCACGTGCGCAACTATTCCATCGGCGACGCGCTCGCCCGCTACATGTGGATGAATGGCTACAACGTGCTTCATCCAATGGGGTGGGACTCGTTCGGCTTGCCGGCGGAGAACGCAGCGATATCGAACAATACGCCGCCGCGCGAATGGACGTTGCGCAACATCGCCAGCATGAAGGCGCAGATGAATCGCCTCGGCTTCACTTACGACTGGTCCCGCGAAGTCACCACGTGCTTGCCTGAATACTATCGATGGAATCAGTGGTTCTTCCTCAAGCTTTACGAACAAGGACTCGCGTATCGCAAGAAGAGCAAGGTGAATTGGTGCCCGAAGTGCGCGACGGTACTCGCAAACGAGCAGGTGCTGTCGAATGGATGCTGCTGGCGGCACGAAGACACCCTAGTCGAGCAACGCGAGTTGGAGCAATGGTTTTTGCGGATCACCAAGTACGCTGACGAATTGTTGCGCGACCTCGACAAGCTCGAAGGCTGGCCCGAAAAAGTCCGGACGATGCAGCGGAACTGGATCGGCCGCAGCGAAGGTACGCTCGTCGACTTCAAGCTCGATTACGGCGAGAACCACAAAGGCTTCGGGCCAGCGGGCTCGACGATTACCGTCTTCACCACGCGCGTGGACACGATCTACGGTGCGACCTCGGTACAACTCGCACCTGAGCATCCCATCGTCGCGGACTTGTGTGCTGCGAATCCGGACTTGCGCGCCAAAGTCGATCAATTGATCGCCGAACAGCGCAAGGCGAAAGAGACTGGCGACATCGGCGAAATCGAGAAGCATGGCGTGCCTACGGGACGATATGCCATCAATCCATACAACAACGAGCGCGTGCCGGTGTGGGTGGCGAATTATATCCTGATGGATTACGGCACGGGCGCCATCATGAGCGTACCCGCGCACGATGAGCGCGACTTCGAGTTCGCGCAGAAATATAAGTTGGAAGTTCGGCTGGTCATTCTTCCGATCTCGAACGATCCGGAAGAGACGATGGTCGAACCGCAGTTGCCCTTCTGCTCGCACGACGGCATGCTGATCAACTCCGGCCCGTACAGCAATCTCCGCTGCGACGAGGCGATCAAGAAAATGTCGGAGTACGCCGAGAAGAAAGGCTTCGGCAAAGCGACGGTCACGTATCGCCTGAAAGATTGGGGCATCTCGCGGCAGCGGTATTGGGGCACGCCGATCCCGATGCTCTATTGCGAAAAAGACGGCGTCGTGCCCGTGCCGGAAAAAGATTTGCCGGTGATCTTGCCCGACAAGGTGGAGATCACGCTCACCGGCGGATCTCCGCTGGCCCGCGTGCCGGAGTTCGCGAATGTCACGTGTCCGAAGTGCGGTGGTCCTGCCCGCCGCGAGACCGACACTATGGATACGTTCGTCGATTCGTCGTGGTATTTCTACCGCTATACCGACGCTCGCAACGACCGCGCGCCGTTTGACAGCAAGATCGCGCAATACTGGTTTGGCGATCGCGGAATCGACCAGTACATCGGCGGCGTCGAGCATGCGATTTTGCACCTGATCTATTCGCGCTTCTGGACCAAGTTCATGCGCGACATCGGACTGCTGACCAACGACGAACCGGTGGAGCGCTTGTTCACCCAGGGGATGGTGATCAAAGACGGCGCGAAGATGTCGAAGAGTCTGGGCAACGTGGTCTCTCCCGACGAGATGGTGGCGCGCTACGGCGCCGACGCTGCGCGTATGTACAGTTTGTTTGCTGCGCCTCCGGATCGCGATCTCGACTGGCAGGATTCCGGCATTGAAGGAATTCAGAGATTTTTGGGAAGAGTGTATCGATTTGTTGTTCGCAACTCCGCAGCGGCATCTTCGCGGCCGTCGGCGTCTGCGACGACGTTGGGAGCAGACGGCCGTGCCATCCAACGCAAGCTTCATCAGACGATCAAGCGCGTCAGCGATGACTTCCAGGGACGGTGGCATTTCAATACCTGCATCTCCGCCATCATGGAGTTGGTGAATACGCTGTACGGAGCCGAGGAAGCAATCTCGCGCGGCGCGGTGCCGCCGGCTTTCCTTGCTGAAGTGCAACGCGATCTCGTCTTGTTGCTTGCCCCCTTCGCTCCTTATTTGGCGCACGAACTTTGGGAGATGCTCGGGCAGACTGAAAACTTGCTCCGCGCACCGTGGCCCAAGTACGACCCGGCTCTTGCCAAGGAAGAAGAGATTGAAATCCCAGTCCAGATCAACGGCAAGTTGCGCAGCAAAGTCGTCGTGCCGGCCGACGCGGACGAAGCTTTCGTAGTGGAACGCGCATTGGCGGATGAAAAAGTCAAAGCCGCGATTGCCGGGAAGCAGGTAATCAAGCGAATCTACGTTCCGGGCAAGATGCTCAACCTGATAGTGAAGTGACGCAGGTGTGAACGCATGGCTCAGGTATCACCCACCGCCGAGGGATTTCGCACTGCGTTTCGCCGGCCATTGCTGTCCATTGGGGAGATCACGTGGCGCTGGGTCGTCGGTGCAACCACCGCCGCGCTCTTCTTTTTCGGCTTGTTCGAATACCTGAGCAGCCTTCCCGTCAACAGCGGCGAATTGCTTTTCCTGCGGAGCCGTCAACCGTACCTAGTCGCCAAGGCCATCGCACATATCTTGCGGGGAAGCTTGAGCCGCGTCGTCTTGTCGGCAACGCTGGCGGCGATGCTGTTGTGCCTGCTATGGATGATTGCCAGCGCGGTCGGCCGGATCGCCACGGTGAGAGCGCTGGTCGATCACTTTCGAAATCACATCGCGCGCCTCACAGCTGGGTCGAACGATGATTCCAAAGAAGCAGAGCTGGATGCCACGACCACGAACGCTGACAGTGCTTCCTTTCCCGCCCTGCTGCGGCTGAATTTTCTCCGCGTATGCCTGGCGATTGCTGCAGTGCTGGGTCTGGTGGGCTCCGCGCTTCTCGCCGGATTCGCGTCGCCGGCTTCGCATCCGCGGCCAGGACTCGCGTTTTTGTTGTTCATGCCGCTGGCAGCGTTAGTGGCCGTGCTGTGGTTCGCGCTGAACTGGCTGCTCTCACTCGCGGCAATGTTCGCGGTTCGCGACACGGAAGATGTGATGGGCGCGATTTCGGCGGCGGTGGCTCTCTGCCGCAGGCGCACTGGGGCCGTGGCGGCCGTCAGCACTTGGACGGGACTGGCCCATCTGGTCGCATTCGTAGGCGCCACCAGTGTAATCGGCATGCCACTCGGGTTTGCGCCGATTCTTCCCGGGCGACTGGTCGTGCTGGCGATGATCCTGATGACCCTGGCCTATTTCGCACTTGCGGACTGGCTGTATATGGCGCGCCTCGCGGGATACGTCTGCATCGCGGAGATGCCGGAACCTTTGTGGGCGCCCCCTCCGCCGCCTCAACCGACTCTTTCAGTCCCGCCACAGATGCCGATAGCACCTGTGCAAAGCACAATCGACCGTGACGAACTGATTCTGAGCGACGTGCCGCTACCGCCGGCCGAACGCTAGGCGAACGTCGAGGTTGCAGGCTACTTTGTCATTCCGAGCGAAGCGAGGAATCCAGGACTTTGCTGGCGCGTGCAAAAACCTAGGTCCCTCACTTCGTTCGGGATGACAAATTGGTAAGGCTCGCGATGACAAAATTGGTAAGGTGCAGGATGACAAAAGCAGCAAGGCTCGCGATGACAAAGGCGACGAAGCGGCCGCCTGCGGTATTGTTTCCGCTCTTTACACCCTCCCCTGAATTTGAGAAACTCATGGGTGGAACCCCAATCCCCGCACAATTCAGCCTCAGTCACACAGTCGATTGTTATCCTCGACTTCGGCGCGCAATATACCCAGCTCATCGCGCGGCGCATTCGGGAACAGAACGTGTTCTCCGTCGTTCTGCCCTGTAACGCCAAGCTGAGCGAAATCAAGGGCTACAACCCGGTTGGGATCGTGCTCTCGGGCGCTCCATGGTCGGTCTACGACAAGGACGCGCCGCCCGCCGATGTGCATATCTTCGATATGGGCGTGCCCGTGCTCGGCATCTGCTATGGCTTGCAGTTCATGGTGCACACGCTCGGCGGAAAAGTACGCCCGGCCGACAAGCGCGAATACGGACACGCGGAAGTCGACGTGATCTCGTCCTCAGTTCTGTTCCAGGGAATGGCCAAAAAACTCGCCGTTTGGATGTCGCACGGCGACGAGGCTCTGGAACTGCCGCCCGGCTTCGAGTTGATGGCTAAGAGCCACTACGCCGTTGCAGGAATTCAGAACATTGAGAAGCAATGGTATGCGGTGCAGTTTCATCCGGAAGTGCATCACACGCCGCAGGGTACACAGATCCTGAAGAATTTTATTTTCGAGATCTGCCATGCCCAGCCGAACTGGACGCCGCAGCGCTTCATCGAGTCCACAATCGAACAGATTAAGAAGCAAGTCGGCACCGGACGCGCGATCTGCGCTCTTTCCGGGGGTGTGGATTCCTCGGTGGCCGCCGTACTGGTGGACCGCGCGTTGCGGGATGCCAAAGGTAAATCGCGCCTCACCTGCGTCTTTGTGAACAACGGCGTGTTACGAAAGAACGAATTCGAAAAAGTGCAGAAGACCTTGCGCGACAAACTGGGCCTTCACCTTGACGCGGTCGATGCTACCGACCGGTTCCTGGGCAAACTGGCTGGCGTGAACGATCCCGAAAAGAAGCGCAAGATCATCGGCAACGAATTCATCAAGGTTTTTGAAAAGGAAGCGCGCCGCATCGAGAAGACCGAAGGCAAAGTGAAGTGGCTGGTGCAGGGCACTCTCTATCCCGACGTGATCGAGTCGCGGTCAGTGCGGGGGCCGTCGCAGGTCATCAAGTCACATCACAACGTTGGCGGACTGCCTGCGAAGATGAAACTCAAGCTGATCGAGCCTCTTAAAGATTTATTCAAAGACGAAGTCCGCAAGATTGGCCGTGATCTCAAAATGCCGGAAGAGATTCTGCAGCGCCAGCCGTTCCCCGGACCGGGGCTTGCGGTTCGCGTGCTGGGTGAAGTCACGCAGGAACGACTCGCCCTTTTGCGCGAGTGCGACGATATTGTGGTCAGCGAAATCAAAGAGGCTGGCCTGTACAACAAGATCTGGCAATCGTTTGCGGTCTTGCTGCCAGTCATGTCGGTCGGGGTGATGGGAGACCATCGCACGTATGCGTACACCTGCGCGATTCGCGCGGTGGCCTCCGAAGACGGCATGACCGCCGATTGGGTGGCGCTTCCTCCCGAAGTCTTGAAAATCATCTCGACCAGGATCGTGAACGAGGTGAAAGGCGTGAACCGGGTGGTTTATGACATCACGTCGAAGCCTCCGGGCACGATCGAGTGGGAATAGGACTGCGGCTGGGCAACTGTTACCGCCTCGGCCCTGTCATCCAGAGCGGAGCGAAGGATCTGTGTACTCGTTGGCAGCATCGACGCCGCAAACGAATGCATAGATCCTTCGCTTCGCTCTGGATGACAAGGTTGAGTTAGTGACGCGGGTTCACGCATGGCGCGGGGTTGAGGTCGTCGCCAGACGCCTCCCTTGGGATGACAGGCAGTCGAGTTCGTCTCCAGGCATTACTTCCGTGTATCTCGCAAGCGATCTTTCCTTGCCGCTCTAGTCGATCAGTCCTAAAACACAGTTACAACGAGTGCCGTTGAGAAGTCTGGCTCGCTGCTGATGCGTGTTTGGGACGGTGCCAGTGATCGCTTCTTCCGTACGACGAATTCTTTCCCACCTGATCCTGCTGTCTGCCGCTTGCTCGATGGCTTCGCTGGTCGCAGGACAATCCGCCATCGATGACATCCACATCACACCGCGCGAAAAGCCGGTGGACGTCGCGAGCGCGGCTTTCGCGGCTCCTTATGCCGGCGGCAGCATAATCCGAAGCAACGTGGATCTGGTACTGGTTCCCGTGACGATCACCGACGACCTCAATCGGCCAGTCCTGGGCCTGCGGGCACAGAACTTCGAGCTCTTTGAAAACAAGCACCGGCAGGAGATTAGAAACCTCTCCAGCGAAGACACGCCAGTTTCAGTCGGCATCCTGGTCGACACCAGCCGCAGCATGTCCTATAAGCTTGATCGGGCACGCGAGGCGGTCCAGCAATTCTGCGAGATCGCGAATCCAGAGGATGAATTCTTCCTCATCACGTTCGCGAACGAACCGCAACTGGCCAGTGATTTCACGACCCATTCCGAAAACATCGAGAATGCCCTGCTGACCGTCCGCTCCAACGGCCAGACTTCCCTGCTCGACGCCATTTACATGGGCTTGCAGAAAATGCATGGTGCCCGGTATGGACGCAAAGCCCTGCTGATCGTGTCCGATGGCGGCGACAACCACAGCCGCTACACAGAGCATGACGTGAAGTCGGCCATCCGCGAATCCGATGTCACGCTCTACGCCATCGGTACCTTCGAGCGATGGGCGAATACCCAGGAAGAATTGCTCGGGCCCGACTTGCTTCGATCGTTGGCGCAGTCCACGGGCGGAGTTGCCTTTACCCTGGACAACCCCAACCAGATGCCTGCAGTCGGACGCAATATCAGCGACCGTTTACGCCACCAGTACGTCCTGGCCTATGAGCCGGAATTGCGCCCACACGATGGGAAGTGGCATAAGATCAGCGTCAAGCTGCGGCTCCCCAAAAAGTTCGCCTTCCTTCGCGTCAATGCCCGCCCGGGCTACTACGCGGCGGAAGAATAGCTGGGTTGTTGCAGACCCGCCTCAACTCTGCTCGTCACGGTTTACGGTTTCCATGGAGAAGGCCGGCACACAGACTGCAATGTATTCGGCGCCGTCCGGATGCGGCGTGGAATAGCGAATCCACTCGCCGGCATGGGCGATCACCGCTTGTCCGGCCGCCACATCCATGGATCCATCGTTGTGCTCGACGCGTAGCGTTCCCTTGAGGACGATGGTGAACTCATCGAACTCGGGCTCCTGCCCAGGCTCGATCCATCCCTGCGGACTGCGCATGTGGGCAACACTGGCGGCAGACGTCTTGGAGTTGACTCGTCCGATGTATTCGTCGATGAGCTTGGGCTTGTTTCCAGCTGCTTGAATGCGCGTGGGAGAGGAGATGAGCGTTGGCATGCGTATCGTTCGCGACTGAGACCGGGTGGTCTCCTGGCGATGTCAGGATTCAGAGTACAACAGACGGGCACGCCTCGGTCGGCGGGAAAGAAAAGCGGCCCGATACTTCCGGCCCGCGGGACGGACGAATGCATCCGTCCCCACACAATCAACGTCCGTCCCCAACACAATCAATTTGTCCATTCCCACATCTACGGACACGGGTATGGCGTTCCGGGAGTTGGCGGAGTGCCCGGAATCATCGTGGAAGATCCGGGGATGCCGTCTGGTCCGGGTGGCCCCGGAATTACTGTCGGGGGAGTACCTGGAGTGCCGGGGGTGTAGCAGGTACCGTTATCCCCAGGCAGGCCCGTGCGCGATGCCGCAGGGCGCAGCGCGACCGCCTGTTCTGTCACCTGATGCTTCTCGGAATCGAGGACCGCCTTGGTCACTTCGTCCTGCGACATGGTTATCGGCTGCTGCAGCTTCATTTGCACCGGGGCGCCCACATCCAGAAAAAAGTGGTTCGTGCCGAACATCAGAGCAAGTGACGCGACCCCACCGATGGCAGCACCAACGCCCGCTCCGATGACGGTATTCCTCCCGGCATTGCCCGGGACGGTCATGCTCGAAGATACGCATCCGGGCGGCGGGCCGGTGCAACCGGGAGGGACACTAGCCGTGAGCGTGCTTGATCCGGGAGCGATGGAATGCCCAATCGCTGCGCCAATCCCCGCGCCTGCCAAGGGCATGGCAACCGCAGCAACCGTGCGGGTCGAACCTGGATCTTTGATCGCGTACCCTTCATCGGTCATCAATGTCATCGGCCCAGGAATTTGAGTGACGTACCCGTCGGGGAACGTGATCGACATGGACTGCAGGCGAATTTCCCCACGCCCGCCGTTACGACGGATCTTGTCCACCGTGCCTTGCACAAACGTTCCCGGCGGAATCGCAACCTGGTGTTCAGAATGTACCGGCGAGATTACCTGGGCGTAGATGTCGTCTCCGCGGTGAACGTGGCGGCTCTGAATGGGCTGGGTCAAAACCAGCGCAACTTGTGTTCCCGCAGGGATCGTGACAGACGATGGCTGTGGTGGGGAGTTGGCTTGATTCTCGGAAGACTGTTCCTGCGCAGCGCAGGTCCAGGCGAAGAATAGAACCGCTAACGTGACGACGATTGAAAGTCTTGGCTTGTTGGTGAAGGGGCTGGGCGAGAAGCTTCGAAGAAAGGAACGGCACCGCATGAGGCACCTCGTTCGAAAGCTCTTGAGTGGCGGCTTTCGAGGCCAGCGAACTGAAGCAGCGTCCGACTGCTGATTTGACTCGCGCGCCTGCAAAAAGGATATCTGGGTCCACGGTAAAAGTGCGCAGCAATTCGGTCGAGATTTGTAAAACCTGGAGGTAACGTTACGCCACTCGAGCGTTTCACTTTTGGTGTAGCCGGGGGGAAACACAAGGTCCCTCCACTCCGCTTGCCGTTCCCTTCGGGAACAGCAAGCTCCGGTCGGGATGACAATTTAGGAATCGGAATACAACAATCGTGAAACAGCTCTAGGACTTCGCCGGTTCGCTGATCCAGCGCGAAATTGCGGTGACCAGCTTTCGGGGCGCGAGGCGGGTGGATTGGACGACCAGCCAGTTGTGCGCGCCAGAGATCGCGAGGGTGCGGCCTTCCATCAGCGCACGGTAGCCGTCGAGGGCAACTTTTTCAGCTTTCATGGCGCCAAGTTTTTTGAACAATCTGGATTTGTCATTCCCTGCCCGGCCGGCAAATCCGGTATGGGTCGCGCCCGGACAGAAACAGGTGACGGTGACACCCGACTCTCTCACCTCGTTGGCGATCGCCTCCGAAAACGAAATCACGTAGGCCTTCGTGGCGTAATAGACGGCCATGAGAGGGCCGGCCTGGAATCCCGCAGTGGATGCAACATTCATTATCCGACCGCTTCGACGGGCGACCATGGCAGGCAGGAATAGTCTGGTCAGCGCCGTGAGGGCGGCGATGTTCAGGTTGATCTGGCCGAAGATCTCTTGTTCCGACATTTGCGCGAACTCGCCGAACGCTCCGTAGCCGGCATTGTTAATCAAAATGTCGATCGTCTGCCCCTGCAACTGATCGAACAAAAACTTGGGTACCACGGGCTGCTCGAGATCAAGGGCGAAGGTCTTGACCGTGATCCCGTGCGTCTGCAGTTCGGTAGCAACTTGTCCAAGCCGGTCCGCGCTGCGTGCGACCAGAATCAGGTTGTGATGATCGCGGGCAAAAAGTTTGGCGAGTTCGAATCCGATGCCGCCGGATGCGCCGGTGATGAGGACGTTCGACATGCGGCTATTCTAAAGGAACCGGGCCCACCGAATCGGGTTGCAGTCCCGCCCGAAAAGAAACCGAGAAATTTCACGCTCGCCCGAGCGTCACAAAGAAGTAAGATTGCGCTGACCATCCCAGGAGGAACTCCATGAGCAAAGAGATCTCGCGCCGAGAGTTCATTGAGCAGGTCGGACTTACCGGAACAAGTCTCATGTTGCTGAAGGATGTCGCCGGTGCTTTGCCCGCGAACCACGCTCTGCCGGCGCGCACACTGGGAAGGACCGGCGCCAAAGTATCGATTCTCGCTTTCGGCTGCGGCAGCCGCTTTCTCATGTACAAAGGCGAGGACAGCGCAACCGCGATTCTCAATCGTGCCATCGATCTCGGTATCACCTACCTCGATACGGCGTATCTCTATGGCGATGGCGAGAGCGAAACCCGCGTCGGCAAAGTCATGGCGGCGCGCCGCAAGGATGTTTGGCTGGCAACAAAGATTCCTGATCGCACTCGCGACGGATTCCTGCGCCGCCTGGAAGGAAGCCTGAAGCGCCTCCAGACCGACCACGTGGATCTGGTCCACATTCACAGTTTGGCTCACGCCGACGATCTGGCGAAAATCGAAGCCCCGGATGGAGCTCTGAAAGGCCTGATGGAGGCGCGGGAACAAAAAATGGCGCGCTTCGCCGGGATGACGAGCCACACCGATGGAGAAGTCATGGCCAGGGCCATTGAGCGTCACGATCTGGATTGCGTGCAGATGGCTCTCAATGCTTCCCGCAACGGACGTTTTGAGAAGCTCGCCCTTCCTGCTGCCAACGCCAAGAACCTTGGCGTGATTGCGATGAAGGTGACGGGGCAGGAATTTCTCGTCGGCGATGGTGCAGGAAAGGCAGACATGAAATCGCTGTTGCGCTATTCGATGAGCCTGCCGGTGACCACAGCGGTGGTTGGGATGCCTCGTCCCGAGATGCTTGCGAACAACGTTGAAACGGCTCGCTCTTTTTCACCGCTCAATGATGAGGAGAAGGATCGGCTGAGGAAGCGACTCCATCCTTCGCGAGAAGGGCTTGAGAAGCGGTTGGTCGGGCATTTGGATGGACCTACGTCAAACCCAGAGATCCTCCTCGCCTAGCGCTTCCTATTAGAAACTAAAAGCCCCACTTCTCGCGCACAGAACGCACGAGAAATGGGGCACCCGCTTGGAATCGTCAGCGTTGCGAGCACGCTCGCTGCGCTCGCGGGGCGGACCAATGGGTCCGCCCCCACGCGAGTTTTATACGCGAGCTTTAAGCGTGGACCAGGTCGGCTTCATAGATCGGATGCCAACTGGTCGCCGCTTTCAGCTTGTCATTGACGTTGTTGATGTTCTTCACGCCTTCGGTCTCGAGCCACTTGCGGAAGGCAGCGGCGCCCTGCTTTGCATAGACAGGGATACCATCTTTCCAAGTAGCCCGGCCGCAGAGAACGCCGTTGAACTTCACGCCTGATTCTCCGGCGAGTTCGAGGGTCTCGCTGAACTCCGCGTTGCTCACGCCAGCCGACAAATAGATGAACGGCTTGGTGGCGACGTTAGCCGCTTTGTGGAAGTGATCGATCGCTTCCTTTTTGCTGTAGGCCTTGCTCCCGCCGAAGCACTTCACGCCTTCAACGAACTTCATGTTGACCGGCACTTCGACTTTCAGCACGTCGACGCCATAGCGGTCTTTCGAGAATTCGCGCATGCTCTCGGTGACGATGTGCGGTTTCTTCTTGGCGTATTCGAGGCCCTTTTCGTCGGCGCCCTCTTCGTAGCCGACAAACTCGAGGAAGAACGGAATGTCATTAGCGCGGCACTCGTCGCCGATGCGCTCCACCCAGGCATGCTTGGTCTCGTTCACATGCTTCGGATCGTCGGGCGTGTAGTAGAGCAGAATCTTCACGCAATCGGCGCCGGCTTCCTTCAAGCGGCGGGCGGACCAAAGATCGAGCAGATCGCCGAGGCGGCCGGGACCGGTCTTGTCGTATCCAGTCTTTTCGTAGGCGAGCAGCAGTCCAGCATTTTTAGCGCGACGTTTCGAAGCGGGCAGGCCCCACTCCGGATCGAGCAGGATCGCCGAGGCATGCGGCGTCAGAACTTCGGTGACCAGCGACTTGAACTCTTCCATCATCTGGTTGGTGACTTCGCCGCCGCCCTTTTCTTTGGACAAGGACTTTTGCAGCGAGCCACGCTGATCCATGGCAGCAGCTGCGATTACGCCGCGTTCGTTTGAGACTTTTTTGAGACCGGCAAGTTTGCCCGGGGTAAGCTTCATGGGGAATCCTCCTAAGACGGACAAGATGATTGCTGTGGGAACCATCAATTGTAAACCAAGGGCGGTGGATTCGAGCCGTGCGTTAACGCGTCAGCCCTACGTCAGTTTCAAAATGGCTCAGCATTGGAGGGCGGGCGGAATCTACGTGGCCCAGTTCTGCACCTTCAACCCTCTCACGCGCCGGAATTCCTTTTCGTTGTTCGTGACAAGCGTCAACCTGGAAGCGATCGCATGGGCGGCAATCCATGCGTCGTTGTTGCCTATCATTTCGCCTTTTGACTCCAGATCGGCCCGGATGTGGCCATACGTTTCGGCCGCAGTTTCAGGTAGAAGCAAAACAGGTAGAACATCGATAACTTCGCGCAACTGGTGAAGAGCTTTTGCTTGATCAGAATGCTTCACGGCACCGTAAAACAACTCTCCGTAGGTGATCACAGAAATAGCAGCCTCTCCCGGCCGGAGCCTGCGGAAGCGGCGGAATACTTCCTCTGGCCTCCCCTGACGGATGTAAATGAATATATTCGTGTCCAGCAGGTACCGGAGTTCCACATTGTGCATTACAGGCCTTTGCGCTTTTGTGGCAGATCGTTTTCGCGATCGGCAGGCTCGAGGGCATTGGGCATGGAGGCGATAAGTTCGAAAGCCCGAGCCAGGTTGTTTTCCTTCTCGCGCAGGATGAGTTCATTGCCTCGACGGAAGATTTCCACTTCCTTGCTCTTTAAACGGAATTGTTTCGGCAAACGTACGGCTTGGCTGTTGCCGGAGCGAAATACACGGGCGGTAGGCATCTCTGGCTCCTGACGTATATACATCAAGTATATACATAGAGAAGAAGGGTTTCAACAATTACAGTGATGGACGTCACTGCACTCACGGAAGGCGGTCCGCTAGTCTAAAGCTGAAGAAAGTCACCTGCCAAAACGACAGGGTTGGAGGTGACGCCATGTTGATGTTTGTGGTTGTGTTCTGTGCAGTGGGCGCTGTTATCATCGTGGGTCTAAGCGCCTATAGCGAGTTCCACGACATGTGGGCGCATCCGGATCATCGGGCCCTCGGAGGTGGTTCTCACTACCCCAAGCCAAGGCCGAGGTAATCTGCGCGACGAGTGCCCGTCTCGGCGAAATCATCCTAAGAAATTAAGCTCCAAAGCAATGGTATAGTGGTATGACCAAAGACCGCATACTCTTGCTTCCCAGCCACACTGCCCTCAGGGCACTCAAGCAAGTGACTGGGATATGCTGCCAACGTTAAGGAGAAGAAACCGTCATCATGGCAATCGCGACCATCAACCCTGCTACCGGCGAAGTCGTCCAGACCTTCCAGCCACTGTCCGACGCGGAGATTGAAAAGAAGCTTCAACTCGCCGTGAACACATTCCGCGCAGGGCGCACAACTCCCTTCGCAACCCGTGCGAAACGCATGCTGAAGGCTGCCGAGATTCTTGAGCGCGACAAGGAAAAGTTCGCCCACCTGATGACTCTAGAGATGGGGAAGACTTACAAGTCCGCGGTCGCCGAAGCCGTGAAGTGCACGACGGCCTGTCGCTACTACGCCGAGAACGCCGAACGTTTTCTGGCCGATGAGGTCATCGAGACTGGGGCGAAGAAAAGCTTTGTGCGATATCTGCCGATCGGCACGGTTCTGGCCGTGATGCCCTGGAATTTTCCATTCTGGCAGGTCATCCGGTTCGCTGCGCCGGCGTTGATGGCGGG
>Ga0209698_10003137_pt1 | contig 18520 bp, 6 predicted proteins | sample LitLauG_LLR_2012_FD_187203 | JGI IMG/M metagenome (GOLD analysis project Ga0209698, IMG submission 187203) | Freshwater sediment microbial communities from Pennsylvania, USA - Little Laurel Run_MetaG_LLR_2012 (SPAdes) (version 2) | ecosystem: Environmental > Aquatic > Freshwater > Creek >...
CCGTCAGCACCGAAAACGTCGGAGCCAGAGTAAACGTGGAGGCATGGACGCTCGGGCTGGTGTCGCCGCGCACGCCGATGTCCCAATAGCTGGCAGCGGAGTCGCAGGTGCCGCTTGTTGTCTGGCTGGTTGGTGTCCCTCCGGTGAACGCGTCGAGCAGTGCTACGGTGTTCTGTTGGTTTGTGGTTCCCGTACCGGCGCCGTTCACACCGATGTAGTACGCACGGTTCTGCCAGAACAGGTCGTTATAGAGCACAGGATACGAGACGCTCCTGCAGGACCCGTTGGTGGCAGTGCTGCCCGCGTAGTGTCCGGCCGGGCAGGTGATGGTTGCGGGTAGATTCGCGGCCAAAACCGCGCTGTTCTGGATGCTGACAAGACCGGCGGGTTGAGGCAACGAGGTTGTGCCGCAGTTTGCGGTGCAAGTCGGCCCGCCGCTGCTGGCCAAGGGAGCGCCCAGAGTGTTGAAGAGCACGCCCGAAGAGGCAGTCGTATCGTTGGAAGCAATTGTGTTGTTGACGATGTTCACCGCTAACGCGTCCTGGAGCGAAATTCCGGCGCCGTCCCAGCCGGCGACGTTGTTCGTGATGATGTTGTTGGTTACGTTGACCGAGTACCAGCGCGACGGAGTCGTGGGGAAAGCAACCACCTCGGAGCCGTTGATGTTCTGGAACCGCAGGCCGCCGCCGCTGCCGCTTTCCGCAGCGTTGCCCATGATCAGGTTGGCATTGATCACCAGGCCGGGACCGATTCCGTCGCTGGGCCCAACCGAGCCCGGGGTCGGGACGCAATCCGCGTCCGTCGTGATGCCGCAGGTTGGATCAACATCGGGAGCACCCATGATGACGATACCGCCGCCGTTGGCCGGGATCGTCGGGTTGGTGCTCTGATTGAAGAGGAACGTGTTGTGCTCGATATCACCGTTGTAGATGAACCCAAGGTGACCGAGTCCGCCGCCGTCGCCGGTGCTCAGATTGCCGCAAACCCAGTTGAAGTTGAATTTGTAGAAATCGGCGCCGGTGCAGAAGCTGACACCGCCCGCCCCCGCCGGCGTCGCCGAGAACAATTCGTCGCCGGTGGAAGAGTTATTCGTGATGTAGTTGTGATTCACGTTCACGTTCACGTCATGGCAGTAGGGCAGCTGCAGATTGGTAACGTTGCTGTTCTGGCAGGAGCCTGGATCCGCGTTTACAGCAGCCGCGCCGCCGAGGTACGCGGGAGGAAATTCGCCCTGGCCCACGTTGATGCCGCCCGAAAGGGTTCCAGCATTGCTGTGGATCCGGTTGTTGGCGATCTGGAGGTTATGTCCCCAGGCGTGGACGAAGATGCCGCCGCCGCCCTGGGAACTGTCGGTGATGGTCAAGCCATCGATGCTTGACGGGTTGCAATAGAAGTTGCTCGGGAACGGATTCGCTGAAGTAGTGGTATTCGGCCCGCACCCGTTCGGGTCGCCTCTGCGTCCCGTGAGAGATGCCGTGCGGCCGTCCAGAAGCCGGGTCCCGGTCGGGAACGTGCCCCCGATCGTGTTCCACGGACTCGATGGGAAGTTCACTCCCTTTGACAACACGGTGATTCCCGCACCTTCCAACGCTCCCATCAGGCTGGGCTCTTGCAACATCTCAGCCAGGTTTCCGTTCAGCGTGGCATCCCACCCGACGGTTGCTTCGGTAGGAATCCGGTCCACCTGTGGATTGTTGGTCGACGGGGCGAAGGCAGTCCAGCCCGCCCCGCAACTGGGATTCCACGAGGTCGGCGAACCATCCGTCCCGATCCCGAACAGACAAACGACCTGCTTGCGCCAGGCGTCCAGCTTGCCCGCGGGATGAGTGTTTGCATTGATGATGCTGGAGGCAGCTCCAACACCTTGCAGCCGGACCGGCTTCCACATGAGCAACAGTTCCTGGTGGGAACTGGCGCTCTTGGTGGCACCGGAGGTAGTACACGCAACTGGCCCAGCCACCGTGGTGCAAGTCGGGTCCACGATAATTAGGTCGCCTGGTTTGGCCTTGTCAATGGCAGCCTGGATCGAGTCCGAGGCTGCAACGTGGGTTGGAGCGCTTCCGCCGATCGTGACGGTCACGGTGTCGATCGATTGTGGCCCGTTGTTCGCCGCCGTGATCACCAGTTCATAGCAAGTTGCGTTGGAGACTCCGGACGTACCGGGGCCTCCGTATTGCGCCTGTTGCTGAATGGAGCACGTCGACGCCGAGGCTGGCAGGCCCGACGGCACCGTGCCAGTGATCTGCATGTCATTCCAGCCCACATTTATGAGGGCATGGGGAACGCCATCAGTGCCGACAAGGGCTACTGTACCGGCCGTATTGCCAAAGCCATAGTGGCGGGTAACCGTCTTCTGATTGAACGGAGCCGTAGCAGCGGACGGTCCAGAGTAGCCATAGTTGGGCACAACCTGGTCGCCCAACGCGTGGATTGTGAGTAAGTTGTGACCAGTGCCACCCGCCACCCAAGGTCCTACTCCATCGCCGTCCACTTCACTGATGGCCGGCGTGGCAGCCGGGTAGGCGCAGTCCGGGTTATTGTATCCCGCGCCCGCAAAGGCGGACACAGGCACGACAGGCGTGTCCATGTACTGGGTTTGCCCCGGCATGAACGGGATCTCGTAGCAGAACTGGCTGTATTCCGCGTTGAACAACGGATCCGGAGCCGCTCCCGTGCCCGGGTCGTTCATACAGACAACCATCATCGTGGGCGCGTAACCGGTGGGGTTGGGTGGATTGACTTCCCAAGTCGAGTATGTCAAGCCGTTGTAGGTCCCCCACTGGTCGGCAATGGTCCGGGCAATCTCGGTTCCGCTCCAATCCTTGATGGAGATGGGCAGGTTAGCGGGCGAGAATTTCTCGCCAAACTGGGGTGAGAACGGATCGAATTCTGAAGTGAAATCGTCCGTGATTACGCCGGTGAAATGAGCGGCGACATGCGTCGAGCTGAAGATCCAGAACTTCGCCAGCGCCGACGTTTGTTCCTGGAGAGTCACTTCCTTGCGATCGCACAGATTGCGAGTAGCTCCGGCGAACGGCGAGACTTCCAGGGACTTCGGGAACAAGCTGATGTAGTCGGGTACGACACGCGCCGCACCCACGCACGGCCAGAAGGTCTCGACGCTGCCCGTGTCGCCTTCGTGACTCGGGAGGGTTGTTCTGCCCAGGGCGTTGGTCGGATTCTGGGGACTGTTGGCGTTGTAGGAGGAGTCAACTTCCGCCTGATCGGGCAGGATGAAAATGTTGCCCAATCCGGCGAATTCCTGGGTCACCGGCGCAATGTAGTTGTCGCCGATCAGGATGTTCTTGTCCTCTTCCTTCACCAGTTCGTAACCCGGGGGAACAACCACTTCTACGACGTACTTGCCGGCCGGCAGCATGGGGGTACCAACCCGGTAGGGATCAGTCGTGTCAGGGTTCGGGATGCAGGCCGTGCAATTCGTGCCGGCCGGTTTCCCGGTCGCCGGATCCAAGCTGGTTACGCTGGGGAACTGGTACATGCCGTCGTAAGGTGCCGGCTGGACCTGGTTCCAGTTGTGCATACCGTCATAGCACTTGTACTGGGAGTTGTTCGGGATCGTGGTGGATGCAGTCCCCCCGTGGCTGTACACGTCGAGCCACATCGGCTGGTTATACAGCGTGAAGAAGAAAAGATCGCTGGGCGCGGTCGGGTTAGACGTGCTGGGGCCGGGGAACTGGCCCGGGCAGTTCATATTGGGCACGCCATCGGACCGGAAGCCCTGGGCCCAATCGTCCCAGCTGCTGGTCTTGGTGGTGTCAATCAACTTGAGGGATATGCTGCCATCTGGCGCCGTGCCCTCTTGATACAGGTTGACGGTGACTCCCGGGACGTCCGGGGTCCAACTGGTATGGATGAGGAGCGTGGGATCATCGAAGGGGCGCGTTGAGGCGTAAATCACCTCACCGTGGATGCCGCCGGTTTCGGCCGGTGTCGTGGTGGTCGCGGCGGCATAGGGTTTCTTGCCGAATTCAACGAAGCTATTCTGGCCAGAAAAGCCTTGCCAACCCTCAGTGCCGAACCAGAACGGCGGATCGATTCGGCCGGTGGAACCGCCCGCACCGCCCGGAGAAAATGGAGCCGCGGCATCGGTGCAGTCCGCATTGGCGCAATAGAACGCGCCGGGGACCCGCAGGTTCGTGGGCAGAGGCACCTGTTCGACGGTATTCGCCATCATCTGGCCAATGGCCCCCGGTGCCGCGGGTGCGCATGGAGCGGTTGACGGCGTAGTGGCGGCCCCGCACGGTGTACCGTCGGCCGGGCCACCCGCGTCATAAACCACGTGAATGCCGGTGGTCTTGTAACGCGTCGTATCCGACTCGATCACGTACCAGCTGAACAGCGGGAAGATTTCGTTGAAGCCCGCGTTCCCTTGCAGATCGGTGTTGTTGAAGTTGGAGTAGCTGCCGTCGCGGAAGCGGTTGTTCGTGGCGACCAGCGTAAGACCCTCTTCGTTGCTGTCTTGAGTACCGTTGCCGTTAATGTCGAAGAAGGTCTTGGTGTAGATATTGGCCTGCCACTGGTTCATGGCAATCTGGCCCATATTGGCGCCCGCTCCGCCGGTCAGCCGGACGGGTGTAGAAAGTCCGTCCACCAGCATGTCGTTCCACTGGTCAAAGACCGTGATTCTCCAGTCGCCGTCAGGCAGACCGGACAGCGTGAAATTCCCATTTGAGTCGCACTTGGTGAAGGCGAAGTCTTCGCCGTCGGGATCGCCAAAGCTGACGAAGCACTGGGTGAAGGAGAAGCTGCTGTTGTCGCCGCTGCTGTAGAGGCGCTCATCCGGCGTGCGGCTCATGCGCTCGGTCGTGACCGTGCCCGTCACCGTGTTGCTGCAGTTCGTTCCCGTAATGTTGGGGTCGGTGCCGTTGCATACGGCCTTCTGGCGGCCATTGATGATGGCCGGGTTGGCAAAGCCGATGGACACGTGGTATCCGGCCGGCCCGAACTCCTGGAAGAAACTCGGCTCGCCGATTCGCAGGAAAGAGTCGTGGGCCTTCTGGCCGTCCAGAGTATTGGTCTGGAGCCACTCTTCGCCGCGCGCAATCCGGTCGGCGGCTGGGGTGGCCACGACGCCGTACCGTCCCGGCATCAGGTTGGCAACGACCGCCTGGCCCGCCAGTGGGGAAAGAGTCTTGCCGTCCGCTTCGTACTTCGGGCAGGTAACGATCGTGCCCGTGATGCCCGTCGGACTCGCCGTCTTACCGTCAAAACCCACTCGCGCGCTTTTGGAAATCGGGCACGCATCTTGTCCGGTGACCGGATCGATCGTTCCCGACAGACTGTTCGACAGCGGCATGTTGAACATGTCGTAGGTCATCTGTCCGGTCGCATCTCCGGTGCCGCCGGCATCGTCAAAGAGGGTGATGTTGAAGCTCCCTAAACCGGGCTCGTTGGGCGACAACACGTCAATTCCACCGCCGCCATCCTGCTCACCATTGAGCGGGAAGTCATCCTCGAACACAAACACGGAGAGTTTTGACGGTGGGAAGGGATTGGGCTGCACCAGCACGGTGACGGCTGGGAAGGTACCGGCAGCGGTACAGGTTACCGCTGGCGACACCGGCACGCAGGCAACCGGAGCGCCGCCCATGCCGTGGCCGCCGGTCGCGTTTGCGGTCTCGAACGGGTTAGCTGCGTCGCCCGGGAGAACTGAGATGTAATAGTGCTTGGTCGGATCCAGATGAACCGCGCTGGGATCCAGGGGCGTCTGTTGCGATGCGCCCGTCCGGCAAACGCCGTTGCCACCGTCGCACACCACCGGCGTACCGGCAATGCTCTGTCCCGATTCGCAGGACAGCGGACCAGTGCAGCCCGCTGCCACGACTGGCATGTAGCTGGTGTGGAAATTCGTCCCAAAAGTCGGAACGATGGCGCCCTTGGTGCTGCCCGGGCAGCCTGCCGACGGGGGGTTCGTTGTGCAGCCGGGGTTGATGTAGAAGGTGCGGTCTTCCTCAATAATCCAGCGATAGTCGGTGACCGGCGTTTTCTTGTCCTGGCCGTCCACAACCGACACCACAAGACCGGTGGCCGCCGGGAAAGTCAGCGTCACGGTGGCAGCAGTGCTGCTCACGGTTCCCTGCGAGTTCTGCGCCTTGAAGCTGAACGTGTAAGAGCCCGCGCCGGAGACCGCCGCGTTAAAGCCGCCGTTCGGATCGACGGATAGCGTATACCCACTCGAAGTTACGCTGGCGGCGTTGACCGTCACTGGATAGCCCGCCGCGTCTGTGCAGCCCGCGAGGATGCCCGGGGGTTTGATGCTCAGGGTGGTGGCCACCGTCGAGGAGAACGCGGAGTTGGGGCAGGTGATGCCGGAGGCACCCTCAATCGGAGCCGTGCCCAGGGTCACCGTCGCGGTGATCTTGGAGGAGCATATCCCTGCTGTAACCGAGCCATTGGCGCAGTAGGTAAAGGAGTCTGAGGCAGTTCCAACATTCGGCGTATAAGCGAACGTGCCGTTTGCGTTGAAAGCGGTCAGCGTTCCTCCGGTCGGCGCTGCTAGGACTTGAGCACCATACACATTAGTGTCGTTGGCGAGCAGACCCTTGCCTGGGTCTGACACGGTTACTGGGGTGCAAGGGGCCGCGGTACAAGTAATGACCGAGTCATAGGCATCATCTTTGGCCACGGCAGCCGCGAAGGCAGGGGACGCCGGAAGTCCAGCGCCATTGACGCTGATGTAGGCCAGCATGCCTTCGTCGCGCCCAGTCTTGTTGCCCGACAGGCTCAACTGGCGGTCAAACACGGGAAGAGCCGTCCCAACGGTGGCGGGTGCATTCATCATCACATCGTAGGTCTTGCCCGCGGCCATGAATACCTCGCTCTGCACGCGCGCAACACCAGGCAGCGGGTTGCCGTCTTCGGCGATCAGAGAGAATCCCGGTGCAGCAGCGGTGCCGGTTTGGCTTCCTACGATCGAAGGCACGTGCATGCGCAGGCCTGCATTCACGAAGCGCACCAACACGTTTCCGGTGACCCCGGTGGCTGGCATTGCTGAGAACAGCGAGGGCAAGGCGCTGGTTTTGTTGAACGCGACGCCGTTAATCATGTAATACAGCGGCGTGTAGTTGACCGCCGGCGGATAGCAGGTGTGGTAGTTCGTCGAGCTGGGATTCCCGCAACCGCCGGGCTGGCCGGACCATACCGCGGTCTCGGTAAAACCAGCCGTGGTAACCGCGGCCTGGACAGAATTATTTTGGACGGGATCGATTTCACTGAGCAGCAGGTCGACATCGGCGTTGTAAGACACTCCGGGATAAGCGGTGCCGGCTGTCGATGAAGGAGCGGCCGTCACAACCACCATTCCGTACAAGCCCATCGGCCCCTGAATCGATGGGTGCGTGCCGGACTCGAGCAGGTAAGTTCCTGGCCGGGGGGCTGTCCAGGTCAGAGCCGTGGCGGTGGCCGCTCCATAAAGTACTTCCGTGGAGAACGACTGCACGCGATCGCTCTGCGGCGGCGGCGTGTTCTGACCGGCACCCGTGATCGGCCACGTGCTTGTCTGGACGGCGTGATCCGGACTCGGCGTGGTAGTCCTCTGCGTCACGTCTCCGAGACCGCCGCCCAGCTGACCTACGATCACCAGCGAAGTGGGCACGGTATTCGTACCTGCTCCGGCAGTGAACGACAGGTTGTTCGTCAAATTGATCGTCAGGGCTTGTCCCGTGGGAACGGTGATCACGACGGGCGACCAAACAGCTGGCGTCGTCGCCGCCGGATTCAACGGGGCGCAGGCCGGTCCGATTGTCCCGCAACTGTAGCCCCACATCGGCACGGCTGAGCCATCGGGCATGGTCGCGGTAGCAGGCCCCACGGTCAGACTGACATTGACCTGGGCGACAGCCAAACTCGCTCCAAGGAGGAGAACCGATACCGCCAGTGCCGCTGTTTTTAAAGTCGCCTTGAGATGATTGAATCGCATCGCTCTTCTCCTCAGAATCCTCAGTAGTTAGTTCGACTCGTCAATGACAAATTCCCGGGAATCCACCAGCATCATCATCAGCATGCCGCCAGGGAAAATATTGTTGGTGGTGATCTCGCGCTCGTTGTGTGAGTGCCACATAAACGCAAAGCCGGCCTCGGAGCTGGGCGAATTCGCGATCGTGCCCGAGGGAGGAGTGCTGCCGGTGGCGCCGCACGAGCCCGCTGGAGCGCCGGGCATGCATCCCGTCGCCCGAGTTGTCGCGTTCGGCCCAAGGTATGGACTACCGCCGTACCAGGCGCCATTGGTGAACAGGTTGGCATCGGGCAGAGTTACCGGGCCTCCGCCGGCGACATCGCCGAACGGAGCTGCTTGAACTGGCTTGTTGTGGTCCTGGCACCACTCGTAATAATTAATCGCGGTGGGAGCCCCAGTGTTGTAGCCGTTAGCATCGGGAGTACACGGCAACTTTGCTAAAGGGTCTTTTGACGCTGGATTGTGACCGTACGGATCCCAGTTCAAACCTCTGCCTGTCCAATAGAAAATTCCATCGAAAGCCAGTCCCGGAGTCGTGGTGGTGGTGAACAAGAGCGGTCCGGCGAGATTGGGGTCACCGGGAGTGGCCGAACTCAGAATCAAGTTCCCGTCGCGTCCCAGGATACGTACGTGATTGCCGTGCTCGTGGAACGGATGTTGCCACCGGCCTTGGCCGATGACGCGTATCAGGACCTGTTCGCCCGGATGCATGTGCGGATTGCCGTTGTAGGGCTGATGCGGATACTCCTGGGCATAGTTGGGATCCATGTCATCGGGCATCGAGCGTCCGTTGATCAGGAAATATGCAGGATGGTAGGGCTCGGTCGGAACCTCCAGATGGCATGTCGGATCCGTTGCCAAGCACCCAGCCCGCGCCGCGGTTTGCGCATAAGCCTGAGTGTGAATGTTGGGATCCATCTCGGAGAACTGGAACAGATATTCCCGGTCGTAGCAGGTCTTGGCGTGGTCATAGGCGGCCTGCGACAGCCGGAAATCGGACTCGGTCCACTGGGCTTCCGCAAGTCCGTTATTTCCAGCAAAGCCGCCGGTGCCCGAGGTGCAGGCGGCGGGAACACTAGCGGGGAGCACAATGATTGCGCCGTAGAGGCCCATCTCGACCTGCAAGTCGCCTTGCGTTCCGCTGTAATAGGCGCGGGTACCGGGTGACGAAGGAGTGAACGTATAGGTCACAGTGCTGGTGGCCGGGCACGGCGTGGTACTGCAGGGTGTCGCCTCCTGCGTCAGCAGGCCGGTAACACCACCCGTTGCCGTCACCTGAAAGCCGGGAAACAGAATCGATGTATTGCCGGCCGCCGTGGGGAGATTATTGGTCAGATTTACCGCGACCGGCTGTCCCTCGGTGACGACCAGCGTCGGCCCGGGAACTTGCATAGTGTTACAGGACCCGGTGGTGATCGCAGCTGGAACAAAGCTGGGAGTAGACCCAGAGACACAGCCATAGCCCCACGAGTAAACCGCTTCTCCGTCGGGCTGGTTGAGGAAAGCGGGCTGCGCGGTCAGATTAAAGATACTCACAGTTCCCGTACCCGTCATCCCAGGAGCCGCCGCATGCGCCGTTGCCGTGAGCAACAGTGCCACTGCCACCACCATCGCCAGAAGCAGTTGTGTTTTCGAGATCGCTTTTGTCATTTTCGTCGCCCTCATTGCTGCGCTCCTAATTGATCCGGACTTCAGTCATCAGCCCGCCGAAATTTTCGGCGTCGTTGGACAGGTGGTCGAGATTGGGGGTGTAGAGATAGAAGACCTGGCCGGTCGTGTAGCCGGTGGCATCGAGAATCACGTCCAGCGACTCACCGCCGCCCAGGGTGATCGAGTTGGTGTTGTAGTACAGATTGTTACCAGCCTGATCCCGCAGCAGCTTGGCGTTGTACCCGATGACCTTCATCGGAATTCCCAATGAAGCCAGCGTCTGGTATTCACTAACGTCCAAGTCGGAAATGCGCAGCAGCGCTTTCTTGCCGGCGGGAATGTTAATAATCGCTGGCAGCGGCTGCGAGAAATGCATGCTGCCGTCGGTGGACTGCGTTGCCAGGGGACCGGGCGTAACCGTGTCGGGGTAACTCCGTCCGTTCAGCAGGAAGTATTTGTCCTTCATGTCGGTAAAGCCTTCCGGGTTGAAGGTCATGCCAACAAAGTGGAAGTTGGGATCGAAGCCGTGAATCTGGAGGGGATACTCGACATCGTAGTAGGTCGAGCCGTCACCGTCGTTATATGCATATCCGCCGCTTGTCCCGCCGTTCCCAATCGTTGACACCGCCTGTATGGCATTGCTGGGCGGCACAGGATTGCTGCACAGGATATCGGTGGCGGAATTGCAGGCGGTGCGCAGATCCCCCTGCTGTGCCACCAGCGCATCATGGAGGCTGTTGCCGACCGAAACCCGATTCTGCCGCGGGCGCACATAGAGCTGTCCGACCATGCCCATCTGCAAGTGTTCTGGGGGAGTGATGTGGCAGTGCCAGAAGTAAGTGCCGGCATCGGGCGCGAGATAGTAATAGGTGAAGCTGGCGCCGATGTTGATAGCCACTGAGGCGTCGGGGACACCGTCATAGAAGGCAGAGGCGTTCGGATAACCGTGGAAGTGGACGGTGTGCTGCTCGAACAAATCCGGCCGCATGATCATGCCCACGTTGGTCAGAGTGAGGAAGAATTCGTCATCCTCATCGATCGCCATCAGCGGGGCGGGAATGTTGCCGTTCATCACGCCAACGTCCATGATCGGACGGGGATCCACGTGCCCATCGATCACCGCGGGAGTTGCCGCGGTTGCGCTCTGGGATTCGAGCACGTCCGGCAATCCCGAGGTCGTGGCGGTGAGCGTGAAGTTGAAGTTGGCTGCGAAGCCGTAGTTCGTGACGCCAGGGATGGGCGGCGTGGGTGGTACGGGGAACGAGAAGGGCGCGGTGCCAACGGTGTAGGTGCCGTCATAGCCTAAGGGCGGGGCACCCCCGGTCCCTGAGATGATCACCGTATCTCCAGAATTCAGGCCTAGAGGAGCGTTCAATTGGACATAAACGGTAGCCCCGCTCTCGGCGATGTCGTAAATGCTGACGAGGTTCGCGATGTCGCGAGCCAGTCCCACAGCGCCGTTAAACTTAAACGCCGCAGTCGAGATGGGGAACGTTCCCCAGGTGTTAGCCGCCACACCATCGGTCGTGGCGGGATCGCCGGGCGCCAGGGGCGGCTGGGCGGGTGGAATTTCCGGTTGCGGGACATTGAACACACTTGGAAACTGCGTGCCGGGCAGGCCATTAGAAATGTCCGCGAGTCCGGACAACGGCCCGAAGGAGAACATGTAGGTCTGCGTGCCGTCTCCCATGGTCGCGTAACCGTCACCGCCCGAGATTTGCTGGCATTTGATGGCGCCGTTCACACCGTTCTTACTGGGGTAGGCCGGCTCCGAATTGTTGTTGGCCGCCACCGGGTGGGTGATGGTGCTGGTTGGACACTGGACCCGGAACGACTGCGCGCTCGCGACTCCGGTCGCAACCACGACCAGAATTAGTGATACACAGAACGGGAAAAGCTTCCTCATGGCCGTATAGCCTCCTTACTAACTTGCGGGCGCAAACCTCGCCCGGCAGGGTAAGTAACGGTTTTCATCCAAGAATCCGAGCGCCGCAGGACACGTGCATTTGCACACGCGCCAACACGGACAGTCGCCAGCTCTGGGGGAGAATTCGGCGAAGCCCCTCGCGGCGTTTGGAGCTCGCACTGCATACAGGGCGAGACACCCTCACGCAAACTGATCAATTTCTTCTTTACTACCCCGTGCCTTCAGGTAAGGTCTGAAGCGGTGGACCATCCATGCAGCCCACTCTTACTCCCCAGCCCGGTAAAGGGCTGGCCGCTCCCTGATTGGCTGTGAGCTGATTCGCTCACATGCGGAGACCATGTCTCCGGCTTTGTGGGGTCACATTACGCGTACCGCGAGGGGGCCTTCTTTGACTAACAGCAAACATTATCAATAAATGTCAAAAATGTAATGTATTCGACCGCGAGGATTGGATCCCGATGGACAACACTCCCACGAAAGTGCCACAATCCCCCCACTTAAGTGCCATAGACGCAGGCGGAAGTGGGGCGTCTACTGCACAAAAGAGCGGTCGTCTTTGCGCTGGAGCAAATACGAAGCCCCCCCGTTCGCTAAGATAAAAACTCGTCCGCTGCAACCCGGTCCCATGCCTGGCGCGACGATTCCTCCCCTCAACCGGGACCCGGCACTTGGACTGTGGGTCGATAACATCATGAAGAAGCTGTGTACGCTCTTAACCTGCGTAGCGATCCTGGCGCTATGTGTGCCGGGATACGCCGATGATGCGAGTGCCGCGTTCAAGCGCGGGGTGAAGGCCGAAGCGCAAAACAACTACGACGCCGCTTATGAAGCCTACAAGCAGGCGTACCAACTCAAGGCGAAAGATCCGAAGTATCAAGCCGCTTACACGCGGGTGAGATTCTATGCCGCGCAACAGCACGTGCAGGCGGGCCAGTTACTGCGGGACGCAGCCAAGTACGCGGAGGCGCTGGTAGAATTTCAACGAGCCGCCGAGATCGATCACGCCAGTTTCATTGCCCTTCAGGAGGTTCGCCGAACCACCGACATGCTTCGGAAGCAGACGCTGCGTGCCGAGTCGGCACCGACCAAAGCGCAGTCTCCCCTCTCGAAGATGGCCGAGGAAGTAGAAGGCCCGGTCGAACTGAAGACCCTCTCTACGACTCCGATCAATCTGCGCATGTCGGAAACGGCCGACAAGATCTATAAGGTGCTTGGTAAACTGGCGGGGATCAACGTCCTATTCGACTCGGACTACAAGCCGCCGAAGGTCAGCATCGAGTTGAACGATGTTACGCCGCGTGAGGCGCTGGACATGCTGGCGCTGCAATCGAGGACGTTCTGGCAACCGGCATCTGCGAACACCATCTTCGTTGCTGCCGACAGCAAACGCAAAGAACTCCAAGGCAACGTGATGAAGACCTTTTACTTGAAGAATGTCTCGTCGACGGCGGAATTACAAGAAGCGGCGAACACGGTGAAAGGCATCCTCGACATTACCCGCATGCAGCTCATCCCCACGCAGAGCGCGGTGATCTTGCGCGGGACCACCGCACAAATGATCCTGGCGGAAAAACTGTTCACTGACATTGACAAGGCGAAGCCGGAAGTCGTGATCGACATCGCGGTGATGCAGGTCAATCGCAGCCGCCTGCGGACAATCGGTACAAACCCACCCACTTCAGCGAGCGTCACGCTGGTACCCGGGGGCTTGGGTAGCTCTGGATCGAGCGGCAGCGGGGGCGGGTTCACGTTCAACTCGCTGCGCGACCTGACCGCCAATAATTTTGCGGTCAGCATTCCCGGCGCAACGTTCTCGTACTTGATGAGCGACAGCAACACCAAGCTTATTCAGAATCCGGAAATCCGCGCTCTGGACAACGAGAAAGCCACTCTCAAAATCGGGGATCGCGTACCGATTGCGACCGGCTCTTTCGCGGGGACGCAAGGTGGCGTCAGCCCGTTGGTCAACACGCAGTTTCAATATCTGGATGTGGGTGTGAACATCGACATCACGCCGCATGTTCACTCCGACAACGAGGTCACACTCAAGATGGTGCTGGAGATTTCCTCGGTGACTGGCCAGCAGAACCTCGGAGGCGTCAGCCAGCCCATCATCGGGCAGCGCAGGATCGAGCACGAAACCCGCCTGCTCGATGGAGAGGTGAATCTGGTCGGAGGAATTCTGGAAGAGACCGAGACTACGTCGCTGTCCGGGTATCCTTGGCTGGCCAAACTCCCGGTCCTCAAGTACCTTTTCGGGCAAGAAGAGAAAGACCGTCAAGAGAACGAGATCGTTTTCGCGATCACGCCTCACATCGTGCGATCGCAAGACGTGACGGAACAGAATCTGCGGCTGGTGGATGTCGGCACGGGAAATGCAACGGTGGTGCGACAGAAAGATCCTGCGGTAGAGGCAAGCAGCGCGTCTCCGTCCGCGAATCGCGTACCCCAGGGCGGCGCGGCGCAGCTCAAGGATCAGAAGAGCACCAAGGCGGGAACGGCGGTTCCGACTCCGAGTCCGGCCCTGCCGAAGGGACCTGTGCCGGCGAACGATTCCGTCAATCCCAAGCCGGATGCCGTGATTCCGACTGCGGCGCTTGCTCCGCCCGTCGGGCTCGGACAGTCCAAGGACGCAGTGATTGGCAAGACTGAAACAACCCTCGCGTCCACGGCACAGCACCCACTGCCGAGTGGTACGGATCCGTCCTCAGCTCCGCCTCATGCCAAGAACGAGGCGGCGCCGCAGGTGGCCGCCACTACGCGACCCAGCGGCCGGCCAAGACCGAGTCCGCCTGCGCGGGCCGGGGCATCCGCTGATCCTTGTCCCTACGGACAGCACCTCGTGGAATGGAAAGATGGTGTTGCGAACTGCGCATTTGATTGAGTTGGCAGAAACTAATTGCCTATAGTATGAAAATTGTGTACGCAATTCGTCCTAGTTCCGAGCATCTGCGCGAACCGTTCGACTATTAGTTCTAATATGTTGTAATTTAAACATGACATGGAAAGAAACGTGCGTGTAAGAATTTATACAAAGCAGAGAGTCTTGATCGTTAGTGACTCTATCGTCAGTGATTGTGGTTGTGGGGTGTAACCAATCTGGGTTTCAGTGCGGGATCCTCCCCCCTGCGCTTGTTTCCTTGGGGTCGATGCAGCTGGCAAGTCAGATTGCTGCAGACGAACTGAGACTGGCCGTTTGAGCAGGACGTGGGAGTATACCTGCGCTTGTAATTGCCCGTCTCTTCGCCAGCAGTGATTCGCAACTTTCTTGCCTTAGTAGTGAATATGCCACCTGCTAACTTGTGGGGGGAAAGTGAAAATTCCTGAATTTGTTGTGGCGGGATCTCCATCTTCCTGCCACCGCGATAGCATTTTCGCCCGGACGGCGGACGTTCAGAACGGCCCTGAAGCGGCCGGATTCAGGACGGCGCAGGATATCGTCCAGGGCCGCTGTTCTCTCCCGTCCACGCAAGGCTTCGAAGAAGACAAACCGGTCCGCCACTTTGCACGATCTTCGGGGATGATCGAATTCACTCCCATACAGACAACGCTCCGCAACGTCATGGCTTTGAGGAAACAGAGCCTGACGACAGGAACCGAGCATCAAGGTGATGGAAACCTTGGAAGGATCGAGGCTGAAACTCATGCAACCGGGCTTTTCAATGAAGATACAACCGATGGCCGCTAAAGGACAAAACTTGGATCTCACCAGTCTGCCCAGTCAAAAAGCAACGTCGGTGCAGAGGTTTGCTCTATTCTCCGGCATCCCGCTGGCGGACTGCAGCAAGATCGTGTCCAGCGCACAGGAGAAGCATTTCTCTCGCCGGCAAACAATTTTCTTCGAAGGCGATCCGATTCGTCACATCGTTCTGCTGCTCTCGGGCTGCGTGAAGGTCACCCAGTTTGGTCCGAACGGTCAGGAAGTTATCCTGCGCCTCAACGGACCCGGGGAATTAGTTGGGATGCTTGGCTTGCATGCCAAGGGCAACCATCTATCGACCGCGCGCACGGTACAAATGGCGACCGCATTGGTTTGGGATGCAGCCCACTTCGAAGCGGTCTCGGAGCGTTTTCCGCTTCTCCGGCGCAATACCGCGCGCGTCCTCGAGCAGCGCTTGCATGAACTCGAGGAGCGCTTTCGAGAGATCTCCACCGAGAAGGTCTCTCCGCGTCTGAGCAGTGAACTCGTGCGATTGCTGACCCAGGTCGGAAAGCGGGTCAATGATGAAGTCGAGATCGGCCTTTCCCGCGAAGAGTTGGCGCAACTCACCGGCACCACTCTGTTCACGGTAAGCCGGCTGCTGTCGCAGTGGGAATTACAGGGAATTGTCAGCGCTCGCAGGGAAATGGTACTGGTCAGAGATGTTCAGGCGTTGATGGACCTTTCGCAGGGCGATTAAGGCCTCGACGCAACGCGGGTACTGTGGCCCAATCCACGGCTGTCAAATCATTCCAGGAGGTAAGAAGGAAGCTTCCATGCGAAATGTTTTCCTGCTCACGGCTGTGTTGAGTTGTGTATCACCGGTTGTCGCCCAAGGCGAAACACCCGCACCTATTTCGCAGAAAGCCACCCCCTCTACGTCGCGCCGGACCGAACCGGTCCCGGTGCATGGGACACAAGCAGCGTCCAGCGCGGTTCTTCCAGCGAGCACGCCGATCGTGACTCTGAACGGCGTGTGTGATCACACGCCGCGCAACGCCAGCAAATCGTGCAAAACGGTGATCACGCGGGGGCAACTGGACAGCATGATGGATACGGCGTCATCCGACGCGACGCTGGCTGCGCGGCAGGAATTCGCGGTCAGGTACGCGCGGACGCTGGCCGCTGCGGCAGTGGCCGAGCGCGAACACCTCGACCGAGATCCCGCCATCGCCCAGACAATCCAGGGAAAAGAGGAGCAGGCCCGCAAGGAATTGCTGGCAGCAGCCCTTTACTCGAAGTTGACCCAACAGGCTGAAAACGTGCCTGAAATGGTGACCAGGAAGTATTACACCGAACATCAGGCTGATTTCGATGTGGTCGATCTGCGTTGTCTGTCCATTCCCAAGACAGGCGCGGCCGAAAGTGGCCAACTGCTCGATGCCGACAAGACGAAGTCCAAGGCGGACGAACTGCGGAAACGCGCCCTGGCGGGCGACGACTTCCAACAGCTTCAACAGGACGTCTACAAAGACCTGGGTATCAAAGCCGGTTTGCCCTCCACGAGATTGAATACGATGCGGCGCAGGAACCTGACGCAGGAGGAACAGAAATTCTTTGACTTCAAGCCAGGGGAAGTGTCGGACGTGTTGGTCTTACCCGCCGCGTTCGTGATTTTCAAGCTCGAATCGAAGACAACTCTCCCCGTTGCGGCCGTCAAGAAAGAGATCAACAGCATTCTGCAGGCGGAGCGCTTGCGGAAGGAGTTGCAAGAAATCGCGAAGGATGTCAAAGCTGATTTCAACCTGAATTATCTAAATATGCCGACCGCGCCGGAGTTATTCCCTATCCCCGTGCTCAGCCGATCGGCTGGCCGTCCGGGGAAGGGGCCGGATCGACGCTCACGCCTGATGTCCGGTGCCCGCCGAGGGACATCTACCCAGATGCCCAATACTGCGATCGGTCCGAATCAACCGAACTAGCCACCCAGTCAAGGACGCGGGAACGCTTCGCTAAGAAGCAAGCGCCGCAGTCCCCGCTGTCGTGGGGCGTCCTCGCCTCCACCGCGAGGCCGGCAGGATGCCGGCGCTACTTCTGTGTTCCCGAGGGTCTCGCACCGGGCTGACGATGCGCCCTTGGTGGACATAGCAGTGCGTGCGCAACCGTTATGCCGAATTGAGTTGGCAACGAGGTCTTGTCAGTGGATGAGGGCGATTCGCAGCTCTGGGCTGGATTTCAGTTTGCGGGCGGATTCTTACGACTGTCCTGCACCATCTGTTTCCGCTGCTCGTACAGGTTCTGTAATGTCTGCATCCCGGAGGACAAAGGGGAATCCGATGAGGCGGGCACAGCATTCAGATTGGCTTGGGTGGGCGGGATCTCCACCGGCACCGACTGTGCCTGCGCGGGCGCTAAATCTGCCGGCGGCGGCGCGGCTGCTGCCACGGGTTGCGGGGCTGCTACCGGCGTCTCAGCTGGAGTCTCAGCCTCGGGGGAAGGCTCCTCAGGGCTGGAGTTGCCTTGGCCAATCCTCGGATTGGGTCGCCGCGGCACATAACTACCCATACCCGCGCTGGCCACAGTGTCATCGGACTTGCTGCGGGGAGTCAGCAGCACACTCTGGATGCCCAACGGATCGGTATCGGATGCCTGGATGATGTAATCGAAATCGGTCCAGCTGAGCAGAGTCGAAATCACGTCGCGGGCTGGTCCCGGGCCCAACCGGGCCGCGATGCGTTCGCGCGATGCATTGGGGGGCACATCAATGTCGGCGCCGGTCCGTGCTCGAATCGCGACCAGAATGTCGGCTAGCGTTGAATTGTCTGCATTGATCGTAAGCTGGCTGCCGTCCCATGAAACCTGCGGCACGCCTGGCGGCATCTGCTCTGGGGTACGACGCACGGGAGGTGGTGGCGCCGGCAGAGTCACTTCCGGGATGGATTCCGGCACCGCTGGTTTCGGTTTGGCAAAATGGTGTGTTTTTCGCGGGCTCCGAGGGGGCACAGCTGCAGCATGCTGCGCCGATGCGGCCGGGACGACCATTGCTGCTGCCAGCCCGCAAACGAGGACTGCCCGCCGGATACACGGCAATGACGGAGTGCCCTGCGCCAGGTTTCTCATGGCTTCCCGAAGGTCATTGATAGAAAATCCCCATCGATTCGCACCCCACCCGGCACCATTTGCCCGAGGCACGAGGTGAACTTGCGAGCCGCACTTGCTTTCCATCATAGCGGAACAAAAATACGGCTATTTGCGCTAGAGCAAACTCAGCCGGTTGCCCTTTGCGGGATCGCACGAGGACGAAAACCAAGAAAAATGGGTATAAAAC
>Ga0209698_10003138_pt1 | contig 18520 bp, 16 predicted proteins | sample LitLauG_LLR_2012_FD_187203 | JGI IMG/M metagenome (GOLD analysis project Ga0209698, IMG submission 187203) | Freshwater sediment microbial communities from Pennsylvania, USA - Little Laurel Run_MetaG_LLR_2012 (SPAdes) (version 2) | ecosystem: Environmental > Aquatic > Freshwater > Creek >...
TCCCGCTGCCACCACCAGCACGGCGGCGCGGAATTTGTCGATGGCCATGAACATTTGTTCCGGGGTTTGCGCCTGGGCCACGATGCGCATCTCGTCTTCCACGGCAAGCACTTTGGCGATACCCGCCCGGAAGATCGCCTGGTTATCGGCCAGAATCAGTTTGAGCATTTTGTCAGCGCTCCAAAAAAGTCTATCAGTTGCGAACGAACTCGTAGGAGTCGATCACGCAAGCCACGCCGCGGCCTTCTCCGCCTTCTCCGGTTTCGTCGGCGCGCACCACCCGCCCTTTGCACTGGATGGTGACGTTGTCCTGGCCGCCGGTCATTTCCGGGGGCAGGGTGATTTCAAATTCCACAGGCGAGCCAATCTCCATGGAGGCATCGGCGCGGATGTAGACGCCCGCCGCGCTGAGATTTCCGGTTACGCCCTTGGCGTCAGTCTCGCCCTTGTGGATCTTAATCGGCAATTCCAGCGGAAATCTTTTTCCGGTTCGTGCTTCTTCGGCCACAGGGCCTCCTCTATTATGCTGGCCTGATCTCGATTTTTCGTCTGTGAATGAGGCCAACGTCGTCAAACCCAGCTCCCGGCGGGCTTAGGCCCGCTTCTCTGCTTACGGGCGGTTATATCACGAAAGTTATCGTTGTAAAAGCCTGATAACCCATTAGTTAACGGTAGCAACTAGGTTCCCCCCTGTGGGGATGCGGGACGCAGGCTGACTTCTACTTGTACCGCGGGTCGAAATAAGGAGGCCACTCGCCCCGCCTGGCGATCGCAATCAGTTCTGTTCCGAACTGGCCGCCACGGTTTACCCCAAACAATCGGCTGCGCAATCGACTGTGTTGAACGATCGGCCAGCGCAAAACCGCGCCCACGCGTTGCTTCAGAGTGGGAGCGTAGTCGCGGAAGTCCACGAGGCGAATGTCATCGAAGCCGCATATGTCGAGCAACGACGTCAGATTCGCCCCGGCGAAGCCATATTCGTGCGACAGGGTCACATAGAGGCTGGAATTGGCGCAGGGCCCCTCCATGTTGGGCGTACGCAGCAGCAGGGTACCACCGCGCTTCAGAGCCCAATAGAGGGAGTCGACGACCCAGAGCAGCGAGTACTTCGGCACATGCTCGATGACGTGCGAAATATGAATGAAATCGTACTGCTCCTGCTTGTCGCTCAGGAACTCGGCAATATTGTCGCGGATCTCAAACAAGGTAATCCGATCCGGAGCCCAGTCGCGGATGTAGTTCTTGTGGGTGATGCCGAAGTCGGCGCCGTAAAGATTGCCGTAGCCCAGTTTGAGGCAGGCAGCGAGGAACCATCCCGTACCAAAGCCGATGTCGAGGATGCGGGCCGCCTTGTCATTCGGAAGGTGGGGCGCATACTGGCGGGTCGCTGCCAGCACGCTGACGTCCTTTTCCGTTTCACTCCAGTTTGGGCGGTGTTTTTCCGAGGCATGACGGGCGGCCATGCGGCGGTACACTTCAGCGATAAAGGCGTGGGGATCCATCAGAGACGTTTACGCGAACTATCGACGACCGAGAAATAGTAGCAGAGCCGATGGCGGGACTTGCGGTTCGTCAGGAGCGGGCGGTTTCTGTCAGAATGCAAGAATAAGGAGTCTTCCAAGAGAGGAAGTCATGCCGCTAGACACGCTGCTCCGGGCGAGCGCCCGTCTCCGTCGGTTCCGGGCCAAGCCGGCTCAAATCGCGATTCTTTGCACTGTGGCTGCAATTTGCGGCGAATCCCAATCGGCCAATGCTGGCCCTCCTGCCCAGCAGACTGCATCGCAGGCGACGGCAAAGACTGGGCAGACTGAAAAGAGCGCATCGAAAGCCAAGAGTGACGCCTCCGAGGCGCACATGGCCGAAAGCCGTGAGATATTGGTGCAGTTGAACGGCGCCCTGGAAGGACTCGCTGCCCGCGTATCTCCCGCGGTGGTGCAAATTGTCGTCACCGGATACGGCCCGCTCCGTGAAGAAGATAAGTCCCAGACCGCGCTGATCGTCCGCCAGCATGCGGTCGGCTCAGGCGTGATTGTCGACTCCAATGGGTACATCATGACCAACGCCCACGTCGTCGAAGGCGCGCAGCGCATTCGCGTTGCGCTGCCGCTGCCTGTGGGCGACTCCGCCGGGCAGGTGCCGCTCGGGAAACGCCGCATCCTGGAAGCGCGGCTGCTGGGCCAGCACAAGGAGACCGATCTCGCCCTGCTCAAGATCGACGAGACCGATCTGCCCACCATTCCCCTGCTTACCCAGCAGCCCGCAAAAGTGGGACAACTCGTGCTTGCCATCGGCAGCCCGGAGGGCCTTCAGAACTCGATCACCATGGGAGTCGTCAGCGCGGTCGCTCGTCAGGCCGATTCCAACAAACCGCTCACCTATATTCAGACCGATGCTCCGATTAATCCCGGCAACAGTGGGGGGCCACTGGTGGACATGAACGGGTCGGTGTTGGGGATCAACACCTTCATTTTGTCGCAAGGCGGAGGCAGTGAGGGATTGGGCTTTGCGATTCCGGCGCGCGTGGTCGACTTCGTTTACCGCGCCCTGCGCGCGCACGGGCACGTGCACCGGGTCGAAATCGGAGCGGCGTCGCAGGAGATCACACCCGACTTGGCCGAGGCCCTGCAACTGCCACGGCGTTGGGGAGTCATTGTCGCTGACGTGAACCCAGATGGTCCGGCCGCGGCCGCCGGCCTGCAAGTGCAGGACATCATTCTCTCTGCCGATGATCGCCGGATTGAAACCCTGGCTTCCCTTTCGGCGGCTTTGTATCTTCATCGGCTCGACCAGGTGGTGAAGTTGGAGATCCTGCGCGGCAAGGAACGGAAAACCTTGTACGTCCCTGCGATCGAACACCGCGATCACATGGACGAACTGCTGGATGCGGTCAATCCGGAGAACAGCGTGGTTCCGCGGCTTGGCGTGCTTGCCGTCGATCTCACTGGCGACCTGCGTTCGCGGCTGGCGTCGCTGCGGATTCCGTCTGGTGTGATTGTGGTGGGACGCGCCGCGGACCTTACCATGCCCGACATTGGCTTGCAGGCTGGCGACGTCATCCACAAGATCAACACCATGCCGATTGATTCCGTGGACACGCTTACCTCAAAGGTCACATACAACAACCCGCCATCCCGCTCCACCTGCAGCGCTACCGGATCTCCGGTCTTCAGCCCGAGCAAAGACGCTCGCGGGCTGCCCCGTCCTTGCTTTGTTTGCAAGGGCGGTTCGATGCTGCTTCAACCATGGGGTTCGGCGAGGTCAAAACCGGCGCTACATGCGGCGTCGTGCCCACCCTTCGCAAAAAACGCCTAGAGTGGGGCACCCAGTTTATTGGTCGCTCCCACGAGAACAAAGGCTGGGCCACCCACCGGCCGCAGGATCTTAACCGCCTACGTTCGCCCTTCCGGAAAGGGAAGGAAAAACGAGCCAGAAAAGGTGGGCCACCCGCCCTGAGGGTTTGGGGGTCAGCTCTTGGGTGTTAGGCGTTTCCGAAGACCTAACACCTAAGACCCAAGACCTCGCGAAGGGCCCTGGCTTGAGTTGCTGGCTCCAGTGGTATGACCGCAATGTTTTTGGCGCGTTCCCGCAAAATCTTCTTGTCGAGGGACTTACAGGGGTTCTTCGGAGAGAAATTCCTACTGTAGCCCAACGACAAATCTCGCGATTAGACCCGCCGTCGCCAAGATGCTCGGCGCAACGTCCTTAACCAGCGCCGCTGCCTCCTTGAGACCATTCGCCGTCAACTCGAGAAATCCGGGCCTCCGTTCCTGCGGAGGTTTTGTAGCCTGGGTAACTGCTTTTCTAAGAGCGTCTGCAATCAACTCAACTTCACTAGGGTGAGTTGACTTAAGGTTGTCGAGGTCAGCCTTCAGCGACTGGACATACTGGACTAGCTGCGATTTCTGAGCTGCGTCCAGACCCTCCACCGCGCCGATCATTTGCGTGACATTGCTGAGAACAGAGTCGATGTTTATTATTGCCGACCCACCAACATTGATTTTGTGTCCCATGTGAACTTCTCCATGCTCCTGAACCACGTGATCGATGGAATCGACCTTGATTGACCCAGAGAAATGTTCGATTACAGTTCTGTCATAGCTTCCGGTAACCAGCCGCTGATAGCTCAATGGAGCGTCGGCTAGGATAGGACACTGCTCGTCAAAATTGGTGACGACGTGTCCTTCGTACTTTTCAGCATACCTTTCGATCCACTCAGTGGCAGCAGCTAGTTCCGAGTCGCTGTCGGCAGGACACTGCACGAAGGTGTATTGCAATCCGCGGTCCTCGTTGAATCCCCACCTGTTAAGGTTGCTTGAGCTTTCGTAGCGGTCGGAACGAAACAAAACGATTGGGCTGATGAAAATTGGCTCTATCGGTCCCGCCGACACGACTCCTTCCAACTCATTCACGTAGACAATTAAAGGTCGCGCACCGTGAACGCTAGCTGCAGTATCCTCCAGGCCCGCATCTTGGAGGAATCGGACTTGCCCCCGTAGGTTGACGGTATCTCCCCAATCTATACCTGCTTCGGGGAGTGCGCGGTGCGGGATCACCAGCGGGATGCCGCGCTGGCATTCGTTCCCACTAACAGCAGTGGCGAGCCAGCAATCTTCGCCGTCAATCTTACGAGGACGCAAACGAACAGTTCCGATGCCACCCCCTTCAATGAGAGCCATCTTAATGCTCGGTTCATAGAACGAGTATTCGCCCAGGGCAGGATCTTCGCTGACGGGCCTGGACCAGGCATCCTCTCGGGCGGCCAGCGCGAATTCCGACCAGTAACGCCCGGGAGTGCGGGGGAACCAATCGGTTAGTCTGAAGCGATCAAGTTGCACTAATGCAAACGTAAGGGTCTTAGCCTCGCGCCAGAACTCCTCTTCCGAGACAATATGCTTGAGAGCATTCGTTTGCGGCCTAGTGCCGTAGGTGCGCCGGATAAAGAGTGGAGAGAGGTGGTTATCGATAAATACCGATGGATAAAGCGAGATGGTCGCGGCGTGTGTCGCATTCTGCCACGATCGATCTGCCCCCCTCGAAGTCACGTGTCTCCTCCGCCACACAGCGGTCGAATTAGCGAAGTTTATCTTAGCGCGACCACGACGTTTTGCAGTGAGAAATCCGTTGCCGCTGGGGGCAGGCCCATCCTTTGCAGTCGCGATCTTGAATGTGGTTGCCCCATTCTTCCCGCGTTCTGTGCGGGAGGATGGGCTGCCACGAATTTCGGTATCATTCCGATTCCCTCTCGCCTCCGCGCTGGGGGGGGATACTCCATCTCGACCGGGTCCTCCTCTTATGCGGGGTGGCCCCATCCTTTGCGTTTCTTGCAAAGGATGGGCATTCGATGCTCTCTCCGCCGACGTGCTGGTAGCTAAGCTGCCGTCGGATCTTCATCAACGCTTTCGGCCGCTGATTGATCTTCACCAGGCACGCTTCTTCAAACGCGTAACTGCGATAGCAGGCTCCGCTCCCATTGTTCCGGCTCCAGCACCAGGCCGCACTTCCGGATTGCTATGCATGTAGCGCAACTTCTCCACCCGTTTGCGCTCGCTCCAAACGTTGAAGTCGTAAAACCACCGCTGCCATACGCGCTGCTCTTGCTCTGGCCACAATTCCTCCCCATGCGGACGGCGCAGTCAGCTCTTTTCCACACCCGGCGTGTGACATCTAACCTTGCCTCTGTAACTGCAATCAGCGATCATCGTCGAGGCCGTGACGGTGCGCAGAGATCGCATTCGTCCCGTCTTGGGAATCTGTCCTCAAGATCAGGCTGCGAAGTTCTTTGACGTCAAGATTTTGCCCGCAAGTGATTGAGCACCATAGATTACTTTTCGATTTCCTGCTAACTCCATGATCCCAAGAGAGCGGGGCGAGGGGGGTACCCTCCGACCTGCAATCCATCCCATTCTGGGAACGTCGCCGGCGGCGTTTACTTCCGGAAGAAATTCACACGCACTCCCACCTTCACACAGAGTCAAAAGCGAACCGCAGGTTCCTCCTTCGTCGGAATGACACACTCTGTTGATTGTCCGATACGAGACCGCACGACCTGACACTGCACGAATGCAGAATCGGTGATATACCTCGGATGGCTTCAAACCTATCCTCATGGTGTATAGGAGATTCTCCATGTTCTCGCTGGTTTCTGAATCGAAGTCGATGCGTCTGGCTTCGCTCCTCGGTTTCACCGTACTCTCCGTCGTAGCCTTTTTCTTTGCGTTCAGTTCCGCGCTCTCTTTCGCGCAGAACGCAGAGCCCAAGGCTCTCCCGGTGCTCGATGTTCACGCGCACGCTATGGACGGATCGTTCCCTGGCCTCGCTCCCATGTGTCCGAACACGTCGAAGTTCACAGCGTCCGATCCGAAAACTAAGGAAGAACCTTTCGGGTGGGTGAAGGAGCCGTGCACGCCCGCGCTCTACCCATCTGCGCCGGGCGAGTACATGAAGGATGTTCTCGCCGAGATGGAGCGGCTCAACGTCACGGCGGTCGTATTCGGCGATCCCAAGAGCGTGCAGAAATGGAAAGATGCTGCGCCCGCCAGGATCATACCGGGCACATCCTTCAGTAACGGGTTGGCGCCCGGGCAGCGCGTCTCCGTCGAAGAGTTGCGAAAGGACTTCACCAGCGACGGTTTCAAGGTGATGGGCGAGATCGGGCTGCAATATGAGGGGATTTCACCCAGCGATCCATCCGTCGACGCTTACTTCGCTCTTGCCGAGGAACTCGATATCCCCGTGGCCATTCACATGGGCACTGGCGGCTCCGGACGCGCCAACGTGGCCATGCCGAAATTCCGTGGGTCCATGGGGAATCCACTTCTGCTTGAGGAACTTTTGGCTCGCCATCCGAAACTGCGGGTGCAGGTGATGCACGCCGGTTATCCGATGATCGACAACATGCTTACGCTGCTGCAGGCGAACTCGCACGTGTACGTCGACGTTGCGGGATTGATCTGGAGTTATCCGATCAAGGAGGTCAACCGCTACATTGAACGCCTCGTGGATGCCGGATTCGAAGACCGCGTCATGTTCGGGACCGACCAGTTGCTCTGGCCGAAGCTGATGGCCTACTCGATCAGCATCATCCAGAACGCCGACTACCTCACTGCCCAGCAGAAGCGCGACATCTTGTATAACAATGCCGCGCGTTTTCTAAGGCTGGATACGGCGGCAGCGAAGTAGCGGTTCGATCTTGGCGCGGATGTCTAGGATGGACTAACTCTGCGCAGAGTCGTTAGTGGATGGAGAGGCCCCTCAGCGGCTTCAAGCCGGTTCTATTTTGCGAGGCCGAAGGGCACGACTGGAAGTCGTGCCCTTCCCGGTTTTGAGGTCCCGTACAAGCTGCCCTTTAACGGTAGAATCTTCACCGGTTCGAACGCGGACCGTCCCGGGAGGATTGCATGAGCTATGCACACCGCCAGGCACTCGTAGTGATTGGTTCCATCTTTCTATGTTCTAGTCTGTGGTCCCCAGTGGAGGCGGACATGAGGAAAGACGCCAAGACGCAGTCACAGGAGCAAGCGACGCGCACCACCATTGACCGCTTCAACGAAGCGTTCAACCGGCACGACGCGAATGGGTTGGCGGCGCTTTTGACCGAGGATACCGTCTTCGAAGACACGTCTCCGGCTCCGGACGGCCGGCGCGTCGAGGGTAAGGCCGCGGTGGTCGAGTTCTGGCGAGGATGGTTCGAGCACAATGCTGACGCACATTTCGACGCCGAGGAGGTAATCGTCAGCGGAAACCGGGCGACGGTGCTCTGGGTCTATCGCAAGATGCGGAACGGTCAGCCCTGGCACCTGCGCGGGGTTGACGTTTTTACGTTGCGCGAGGGAAAAGTGGCGGCGAAGATGGCTTATGTAAAGGGATGAACGGCCGTCATCAGGAGGTCGAAGGTTGAAATCCCCACTTCTCGCGCAAAATACGCGTGAGAAATGGGGCACCCGGCGGCGAAGCTCGCCTATGTGAAGGGATAGGGGAGTGACCATCCGACTTGGTGAGGGCAAGGCGGACGGGGGCGTCCGCCCTACACGAGTCAGTTTTCTGACGGCAGTTCGGCGTGGTCGATGACCAAGACCTGCACTGCTTCTGTTTTTGGTTCCAGCCGCAGACCCAACTGCTCCTGCACGGCCTTGAAGATGGACTCGGACGTTTCGGTGGAGGGTGGCAGACCTGCTTCGCTGATGCCATCTGCCTTGATGCGCGCTTCTTCGACTGCCTCCGGCGTCCAATGCAGGCTGAAGGCATAGTTGCCCTTGAGGCCGGTCTTATCCACGACGGTTCGGCCGAGCCGTACCGACAGCTGTTCGATCAGGAGGGCTAGTGGAGTCCCTTCCGAGACCAGTTCGCCCTTTCCGAGGCGCATACGGTGCGGGCCGCTGGACTCCTGGAATTTGGGTCCGTTTTTGTCGACGACCAGATCGTACACCGGAAGGTTCTTGGTTTCATTGTGCATTACCAGCTGGAAGCGATCGCGCAACATGGTCTTCAGCATGCCTTGGTCGCTAAGCTGCTCCATGGGTAACTTGCGAAGCTCGGCGACATCAGCCGCGCTCATTTTTGCGTCGATATCGAACTTGCCATTGAAGGCCGAATTGAGCCAGTCGGGGCCTCCCACGATCTGAGGATCCTGCATGTGGTTGTACGCCACTTTAATCAGGGTCTGCAGCGTAACGCCTCTTGCAACAAAGCTTCCGTCGTCTAAGCTCCTCATCAGTTTTGTAGGGCCATCGGTGGGCGACGCGCTGCGCTTGATGGAGACGGACTCGAAGGTGCGCTCCGGCTGTGTTATGCCCACGTCGTTCGACTGGGCCCGGCTTGGCGTTGCGTTGAACACGCCGAACGTAATGGGCAGCGCGATGGCCACGAACGCGGCCGCGCCGAGTAGGAGTTTTCTGGTGAAGTCGAGTTTGTGCAGAATTCGAGCAGTCATAATGTGAACCATCCTTTTCTTCAGATCGGCGCCGGTGACGCCTGCAACGCAGGGCAACGGCGACCCCAGGCAGAACTCGCAAACTTTCAGAATGCTCTCGGCATAGACCTGTCGGTTGCCGCCCAATTCCACGACCTCTTCGTCGCAAGCGCGCTCGCGCTCCTCGAGCAAGCGTGCTCCGAGCCACCAGACCAGCGGGTAAAACCAGAAGACGGCTTCGACCACCATGTGCAGCGCTGCGAAGAGATTATCGCGGCGGCGCACGTGCCAGACTTCGTGAGCGAGAATGGCTTCGAGGTGCGGGTCTTCCAGGCGTTTGGTGATGCCTTCGGGCCAGATCAACACCGGCCGGGCTATGCCAAAAACTCCCGGCTCCAGCGAAGCTCGCGACAACAACACTCCGATCGGCCTTCGCACTCCTCCCATGCGTTCGATGCGACGCAGGGCTCCCACTTCGCGGCCTTCGAACAAAGGCACGGCTGCCCGTTTGGCCGCGGAAATCTGCCGCCAGCGCGCGCTCCATGTGAAAAGGACGGCGAGGAATCCGCAGAGCCACAGTGCAATCAACGCTGGAAGCAGGGGAAGCGGACTTGGAGAAGCGATCGGCGTAGGCCCCGGGTTCAGATGCACGGCTGACTGAGTAAAGGGCCGGCTGATTTCTTCGAAGGCGAAGTACAGCCCCGGTTTTGCTGCGGCGGCAGCGGTGCGCGACCAGGCCAGACGGCCTCCAATGGCGACCAACCACGAGAAGGGAAGGAGGAATTTCAGCGAAGCTGCCAACCATAGCCAGTAGCGAGCGCGGGCGTGGTGCTTGCGCAATAGCAGCGTCAAAAGGCCGGCGGCGAAGGTGAACAAGGTCGACTGCCACAAGTGATTGCCCAGAGCTGGCGCGATGGCCTCCCATGCCGCAGACAAATATTTTGGGATCATGACTGTTTGTCCTTTCGCTCGAGTTTGCGGAGAGTTTTTTCGGCTTCCTTAACGTCGGCCATGGTCAGCTTGCCGGATTCGATCAGATGCGCCATGACCGGCTGGGTGCGGCCGCCGAACAGGGCCAACAAGTCGTCGATCAGCTTGCGTTGCGCGACGTCGCGCGAGACTGCAGGTTCGAAGATGTGGAAGTTGCCGACCTTCTTGACGCGACGCACGGCCTTTTTGCTTTCCATGCGATACACCGTGGTCTGGATCGTGGTGTAGGCGGGTCGGTGTTTCTCAGGAAAGTCTTCCTGGATTTCTCGAATGGAGGCGCTACCGCGAGTCCACAACGTCTCCATGATCTGAAGTTCCAGCTTCGTTAGTTTGGGGTCGGGCATTCGATCTCCTACCGGCGTATGCATTGGTACTACACACGTAGTAGATATGTCAAGCCCTTTTTGGAAGCTCAGCATCCTGCGAAACTCGATTGCGTATTGTGTCCTCGGAAGGATCGCCTCGTCGCCCGGGGAGTCTTGCCTGGGGAACACCCGAATCACATCGGTCGCGTCAGTTCAGTCAAAAGCCTGGACCGCAAAGGACGCAAAGGAAGGCCGCAAAGAACGCAAAGAAAATCGGCAAGCAGTGATTGCGGGATATCTCAGAGATGCTCTAAGACGATCGCGCTTTGTGCAAATGCTGATGACGGGTGCACATAATCTGTGTGCCCGGCGGCGGACATTGCCCTCGATTGCCCCAGTTTCTCAGTCCGGTTCGATCTCCGGTAACTTATTTCTGGCTACGCGGGGGACGCTTGGATCGGGCGGCACTGGCAGCGGGACGTCCACCGTGCCCAGGTGGTCTTTCACACCTTCCAGTCCCCAGATTGTCCAAAGCTGCTCGCAGTCGCAATCGGACCCAACGGGTTAGTGAGCGTCATCGATTGCTATTCAGGGACTTCATGACAGCACTTAGTTTCTGCATTTCGTCCCAGTTCTTTTCGATGAGATCCTTGTTAGCCTGGACGATCGGCCCTTCCGACTTGTCTGCAGGCATGGTCATACCGGACTTCGTGAATTGCACGGCCATCGACGCCAGCGCGAAGGTCATGGAAGCAAGCAGATACTCCCGCGTGGAATAGCCGTTCTTCTTGAAAATCGCAGTAGCTTCTGGGTATTTGCTGTCGATCAAGTTCGCCATCTCGGTTAAGTCCTTCGGGTCTGAATCGCTCTTGCTTTTTGGATGTAGCGAAAGTTCGGGATGCGATTTCTGATACTCCGACAAATCTTTCGCGGCAGCGGCGAGGCGGTGAATCTTGTCCATAGTAAGAGGATACGTTGAGGTCTCTTTGAAGAAATCGCCTCCGGGGTTCGTTTGCGCCGGCAGAGTAAGAGTGGATGACAAGACAAAAGCGAGGACCGCTAAACAGCATACGACTGCCTTCGGGAATGAGCTGGACTTTCGAATCATGGATGTTCCTCCTTAAGGTGCGATAAAGTTAAGCCTTGAATTCAAAGAGAGAATCCTCGCGTCTGATACACGATACGGCACGAGGAGTCATTTTGCTGCATCTTCACATCGAATTCGTGGAGAGGTGCTATGCATCTTATTAAGTGTTTCGGAGTGTTATTAATCACCAGCGCCTTGGTTCAGGCGATGTCGCCGTGCAGGCCGGATACATACTTTTCCAACCCCAAGCGTGCTCCCAGTGCCTGGCGGGCTGATGCGACATGGGTTGCCGTGGGTGTTGTCGTCGACCGTAAGGAGCGCAAAGTTCCCTACCCCAACTGTGGCCTCGAAGACCCCTCGAAGTGCAATCAACACGACGAGTCGGTGCTGACGGTGAAGGTGGAACGCTACGAAAAGGGGAAGGGTCCGTTGAAACTCAGCCTTCAAGCCGCGTGGTGTGGGCCCGATCCGCCGGGACAGGCCGGAGGGCGCTACCGATTCTATGGCCAAGATGAATCCTCCTTCATCATGTATGAGAAATTGGGGGCTGGCCCAGACTTTGCTGCCACCACGATGGACCGGCTGCCCCAGGCTTCGCGGGGTTCGAAGCCTGGGCATTCCGGCTGCTGAAAGCTTGGGATGTCGGATTACTTCAAGCATTTTTCCACCGGGGAAAGTATCTCAGATGTCCACTCGTCACAGCCAGATCTTCTCCGCTGATGTCATATCTCGGCCATGGCCAGGCGGTTGCATCGCTATTATGGCGGGGGATACTCGCTCTTCATCACGACCAAGGTGCTGGAGCAGCTTCCGCCATCACGCTTACGACGAAGCCGGGCCTGTGCTGGTCACTGAACGGCAGAAAGCTGAGTTACGGATTCGCAAAATCTCCTGACGCCGGCAGCAGGAACGCCCAGACTTCGAACCTCACGAAGTCTGGGGCAGCCATCTCCGCGGCGCTGCCAGCAAGTCTGGCCCAGCCCCCTCATGACGTCATTGAAAATCTGCCCTACCGCTGCACAAAACACCGCTCCAGTCGGAGAGGCGCCCAGCGGCTAAGACAGGTTCTATTCTGAGGCGGCTGAATTTGGCACGACTGGAAGTCGTGCCCTTCCCGGTTCATGCTCGCGTACTCTTCATGGGCGAGTGGCCGCCACGGGCACGGGTTCCAGGTGCGCGGTGAAGTGGCGCAGGAATGGGGCTTCGTAGGTCAGGCGCATGCCGGGAATATTCTCGCGGTGCTTCCAGACTTCCAGAATCACCTCGACCACGTAGTCAATGTGGCTCTGGGTGTAGACGCGGCGGGGAATGGCCAGGCGCACCAGGTCCATCTGCGCGGCGGCAGGGAACATCAGCGTGCCGATTTCGACGGAGCGGATTCCGCCTTCCAGGTAAAGCTCGGCGGCGAGAGCTACGCCGGGAAATTGGTCAGCGGGAATGTGCGGCAGGAAGGCGCGGGCGTCGAGATAGATGGCGTGGCCGCCCGGCGGTTGGACGATAGGGACTCCCTGCGACGCGATGTGATTGCCCAGATATGCGGTTGAGGCGATGCGGTAGCGCAGGTAGTCTTCTTCGAGCGCCTCTTGTACGCCGACGGCGATGGCCTCGAGATCGCGTCCGGCGAGGCCGCCGTAGGTGGGATATCCCTCGGTGAGAATCAGCAGATCTTTTTCCTGCTGGGCCAGCCGATCGTCGTTGGTGCAGAGGAAGCCGCCGATATTGGCCATGCCGTCTTTCTTGGCCGACATGGTGCATCCGTCGCCGCAGGCGAACATTTCCTGCGCAATCTGTTTGGGAGTCTTGGATTCGTATCCTTTTTCGCGCAGCTTGATGAACCAGGCATTTTCGGCGAAGCGGCAGGCGTCGAAATAGAGCGGGATGCCGTGACGCTTGCACACCGCGCGCACTTCGCGAACGTTCTGCATCGAAACCGGCTGGCCTCCTCCGGAGTTATTGGTGACGGTGAGCATGACGAGCGGAATTTTGTAGCTGCCCACGCGCTCGATCAGGACTTCGAGAGCGGCCACATCCATGTTGCCTTTGAAGGGATGGGAGAGCGACGGCTGGCGGCCTTCCTGGATCACCAGATCGACGGCTTCGGCGCCGACGAATTCGACGTTGGCGCGAGTGGTGTCGAAGTGCGTGTTGTTGGGGACGACGTCGCCCTTCCTGCACATCACGCCAAACAGGATGCGCTCGGCGGCGCGGCCCTGATGCGTGGGAATGACGTGTTTGTAGCCGAAGATGTCCTGGATGGAATTGCGGAAGCGGTCGAAGCTGCGGCTGCCGGCGTAGCTTTCGTCGCCTTCCATGATGGCGGCCCACTGGTGCGTGGACATGGCGCCGGTGCCGGAGTCGGTGAGCAGGTCGATCAGAACATCGTCGGCGGGCAGGAGAAACAAGTTGTAGTGCGCGGCCCGGAGCAGGTGCTCGCGCTCCTTGCGCGTGGTCCAGCGGATGGGTTCGACGCTCTTGATGCGGAAGGGCTCAATGATGGTCTTGACGGGCATGAGGGCGCATCCGTGGGGAGGATTTCGAAACTCCTTATGATACGCTCCCCGGAACTGAGCAGGCCCCTTGTACCGGGCTGCGCCCGGAGGACAGTCCCTTCGACAAGCTCAGGGCAGGCGAGGGCGGCTGTCCCCACATAATCATTTGTCCCCATCTACTTTTGCTTAGCGCCAGTTGTCGCGGTCGTGCCTGCGGTAGTCGTCGCGGTCGCGATCTCGGTCCCAGCCGCGGCGGTCGCCGTAGGCTCGACGATATCCCTGCTCGTAGCCTTCACGGTAGGCCCTTTTGTAGTTGCCATGGGAGCCCATCCAGTGTTCGTAGCCGTGGGCGTCTTCCCACTGATCATTCTTGAAGTTGAAGCGGCGTCCGCGCTCGTAGTCATTCTGACCGGCGCGCAGGCCATCCTGATAGCCGCTTCGATAGCCCTGGTCGCTGGCTTGGTCGTGGCGATGGTAGTCGTCGTCATCGTAGCCCCAGGCGAGGCTGCCAACAGCCAGGGAAACCGTCGTCGCCAGGGCGGCCAGTCGCAGGGTACGCAGCATTTTCGTTCGCAGCATAATCACCTCCACCACCGAAGACTGGGAAGAACGCTTCGGTTTGTACATGTGATCGGATGCGGGCGTGATGGTGGTGTGATGCCTGTAATCGACGCGCGAAATTGGCCAAGGTACGACGGATTCTTGGACAGATGCGGCAGGGCGCAACTTTTTCGGCGCGCAAGTGTTTCATTGCGGGCTTCAGTTGAGCTGTTCGGCGGCGGTCGAGCTTCGCTCGACCGGACAGCCGAGGGCGGCTGTCCCCACATCTTGTTGCGCGGTGGCTGACGCCGGGTGGTAGACTCGAACGTTTTCGTGAGGGGCAAGGGAACATGGACATTCAGCGAGTGGGAGTGGTGGGCGCGGGGACGATGGGAAATGGCATTGCGCACGTGTTCGCGCGCAGCGGGCACGACGTGGTCCTGTGCGACGTGGAGAACATTTTTCTGGAACGCGCGCGCGCGACCATTGGCAAGAATCTCGAGCGTGAAGTCGCCAAGCACAAGATCACCGAGGCCAACAAGGCCGCCACACTAAGTCGGATTCACCCCGTCACCGAGCGCGGCAAGCTTGCGGATTGTGATTTCGTGATCGAGGCGGCGACCGAGAAATTCGAAATTAAGAGCGAAATCTTTCGTGATCTCGACCGGCTGACCCGACCCGGGATCATCCTGGCGTCGAATACGTCTTCCATCTCGATTACCAAACTGGCGGCGCTGACCAAGCGGCCGGCGAAAGTGATCGGCATGCACTTCTTCAATCCCGTGCCGGTGATGAAGCTAGTGGAGGTGATTCGTGGGCTGGCCACGTCGCCGGAGACTTTTACCACCGTGCGCGATCTGTCGGCGAAGCTCGAAAAGACGCCGGTGGAGGTCAACGACGCTCCCGGCTTCGTCTCCAACCGCGTGCTGATGCCGCTGCTGAACGAGGCTATGTACGCCGTGATGGAGGGCGTGGCTACGCCCGAGGCCGTCGACGAGGTGTTCAAGCTGGGGATGGCGCATCCCATGGGGCCGCTGACGCTGGCCGATTTCATCGGGCTTGATGTCTGCCTCGATATTATGCGCGTGCTGCAGGACGGCATGGGCGATCCCAAGTATCGGCCGTGCCCGTTGCTGATCAGGATGGTGGATGCGGGATGGCTGGGGCGGAAGAGTGGGCGAGGCTTCTACACATATTGACGATTGTTGATTCGATGATTTTTCGATTGCTGATTGTGAATAAACCTCACTCAATTAACGGTGTGCTTAGCTTATTAAGTAGGGATCCTTCGACTCCGTGACCGCTTCGCCTCGCGAACCGGCCACTCCGCTCAGGATGACAATTCACACAAAACACGACGCTTGGTTTTATCTGCTGGCTGCGCTGTGCGGCATTGGCACGGGCTGGGCCGATGCCACGATCAATGACTTGCTGTTTACGGCGCTGCTGGTGCTGGCTTCGTGCATGCTGCTTGGTCTACTGCGGCCGCGTTGGCCATGGCGGTGGGTGGTCACGGTGGGGGCATTCATTCCGCTGACCGAACTCGCGGCTTATGTGATTCAAACCGTTAAACCGTCGCGGGCGCAGGTTTATGGATCGTTCCTGGCCTTTCTTCCCGGAATCGCCGGCGCGTACGGGGGCTCGATCATGCGCGGCGTGATCGAGAATTTACGGCAAGGGAAATAGTGCCAGCTAATTAGAGGATTCGTCAAAAACCGGAGGTCCTACACGTGTGTAAGTGCCGATGAATTCAACGTTAGCGCCGCCGCACGCCCCCGACTCATCTGTGACCTCGAGACCTCCCTTCGCGAAATTGATCGTGAAGCGGCAACTGGTCGGGTCAGCGGCGTCAAAGATATAGCGTGCCTTATCGCCTTCGAGTTTGGCCTCGCCGTCCGCAAAGCCGAAATGAAGGTTGCAGAGTGCGTTGACATAAAAGGCGTTTCCTTGAATGCGCAGGTTTCCGTCTTCCATCAGCAGGATATTCAGGTCGTCGGGCGGTTCGTCCACGCTCTTGTCGTCGTTTGTGGTACAGGCGATTGTGGAGGTTTCGTATCTGCCACTCAGGTGATCCGACGGCGAAAGCGCCTGAAGGTGGAACGGCAAACTCTTCTTGCCGTCGGCGGTGGACCAGGAGCCTTCGACAATTTGCGGCTTCGTGAAACTGCCTTGGAACGTAGCAGTCGGTTTCCCAGACGCATTTAACTCTTGAAGCGCTACAGAGCCACTCGTGCAGGTGCCAGTCAGTTTGATTTCTTTCTGGTACTTGACATACTCATACGAGCCAGTCACACGATCACTCCGACCGGTCAGCTTCATGGAAATTCCGAGGTTTTTGCCGATCGTGCCAAAGAGTTCTACCGTGGAGCCGGGTGCTGGGCATTCACCGACAGCGATAGAACCATGAGCGATCAAGGTTAACGTCAGCACGATCCATTTCATAAGCGATAGCGTCCGCTGGAACAACGAACGACCTCTGTTTCCATGAGCGAGAAAACCGGGTCAAAAGTGTAAGCGCGAAATGATTATTCCTGGTCGGCGCCCACATTTGTTCTTGCCCCGGCGCCGCCCGGCTGCCATTATCACTGGTTCAATATTCGCGAGTCTAATCATGAGGAAACCCCTGCTTGTTCTCGTTGCCATCGCGGTCCTGTCGAGCGGCTTGTTGGCACAGAAGTCCGCATGGGAGCCTGCACCGGGCCACGTCACTCTTCCCCTGTGGCCGCATCCACAGTCCAGTCTGGGCCCTGAGGTCGACGCTACCACGGCCAAGGATAACCTCGTCGCCGGCAAACCTCTGATGCGCCTGACCAACGTAGCATCGCCGACAATCACTTTGTACGCGCCCGCGAATAAAAGCACCGGCGCTGCGGTCGTCGTGTTTCCCGGAGGGGCGTACCGCATCCTGGCCATCGACCTGGAAGGCACGGAGGTGTGCGACTGGCTTACTTCTTCCGGCATCACCTGCGTGTTGCTCAAGTACCGCGTGCCGGACTCGGGACCTTACCCCAAATCGTCCGCCGCCCTGCAGGATGCCCAGCGTGCGGTCGGCATGGTCCGCGCCCATGCTGATGAATGGCATATCGACCCGCATCGCGTGGGTGTTCTTGGCTTCTCCGCAGGAGCGCACCTGGCGGCGGCCCTCAGCACACACTTCGAGCAGCGTCTCTATGATTCGATCGATGCGGCAGACCATCTGAGCTGCCGACCGGACTTCGCTGTGATCGTTTATCCCGGCTACCTCGCGCTCTCGGAGCAAAATTTCGCGCCCAACCCTGATATCTCCGTCACTCGCGAAACGCCGCCCTCGTTTATCGTGCAGGCGGAAGATGATCCGGTGTACGCCGAGAACGCCACTGTCTATTTTCTCGCCCTGAAGAATGCCCAGGTGCCCGCCGAGTTGCACATCTACGCGCAAGGCGGACACGGCTACGGTTTGCGGCGCACGGAACTTCCGGTCACGCGATGGCCGGAGAGCGTCGAAACGTGGCTGCGGACCATCAAGGTGTTGCCGGCCGAGACCCGGTGACTCTGCTCCAAGGTATCGGCTAACCAGAAAGTTACTCCCTGTTCCACAGGGTGGACGCGTATGCTGCGAACATGGGTGTAAGTGTTTCGATGCTGGCCTCGGGGAGCCGTGGCAATTGCGCCGTAGTGGCCAGTTCCCGAACGAAAATTCTGGTGGATGCCGGCATCTCCGGGCGCGAAACGTTCAAGCGCATGAAGTCGCTGGGTGAGGATCCGCATTCGCTCTCGGCCATTCTCATCACCCACGAGCACTGCGATCATGTCTCCGGGCTGGCAACGCTGGCGAAGAGGTTGCGCATCCCAGTGTTCATGACTGGCGCTACCCAGCAGGCGTGGGCCCGGGCCTGGCGCGATGAGAACGGCGTGCGGCCGCAACTGGAGAAGTGGGAGCGTTTCGATTCGGGCCACAGCTTTCAGGTGGGCGACATTGCGGTGAAGCCGTTCACCATTCCGCACGACGCCGCCGATCCCGTCGGTTTCACGTTTCGCGCCGAGGGCATCAAGGTCGGAATCGCGACCGATCTCGGATATTTGCCGGTGAGCGTTCGCGATCACCTGCGGGGTTGTGATGTTTTGGTGATGGAATCGAACCACGATTTGGAGATGCTGCGGGGCGGGCCTTATCCGTGGTCGGTCAAGCAGCGGGTGATGAGCCGCGTGGGGCATCTTTCGA
>Ga0209698_10003139_pt1 | contig 18516 bp, 18 predicted proteins | sample LitLauG_LLR_2012_FD_187203 | JGI IMG/M metagenome (GOLD analysis project Ga0209698, IMG submission 187203) | Freshwater sediment microbial communities from Pennsylvania, USA - Little Laurel Run_MetaG_LLR_2012 (SPAdes) (version 2) | ecosystem: Environmental > Aquatic > Freshwater > Creek >...
CTGCCTTCGCGTTCAGATCAATCTCGGTCCGGTTGGTGACAGCATGCGCAGCTGCCGATTTCTTGAGATCGGAAACCGCGCGCTTCATCCCGATGCCCAAGCTCTTGCGCATCCGGAATAATGTGAAGCAGGCCCCGACCAGCATGCCGCCAACCGCGATCGGGCGCACGATAAAGCGCCACACCAGTCCGGCTTGGCCGCCCCAGAAATCATTGTCGGCCACCGCGCCCGCGGGCACGAACTCGTTCAACCGCGGTCCCAGGAAATACAGGATGAGCGGCACCAGCAGTCCCCAGGCCAGCAAGCTGCCGGCGAAATTGAGCGCCGCCAGCCGCGGCCCAATGATGTAGCCCACGCCGAGATAGGCCGGGCTGACCGCCGGGGCCGAAAACGTGCTCACCGCCCCGGTACTGATCTTGTTCGAGCTGGCTTTTGCTCCCAGTCGCACAAAGCTCTTGCCCACTTCGCCAATGCGAATGAAAAAATCCCGGCTGACCAGGAACAGGTTGAATTGCCCCAGCAGGTAGACCAAACCGCCCAGCCCCATGTTGGCAAAAAGAATCTTGGCGGCGCGACTGCCCTGCTGTCCGGCCTTGTGAATCTCGCCCGCGGCCACCGACTCAGGGAAGGGAAGGTCAGGATCTTCCACCATCACGCGGCGCAGCAGCGTCACAAACAGGATGCCGAGCGCGCCGCCCACCGCCATCAGCGCGGTGGATTTCCAGTAGGCATGCTCGAAATCGAATACCGGCCAGACGCCCGAAATCACAAATGCCGGGATGGTGAAGATCGCGCCCGCCGCTACCGATTCGCCGATCGACCCCACTGTCCGGGCAATATTTTCTTCCAGGATCGAGCCCTTCAGCAGCTTGAGTACCGCCATCCCGATGACCGCCGCCGGGTAGGTGGCGGCAATGGTCATGCCCGCCCGCAGCCCCAGGTACGCGTTCGCCGCGCCCAGTACAACGGTCATCACCAGCCCGATCAGCACCGCACGGAAGGTGAATTCCTTCATCTCCATGGATTCGGGAACATAAGGCACGTGTTTCTTCTTGGCAGGAAGTTCGGTGGTCGCGCTGCTCATGGACGGAATCCTTCTAGGGCGTGGGATGGAAGCAAAGTTCGCACGGCGTTGGCTTGATTCTTGTACGAAACACTGGAACGGCGCACGTTAGCACGCGGCAAGGGGCCGTGACAAGTGTGTGGTCGCTTGTGACAGGGGTTGTGTGGGGGCCGCCGAAAGATAAAGAAGCGTTGTGTGGGGACAGCCGTCCCCGGCTGTCCGTCGAGCGAAGCTCGGCGGTTCTATGGCTCGTTCAGGTGTCAGGCGTGGGTGCCGCGGACGGTTCAGCGTCGGGTTTGGGTCACGCGGTAAGGAAACTTGAGAGGCGGTACATCGCCGCCCCTTCTTTTGTGCGTGGGGGGGGAACCAAATTCTTGATGGCGAGTCTCTGTCGCCGCTAATAGCGGTCGGCGGCCGCCCAGTGCAGGACATGGTCTTCAACGGAAAACGTCTCCGCGACCGGCCGCAGGAACCGGGAAGACAGCGAAAACGCGTGTACCTCCAAGGGCACCGTGAAGTGCGCTCGGGTCTTCAGAAACCCACGGATCCACAACTCGGCATAACGATCCAATCCCAGCACCTGGATCTGGACGACATGCACCAGCGCGTGAAACAGCGCCCGCTCGCTGATCCGTTCGTTGAACGCGACCACGTCGATGAAGGTCAGCGATTCCATGTGCGGAAGGTCCGGCAGGCTCTCAAAGCCGAAGGCGCGGGCCTCCGCGAAAAACTCCGGGACCGCCACCCGGTGGCCGTCGAGCTCCACCACCCGGATTCGCTCCAGGCATGACGGAGGAAAATACGGCGACATGGCCGCCCGCTGCGGCCCGGCGAGCGGCGTCGCCACCGGAAAATAGTGGTCGCGCTGCTGGCGCAAATAGCCGGAAAGCCACGCGACGCCCTGGGCGATCTGATCGTCACCGGGCACAAGCGCCGGCCCAGGCTCAGGCGCTTCGAAAACGCGACGGCTGACCGACCGGTAAAACTCGTACAGGGCAGTGGCCGCTTCGGTCGACTTGCGGAGCACATCGCGGTGTCCGAAGCGGGCCAGATCATCAGCCGAATAACGCAGCCGAAGTTGATGCGTAGCGCAATGCGCACTCACCAACTCGAGCTGCGCGTGGCGAAGTTCGGAATTCAGTTGGACGGTGGAAATGTTTTCCTCGGGGTCGTGAAACGAACACATCGAAAAGCAACTCCTCTAAACGCTTAGATCGGACTGCTGAAAGGGCCCGGGCCTTGCCAATATTTATACATTATTATATTAACAACGTCAACGTTATGTGCCCCGAAAAGCCTGAGGAAGGTCCGCCTGGAAGCCCAAAATAGGAAAAGGCGGTTGCCGGCAGATCGCCGACCGCCTTTCCTGATGCCGATCGCTTATGGGGGGAGGGCTTGTGTAATTTATATACACTGTTATATTGACGCCGTCAATATAATGTTACGGGAGCCCGAGCAACTCCCGAAAGGAACCCATGCCCCGGCACCCTGACCCGGACCTGGAGGAGCGCATCCTCAAAGCCGCCGACACTTTGTGGCGGCGCGGCGGCGAGAAGGCGTTGACCATGCGAGCAGTGGCCCGCGCGGCGCGCACCAACACGCCCGCCGTCTACCGCCGCTTCAAAGACCGCCGCGCCCTGGTGCGCGGCCTGTTACGGCGCATTGCCGCCCGCATCCGGACACACTTTGAAGCCGGAGGAACTCCTGAAGGGATGGCTGAGGCCTACGTGGAATTCGCGCTGCAGTTGCCGCACGAGTACGAATTGTTTTACACCCATGCGCGCGATCTTTCGCCGCCCAAGGGGCCGGGAAAGCCGCGCCCGATCCGCGAAACCCGGCAGAATTTTGCGTTGGTCGAAGAGCGGTTGGCGGCCAGTCTGGGCGGGCGTCCGGAAGATCACACGCGCTTGGCTCTGGCCATGTGGGCGACGCTGCATGGCACAACGATGCTGCTGCTTTCCAAGTCCATTCCGGAAGGACACGAAGAAGAGTTGCGTGCCGCGTGCCGCGCGGCCATCCGGGCCCTACTCGACGGAGCGCCCAAGTTCCGCGTCGACGCATGATGGACGCTTACTGCAGTCTCCGCCTTGGAAAGATTTAATCGTCCACTCTTTCCTCTGCGTCCTGCCTGTTGTTGCCTGTGAACTTGCCGACAGAAAACAGAGGAGGCGGCGATGACCGAGATTCTACTGCTCGACGACAGCAAGTTTCTGCGCTTGGCAACCGAGCGGGCCCTGACGGGAGCTGGTTGTGACGTGACCACGGCAACCGATGGCGAGCAGGTCTGCAGTGGGCGGGGGAGAAACATCCCGACCTAATCCTGCTCGATATGCTCCTGCCGAAAATTATCGGCCCGGAAGTCCTCAATCGTTTGAAAAAGGATCCCGAGACGATGTCGATTGCAGCAGTCGTCTTCACTGGACTTTCGCCGAAGAACGCCCTACGCGTGCTGAAGGACGGCGCCTTCGGTTTCTCGAAAAATCATAACCTCGGCTGGACTAAGGCGGCAAGGCCCGGCAGACCGAGCTCTCCGAGATCCTGCTAAAGCTGGGGAAACACGACCCCGGCGAAGCTTTCCAGGCGGAAGGCAAACCCGACTCTCAACCCATAATCACGTAATCGCAGGTAATCGTCCCGCCGAAGCCACCTTTGGTTGGCTTTCGAACCGCTTACGCTACTTAAACTCGCTGAAAATGAGTCACTTACGAGCCGGGAACTTCCCGACTGCCGGCGGAGTCTATGTTATGTGAGGTTTGCCGGCTCCGCCGGATGCCGGGGCTGGACGGTTGGCGAAAAATCGGTTCGCTGTGGGGTGGAAAATCCTATAATCAGAGGACGTCATTTGTGGCGGGAGCAACCACCTTGGGGAATCTGGCAAGCGCGATCGTAGCGCGGCCGCACGAAGAAGCGGCGATCGTCGCCGAGTTGAAAGCCGGCTCGGAAGCGGCTTACGCCTGGCTGATTGGAGAGTTCCAGCAGCCGGTCTACGGGCTGGTGTATCGCATCGTGAACGACGCCGCCGACGCCGCCGACACGACCCAGGATGTGTTTCTCAAAGTCTTCCGCGGCATGAAGCACTTCCACGGCGAGTCGACCCTTAAGACCTGGATTTACCGGATTGCGCTGCATGAAGCCGCCAATCGCAGGCGATGGTGGTTCCGGCACAAAGCGCGGGAAACTTCGATCGAGCCCTCGGAGACGGACGGCCCGGTGGGAGGAGAAAATGCGATGCAGGCGGCGCTGACCGACCATGCCGATTCCCCCTTCGACAACGTCGCGCACCATGAGGTCCGGCGCCGCGTGGAGCAGGAGTTGGAGAAACTGGCCGAGCCCTATCGCACCACGCTGATCCTGCGCGATCTGGAAGATATGTCCTACGAAGAGATTGCCGAGGTGCTGGAGATTTCACTGGGCACCGTCAAGTCGCGGCTTACCCGCGGCCGACAAGCCTTGCGCCAGCGTTTGACGCCGTATGTGCGCGAGGTCGGAAACGAACTGGGGTTGGCCGCGCCGGTTGAAAAACCGCAGCTGCGGATGCAGGTTGCTGGAGGGGGTAGAAAGGCCGAGGTGATGCCATGACGGGCACAGGAACGAACACGGGATTGAAGTGCCCCCGGGCGGAGCGGTTGTTCTCGCCGTATCTGGACGGAGTCCTTCCGGGAACGGAGATGCTCGCGTTGCAGCGCCACTTGCAGTCCTGCGCGGCGTGCCACGAGCAGTATGAGTCGCTGCGGCGGACGCAGCAGCTGCTGACCAGCATGCCGCGCCCGAAAGTTCCGGAAGATCTGGGACTGCGGTTGCGGGTCGCCATCTCGCGGGAAGTGGCCGAGACCAAGCGCGCACCGTTCGAAGGATGGTTCGTACGCCTCGAAAATTCCCTGCGCGCGCACATGGTTCCCGCCACCGCGGGATTCCTCAGCGCGTTTGTCATCTTTGGAATTGCGATGGTGTTCTTCGTGGCACCATCCACGCTGCAAGCCAACAACGATGTGCCCCTGGTGATGGTCAACACCGCGCCCGAGTTGCAGCCCAGCGCGTTTGGCATGACGCTGGACAAGATCGACGCCGATTCGCTCGTCATCGAGGCTTACGTCGACGCCAACGGGCGCGTGCAGGATTACCAGATTCTCTCCGATCCCGAAGTCTCCAAAGACGTAATGCCCGCGGTGAAGCAGATGCTGATCTTCACCACATTCCGTCCGGCGCTGTCGATGGGCCGCCCCACCTCCAGCCGCGCCGTGATGTCGTTCTCCAGGATCAGCGTGAGAGGATAAAGGGCGGCAGCAGGATTTCAGGTTCCCACGGGATCCCGTTTTTCTGCCGCGCGCCGGCCGCTGTTTCCTCGGGAGTTACTTCTTCTTGGACCGATGACGGTGGCGCACGTTTCCCGCTTGGCCTATGATGATCTCATTGTGTGTGCGGGGAAGGCCGCACTGGGTTCGACGGGTGCGTGAGTGGGCGAATTCGGGGACAAATTCCGCAAGGCGCGCGAGAAGAAAGGCATCTCGCTTGAGGACGTTTCCAACGTCACCAAAATCAGTTCGCGGAACCTGCAGGCCATCGAACAAGAGCACTTTGACCAGCTTCCCGGCGGAGTCTTCAACAAGGGGTTCATTCGCGCCTACGCCAAGCACGTTGGCCTCGACGATGAACAGGCAGTCAGTGAGTATCTGGCCTGCGTGCGGCAGGCCCAGATGGCCGCGCAGGCGGCTTGGGAATCGAAGGAAGCCGCTGCTGCCCGGGCAAAGCGCTCGCCCGTAGCGGCCAATCATGCGCCAGGTGCCAAGGGCACGGCCCTCCCCCGCGCCTCCAATCAGCAGGATCCTGCCCCGGTTGAAGAACTGCCAGGGTTGCAACTCCCGCGCCCCGAACATGTGCGTCCCCCGCGTCGCCAGTTCGTAGTGAAGGGCGACTCGCGGATTCCGTGGCGTCTGGTCGCCGCGACGATGGTGGTGGTCGTGGCGGGTTTCTTTCTCTGGCAGAGGCATGTTCGCGGTGCGCACGCCCAGGGGGCGGCGGCGCCGCTCTCATCCGCCGGATCGACGCAGTCTTTGGCCGCTGCAGCTCCTGCGCCGGGGCCAGCCGTACCAGTGGCCCCCAGCGTCGCCGGGGCCGCAAACAAAACCACGGCCTCGAAGGGTCAGAAATCACAACCGCCCGCGCAAGGAGCGAAAGCTTCTGCGCCGGCCGCGCCGGCGGTTGCGGTCGTGAATGCGGAGGAAGGTGACGCCACCGCTTTGCCGTCCGCGGCGACAAGTGCGCCCGCGCCGGTGACTCCACCGCCCCTGACCCTGGTGATTCGCGCCACCGAAAATTCCTGGGTTTCGGTAACCGCCGACGGGCAAGTCGTGAGCCAGGAGACGCTCATCGCGCCCGCCCACACCTCCGTGCACGCCAGTCGCGAAATCGTGGCCAAGATCGGCAACGCTGCTGGCGTGACGCTGGTCTGGAATGGCCAGGAGATTCCTACCGAGGGGCAGGAAGCTGAAGTGAAGACTTACGTGTTCGATGCTTCCGGCATGCGCGTCATGCCTCCGCCTGCGTCCCCCGCCGAAGGCCGCTGAGCCGCGCAACGATGGCGGGAGGGAATTTCTGACCCAAGCGCGTTTTGGAGATCTGCGGTAAGCATCCGGTCAGGGCGTGCTTTTCTTCTGCAGCGCGATGGTGAATTGCGCCTTGCAGGTGTTGGCCGGATCGTCAAACGCTTCCCCGCTGCGATCCCCCTCGGAGGCATGAAAATAGACTCCATGCTTGATCCGATTCGGCAGACCGATGAACCGCGCTTTGCCGTCGATGTTTGTCCCGACTTCCAGATCGAGTTTGCGAACGCTCAGCGTTCCGTAGGCGATGTGGACCTTGACCTTGGCGGCGTACACGGGAGTGGCGGCCGAGTCGGTGATGGTGAAATCGGCACTGCACGGCCCGATTCCGCCGTCAATCACCGGGACCGCCTTGGGATCCGGCGCCGGGGCGGTCGATTGAGAAAAGCCGGTTGCCGCCAAAGCGAGTGTGAACAGGAGTGCGACCGGCACCCGCAGTTTTCGTAGCTCCTTGCCCTTCCTCATAGTCCTACAAGATTACGCCAGCAACCCGCGGCGCGACAGCCTCCCGCGAAAAGCTCGGTGCAGGTCCTCGGCGGACCGGTCAGGGTGGCAGCCCGGAGGCGCTCTGGAATGGATTCCCCGGTCTCCGCAACCCCCTGATCCCCTTGGCGTTACGGATACCCGTTACCAACGTTCATTGCCCCTGCACAAAAGTGACGCATATAATTTTTGAACTGCCACCCGTCCAAGAGGAACAACGGTATTACCGCATGCCTGAGGCCGGCACTCAATTGACGCGCCACAGCCAGGAGCTGACGATTTTTCACGACGTGGCCAAAACCCTCACGTCGTCGCTGGACCTCGATTCCATCCTGCAGACCATCATGGAGAAAATGGCGGAATACTTCCGTCCCGACACCTGGTCGCTCCTTATGGTCGATGAAGGCCGCGAGGAACTGTACTTCGCCATCGCCGTCGGAGATAAGGCCGAAGCGTTGAAGGACGTCCGCCTGAAAGTCGGCGAAGGCATCGCCGGATGGGTCGCGAAACACGGCGAGCCCAAAATAGTTCCCGATGTTCGCAGTGATCCCGCCTTTGCCAGCCGCGTCGACGAAACTACCAAGTGGGAAACGAAATCGATGATCTGCGTTCCCCTGCGCTCCAAACTGCGCGTACTGGGTGTGATCCAGCTGGTCAATGTCGATATGGACCAGTTCCAGCAGCAGGAGCTTTTCTTCCTGCAGGCCCTGTGTGACTACGCCGCCATTGCCATTGAAAACGCGCGCTGGGTCGAGAAGATCCAGGAACTGACCATCACCGACGACTGCACCGGGCTGTTCAACGCCCGCCATCTCTACAAGACACTCGAGACCGAGGTCTACCGTTCCTCGCGCTTCGGATACGAATTCAGCATTCTCTTCATTGACCTCGACCACTTCAAGGCCGTCAACGACACGCACGGGCATCTGGTGGGCAGCAAACTGCTCGCCGAAATCGGATATCTGGTCAAGGCGCAACTGCGATTGATCGACTTTGCCTTCCGTTACGGCGGCGACGAGTTTGTGGTGCTCTTGCCGCAGACGGGAAAAGATCAGGCGTTGGTAGTAGCCAAGCGTCTGCTCGATGGTTTGCGCGACAGCGTCTTCTGCCGCGAAGAAGGACTGAACCTCAACATCCGCGCTTCCATCGGACTTGCCACCTACCCGCACGACGCCCGCACTGCCCACGATGTCATCCGCCAGGCCGACGGCATGATGTACATGGTTAAGAACACCACCCGCGACAACATCGGCATCGCCCAGCGCGGCGTCCTGAAGTAATGCGATTTTGTAATTCGGTAATTTTGTAATTGGAAATTTGCACTACGGAGCTTTTCAAATTACCAAATTACCCGATTAGAAAATTACAAAATCCCTCTCAGTTTTCCTTCGGTTTCGCGGTTTCTCCCGCCTTCGCGTCCGGCTTCCAGGGATTCGCATTGGCCGGGGCCTTCGGATTCACGCCAAAGTCCCAGACTCCAAGGTTCAACCCCTCGCCGCTGACCATTTCCACCACGGCATATTCTCCCGGCGGTAACGGCTCCGTCGGAGTGAGCTTCAGCCATCCTCCTTTGACCCGGTCGACGGTCGTCTTCACGAAATGCTGCTCCGGCTTGATCTTTCCGTCCGGCCCGCGCTTGAGATCGAGCACGATGCGCTTGCCGCCCTTGACCTCGGCGCGCACGATGCGAAATCGGTCGAAGGGAACCCGCGCCTGTTCCGCTTGCTGCGGCGGTTGCGGCTGCGGCGAAGATTGCGAAGCCCCGCGGTCCCCGGCGGTTGCGGGCTCATCCGGCCCGCTCTCAATATTGATATAAAGCGAAGGCACCTCCACGTGCGACTGGTTGCCCGCGTGCGCCCCGTCGAGTTCCACCGTCTGCTTCACGCCGGCAAGGGGTATGGAGCTGCGAAAAATGTTTCCCTTGGCGTTGTGATTCACATCGCCGGCCACCTGTTGAATCTCGACCAACTGCGGCTGTCCCTGATAGCTCTCCAGCAGAAAAACCCCCGAAGGTTCCGGCAGGCGCAGCCCGGGAGCAACTTGCGGCAATTCCATCTCTTCCAGTTCGCGCTCGTGCGCCAGCTCCTTGTCCAGTTCCACCGCTTCCGGAGACGCCGCACTCGCGGCGCGCTCTTTCTCGTATTTTTCCGTAGCTAGCCAATCCACCAGCGAGTTGGGGAGTTCTTCCCAGTCTTCGCGCTCCGCGCTGAAATAGCGCACGCGGTCGCCCTTCACCTCATACTTGGTAACGACTTGGTAGGAGCCGTCTTTAAGGATCAGCCGTTGAGCCGATTGCTGGGCGGGGCAGATTGCAGTAAGGGTGAGGAAGACGAAGAACGCAGCGTAAGCGATTCGAAAATATCCGACCCACCGGAATCGAGCGCAGAAGAGCATAGTTTCAACCATTCCCCTCTGCCCATTATCTCTCTTCCGCCCGGTCGGCGAAGCCGGGGTGATTAGGCTCGCGGCGAGGCTGCGGAAAAAACTCCGAAAATGCGCACAGCTCGTGGAAGGGCGGCCTTTCAGGGCCGCGTAAGGCGCGTACAATCAGCACCGGCTTCAGCCCCTGGGGTTGCTGTTCGCCCGCAATTTGCGTTTTTCCGCAGCCGCTTTTGCTCGCCCCGTTAGGCGTTCGAAAACCAAGCGTGCGGCAGCGCCAGTGGGCCGCTCAGCACCTCTCTAGAGTCATTCCCCGATCAACACCGCCCGGTTCGTTGTAGTATGCTGTTCGCGAACTACGTCTGCAAAATATGGAATGTAAGGCTATTCTCAGCCTCGCTTTGGCCGCTTTGTTAGGGACGGCCATCGCTGCCGGCCAGTCCAATTCCACGCCCACAGCGCCAGCCACCGCGCAATATGCGTCGCAGCCTGCAACCGCGAGCGCGACGGGGCAAGCCAGCCCTGTCTCCTATGCGTCGGTGACGCAATTAAACGGGCTGTTAGGGCAACTCGAAGCCTCCGCGAAGACCGCGCAGGACGACCTGGTCAGGCTGCGCATCGAACGCTGGAAGACTGACAAGAGTACCAAGGAGCAAGCTCTGGCCAACGTCGATTCCCTTCAGCGTAATCTGCGGGGCGCGCTTCCAGAGATCATTGGGCAGCTCCGCGCCGCCCCTGAGGACTTGCCGGCAACCTTCAAGCTCTACCGAAATCTGGACGCGCTTTACGATGTGCTGGGCAACGTCGTGGAACTGACGGGCGCGTTCGGATCGAAGGACGACGTGCAATCGCTGGGTAACGATCTGAATGCGTTCGAACGAACGCGCCGGCAAATGGCGGAGCGGATCGAGACTCTGTCGGCAGCCAAGGAAGCCGAGATCGTCCGCTTGCGGACGGACTTGAAAACCGCCCACGCAGCGGTTCCGGTTGAGCCGCCCAAGAAAGTCGTGGTCGACGACAACGAGCCTCCGAAAAAGCCGGCCGTAAAGAAGAAGCCGGCTGCGAAGCCAACCGCCGCTCCACCAGCCGCCGGCACGAAGCCTGCCCCAGGACAGGCTCAGACCCCCGGTCAACCACCGGCTGCGAAGCCACAATAGCCCGCGCTCGCTGCGGTGGATGAATTTCCCGGTGAAGAAAGTGCCTCCGTTGATCGATGGAGTACTTGCCGGTTTCTTGCAACCATGCGCGCGGCGCTCCAGATACCGTCCTCTCGTCCTCCTCGAATCTGATAATCTTCCCACCGCATCTACATCGGAACTCCCATTATCTTGTCTCAAGGGATGGGCACGGGTCTGAACTCCTATGCATTCGCGGGACAGCATCGTCGCGGCGTTATTCGGCCTTGTCATCATTTGGGCCGTTCTGCTGGATGCGTTTGAGACGGTGGTTCTGCCGCGGCGGGTTCTCCGGAATTTCAAGCTGACCGCGTATTTCTACCGCCGTACCTGGATTCCCTGGCGAACAATTGCCAGCCGCATCAAGACACCATCGCGGCGGCAGAATTTTCTGGGATACTTCGGTCCCCTTTCCCTGATCCTGCTGCTGGCCTTCTGGGCAACCGGGCTGATTCTTGGATTCGCCTTGATCCAGTACGGCATCGGCGGCCACGAGCAACTCGGCAACGAACCGTTGACGTTCGGGAAGATCCTGTATCACAGCGGAGAAACTTTCTTCACCCTGGGTTATGGCGATATCGTGCCCACCACGGGCGCGGCTCGGGCGCTGGCCGTCTGCGAGGCAGGGATGGGTTTTGCCTTTCTCGGCGTGGTGATCGGCTACATTCCCGTGGTGTACTCGTCCTTTTCGCGGCGTGAAATTCAGATTTCCATGCTCGACGCGCGCGCCGGGTCGCCTCCGTCTGCCGCGGAGTTGCTGGTGCGCCTGGCTGGCCGCTCTGAAGATCCCGGCATGGACCAGAAGGTTCTCGACGACGTGTTGCGCGACTGGGAACGTTGGGCGGCAGAATTGCTCGAGAGCCAGATTTCTTATCCCGTGCTGTCGTTCTTCCGTTCGCAGCACAGCAATCAGTCGTGGCTGGCGGCGCTGACGACCATGCTCGATGTGACTTCGCTGATCCTGGCGGGCATTGAAGGCGTGCATCCGGGGCAGGCCAAATTAACCTTTGCCATGGCAAGGCACGCGGCGGTCGATCTGGCGCAGGTGGTCAATGCCCGGCACGATCCGTCTGCGCCCGACCGCCTGCCCGACGCCGAGTTCGAGGCGGTGCGCGCCGCGCTGGCGCAGGCGGGACTGCGGCTCAAAAGCGACGAGGTCGCGCGGGCCAAGCTGACAAGGCTGCGGTCGATGTATGAGCCGTATGTGCAGTCGACGGGACGCAATCTCATGCTGACGCCTCCGTTATGGATGCATGTGGACAAGGCCCGCGACAACTGGCAGGCCGGGCCCTGGGATCGGGTGATTCAGGCTCGCGGCCTTGCCGTGTTCGGACAGAAACCGGTCATGCCGCCGGGAGAGGATCACTTCTGAGTCCTGCGGATGGGCCGTGCGGTGCGTGCTAACATCCTTCTTTCCGGATCCCGACCTTTGTCCCCAAACGAATGACACACACTGGCGAGAACGTGGTGCGCATCGAGGCGGAAGCGCTGCGGGCGCTGGCGGACCGCATTGCCGGACCGATGGCGACGGCGTTTCAATGCGCGGTGCAACTCATGTTTGCCTGCAACGGGCGCGTCGTCGTTACCGGCATGGGCAAGAGCGGACTGATTGCGCGCAAGATTGCCGCAACCCTGAGTTCCACCGGGACTCCGGCGTTGTACCTGCACCCGGTGGAGGCGCTGCACGGGGATCTGGGGATGGTGGTGCGCGGCGATGTGGTGCTGGCGCTTTCGGCCAGTGGCGAGACGGAGGAGATCCTGGCGTTGCTGGGGACGATCAAGCGGTTGCAGGTGCCGCTGCTCGCGATGACCGGCGATGAGCTCTGCGGGCATCATCCGACGCCGGCGATTTCGACGCTGGCCGCGGCTGCCGACGTGGCGCTCGACTGTTCCATCGCGCAGGAAGCCTGCTCGCTCGGGCTGGCTCCAACCGCTTCGACAACCACGATGTTGGCTCTCGGTGACGCGCTGGCGGTCACACTCAGCGAACGGCGCGGGTTCAAGGAAGAAGATTTCGCCAATCTGCATCCCGGGGGCAAGCTGGGAAAACGGCTGGCGCGGGTCGCATCGCTGATGCATACAGGCGACGCGCTGCCGCGCGTCACGCCGCAAACCAGAATGCCCGACGTGATCTACGAGATGTCGCGCAAAAAGCTGGGCGTGACCGCAGTTGTCGAAGCCGAGACGCTGGTAGGAATCATCAGCGATGGCGACTTGCGCCGCCTGCTCGAAAAGCGCGGAAAAGACGCGATGGACCTGACGGCGGGCGAAGCCATGACGCGCACTCCAAAAACGATTGCCGCCGCAGAATTCGCAGCCACGGCGCTGGCCTGGATGGAAGAAAAGAAGATCACGTCGCTGATGGTTGTGGATGCAGATGGAAAGCTGGAAGGAATCGTGCATCTGCATGATTTATGGACCACGGAACTGGTGTGAACTGAGTAATTGTGCAACTCAATTCCCAAATCACGCAATCGAGAGACTCCCATGTATCACTATGATGCCAACACCGCCCTCGAAGAATTGACGGAAGATGCGACCCTGCCGAACCCTGTGCACGTGAGGGACATGATGCTGCGAAAGCATCTGTCGGCCGACGAATCTCTGGAGCTGAACCGCCTCTTCGTGGAGTATCAGAAAGTTTTCGGCGAAGCCCAGAAGCTGGGGAAGCAAATATTGAAGCAGTTGGCCCGATAGGCTCCCAGCCTAGATGGGCAATCGATCCAGAGTTACGATGAACTGGATGGCCGGTTCGTGCTGGCCCTGCAGGTGCCCTTCCTTGGTGATGAACAGATCGGCTCCGACGCTGGCGGCAGAAGCGAGCTGGATTACGTCGGGGGCTTTCAAGAATCGATCACGCCGGATTGACGAATAGGGCTAGGCCACCCGGGCATCGAAAGGGACTAGGAGCGCCGCACCGGAAACGGCATCTTCGTATTTACTGCAAAGCGCTGTATTTCCTGCTGCGGTCGGTTTGACCAGGATCTCACCCAGCGTAAGAGTCGATGTCACGAGTTGATCATCCCGACGCGGCATCTTCGTGCGAAGCTCTTGAACGGCCTCAGACAAGGGTCCGTAGTCTTCCCACAGATAGATGAAAAGGTTCGTATCCCAGAAGATGCGACTCATTCCCGGCCCTCGCGAAGCCTGCGGACATATTCATCCGCGTGCTCGTCGGCCCAGAGTTCCTTGCCAGAGCCTCACAGCGCCAAGAGCGGGTCGTTCTTAATCAGTTCCTCGATGCTGTCCTGGCTCCAGACCTGATACCAGTCCAGCAAACCCGCGTACTCTGGTGGAATGTCTTCCCGGGCCGGAACCGTCCCCGCTGCTACAATAGCCAATTCCACTTTCGCAGGAATCATTCCCTATGCATCGTTGGTCGGAACTGTTTATTCCTACTCTGCGCGAAGCGCCGGCGGATGCCGAGGTGGCATCGCATAAGCTCCTGGTGCGGGCGGGCTACATCCGCCAACTGGGCGCCGGAATCTACTCCTATCTTTTTCTGGGGACCCGGTCCTTCAATAAGATCATGGCCATCGTGCGCCAGGAGATGGACCGCATCGGGCAGGAATTCTATTTGCCGGCGCTGCATCCGCGCGAAGTCTGGGAGGCGAGCGGGCGCTGGGCCCTGATGGGCGAAAACCTGTTCCGGCTGAAAGACCGCAAGGGCGCCGATATGTGCCTGGGCATGACTGAAGAGGAAGTCATGACTTCGATCGCGCTGAAGGAATTGCGCAGTTACAAGCAGCTGCCGCAGATCTGGTACCAGATTGCGCCCAAGTTTCGCGACGAACCGCGGCCGAAGGCGGGGCTGCTGCGCGTGCGCCAGTTCATGATGAAGGACGCTTACTCGTTCGACATCGATGCGGGCGGGCTGGATGTTTCTTACAAGAAGCATTACGAAGCTTACTGCAAAATTTTTGACCGCTGCGGATTGAAGTACATGGTTGTCGAGGCCGACTCGGGCGCGATGGGAGGGAAGGAATCGCACGAGTTCATGGTGCGGACTCCGGCGGGCGAAGATCAGATTGTGAGCTGCGACGGCTGCAACTACGCGGCGAACATGGAGAAGGCCACGTCGAAACTGGAAGCGGTTGCGGACCTCGCCGCCGAAGGCGACGGAAAGCCGCTGCTGGTGCACACTCCCGGGCAGAAAACGATTGAAGACGTGGCGAAATTTCTGGGCGTGTCGCCGAAGAACAAAATCAAGACGCTGGCGCTGATGGCCGACGAAGTCGACGCCGCCGGGAAAAAGAAATCGCGGGCCATCGTGGTGTTGATGCGCGGCGATCATCAGCTGAACGAGGCCAAGCTCAACGCAACCATCGCAACCGCAACGCGGCCCATGGAAGAAAGCGAAATCGAGGCGCTGTTCAATTCTCCGGCTGGATACCTGGGTCCGATAGGAATTGAGTGGGCCGGGGATCTCAAAGACGCGAAAGGCCCGGTGCTGCTGGTGGACAAGTCGCTGGCAGGGCGCGCGAACCTGGTCGGCGGCGCCAACAAGAAGGACTATCACCTCAAGAATCTGACGCCGGGGAAAGATTTTCATCCCACGGCCTATGCCGATCTGCGCTCGGTCACGGCGGGTGAGGCCTGTCCCAGCTGTGGCAAGGCGCTGCGCATCGATACGGCGGTGGAGATCGGGCACATCTTCAAGCTGGGGTATCGGTATTCGGAGTCGATGGGCGCGAGGGTGCTCGATAAGAACGGCAAGGAAGTTACGCCGATCATGGGGAGTTACGGGATCGGGATTGAGCGCATCCTGACGGCAGCGGTGGAGCAGGGCAACGACGAGAACGGATTCTGGCTGCCGGCGTCGATTGCGCCCTTTGAGATTGTGGTGGCTCCGGTCAACGTGAAAGACGAGACCGTGAAATCGGCGGCAGAGGACATCGCGAAACGGCTGCAGGCGGTGGGTTTTGACGTGGTGCTCGACGACCGGGATGAGCGGCCCGGGGTGAAGTTCAAGGATGCGGATCTGGTCGGTATCCCTTTTAGAATCACTGTGGGAAAGAAAGTTACCGAAGGCACTGTGGAGGTCGTTTTGCGTTCGACTCGGGAAGTACGCGATGTTACGATCAACGCGATCGTGGAATATTTTCAGGGAGTGTTGCGCCGGGCGGGATGAGGCTTTCCCAATTCCCGCGGGGCCAGCAGATCGTGGGACATGGGAACGTTTAAGGCACTCATCGGGTTTCTGGCAATCGTTGGCGCAGTCTACGCGGGTTTTCAGATTGTTCCACCTGAGCTCAACAATTACTCGTTTTCCGACGATTTGAAAAGCATCGCCATGATGGGCGGGGCCAACGCGCACCAGACCGACCAGGAATTGGTGGACTCGGTGATGCGGAAGGCGCAGGAACACGACATTCCGCTCACTCCTGATCGCGTGACCGTGCAACGCATAGGCACTCCGGGCGCGCCGGCGGTCTACCTAGCCGTCGACTATAGCGTTCCGGTGAGCCTGCCGGGTTATTCCTTCACCCTGCATTTCGCTCCGAACAGCGGGAACAAAGGCTTCTAAGCGCGCACAGAAGTTCCGGTGACTTTCTGGCCGTGTGCTTGCGCGCATTCTCGCTTCTTTCCCTTTTCTGAACACGTCCTCTGCTGAACCTCAGGGGCTGAAGCCCGTGCTGATTCTATGCGCCTTACGCGGTCCTACTAGGGGCCGCCCTTCCACCAGCAGTTCGCATTTTCGGGTTTTTTCCTGGGTACCCTTCTTCGGCTGCGTTTTTGGCGAGGATGCAGGCCGGGGGGGGAAGCAAATCTCTACGGAGAATGGCGGCAATCTCCGCGCGAATCTCCGCCGGGCTCGAACTGGAGACGGGCTTTTTCTGGTTTTGCCGAGACGACGTCTCAGCGGCTAGCGCCAGGGATTTGCCGGGCGTGGACGTAGCCGGAGACGCGGGGATAGCGCTCTGTGAGTCCTCCTCTGCTTCCCGATAGATCCGGGTTGCGTTTGGCTTCCGCTTGCCTGCCTATCTCTTCGAAGGCGGCCCAAGCCGCTGCCAACTTCTGCGTCTTCCTCTGTGTCCGCCTCGTCCTCATTCTTCTTCGAAATTGGCGTCCGTTTCCAATTCGCTGTCCCTCCATGAACCGACTCGGGACAGCCAAGGGCGGGTGTCCCCAGATGAAACTCAGATCGGGACGAAGCGGGGCGACGGCCATTCCCACTCGACGAAAAAAAGTGCGGCCCGATGGGGCCGCACTGGAAATCGGAGAGATTCTCACTTCTTGCAGGAGCGAAAAAGACGAGTACGAACTACGCGGGGCCGCATCCGCCTTTGGGAGCATTGCTCTCCGCGATGCCCATCCCGACGCCGACGGGTTGCGAGCTGAATCCTTTGTAGGTGGCGGTGACCTGGTAGTACCCGGTGTAAGCCCAGGCAGCCGGGTCCAGGGCCTTGCCCGTCGTGGGATCGGTCAGGTCCACCCATGTGCAGATCGCGGCGATGCCGGTCATCAAACCGGTTTTGCTGATGGTTACCGTATTGGCTGCGGGCGCCGGCAGGGGGCCATTCGCGGGGAACGCGGAATCGGCCGTGGTGTAGATGGTGCCGGTGGGAACCATGGCGAAAGTGGAGTCGGTGGTGACAACCACTGTTTTCCCGCTGTGGTAATTGGCGATGACCACGAGCTGGAGCGTACCATCGACGCCCGCCAGGTTGTAGAAACCTCCGCTGTTGCTGCCGTTGGAACTGAGCGTGAGCGATTTCACGCTGTCCGAGGTGCCACAACTGGTCGTGAAAAGCGCGATGGCGCCGAAAAACAGGGCCAGAAATGATGTACGTTTCACTGGAAAGAACCCTCCGCGAGATTTCAATTTGCATGTTGTCAGCTATGAATTTTCGAGGCAAGGGAAATGTGTGGTTACCTGCGAAACCAATGGGCAGGTCCGATGGTCACTTCGCGCAACGAATACGCGCCTTTTCACCTTGGTCATCGGATGCGGGTGGGGAGGAGAGATGTGGCGCGGAGGCGCATGGTTACAGGGTGAAATGAAGGCGGAGAAAATTCGGGAGAGGGCTTTGCGGGGGCACCCGCGAGCGGAAGTTACCTTTGGGGTGACGAGATGGAAGAAGAGATGCGTGGCTGTTGGAGAGCGGAGTTGTGGGGCCAGTTGTGAGTTTCAGTCGTAACCTGCGGGACTTGGTTCCGGCATGCGATTCGTCATTGACGTGGCGCGGATTCTGCGGCGCGTCGCGAGTTTGCGCGAGAATTCGTGCCGCCCACCGGGCTCGATCATGTTCCCCGCTTCGCCCCAGCACTACGTCCTGGGCTAACGACTGCCGCCCCTTTGCGGGGCTGATGGATTCCTGGGTTTCGCCATGCCGGAGTGTGCCACGGGCGGGCACGGTGCCATTTCGAAGGTTTGTGGTGTCGGTAGGGATCCTTCGACTCCGTGGGTGCTTCGCTTGGCCACGTACCCACTGCGCTCGGGATGACATTTTCACTTTCTTGTCTACTCTCGATTTCACGCGGGTAGTAGCCCGGGTGGTTTTCTTGGGCGTGGGTGCAAAGGTCCTTCGCCACGCTCAAGATGGCAAAACTGACGAGGTCTGTACTCACTCCCCTCATTGGCCAATGACATTCGTAACGTTGCCATCACGTTACCTTGCTCCTAACATCGCGAAGGAGTGAGAGTTTCTCCGTGCCGATGCGCTCTCCTCAGGCACGTTGCCAGGAACGTCCGCAACCGGAATGAAAGTGAGTTGGAGGCAGTTCATGAAGACTTTGTTGCGCGTGATGTTGAGTTTGCTGATGATGCTGGCGACGCTGCTGTTGTCAAACTGCAGCCCGTACGGTTGTAATG
>Ga0209698_10003140_pt1 | contig 18516 bp, 14 predicted proteins | sample LitLauG_LLR_2012_FD_187203 | JGI IMG/M metagenome (GOLD analysis project Ga0209698, IMG submission 187203) | Freshwater sediment microbial communities from Pennsylvania, USA - Little Laurel Run_MetaG_LLR_2012 (SPAdes) (version 2) | ecosystem: Environmental > Aquatic > Freshwater > Creek >...
GCTCCATGCACGGTGTGTTCATGGACGTGCTGGGCCTGGGCGTTCTGGTCGCGGGCGAGTCCGGCCTGGGCAAAAGCGAGTTGGCACTGGAACTCATCAGCCGCGGCCACGGCCTGGTTGCCGATGACGTCGTCGATTTCGCCCGCGTATCCCCCGACTCGGTGGAGGGCCGCTGCCCGCCACTGTTGTCGAACCTGCTCGAGGTGCGCGGGCTGGGCTTGCTCGACATCAAGGCCATCTTTGGCGAAACTGCCGTGCGCCGCAAAATGAAGCTGCGGCTCATCGTCGAACTCATGCGGCGCAGCGCCGCCGATACCATCGAGCGCCTGCCACTGGCCGGCTCCACGCAGTCGGTGCTTGGGCTGGACATCTACAAGGTCGTCATACCCGTGGCCGCCGGCCGCAACCTTGCGGTTCTGCTCGAGGCCGCGGTGCGCAACACCATCCTCAAGCTGCGGGGTATCGATACGATGGAGGAATTCTCGGAGCGGCAGCGCCGCGCCATGGATTCCTGACCGCGGCGGGTTGCTGCCGCGGCTGCTACCGCCAGCGGCGGTGCCGGGCCGCGCGAGCGGTGCTGCAATTGCAGGCATGCGCCGCCCCGATTCTTTTCCGGATTTTCTGCTGCCTTTTTCCCGTCGCCTGCTCGGCGTGTGGCGCTTTTTGCGCCGCAAAGCCGGCCCGGCGCCGCGTTCGGGGCGGACTCTACCCGCGCATGCGTGCCCCGCTGGCGTATGGCCAAGCGCATCGCCAAGCGCATCTCGACACGTAACCCAACCAACCCCTCCACCACCGCAAGGGAGAACCCACCATGAAGAAGTCCTGGCTGGCACCGCTGCTTTTGCTGCCGCTACTGGCGCACGCCGCCGACGAACCCAAGAAGGAAACCCACCGCAGCACCAAGCTGGGCGTCTGCAGCAAAGAGGCGCACTCCAAGGGCCTCAAGGGCGATGAACGCAAGAAATTCATCTCCGGTTGCATCGCCAGCAGCAAGCAGACAAAGCCGGCCCCCGCCGCGAGCACGGCGCCTTGAGTTGCCAGCCGGCCCGCGCACCACGCCGTGCCGGCTGGTAAGTCTTGCCGTATTGCCCCCGCTCCCGCGGACGAGTTGCACCTGCATGGTTTAATACGGCATCAGCCGCGCCCGCCTGGGCGCGGCGCACGCTGGCCGCGCACAACGGCCGCGCGACGGCCTCGGGCAACACGATATGCGCTTAATCCTCGTTTCCGGAATGTCAGGCTCTGGCAAATCGGTCGCTATCCGCCTGCTCGAGGACATCGGCTTCTATTGCGTCGATAACCTGCCGTCCTCGGTGCTCACCGAGGTCTGCGATGTACTCACCCGCAGCGGTTACCAGGATCTCGCCGTCTCCATCGACGCCCGTTCCGAAGCCTCCATGGCCGGCGTGCCGGCCGTGCTGCAGGGGCTGCGCAATGCCGGGCACGATGTCCGGCTGCTCTTCCTCACCGCCTCCACCGAAGCCCTGGTGCAGCGGTTTTCAGAAACCCGCCGCCGCCATCCCCTCAGCCAGCGCGCTGCTCCGCGCGCTGCGGGCGCTACCAGCGAACCCACCCTCGAAGAATCCATTGCCCAGGAACGCGAGCTGCTTGCCCCCCTGTATTCCCTGGGGCACATCATCGACACCAGCAGCCTGCCAGCCAATACGCTGCGCCAGTGGGTGCGCGGTTTTGTCGATGGCGGCCGCAGCGCCCTCACCCTGGCCTTTGAGTCCTTCGCGTTCAAAAACGGCGTGCCCGTCGCGGCCGATCTCGTCTTCGACGTGCGCAACCTACCCAACCCCTATTACGAATCCGAGCTGCGTCCGCTTACCGGGCTGGACCCGCCCGTGGCAGCGTTCCTCGAACGCTCGCCGCTGGTTGCCAGCGTGACGGACGACATCGCCGCACTGCTGCAAAAATGGCTGCCCACGTACCGCGAGGACGGGCGCCACTACCTAACCGTGGCCATCGGCTGCACCGGGGGCCAGCATCGCTCGCCCTACGTGGTGGAGCAACTGGCCGCACGCTTTGGCGGCCAGGGTTCGGTGCTGGTGCGGCATCGCGGCCTGCATCGCTAGCATGCACACCCGGGCCAAAATTGCACGGTAAAGGAAACACACGATGCGCAAGCACGCACCTTCAAACCAGACCCTGCTGAGCCGCGCGGGCGCCCTTCTCCTGGCGGGTCTGCTGGCAGGCTCTGCAACAGCAGCGCCCTACCAGGGCATCGACGAAATCATCAAGGCGTCCGCCCCCGCCGACTGGCGCACGCCCGATCCCGAAAACCTGCTGTATCTGGATCTGCCCGCCGGCCGGGTCATCATCGAAATGGCACCGGCGTTCGCGCCCAATCATGTCGCCAATGTCCGGGCGCTGGCGCGGGAAAAATACTTCGACGGCCTCTTTATCTATCGGGTTCAGGACAATTACGTGGTCCAGTGGGGCGACCCCGATGACAAGAATCCGCGGCCCATCGTGCACGCAAAGGCCACGCTGCCGGCGGAGTTCTCACGGCCCGCGGCCGGTATGCCCTTTGACGTGCTGCCCGAAAAAGACGTGTATGCACCCGAGGTGGGTTTCTCCGGCGGCTTCCCTGCCGCCCGCGATGGCGAAAAAGGCAGCGCCTGGCTGACGCATTGCTATGGGATGGTGGGAGCCGGCCGCGACAACGACGCCGGCAGCGGTGGCGGGACGGAACTCTACGCCGTGATCGGCCACGCGCCGCGCCACCTCGATCGAAACGTCACCCTGTTTGGCCGCGTCCTGCACGGCATGGAACTGCTCTCCAGCCTGCCACGCGGTCCGGCTCCCATGGGTTTCTACGAGGACACTCGATTGCGCCTACCCATCCGTGCCGTGCGTGTGGCGGCCGACGTGCCGCCGGCCCAGCGCACGGCCATCGAGGTGATGCGCACGGGCACGGCTACCTTCGATCACATCATCGAATCACGCCGCAACCGCCGAGACGATTGGACCAAGGTGCCGGCAGGGCACATCGAACTTTGCAATGTGCCCTTGCCGGTGCGGCTCACTCCCTGAATCGCACCCCCTCAGGCGCAAATGCGCTTTGTGGCGGAGGTAAGTATCAGCACGCTGTCGCCGTCGGCATTGCCAAACGATTCCCGCGCGACGGCAGGAGCGGAACGCGACACATTGAACCGTGCCCAATCCAGCAGGTCCTTGCTGCCCACCATGACGATTGCCGCGGGCAAGACCACGCGCTCGCGCCGCACGAAGTAGGCAACCAGCGCGGTGCCCTGCTCGATTCCGCCGCGCGACTGGGCCGGGTCTCGGCTGGGCAGCGGTAGGCCCGCGGAAAGTTCGGCTATGGTGATGGGGTGCGGCGCCAGCACCCACCCGCGAGCGGCCGCCAGACTGAAGGCCTGTGCGAGGCGGTTCGCGTGGATCTGACTGACGGTTTCGCTCATCGATTTTTCCTCGAACCCAGGCGCCCCGCGGTTTGCAAACATCGAGGCGCGACCACTCAAAATTACCGTGTTTGCCCGCACTCCCTTGTTCTCGGCAGTTCCACTCTAAACTCGTCGAACCTTCGCTGCAACCTTTTGCAGGCTGCGCTGGGAAATGCGGCGACACGCGGTGACACGTGGTGACACGAGGCATGCGGCCTATCCTGCCGGGCCGCGCCCAATGCGAATGAGAGCCACCCGCAATAGCGGCCGCTGTAGTGGGCCGGAGCGGCCCCACCGCCGCATAGCCGATTGCCGCATCTCAGCGCCCAGCGGCATCGTCACGCAGGCGCCGCCTGTGCCCAGCCGCACAGACGCCGGGGCGTTTGAGGGGTACGGTACATGGAGGCGGCGCCCCTGCCTCAATCCCGCAATGGAAGGCTCCCCGTGCAGATTCGCGTCGGTTTCGACATGGAATTCGAGTGTCCTCAGCCGACACCGATGATTTTCAACCTCAATGTTCACTACACGCGGGTGTCCGATCTGGTCACCCGCGATGACCTGTCATTTGATCCACCAGTGCGCGTTACCGCCTACCGGGACAGCTTCGGCAACTGGTGTTCGCGCGTCGTAGCGCCGCGCGGGCGACTGCGGGTCGGCGCCGATGCGCTGCTCAATGACAGCGGAGCGCCGGATGTGATTGCACGCGGTGCACGGCAACTGGCCGTCCAGGACCTGCCGGAAGAGACCTTGCTGTACCTGCTCGGCAGCCGGTACTGCGAAACCGACCGGCTCTCCCAGGTGGCCTGGAACCTGTTTGGCCAGACGCCGGCGGGCTGGGACCGCGTGCAGGCCATCTGCGATTTCGTCCACGGCCAGATTGCCTTCGGATATGAAAACGCCCGCATGACGCGCACCGCGCTGGAGGCCTACAACGAACGCGTGGGCGTCTGCCGCGATTACACCCACCTCGCCGTCGCGTTCTGCCGTTGCATGAACATACCGGCCCGCTATTGCACGGGCTACCTGGGAGACACGGGAACGCCCCTGCCCTGGGGGGCCGGCGACTTTGCCGCATGGTTCGAGGTGTTTCTCGAGGGTGGCTGGCACACGTTTGACGCCCGCAACAACACACCGCGCATTGGCCGGGTTCTCATCGCCCGCGGCCGCGACGCCGCGGACGTGGCACTCAGCAACACCTTTGGTCAATGCCTGCTCATGAACTTCCGTGTCTGGACCGACGAAGTGCCGCCCGCTCCAACGCAGGGGTGAGCCGCTGCATCTGCAGCAGCGCGGCCCGGCGATATACTGTAATTAAATAAGGGGTATCCGGTTAGCTCCAGCACCGCATACTACTGCGATTATATTCAGTATAATTGCCGCTCTGGCTTGGGAAATATCTACCTACGCAATTGGACCTTGGTTGTGGCGCAATTTCGCACCGGACCTGGCGAGCGTATGGATTCCAACCCGTTGCAGCACCATTTACCCGGCAACGCATACTTGTTCGAAGATATCCTACGAACGCTGCGTCCCAGTCCGCATGAAGGAGGGACAAATGATGGGTATAGGTGCATTGCCGTGTGTCGAGATTGCCAAGATCGACATCCGCAAGTTGCGCGAGTACGTATTGAATCCGAATCACCCGGACGGGCGACACAAAGCAAGAGTTTTTGCCGCATCCCTCGGAATTGGCCCCGATGAGTCTGATTGGCTCGCCTCGGCGATTCTCGATGGAATTGCGGGTGCTGAGGCAATTTTCTCTGCCTCGAATCCATGGGGCGACCTTTACCGAGTCGACCTGGAAATTAGAAGGGCGGACAGATGCGCCTTGGTTCGCACGGGTTGGCTGTGTTCCGGCTCTGAGACTAAAATGACGACGTGTTACGTTGTAGGAGGCTGTGATGAAGCTGTTTGATGTCGTAGCACTGCTGGAGGACATGCCGGCAAGTAACCTTTCGAAGGGTCAAGTCGGCACGATCGTCGAAGAGCTCGACAACGAGAATGTTTTCGTCGAGTTTTCCGATGTTAATGGCAGGACATATGCCCAGGAGCCGCTGCATGTCTCCAAGCTCATGGAGCTCAGGCACGCTCCGGTACTGGCAGCGTAGCCGTTAAGTTCACCGCCAATCGATTTCAATCCTAGCCCTCCATGCGTCGCATGCGAGGGCTTTTTACTGATAGCCCACTACCGCCTGGTACGTTACCGGCGAGGTATGCACAGCCTGCTGGATGAGGCGGAAGAAAAGCATGCCCCGGGAGGCCGAGCTTCGCCGATTAAAGCGGAAGACGAACTCGTCCAAATAAGCATCCAGATGCGTCGGCTGCACCGAGCCGTGGTGTGTGCCCAGGATCCAGCGCTTGATCAGCGCGGCCACCCGGTGTACGCCGGCGAGTGAGACGTGCGCGGGCTCACTTGCGCCGAGCATCACACGGCGCTCGTGGTCGTAGCCCAAATCGCCCAGCGTTCGGTATGCGGCTGAGCCGTCTGTGCGGACGCGCGACCCAGTCGCGACGTTGGCTTGTACGAATGGCACGACTTGCTCGGCCGAATCGTTGTCGACGCGGCGCAGGCGGATTCGCCCGAATCCTTTGGGCTGTGCCGACTCCACGGCAATGGCCACAACCACTTGATCAGTTTGGTTTTTGCGCCTCCTGCGCTGGTCGGTCGCGATTGGTGCATGGCGATCGGTGATAGAGAGGTAGGTCTCGTCGACTTCGACCACGCCCTTGAGCAGATCACGATCCGGCCGCACCATGGCGCGACGAAATCGGTGCAGCATCGTCCAGGCGGTCTCGTATCCGCCAAGCCCCAGAACCCGCTGCAACCCTAAAGCGCTGACACCATGCTTCTGGTTCGTCAGGTACCAAGCTGCTGCCAGCCATACCCGAAGCGGCGTCCGAGTCTTGTCAAAGATCGTCCCCGCCGTCACCGTGCTTTGGTGCGCACAACCGCGGCACATCAGTCGCGCACGGCTCGACCGGTACGGTTCCCCGATGGCGCCGCAACTGGGGCAGGCGAATCCAGCCGGCCAACGCAGCTGCTCTAGGTACGTAAGGCAGGCCTCTTCGCTGGCGAACCAATCCAGGAATTCGCTCCAGTTGCGCGGGTAGTCTTTGCCAGCTTCCGGTGGGTCCGTATACTGAAGATTCATCCAGTAATTCCAGCGCTTGTGGAGCTAACAGGATACCCCTTAATTAAATACAGTTTTCCCCGGAAGGAACCCCGATGAACGCAGGCACGGATCAGGCAGCGCTGGCGGTTCCCGCCGGGGAGGCGGCACCTTACCTGCAGAGCCTCAACACGGCCCAGCGGCGGGCCGTGCTGTGCGGCACGAAGGATGTGACCGGCCCGCCCGATGGCCCGCTGCTGGTCATCGCCGGGGCCGGTTCGGGCAAGACCAACACGCTGGCCCACCGGGTGGCGCATCTGGTCGCGTGTGGCGCCGATCCCGGGCGCATTCTGCTGCTCACCTTCACGACGCGTGCCGCCGACGAAATGGCGCGTCGCGTCGCCCGTATTCTGGCGCAGGCCGTGGGCACGGGTCCGCGCAGCGCGGGTGTCGGCATCGCGTGGTCCGGCACCTTCCACAGCGTGGGAGCACGGCTGCTGCGCGAATATGCCGGACGACTGGGCCTGGACCCGGCCTTCACCATCCACGACCGTGAAGATTCAGCCGATCTGATGAACCTCGTGCGCCATGAACAGGGCTGCTCGGCAAAAGACCGCCGCTTTCCCCTCAAGGGAACCTGCCTTGCCATCTATTCCTCGGCGATCAATACCGGCAGCTCGCTGGGCGAGGTGCTGCAGTCGTCTTTCCCGTGGTGTGCGCAATGGGAGGCCGAACTGCGCCAGATGTTCCGCGGCTACGTCGAGGCCAAGCAGGCGCAGCAGGTGCTCGACTACGACGATCTGCTGCTCTATTGGTCACGCATGATGGCCGACCCCGGCCTGGCCCGCGATGTCGGCGCGCGTTTCAGCCACGTCCTGGTGGACGAATACCAGGACACCAACCGCCTCCAGGCTTCCATCCTGCTGGGCATGAAGCCCGACGGCCAGGGGCTCACGGTGGTTGGCGACGACGCGCAGTCGATCTACGCCTTTCGCGGCGCCACGGTACGCAATATCCTGGATTTTCCGGGGCTCTTCGATCCGCCCGCCACCGTGGTGACGCTCGACCGCAACTACCGCTCAACGGCCCCCGTGCTTGCGGCGGCCAATGCGGTCATCGCCCTGGCCGCCGAACGCTACGCCAAGGATCTTTGGACCGAGCGTGCCGGAGCCGGCCTGCCGCGGCTCGTTGCCCTGCGCGACGAAGCCGATCAGGCCGATTTCGTCGTCGAGCAGGTACTGGCCCGCCGGGAAAGCGGCATCACGCTCAAGTCGCAGGCCGTCTTGTTTCGCACGGCCCATCACAGCGCGCGCCTGGAACTGGAGCTCACCCGACGCAATATTCCGTTCGTCAAGTTCGGCGGCCTGCGCTTCCTGGAAGCCGCACACGTCAAGGATGTACTCGCGCTCATGCGCTGGGCGCAAAACCCCCGCGACCGGGTAGCGGGTTTTCGTGCGCTGCAACTGCTGGCTGGCATTGGGCCAAAGATCGCCGCCCGGGTGCTGGACCACGTCACCGCCGCGCCGCCCGGCTGTGCGCTGCTGGCCGAGCAACCCATGCCGGCCGCAGCCGAAGCGCCGTGGCGCGAGTTCGCAGGTCTTATCGAAGCGCTGTCGCGCGCCGATGGCGCATGGCCAGCGTCCTTCGAACGGGCCTGCCGGTGGTACGACGGGCAGATGGAGCGTCGTTTCGACGATGCCGCCACACGGCGCGCGGACATCGCACAATTGGCACATATCGCGGCCACCTATCCCAGCCTCGAGCGCTTTCTCACCGAGCTCACCCTGGAGCCGCCCGACGCCACCAGCGCGCAGGCCGGCGTGCCTTTGCTCGACGAGGACTACCTCATCTTGTCCACCATACATTCGGCCAAGGGACGTGAGTGGACGGCGGTAACGCTGCTCAATGCCGTCGACGGTTGCCTGCCCTCGGACCTTGCCACCGGCAGCAGCGCCGAGATCGAGGAGGAACGGCGCCTGCTCTACGTGGCCATGACGCGTGCCCGCGACCAGCTCGATATCCTGGTGCCGCAACGCTTTCATGTCGGGGGGCAGGCCGCAATGGGCGACCGGCATGTCTATGCAAGCCGCACGCGGTTCCTGCCGGCGGCGATGCTGGGACTGTTCGAGCAGATTTCGTGGCCGCCGCCCGGCAGCGTGCGCGCGGACTCGGGCCTGCCGGTTCCCGCTGCCATCGACCTGGCGGCGCAGATGCGCGATATGTGGCGTTAAAGCGGCCGGGAGGGCTGCGCCCGTCCGGCCATGGGCCCGGCGGTTGCCGCGCCTGTCAGAAGGCGTAGCCGATGGCGAAACGGACCACCGGCCAGAACGTGACGTTGCGCACGTCGTTTTGCAGCTTGGTCTGCTCGGCCGCGATGTCGGTCGGGAAAGTGCCGCAGACGGATGGGTTGTTGCAGGTGGCCGTGAGGGTCGCCGTGGGCTTGCCGGTGATGAGCGCCCCGAAGTCCGACGTGAAATGAAAACCCTTGGAGCCCGACAGGTTCCCCCAGCCCAGGCCCACATAAGGCACTGCCTTGTTCCACTCCACGGAAGCCGCGGCATTGCCGATGTCCGTGGCGTTATAGGACACGCCGTTGAAGGTGTAGGTGCCGCTGGAGGGCCGGCCGTTGAGGCTGAATTTGTTGCCATCCTTGACGACGCCAGCGGTGACATGGAATACGCCGGCAAACGGGTAGACATCCAGCAGGGCGCCCGCCTGGAACAGTTTCAGCTTCGCATCCCAGCCTACGCTGGTACCGTAGTTGCCCGTACGGCTGAAGCTGAAGTCGCTTACCGACGCCCGCACGCCAAGGTAATCGTTGATGTTGACGCCCAGATCGCCCCCGATGCCTGAGAGGCCCGCCGTCAGGGCAACGCCCACATGGGTTCCGTCGTCGGCCTGGGCCATGCCGGCGGATGCGGCAAACGTGACAAGTGCGATTGCTTGATACAGGCGCGAGCGCTTTGCGTGATGGGACATCAACATCCTCCTGAGTGGGGTGGGGCAGCGGGAAAGGCGTCAGCGTTGGCCTGCGCAATCCGGCACGCGGCGCGGGCGGGTGGTATTTGAACAGCCCGGCAGGCCCGAAGGCAAGCTGCCAACCAGCGTATGCTGGATTTTCCAGACATTAATAAGACGCCCATGCTGCAAAAAACCCGGCTTTTAGCTGCTCTTCTGGCCTTACCCCTGACGGCAGCTGCGCAGATGCCTACCCCGGGGCTCTGGCAGATTGGCGCCCAGACCCAGGCGGTGGGCCTGCCGCTGAATCTCGCGCCCATGGCGATCGAACATTGCCTAACGGCCGAAGATGCGCGCGACCCCTCGCGGCTCCTGGGCCGCCTCTCGTCGCCGGGCGCCACCGGCTGCGCGTACACCAACAGCGCGTATGCCGGCAGCAGCTTCCACTTCGCGATGGAGTGCGCGGGCATCTTTGCCATCAAGGCCACAGGCGACGTCACCTTCACCGCCACCAGCCTCAATGGCGCCATCGACTCCATCGCCACCATCAACGGTCAGGCCGTCGACATGCGCAGCACGCTCACCGCCCGGCGCCTCGGTGATTGCCCGGCGGCGACGCCGGGCCATTGAGGGCAGGGCGGGGCCCGGTCCGGACCCCGCCTGGTGGACGCGCCAGCCGCCGCCCCGCCCAGTGCCTACTTCGCGGCGCGCGCGTGGGCGATGGCGTCCAGGCGCTCGTCGCTGTTGTCGATGCGCGCCAGGTGCGGATAGCGCAAGCCACCGTGGTAGTCGATCTTCACGGTGCGAAACTGGTCGAAATCTTCCACCAGCAATTCTATGGGCTGGTTGCCCGACTTGGCGATCTTGATGGCATCCTTGAGCAGTTCCGGAGTAAAGCGGGTGCCGTTCACGGCCACCAGGCGCATGCCAGGCGCCAGGCCGGCCTCGAACGCGGGACTCTTCCAAAGTACGTCGCCCAGCCGGCCCGCCGATTCACCGGCGTCCACCTCCAGGCCCAGCGAGCTCGCAAGATCCAGGCTCTTGCGGACCTTCTCCCGGGCCTTGATGTAGGCATTGGGCTCCTCGGTGTAGACCAGCTTCCAGCCGCCGCGCACGATGCCGTCCAGCGGCGCGCTCGGGCTCTTGCTGTCGAGTCGGGTGCGCAGGAAGTTCGCCCAGTCGTAATGCTGCACCTTGTCCAGCGCGGCCACCACATCCTCGAAGGTGTAGGGGCGGGGTGTCACCTCGCCATCGTTCTGGCCAAAGAATCCCCGCGCGAAATCGTCGAGCGAACGCTCACCGTGGCTGGCTTCGCGGATCAGGGTGTCGGCGTCCAGCCAGACCAGCGAACCCTCCGGGTAGAAGTCGACGCTGCGGCGCGAACGTCGCCATGCACCTGGGGATGTGTAGAGTATCTGTGCCTCATCGGCCGTGTCCTGCAGCGGGCGCCACGTGCGTCCCGGCGTGTACTCCATTTCAGCCGCGGTATCGGCCATCACGTCGCGGAACTGCGCAACGCTGCGCGCTCCGCTGCGGACCGCCAGCACCTCTCCCCAGTAGGTGGTCAGCCCCTCGTAGACCCAAAGCAGATCGCCCTTCATGGGCACGTTGTAGTTGGGCGTAAGCAGGCCGGCGGGACGGCGGAACTTGCCGTTCCAGGAATGGGTGTACTCATGGGACAGCAGGCTGCCGCTCGCGAGGTAATAGTCGGGATCGGTGAAATATTCCGCACCCAGCCGGTCGTCGCTGGATTCGTGGTGCTCGAGCCCGAAATGCGCCGTCATATCGGACAGCACGAAGAGAAAATCGTAATGGCGGTAATGGCGTGCGCCAAACAGTGCCGCCGCTTCCCGGACGAGACGCTGCTGTTGATGGATCTGTTCCTCGTTGGCGAGCAGGTTTTCCGGCCGGTCGGCAAACAGATTGAGCCGCACGGGAACCGGGCTGTCGGACAGCGCGATCTGGCGGAAATGGCGGCCGGTTCCCAGCGGTGAATCCACCAGTGTTTCCAGGCTGACCGGAGCGAAGCGCAATGCTCCGCCTGGCGCCTTGTCCTTGCCGGCGGCGGGCTCCAGCGCGGTCGCCCAGCCCCAGTCGGCGGGCAGGCTTATCGTGGGCTCCACGGTGACGTTGCGGGCGTCGTAGCCCGCCGGGTAGAACACCACCTGGTTCCACTCAAGCACCGTCAAGGCCGGTGTCGCGGACGCACCCGCGCCAAAAATTCCGCCGGGCCCCGGTGAGAGAAACACGAAGGACACATCCAGGCCCTTGGCGCCCGCGGGTACATCGACATGGATCCGGTACATGTCGTCGAGATCGCGGCGCCACGCCAGCGGCTGGCCGTTGGCGCTGATCACGAGTCCGCTCACATTGGCGATTGGCCCGGTTGGGCCGTGCTCGCCCGGCGTCCACTGCGGATAGAGCAGATCCATCGCACCCGGCGCTGCCGGAATGAATTCCTGCACGCGAAAGACCTTGTGGGCCGTATCGCGCAAGTCAACGCCCAGGTTGATGGTCCCCGGGTAAGCCGCGCCCGGCGCGGGAACAGTGGCCGCTTGGGCGCCGCAGGCAAGGAGGAGCGTGCCGATAGGAGCGAGATAACGCTTCATGGGGATCGGGTGCCTTATGAAGGAATTTGAGGGGAGAAATCGAGCGCGATTGTATGCCCGGCTTCCATCCGGCCCGCGCCTATGGCGCGCGATTCAGGCGCTCCGGATGTCGCGCAGCAGCGTCCGTATGGGGGCGGGCAGGGCCGCGGTCTCCACGTCGGCCAGCGGCAGCCAGCGGCGCGATGGGGCGTCCTGCGCCGCAGGCACCCCAACCGGGTCGTCGGCAAGGCGCGCTACGTGGGGCGTGAAGGCCAGCGTGAAATGGGTGAAACCGTGCAGTCGCTCGGGCAGCGACTCCAGCGTGCGCGCGCCCAGCGCCTGCGCCGTGTTCCGCAATGCCTGGGTTTGGGCAAACTCCGGCAGGCTCAGGAGCCCGCCCCAGATGCCCGCTGGTGGCCGCTCCTCCACGAGTACGGCGTTGCCGTGCACGGCCACAAGCAGGTGCAGGCTGCGTTGCGCGCGCGGCGCAACCGGGCTGCGCTGCGGCAACTCCGCTGCGCGCCCCTGCAGCCGCGCCTGGCAACCGCCGCTGACTGGACACAGTCCGCACCGCGGCCGGTTGCGCGTGCACACCGTAGCGCCCAGATCCATGATGCCCTGCGTGTAGCGCGCCATATCGCTTGCCGCTGGCAGCATGGCGCGTGCGGCTTCCCACAGGCAAGCCAGCACCGCGGGGCGCTTGGGGTCGCCGTCGATGGCGCGATAGCGCGCGAGCACGCGCTTGACGTTGGCGTCGAGTATGGCGGCCCGCTCGGAGAAACAGAACGCGGCGATCGCCGCTGCCGTCGAGGGTCCTATGCCCGGCAACCGTTCAAGTTCCGCGGCGGTCGCGGGAAACTGCGCATCCGCGCGTTGGACCACCGCCTGCGCGCAGCGGTGCGCGAGGCGTGCGCGCGCGTAGTAGCCCAGGCCGGCCCAGTATTGCAGGACCTCTTCGAGCGGGGCCGCCGCCAATGCTTTTACGTCGGGAAAGCGCTCCAGGAAACGGCCGTAGTAGCCGATCACCGTACTCACCTGGGTCTGCTGCAGCATGATCTCGCTGAGCCAGACGCGGTACGGATCCCGCGTGTTCTGCCAGGGCAGATCGTGACGGCCATGCCGCGACTGCCATGCGAGCAGGTCGCGGGCGAACCCCGCGTCTGCATCGGTTCCGGCGGAAGTGGTCGGCGAAATTTCTTGAGCGGGGTCCGACGTGTTGACGGCAACGGTGACGGTAGCGCGGACCGTGGCGCCCGCTACGGCCTTGGCTGCAGGGTCGACCGCGGCGTCGGCGGCAGCGGTGGCTGCGGCGTTGGCTGTGGCGGTGACGGACGCGCCGCGTCGCGGCCCGCCGGCCGGGCGCGCCTTTACCGGCGTGCGGATCCTGGCTCGGGGGGTCAGCCGCCGGCCCTCATTGCCGGGGCCGCTAGCGCCTGCTTCGTGGCCGTGCCGGCGGCCACGCCCTGGCGCGTTTCGTCGTGCAGGTGCATGCGTTCGGCATGGCGCTTGAGCTCGGCCAGCTGCTGCTGCGCGTCCTGCAGGGCGTCCTCCAGCTGGCCGATGCGTTCATCGAGCGATCCCTGTGCATCGCGAATGCGGGTTACCGATTCGGTGCGCTTCTTGAGCTGTGCGCGCTGTTCGCGCACCTGCATTTCAAGCGGCGGCAGCAGCGAGCGTATCCAGGCTTCGGAATCGCGCTCTGCTGCCGCGAATATGGATTGCGACCGCGCGACGACCGTGTCGAAGAAGCGCTCGATCAGCGCCCACTTGTCGCGCGTAAGCAGGGTCAGCGTGCCAAAGTGATTGCGGTAGATTTCCTCGAGCTGGTCGACTTCCGCAACGTACGTCTCCAGGTCGAAGTGCATGGGTGGGGGCAGGCTCCACCCCACCTGTTCGGCGAACGTGCGCTGCACGCCGAGGATCATGCGCTCGATCTCCGCCATGCCGGCACTACCCTTGCGCAGCAGTGAGCGCAACTGGGTGAAATAGTCGCGGGTGATGCCGGTGAATTGCGGCGTCAGCCGCGCCTTGCGCAGGCGCTCGCGCGTCGCCAGCACGCTGCCGCGCAGGGCGTCCAGCCGCACGTGGACGTAGGTCTCATCCGCCAGGCGGCTGAGGACGCTGCGCACCGCGAGTATCTTGCGGACGTTCTCCTCGAATTCATCGTGCTCGGCCTGCGCCCGCTGCAACATGCGCTCGACCGACCCCTGGTTCTTGCCCTGCAGCGAGCGCAGCTCGTAGAGCTGTTCGACGAGGCTGCGTTCCCGGGCCGACAGCGTCTGACGGACCTCGGTGATCACCCGTTCCACGACCGACAGCGTCTTTTGCCGCACCACGTCGCGCTTGGCCGGAACCAGCATCTCCACCAGCGCCGCCTCCAGAGCGGGCAGCCGGCTCTGGGCCAGGAGATCGGCGTTGTGCGTGACTTTTGCCGTGAGACCCTTCTGCGCGGACACCGGGAAGACGCGCACCGGATCCAGTTGCAGGGTTTCCGCCACGCTGACGACCTGGCGTTGCACTTCGGCATCGATTTCCGCCGTGGTCTTGAGCTGGTCCCACAGGCCGTCTATCTTGTTCAGGATGGCCAGGTGATTGGTGCCGGCCGATTCCTTGCCCGTTATATGGCGCCAAACGCCCAGATCGCTGCGCGTTACGCCGGCGTCCGCCGCCAGCACGAACAGCACGGCATGCGCGCTCGGCACGAGCGCGAGCGTCAGTTCGGGCTCGGTGCCGATGGCGTTGAGGCCCGGCGTGTCGAGTATCACGAGTCCGTTGCGCAGCAGCGGGTGCGGAAAGTTGATGATCGCGTGGCGCCATTTCGAGATCTCTATCGTTCCATTGGCGTCGATGGCGGCGACGACGTCGGGGTCGTCCGGATCGAAGAGCCCGTACATGCGCGCTTCGTCCACCGGGACGCGCACGGTCTCGGCAACCAGCTTGAAGGCTTCGAGCATGCCCTCGGCGGAGTCGGGGTTCAGCGGGAAGACGCGCCACTCGACGGCGGCGCGCTTGAAGTCGCTGGTGTTGCCCAGGCGTGCGCGCGTCTCGATGGGCAGGGCGCGGATGCACGGCGGCAGGGTCTCGTCGTACATCAACTCGGTGGGACACATGGTCGTGCGGCCCGCCGCGGAGGGCAGGATCCGCCTGCCGTAGTCGGCAAAAAAGATGGCGTTGATGAGCTCGGACTTGCCGCGCGAGAATTCGGCGACGAAGGCGATCACCAGGCTGTCGCCGGTCAGTCTTTCCTGGGCGAGGTCGAGCCGGCGCCCCGCATCTTCGTCGAGCAGTTGTCCGGCGGCAAGCCAGCGGCGCAGCTTGTCGATGGAGGTGGCCAGCGTGTCGCGCCAGGCGCCGAAATGCTGAAAGCTGTCTACGAGATCCGACATGTCGTTGCGCCAACGGGCCCGGGATACCGTTGCGGCAGCAGGCTGCAGCGACGGGGTGAAAACCGCATGAAATCAACGCTGGCACACTAGCACAGTAGGACCCGGAAGCAGCGCAAATTGACTGGTGTTTACGGGTGCTTAACGGCATATCGGACCTTGTGGTGCGGGCGGTGCTTTGTCTTTGCCGCCCGTTTCCCCTCACCCCGTCCCTCTCCCTTGGGGAGAGGGTGAGAGCTGCCTGGATTCGCTGTGCAAATCCAGGAATATTGCTTAGCGCCTCTGGCAACGGGGGCAAAAGTACGTGGCGCGCTGCCCCTGCACCGCCCGGCGTATGGCGGTACCGCAGCGCGCGCAGGGCAGGCCCGCACGGTCGTAGGCCTGGGCAAATTCCGTGTAGCGGCCAGAGGCGCCCTCGACGCTGGTGAAATCGCGCAGTGTCGAGCCGCCCACCTCGATGGCGCGGCCGAGCACCTGCAGGATCGCCGCGGCGAGGCGGTCGTAGCGCATGGGACCTATGCGCCCGGCTTCGGTCTCCGGGTGGATGCGCGCGTGGTACAGACTTTCCGTGGCGTAGATGTTGCCCACCCCGACAACCACCTTCCCCGCCAACAGCACCTGCTTGATGGCCACCCGCCGGCCACGGGTGGCCTCCCACAGCCATTGGCCGCCGAAGCGGACATCGAAGGGTTCTATGCCCAGGTCCGCGAGCAGCGGGTGGAGCAGCACGGTATCGCCCGCGCCCGCATGCCACAACAAGGCGCCGAAACGTCTTGGATCATTGAAGCGGGCAACGGCGCCATCGCACAGGACCTCGATATGGTCATGCAGCTGGCGTGGCGGGATGGAACCGGCTTCGTGGACGCGCCATGACCCCGACATGCCCAGGTGCGAAATGACCACGCCGGCTGGCAGGTGCCACAGGAGGTATTTGCCGCGCCGGCCAATATGCCCGATCTTTTGCCCCCGCACTTTGGCCGGCAGGCTGGGGGGAACCGGCCAGCGCAGCCGATGATCGTGCACCCGGACTTCCTCTACCTGGCGGCCGTCGAAGCGCTCCGCCAGCGCGCGGGCCGTTACTTCAACCTCGGGTAATTCGGGCATTGCCCCCCCAACATGGTTTGCGCTCTCCGGCCGCCCCCGCCATCGGGCTGGCCGGGGCTTCCGCCGATCGGAACCCCAGCCGAATTCGCCGCATTTCCGCGCCAATTTCGGTGCCCGCGCGCCCGAGCGAGGGGGATAATATGACGAACCCTTCCGTGATCCTGCGCCCCAGTTGCGTACCCCCGATGCCCCTGAAAATTGCCAAATGCAGTACCCCCCGCGGCCTGCCGGTCGCCGTGACGATCCTGTTGCTGGCGATGGCGGGAGGGCCCATGACGGGCTGCGCCTCCACGCCGGTGGCGGCCAAGGCCGACGCAAGCGCGCCCGCACAGGGCGCAGCACCCGCTGCGGCCCCGGCCGGTGCGCGGGCCGGCGATCCGCTGCCCAAGGTCACACTCAACGGCGAACTGCTTTTCCGTCTCATGATTGCCGAAATCGCCATCCAGCGCGATGAGCCCGGCACCGCCTTCAATGAACTCATGCTCGTCGCCCAGCAAACCCGCGACCCGCGCGTGGCACGGCGGGCGGCCGAGGTGGCCATCAATGCACGCGCGCTGGCGCAAGCCCTGGACGCCGCCGACCTGTGGCTGCGCCTGGCGCCCCATGACAACGAGGCGGAACAATCCTATTCGTCCCTGCTGGTGGCCAATGGCCAGCACGAAAAGGCCCGCCCCCTGCTGCAGCGCCAGCTGGCGGCCGCGTCCAATCCCGTCGAAATCCTCGATCGGCTGCAACGCGTCCTGGCGCACGCGCCCGAGCCGGCGCAGGGTTTCATCCTCATCGATTCCCTGGCCCGTCCCTATTACACGACGGCGGCGAGCGGATTTGATGCGCACCTGATTGTGGCCCGCGCGGCCCGCGCCGTGGGGGACAACCCCGCTGCCGTAGCCCAGGCCCGTGCGGCCCTGGCCGCACGTCCCGATTCCGAGCTGGCGGTGATGAGCGTTGCCCAACTTCTGCTGGAGGGCAGTCCGCATGTCGCCGCGACCGATGCTCCGCCGGCCGCAGCACCCGCTGCTGCACCCGCCAGGGAAGCGGGCGACCCGGCGCACGCGGAGGCCATGGCCATACTGGGCAAGTTTCTTGGCGCGCACCCGGATTCAACCGAGGTGCGCCAGGCCTATGCGCGGCTGCTCGTGGGCGAGGGCCGGCTCGACGAAGGCCGCCAGCAGTTCGAAGAGCTGTTGCGCCGCGCGCCGCAAAGCGCAGATCCGCTGTTCGCGCTGGGTGTGCTCGCGCTCGAGTCCGAGCATTTCGATGTGGCCCGCGGCTACCTCGAGCGCTACATGGCCGCGGTCGGTTCCGCTCCCGACCGTGATCTCGACCTCGTCTACCTCAATATGGCGCGAGTCGCCGAGGGTCAGCGAAAGTTCGAAGAAGCGCTGGACTGGCTGCGCAAGGTCAAGGGCCCCGAGCAGGTAGAGGGCGCCCGCGAGCGCCAGGCCTTCCTGCTGGGCCGCATGAATCGTGTCGAGGAGGGCCTCGATCTGCTGCGCCAGATGCCATCGGCCACCCCCGAGCAGCGCACCCAGAGCACCATGGCGCAGGGCCAGTTGCTGCGTGACGCGCATCGCTATGAGGAGTCCTACCATCTGCTCGACGCTGCTCTGCAGGAAAGTCCGGACGATGCGGGCCTGCTCTACGAGTCGGCCATGAGCGCCGAGCGCCTCGACCGTATCGATCTGATGGAGGCGCGCCTGCGCCACCTCCTGCAACTGCGCCCGGATTACGCCCACGCATACAACGCGCTGGGTTACTCGCTGGCTGATCGGAACATCCGCCTCCAGGAGGCTTATCAGCTCATCGACCACGCGCTGACCCTGGCCCCGGATGACGGCTTCATTGTCGATTCCATGGGCTGGGTGCAATTCCGCCTGGGCAACCTGTCAGCCGCGCGCGAGTCCCTCACGCGCGCCTTCCAGCTCAAGGCCGATCCCGACGTTGCCGCCCATCTGGGCGAGGT